>Ga0335081_10018268_pt1 | contig 11335 bp, 15 predicted proteins | sample Lox_Sample_35_FD_206713 | JGI IMG/M metagenome (GOLD analysis project Ga0335081, IMG submission 206713) | Soil microbial communities from Loxahatchee National Wildlife Refuge, Florida, United States - Lox_Sample_3.5 | ecosystem: Environmental > Terrestrial > Soil > Wetlands | place: USA... | reverse complement strand
TTCGCCGTGGGCGGACTGGCCCGAAACGTGTTGGATCTGGGCGTCTTTGGCCCGGCCGGCCACGACTTGGGTAATGCAGCCGGGTTCAGGGGGTGGTCGGGCGGAGCCCGCGACGGCTTTGTGATCTCCGGTACCTATGCCACCCCGGGCTATCTGGCGGGCCCTATCGAGCCTGGTGTTTGGGCCGTGGCTCTCGGTCCGGTGGTCGTGAGCCCTTGGGGGATGGCTTGGCAGGTGCGTGTCACCATGGAACGTGGGCAGCCCGCCCCGGAACGTGGGCAGCCTGCCACGGAAGGCGGCCCGGTGATTGTGCCTCCGCCCGCGTCGGTCGGTGGTGCCCGCTGGTACCGCGGGGACCTGCATCTGCACACCGTTTACTCCGACGGCGAGCGCCATCCCGGTGAACTGGTGTCGGCCGCGCACGCCGGTGGGCTGGACTTCATCGTCTCCACCGACCACAACACCAACGCAGCCAACCGGGTGTGGCCGGTATGCCGCACCGGATCGCTGTTGGTTGTTCCCGGCGAGGAGGTTACGACCCGGCACGGACACTGGCTTGCTGTCGGCCTATCAACGCACGCCTGGGTCGACTGGCGATATGGGCCACGCGACGGGGTGTTCCCGCGCTTCGCGGCCGAAGTCCGCGAAGCCGGCGGCTTGGTGGTCGCCGCCCATCCCGCCGTGCCCCTGCCGGGATCGGCGTGGGAGTTCGGTTTTGCCCACGTGGACGCGCTTGAGGTGTGGAACGGCCGGTGGAACTTCGATGATGAACTGTCCCTTCGCATTTGGCAACGGCTACTACGACAGGGCCGGCGCGTGGTCGCGGTCGGCGGCAGCGATTCGCACGGCAAACACCAGCTGGTCGGCTCGCCGCAGACGGCCGTGCACGCGTCCGAACTGTCGATACCGGCAATCATCGACGGGCTGCGCTGCGGTCGCTCGTACATCGTCCGATCACGCGATGTCGCGTGCGAGCTGACCGCTTCCTGCCCGAGCGGCAGCGCCCCCGGCGTGGCCGGCCCCGGCCAGACACTGCGACTGCCGCCCGAGACGGCGGTGACCGTCACCGCCGTGATCAGCGGGGCTTCCGGCACAAACGCGGCCCTGATCACCGCGGCGGGCTGCGCGGGGCGGGCAACCGTAGGGTCAGCGCGGGCCCGGTTGCGCTGGGAGCTCGACGCCGCGTCGGCGCGCTTTGCGCGACTGGAGGTACGAGACGCGCGGCGGGGCGGGCTCGGCGCGATGGTCGCGTTGACGAATCCCGTGTGGCTAACCTGAGAAGGGGCCGATCACAGCATCATTCGCGGCGGCGAGAACTGACTCGATGGTTGGCGGGCGCAGACGAGAGAGGAACGAGATGAAAACTTGGGACGCGATCTGCGCCCGGCGCAATGTACGGCAGTACCAGCCAGAGCCGGTCTCGGAAACCGACCTGAACCGTATCGCCGAGGCCGGATGGCGGGCACCGTCGGCGAAAAACCGTCAGCCGTGGGACTTTGTGATCGTCACCGACCGGGCTGCGCTGCAGGAGCTGTCCACGGTCTGGCGAGGCGCCGGTCACATCGCCTCGGCCGCTGCCGCGATCGCATTGGTGGTGCCAGTACCGCCGGATGATCGCAGACTGGTCACAGACTCCTACGACGCCGGTCAGGCCACGATGGCGATGATGATCGCGGCCACCGACCTCGGGATCGGGACAGGTCATTCGTCGGTGGAAGATCAGGAGAAAGCACGCGCCATCCTGGGTGTCCCCGACGACCACCTGGTGGCTTTCCTGCTCGGCATCGGATATCCCGCCGACCGTCCGCTCACTCCGATTCGCAAGCCGAATCGGCGGCCCTTTTCCGAGGTCGTCCACCACGGGCGGTGGTGATTAACAGAGTTCATCGTGGTAGTGATGCAAAACCCCTGCACCGTTCGGCTCAGCTGTGCCAGGCTGGGACCATGGTTGGCGCCGCGGATGCCCTCGAATGGGCCAGGAAGCAGATCATTGACCGGGTGCCCAAGGCCGATCTCGACCAGCGCGACCCGGACTTCATCCGCGATCAGCTGCCCGGCACCTGGCTGGCGGCGTCGCTGTATTTCCGGGCCGACGTCCGCGGACTCGAGCGCATACCGCCCGAAGGACCAGTGCTGCTGGTCGGCAACCACAGCGGGGGCAACGTACCGCCCGACACGTTCGTCTTCACGTTGGCGTTCTGCTCGTATTTCGGGGTGGAGCGCCCGTTCTATCAACTCGCGCACAACCTGGTCACCCTTTATCCGCCGTTGCGCTGGCTGCGCAAGTTCGGCACCGTGGCGGCCAGCCCGGAAAATGCCCGGCTGGCGTTGGAGTCCGGTGCCGTCGTGTTGGTGTATCCGGGTGGTGACTACGAGGTTTTCCGCCCGTCGTGGCAGCGGCACGTCGTCGACTTCGGTGGCCGCAAAGGCTTCGTGCGGCTCGCCCGCGAGACCGGCGTGCCGATCGTGCCGGTGGCCAGCGTTGGCGGCCAGGAGACCGCGTTGTTCCTTAGCCGCGGCCAGTGGCTGGCCAAACTGCTGATGCTCGATAAGGTGGTCCGGCTCAAAAGTGTGCCCATCTCGCTGGCGTTGCCGTGGGGGCTGAACGTCAGTGACCTGCTGGGGCATGTCCCGCTGCCTGCCAAGATCGTCATCGAGGTGCAGGAGCCGATCCAGGTGCACGACGACGACCAGGCGGTGTACGACGAAGTGATCGCCAGCCTGCAGGCCGGCGTCGATCGGCTGGCCGCCGAACGTCGGTTCCCGGTGATCGGCTGATGCGCGTCGAGCGCCAGATCGTCGTCAACGCCGATCGCGACACCGTGTGGAAGGTGCTCAGCGACCCGGATCGCTACCCCTCTTTCCTGCCTCACCTGGAGCGCTGGGAAACGCTGGTCGAAGGCCCGGCCCGGGTGGGCGCCCGTTACACCGTGTTGTGGAAGATTGGCTCCATCCCGGTGGGGGGTGTCGCCGAAGTGGTGGAGTTTGACGCTGGCCGCGATCTGGCCTGGATCAACATCACCGGTGTGACCCAGCGTGGCCGGTTCCGGTTGCGCGATGCCGGGCCGGGCCAAACCGTCGTGACGTTCCGGCTTGCCTACAACTCAGAAGGCGGGCTGCTCGGCCTGATCGCCGACCAGGTCGCCGCGCGCTGGGTAGGCCGCTCGCTCGACGAGAGTCTGAAAAACCTTCAGCGCCTTGTCGAGTCGTAAGCTCGTGGCCGTGCATGATCACCAGGGCGACTACGGATTGATGGGTCATTCCACATCTTGTCCGCACGCCTACAGGCGGTGGGAATCGTTGTCGAATGTGGTGCACTGGCGCGCCGACCAGACCGACAATTCGCAGCAGGCCACGTTGGCCAATGCGGCACTGGAAAATGTGGCCGATCGCATCGAGCTGCACACCGCCGACATGACCGCTCTGCCGTTGGCCGGCGACTGCGTCGACGTGATCCTCAGCAGCCTGGCCATCCACAACATTGCGACACACGCCGGCCGGCAACAGGCTCTGCACGAAGCGGTTCGCGTGCTGCGGCCGGGAGGTCGGCTCGCCATCGCGGACCTGTGGGAGACCCGTCAGCATGCCGCCCATTTGCGTGAACTGGGTTGGCAAAACGTGCGGCGCCGCAACCTCGGACGGCGCATGTGGTACGGCGGTCCGTGGGTCTCCACGCGCCTGGTACCGCGACGAAACCGGGGTCTGAGGCGCGCCGCGCAGGATGAAGTGACGCGATGACGCCGACGTGCCACACTTCCGAATGGAGGAGGCGAACACGAAGGTGAGGCGGTTGCCCGGGGCAACCGCATCGCCTTCTCCGTTACAGACCGAACTCGGCTTCTATCCCGTCGATCCCGGCGCGGATGGCCTTGAGCGCGTCGGCACGCGCGCGCAATTTGGTCGCGGCGTGGGCGTGCTGGTGCAGACCGGCGAATTCCTGCGCGGCTTCTTCGGCGCGGCGCAGCACCATCTCGGGCAATACGATCTCGTCGACAAAGCCTGCGGCGAGGGCGGTTTCACCGAAGAACGTTTTGGCTAGCCCGGCGGCTTGCTGGTACGCCGACCGTGTCAGCCGCAGCTTCATGATCTCCAAGGCCGCGTAGGGGATGGTCATGCCGATCACAACTTCGTTGGCCTGGATGTTGTACGCGTGGGCGGCCACCCGGTGGTCACCGGACGACAACAGGAACGCCCCCATAGCGATGGCATGGCCGGTGCAGGCCATCACTACAGGTTTTGGGTAGGACAAGAGTCGATACGCCAGCTCGAAGCCGCCCCTGAGCATGTCGATCGCGGGCTGCACCTCGCCGGAGGTCAGGATCTTCAGGTCGAACCCGCCGCTGAACACCCGCTCATTCCCGGTGATCACCAGCGCCCCGACGTTGTCCCGGTCGGCCTGGTCGATCGCGTCGTTGAGGGCCTGCTGCATCGTCGGGCCCAGCGCGTTGACTTTGCCGTCGTCCATCCTGATGACCGCGATGGAATCCTTGTGGCTGTAGAGGACCGGGCCGCTCATGGGTTACTCATTCGATAAGCCCGCCGTCACACGTGCTGGCTGCGATGTTTGCCCAAATCGTTTTCGGCGTTACTCCAGCGCAGGCTCACATCGGTGGGCTCGTCGAGCTGCCGGGTGCGCCACCTGTCCTGAGTTTCCCGCACAGCGCCGTTGATTCGTTCGATCTCGCTGCGGAACACGTCGGGACGTGTTTCCTTGCTCGCGTAGTGGAAGTAGGTCAGCAGGCCGCGCAGCAGTTCCAGTTTCTGCTTTTCCCTCTTCGCCAGGTCATGGGCCGTCATCAGCTCGATGCGCTGAACGGGCGGCAAAGCATCCCAATCCAGCACCACCTTGGTCTCCAGGGCAGGACGCTCGCGCTGCCAGAACCGCCATCCGCGCGGCTTGTCGGGGCGGTCGTAGTAGATCACCGTCCCGGGGAAGCGAGACTCGATGCCGCTTGCGATCTCGGCGCGGTCGAGCACCGAATCCCACACCATCCGCCACTCCTGGCCGGGCGCAAGTACCGGTAACTCTCGGGGGAGCCGCAGTTCAACGACATCGGCGTAGCCGTCGGCCGCATTTTCGTATTCGGCCACCGTCAGCGGATTCGGAAATGAAAACCGGATATCGTAGGCCGCGGTCTCGCCGAAATTTCTGACCACGAGTTCGATCACGTGCCAGTCGGCGGGATGCGGTTCCATGAACATCGCGACGTGGGGCCGGGTCTGCTCCCCGGCCAGCCGGCGGTTGCGTTTGAGCTGCCGGTTTGTCAAGAGCAGTGCGACGACGCCGAGCGCGATCGCCGCCCATGCCGCCCACGCTAACCAGGTACTGGACCCAACATGCGTGACCCCGTGCCAGCTGTCCTGGATCCACCCCATGGAATCCACCCTCCGCTTATATCACAGCGATGTCAGGCCGGAAATTCCGCGGCAAATTGACAAGCCGGGCGCCTCCGAGTCCGTCAACCGCCTGTTAACCGCCCATCAGCATTCGCCACTGTCCAAGATCGGCAGCGCGGTAGACGTAATTGGACCGCTTGACCTCCGACAGCGACGCGCTCGGCTCAGCCGAATACCAGTGCCCTGGAAACACCGTCGGGTCACCGGGAAGCCGCGCGAGCTGCTGCAGGCTGCGGTACATCTCGTCGGAGTCGCCACCCGGAAAGTCGGTGCGCCCGCAGCCCTCCAAAAACAGGGTGTCACCAGCGACCAGCCGGCCGCCGAGTAGAAAGCACTGGCTGCCCGGCGTATGGCCCGGCGTGTGCAGCAGCTCGATTTCGATATCGCCGACGCTGACCTTGTCGTGGTTCTCATGGGTGGTGAGGTCGCCGAGGCTAACCCCGGTAACTCGCGAAACCCAAAGCGCCTCATGGGTATTCACGTGCACCGGCACGGGTGCCCTTTCCAGCAGCTCGGCCAGGCCCGTGAGCTTGAAGCCCATCATCGAACCGCCCACGTGGTCGGGGTGATGATGGGTCACCAGCACCCCGGACAGGTGCATGCCGTCGGCCTCCAGAGCGTCGAGGAGATCACCCGCGGCGTACGCCGGGTCGACCACCACGCAGGCTCCGGTCTGACGGTCGCCGATCAGGTAGGCGAAATTGCGCATTTGCGTCGCGAACATGTCGCCGGCGGCGAAATCGCGACCGGAGAGTAGTTGACGGAAGTACAGCCGGTCTCCTGACACGTCACCAGACTAGGACTCCGCCAAGACACGTCGCACAGATCGGCGGACAACTGTCGCCGCTATCCAACAGTTCGGCTTGTGTGCAATGGGTATTGTTGGCGCATGATGAAGAGGGTCGAGATCGAGATTGACGACGATCTGGTCCGACAGGCGATACGTCGGTTCCATCTCGCTGACGCGCGCGAGGCCATCCATCTGGCGCTGCGAACCCTGCTTGGTGAAGGCGCAGGGGGTGAGCAACCTGACGACGAGTACGACGAGTTCAGCGACCTCAGTGCGTGGCAACCTCGCCGCAGCGGCGACGGCGGTTGATTCTGCTCGCCGTCCGGCATCCGATCGTCGGAAAACCCATAATCTTGAGCAGCTACCGCGGGACCGTGCCCGCGGTTTGGTCACGTTGCACGCCAGGCTGTACCCTCTTTTAGGCCCGCGGCACGACTGGTCGCTACGGGTGAACGGCCCCCTTAGCTCAGTCGGTAGAGCGTTTCCATGGTAAGGAAAAGGTCAACGGTTCGATTCCGTTAGGGGGCTCGGCGGACGCCGAGCAGGGCTGGCGGCCCCGAACCTGAGGCGGGGGCCCAGAGGCGATGTAGCTCAGTCGGTTAGAGCGAACGACTCATAATCGTTAGGTCGCCGGTTCGAGTCCGGCCATCGCTACGACACAACAACTCGACTTGTAAGAGAGAAACGGACATGGCTTCCAGTACCGACGTGCGGCCGAAAATCACTTTGGCATGCGAGGTGTGCAAGCACCGTAACTACATCACCAAGAAGAACCGCCGTAATGATCCTGACCGGATGGAGCTGAAGAAGTTCTGCCCGAATTGTGGCAAGCACCAGCCGCACCGCGAGACACGCTAGCGTCGACCTGCGCGCGTTTACTCAGGTTGACTAGGTAGGTTCTAGATCCGTGGCGTTGACCGCAAATATCGTCGGGATGCATTACCGGTATCCCGACCACTACGAGGTGGAGCGCGAGAAGATCCGTGAGTACGCGGTAGCCGTGCAAAACGACGACGCCGTGTTCTTCGAGGAGAAGGCGGCCGCCGATCTCGGCTACGACGGGCTGCTGGCCCCGTTGACGTTTATCTGTGTGTTCGGCTACAAGGCGCAATCAGCGTTCTTCAAACACGCGGACATCGCGCACGCGGACGCGCAGATCGTCCAGGTCGACCAGGTGCTGAAATTTGAGAAGCCGATCGTGGCGGGCGACAAGCTCTACTGCGACGTGTACGTGGATTCGGTGCGTCAGGCGCACGGCACCCAGATCATCGTGACCAAGAACATCGTCACCAATGAAACCGGTGACATCGTGCAGGTGACCTACACGACCCTGGCGGGCCGTGCTGGCGGGGATGGAGAAGAGGGATTTTCTGATGGCGCTGCGTGAGTTCAGTTCGGTAAAGGTGGGTGACCAGCTTCCGGAGAAGGTGTACCCGCTGACACGCCAGGATCTGGTGAACTACGCGGGGGTTTCGGGTGATTTGAACCCGATCCATTGGGACGACGAGATCGCCAAGGTCGTCGGGCTGGACTCCGCGATCGCCCACGGCATGCTGACCATGGGCATTGGCGGGGGCTACGTCACCTCGTGGGTTGGTGACCCGGGCGCGGTCACCGAGTACAACGTGCGGTTCACCGCCGTGGTACCGGTGCCTAACGACGGCAAGGGCGCCGAGCTCGTATTCAGCGGCCGGGTGAAGTCGGTCGATCCAGAGAGCAAGACGGTGACCATCGCACTCACGGCGACCACCGGCGGCAAGAAAATCTTCGGCCGGGCCATCGCGTTGGCGAAATTGGCGTAACTCATGGCGCTCAAGACCGACATCCGCGGGATGGTTTGGCGGTACCCGGATTACTTCATCGTGGGCCGCGAGCAGCTGCGATCGTTCGCGCAATCCGTCAAGTGCGACCACTCGGCTTACTACGACGAGGACGCGGCCGCCGAACTCGGCTATGACGCGATCGTTGCTCCGCTGACCTTCGTTACGATCTTCGCCAAACTGGTTCAGCTGGATTTCTTCCGGAACGTCGACATCGGCATGGAGACCATGCAGATCGTTCAGGTCGACCAGCGGTTCGTGTTCTACAAGCCGATATTGGCCGGCGACAAGCTGTGGGCCAGGATGGACGTCCATTCGGTGGACGAGCGCTTCGGCGCCGATATCGTCGTCACCAAGAACATCTGCACCAACGACGACGGCGAGATTGTGATGGAGGCCTACACCACCCTGATGGGCCAGCAGGGAGACAACTCCTCCCAGCTCAAATGGGACAAAGAATCCGGACAGGTCGTCAGAACCGCGTAATTGGTATCTGACTCCTGCGCCGATGTACACTCGGACCTCGGGGTTTTCCCAACATCAGCGCGCTTTCCGTGAGTCGAACGAGCGGAGCCGGCGACGGGAGTGAGACGCACGAAGAGTCTCACGTCGGTTCGCGGTCACCGAACGGGGGGCGCGCGTGTCATGTCAGCCCCGGCAGGTAAACGCAGGTTGGCCTGCCAACCGCGAAGGGGCGTAGCTCAACTGGCAGAGCAGCGGTCTCCAAAACCGCAGGTTGCAGGTTCAAGTCCTGTCGCCCCTGCTGAAGGCGAAGTCGTGCCATGGTGGACACTGGAAGAGCGGCCCATCACGGTGGGACGGCTCGCGGGATATTAGCGAACAAAGGAGCATGCGGTGAGCGACGACGGCGACGTTGCCAACGACGCAGCACGCGGCGGCGGCGACACTGAGGACGGCCGCGCGAGCGGCGGTCGGACAGCCGTGGTGACCAAGCCGGTGACGCGGCCGCTGCGCCCTACCGGCAAGCGGTCCCGGCAGCGAACCGACGAAGACGTTGACGTAGCGGTGTTGGACGAGGTTGAGGTCTTCAAGGAAGACAAGGCCAAAAAGGCCAAGATTTCCAAGAAGGCCAAGAAACCGAGGAAAACCGGGGAACGTTCGGCTAATCCATTCGTGTTCGTCTACAACTACCTCAAGCAGGTCGTTGCGGAGATGCGGAAGGTGATCTGGCCGAACCGCAAACAGATGTTCACCTACACCTCAGTGGTGCTGGCGTTCCTGGCCTTCATGGTGGCGCTGGTCGGCCTGGCGGATTTCGGCCTGACCAAGCTGATGCTGTTGGTGTTCGGCTGAGCTTCGAGAGTGACAGAGAGGACTGAAAACCGTGACTACCTTCGACGGTGACACCTCCGCGGGTGAAGCGGTCGACGTGCACGAGGTCGCCGAGGCCGGCGCTCACGCGGAGCAGGCTGAGGAGGCCGACCCGGCCGCCGCGCTGAAGGCGGAGCTGCGCAGCCAGCCCGGCCACTGGTACGTCATCCACTCCTACGCGGGATACGAGAACAAGGTGAAAGCCAACCTGGAAACCCGCGTGCAAAACCTTGACGTCGGCGACTACATCTTCCAGGTGGAGGTGCCCACCGAAGAGGTCACCGAGATCAAGAACGGCCAGCGCAAGCAGGTCAACCGTAAGGTGCTGCCCGGCTACATCCTGGTGCGCATGGATTTGACCGACGACTCGTGGGCCGCGGTGCGCAACACCCCGGGGGTTACCGGGTTCGTCGGCGCGACGCAGCGCCCGTCGGCTCTTGCGCTCGACGACGTGGTGAGGTTCCTGCTGCCGCGGGGGGCAGCGAAGAAGGCCGCCAAGGGTGCGGCCAGCACCGCCGCCGTCACCGAGGCGGGTGGGCTGGAACGTCCGGCCGTCGGGGTCGACTACGAGGTGGGCGAATCGGTGACGGTGATGGACGGACCGTTTGCCACGTTGCCGGCCACGATCAGCGAGGTCAACGCCGAACAGCAGAAGCTCAAGGTGCTGGTGTCAATCTTCGGCCGCGAAACCCCGGTGGAGCTGACCTTTAGCCAAGTCTCCAAGATTTAGCCCGGCGACGATGGGGGCGCATAGCGGCCCGAGGTGGAGGTGCCCCCGCTTGCGGGGGAGAGCCGGGCAATTAAACACAGCCGGCGGACTCGCCTGCTCCGAGCAGCCGGACCGATAAACCAGGAAGGAACATCAACATCTCATGGCCCGGAAGAAAAAAGTCGCTGGGCTGGTCAAGCTGCAGATCGTGGCGGGACAGGCCAACCCTGCGCCGCCGGTTGGACCCGCGCTCGGCCAGCACGGCGTCAACATCATGGAGTTCTGCAAGGCGTACAACGCTGCCACGGAGAACCAGCGCGGCCAGGTCATCCCGGTGGAGATCACGGTCTACGAGGACCGCAGCTTCACTTTCGCGCTTAAGACACCGCCCGCCGCCAAGCTGCTGCTCAAGGCCGCCGGCGTGAGCAAGGGTTCGGCGGAGCCGCAGAAGAACAAGGTCGCCAAGGTCAGCTGGGATCAAGTTCGCGAGATCGCCGAGACCAAGAAAGCCGATCTCAACGCCAACGACATCGACGCTGCCGCCAAGATCATCGCCGGTACCGCCCGGTCGATGGGCATCACCGTCGAATAGAGACCGTCGGACGACGATGCGGGCTGTACACGGCCTGGGGTGGGGGTCCCCCCGCTTGCGGGGTGGGGGTCCCCCCGCTTGCGGGGTGGGGGTCCCCCCGCTTGCGGGGTGGGGGTCCCCCCGCTTGCGGGGTGGGGGTCCCCCCGCTTGCGGGGGAGAGTCCGACGAAGCTAACAGGAGTGGAAGGGCCAGCTGCGGCCCGATTGACAACCACGACCCAACATCAGATTGGACAGATCAATGAGCAAGAACAGCAAGGCATACCGCGCCGCCGCCGAGAAGGTGGACCGGACGAACCTGTACACCCCGCTGCAGGCGGCCAAGCTCGCCAAGGAAACGTCGTCGGCCAAGCAGGACGCGACCGTCGAGGTCGCGATCCGGCTCGGCGTCGACCCGCGCAAGGCGGACCAGATGGTCCGCGGCACGGTCAACCTGCCACACGGCACCGGTAAGACCGCCCGGGTCGCGGTGTTCGCGGTCGGTGAAAAAGCCGAACAGGCGCAGGCCGCCGGCGCCGAAGTCGTCGGCAGCGACGATCTGATCGAGAAAATCCAGGGCGGCTGGCTGGAATTCGACGCCGCGATCGCAACCCCTGACCAGATGGCCAAGGTCGGTCGCATCGCTCGCGTGCTGGGCCCGCGCGGCCTGATGCCGAACCCCAAGACCGGCACCGTTACCCCCGACGTCGCCAAGGC
>Ga0335081_10018267_pt1 | contig 11336 bp, 15 predicted proteins | sample Lox_Sample_35_FD_206713 | JGI IMG/M metagenome (GOLD analysis project Ga0335081, IMG submission 206713) | Soil microbial communities from Loxahatchee National Wildlife Refuge, Florida, United States - Lox_Sample_3.5 | ecosystem: Environmental > Terrestrial > Soil > Wetlands | place: USA... | reverse complement strand
CGTTCGGCGACCCATCGAAGGTAAAGGTCCCTGACGATTACTATTCGTCGGTGCGCAAGTATCTACCCACGGAGCGCGTTGGTATTTCCGAGATCGGATGGAGTTCCGCGCCGCCGTCCTCGGAAGCGGCGCAGGCGGCATTCTTCGCGCGGCTGCCCGCTTTCACCAAGGGCGCGAACTTCGACTTCGTATCGCTGGCGCTGCTGCACGATGTGTCGTTGTTCAGCGGCGAGCTGGCGCGCCTCAACGCGGTCGGCATCCGCACCATCGACGATGCCGCGAAACCGAGTTGGGATGTGATACTGAATCTGCCGGAACTGCATTGAGCCGGAACCGCACAGAGGGAGATATGGAACGCGCGACGCTTATCGATCTCACCCGCCGCTTCACCGACGCATTCAATTGCAATGACCTCGATGCGGTGATGGCGTTCTTCGCCGACGATGGCGTCTACGAAGAATTCAACGGCAAGCGCAATGGTGGCAAGACGGCGATCAGGGCGGCTTTCGAGCCGCAGTTCACCGGCGCATTCGGCAAGATGGAATTCCTCGAGGACGATATCTTCGTCGACAGCGCGACCGGCAGCGCGATGATCTCGTGGCGCTGCACGCTCACCATCAAAGGCCAGCCGACCTCGTGGCGCGGCCTCGATTTGTTGCGCTTCGTCGGCGAGCGAGTTGTATCGAAACGCACCTACGCGAAAGCGCGTGCGCCGCTGTTCGAGGAGCGATGGCGCGATGCTCGCGAATGAGGCGGCCGACCATCGGATAGGCATTTTGCCTCACGCACGCTAGCCGCGTCGCGGCTTGGCCTCGCTAAATTGCGAAATTCATAGCAAAACGCGAGTCGCTTCGTTCGAAAATCCTTCATATTCGCTAGAACATACCGATCGGTATGGATGGCATCGCCATTGCTCGGCAATTAGGGAACTTTTTCCCGATGGTGATGCGTGCGCTCTGGTTTTGCGGCACAATTATCTCAGGTAGATGACCGTTCGCGATGGTCCCGCTTTGGACCTTCGCTCGACGGCTTGCCCCGTGATGAATTTGTAGCGCATCACCGCACAGCTTCCCCGGGTCAGCTCAGTTTCATCTGCAAATATTTTCGAGCGAGGTCTTTCTCGTCCGCGCAATCGCCATCGGCGGATCGCGAGTCGGGATTGAGCAGGAAGCAAATGGCTAGACGAACCCTAACCGTAGCTGCATTGGGACTTTCCGCGCTGATGATGACCGTCTTGATGACGGCATCTATCGCGGGCGCAGTCGTGTTCAATATGGGCGCGCCGGGAGGTCCGGCAGGCGTGGATATGAACACAGCCTCGGCGCTTTATGCGAGTGGACGCGATGGTGCCGCACGTCTCATCGCGCAGATCGGCGCGGTCGCGCCCGGCGGCGCCATCTTCAGCGATCTCGGAGTGCCCTCGATTTCGCCGGAAGGCGATGTGCTCTTCGGCGGAGAGACGGAAGGGCAGGACCGGCGCCCGCGATGGGACATCTATCGCGCGAACGTGAAGGCGTCCGGCAACCAGCGTATCGTGCGCGTACTCGACCAAGCGACCATGGCCGATGATTGCCGTCCGAAATTTACCGTCGATCCCTATCCGGTTGCGGGACCCGACGGACTGATCGTTTTCCTCGCGCCCGAGGCCGGTGGTCATGATGCGGTGTTCCGCTTCCAGGAAGGGCGTCTGAGCTGCGCCGCGCGCATCGGCGATCGCACCGCCGAGGGCCATACGATGAAACTGATGTACTTCGGCAGCGCGGACATTGCGGCGGATGGGAAGATCACCTTTCTCGCGCGTGTCGCCGATGCCGGTGCTGCGCACAACGACAAAGCCGCGGTCGTGACGCTCGATGGCAACGCATCGCTCCGCGAAGTCGCGCGCGAAGGTGACAGGGCGCCCGGCGGCGGGGTATTCGGTCCGGGCTTCGGACGGCCGGCAATCATGCACTCGCGCGGCGGCGACCTCATCGCTTTCAGTAATCGGCGGGCGAAGACCGAAGCATTCTACGTCGGCCGCGCAGGCCATCTTACGCGCAGCTTCATCACCGGAACTCATACCAGTATGGGCGCGCTGACGTATGTCTCGGATGGTCATCCGGGGCTGATGTCGGATGGGACGCTGATCTTTACCGGCGCATCGCATCAGAAATCGGCCGTATTCAAAGCGAAGGACAGCGAAGTCGTGCCGTTGATCGAGGAAGGCGGGCTGACGCAATTCGGCACCCGGCTCGGCGGCTTCGTCGATCCGTCGGTCACCGCATCGGGATTGGTGTATCTCGCGGGTCACGACGATCGCGGCACCGAGCATCTGTTCGTTTTTCAATCGAGCGATGGATTGAAGATTCCTGCGGAATCGAGTGCCGATGTTACTGCGATCGGGCGCTGGATGCCGGCGTTCTTTCCAGGCAGCCTCGCGATCAATTCCAGCGGCGATATCGCGACGCTCGGCGCCGCGCCGGATTCGGATCCGTATCGCACGCGTACCATTCGCTTCGATTGGTAGGACGATCTATTCGGTAGGACGATCTGACGATCTAGGGGCGCGCTTGCTCGGCGGGATCGGGATTCACCACGTCGGGGAATTTGAAACTCGGCGGTGGGGTCGCATCGACTAGCGCGAGCAGCTTGTTGCGCCGCTCGGTCAGAAGATCGCTCAGTTGATGTTGCTGCTGTTCGTTCAGGGTGAGGTCCTCGCTCAGATGCTCCAGGGTGGGTCGATAGATGACCATCGATACGAAGATGGGTCCCATCCCGGGCGCGCATCCCGGCAGCGGATCGGGGAAGCTCGCGAGGCGCTTCGTGATGATATCGAGTTTCTGCTTTTGATCGGGAGTCAGGATGGTATTGAAGGAGGTGCGGAACTGCTGCTCGATCGCATCGACCTTTTGCTGAAAGTCGGCGATCTGCGGCATCAGGTTGGTAATCTGTCTGCGTAGTTCCTGCGGGCTCACCGGCGCATGCCCGCCGGGACCCGAGGCGCCTCCGACGAACCACGGCTGATGATGCACCGCAGGCGCGGGCGCGTTGGCTGAATGCTGGGTCTGGAACTCGCCCATCACGCCGACCGGTGGCGGAGGTACCGGCCGCGTGCGCTCGGTCCATACTCCTACGAATAGTCCCGCCACAAAGAGCGCGATCGTAGCGAGTACGATGAGGACGTTTCCCCTCATATCGATTCCTCGAGCACCCGAATCTGTTCCGCGGTGGTGGTCCAGGCCTGCACGTTTTGCTGCTCGGCGTATGCGGACTGCACCCAATGCATCGACATCGTGCCGATCACGCATAGCACGCCGGTAATCGCGACGAGGCGTAATCTTACCGCAATGCCGGCACGACCGGCATTGCGCCGCGCATCATCGAGGACGCGGCGGGCAAAATCCGGCGCTAGCTGAGTCCGTGCATAGCGGCGCTGATACTCCATGAACTGCGTTTCAATCTTCATTATCGGCAACCCTCTGCCTGAGATACTCGCGCGCGCGAAACAGGCGCGACTTCACTGCACTCACACTGCTCTTGGTGATTTCGGCCAACTGCTCGTAGGTCCAATCGTTTTCGGCGAGCAGCAGGATTAGTTCCTTCTGGTTGGGCGGCATGCCCTCGAGGGCGGCGCGGAATTCCTCGATCCTGCTGTCGCCGCTGCGCGGAGCCTCGGCGATCTGCTCGTGCTTGGGCTCGAACGGCACGAACATGCGCCACAGGCGTTTGCGGCGCAGCGAATCCATCGCGACATTGCGCGCGATGCGGAATAGCCACGCCTCGAATGCATCGGGATTTTTCAGACCTGACAAGCCAGAGATCATCTTGATGAAAATGTCGTGGCAGAGGTCCTCGATCGCGTCGTCCCGGCCGATCAGCGAATAAACGAAACCCGCGATGCGGTCCTGAAACCTCGCGATCAGGCGCTCCATCGCTGCGTCGGACCCATCCTGGGCTCGCCGAATCAGCGCGGCTAAGTCTTCGGCTTCCGGACTGATCTCAGCCACCCTCGACACTTATCTAAGGAGGACGAAGCAGCTCGCGAAAAGTTGCGCTGACGCCGACTGTTTTCGCCCACGCAATCAGATTAGCCGCAGGGCAGGGTGGAATAGAATCTTAACGCGCTATGTTTCGCCTGATGGCGTCGTCAGTGGTTTAGGGGATTTAGGGAGGGGGAGGCCCTCGCCAATTCTCGCGGGCGAAACGGGGGGGAATTTCGCTAGCGAGGGAGGAGGAACGAGGGCCTCCCGGACTTCTTGGTTCTAATGCCTTTTCATAATTAGAGACGCGGTTCGGAGTGGAAAGTTGCGGAGCGGGAAAATTATTTTGCGGACGGCCTAAAACAGCATCAAAAACGGTTTGGCGCTCTGCCCCGGCCACCGCTACAAGTTTCCGCCATGAGGAACTCCGATCTGATGTTGCTCAATCCTGCTGTCGGGATCGCGGCGCGCATCCTGTTTACTTTGATCTTCTTTCTTTCCGGGATCACGCACTTCACCCTGATGCAGTCCTATGTCGATCTGATGCCGAGCGCGATTCCCGCACGTGCGTTTTGGGTCATCATATCGGCGGTGGTCGAGCTAGCCGGCGCGACCCTCATCCTGTTTAACATTCGACCGCGGCTCGGCGGATGGCTGATGGTCCTGTTCCTCGTGCCTGTCACTATCGTTGTGCATGGCACCGCGATGATAGCCGATCCTAGCGCGGCGGTGCGCGCTACCAATGGGTCATTCTTTCTCAAAGGGCTGGCGATGATCGCGTGCGCGCTTTTCATAACTCAATTCGGAGTTAAGCAGGAAGCAGGAAAATCCCAAGCTGTAGAACCTCTTCGCCAAGTTAGCCGATCGATAGCTATCACTACCTAGGAAATTATTTTGATCCACCATATTGCAGTTGCAGGTCCTTACTGTTACTCAACTAAGCGCATAGGATGTGCTAGCCGGAGGCAACTACTTTGGACCTGGAAAAAATCGTCGCAGAACTAAGAAACGAAATGGAACGGATCGGTCGCGCCATAGGTTTGCTGGAGTCGCAAGCTCCTGCGAAGCGTAGAGGCCGCCCGCCGAAGTCTGCAACCTCCGCCATGGCAGCCCCCAAGAAGACTGGCCGCCGAGGCCTCACTCCGGCGGGTAGAAAGCGCCTGTCCGAGATGATGAAGAAGCGCTGGGCCGAGCGCCGCAAACAGAAGGCTTAGCATCCCGGTTTCATCGATAAGGTGCTGCTGAATTCGCCGAATCATTTTCGGCGATGAAGCGTAGCATCAGGCTTTGAAGTTCCGTCGCATGAGGACCTTGGAGAATCGAGGTTCCATGCGCATCGCCGGAATAAACCTCCAGTGACTTGGGCGCGGTCGCCAGCTTGAATAGGATTTCAGGCTGGCCGGCGACCAAAGGATCATCTTTCGAGGTTACGAAGAGAATCGGTGCGCGTACCTTTGCGACCACCGGTTCGACATTCAAGCCTCCGAAGCTGGTTGGTGTCGATATGCATATGATGCCCGCAACCTGTTCGTGCGCCGCTACCAGGATTGCTGCTTCGGAGCCGAGGCTTGCCCCTGCTATGAAAATTCGCGATACGCGCGGCCGGATGAACTGATAGGCCGCCATCAGATCCACGTCGGCGAATTCCGTACCCGAGGTTCCTTCCGACTCGGTAAATCCGCGAAAATCGAAAGTCAGTGCCTGATAGCCATGCGCAGCCAACACCCGCGCGAAGTCAGTCCAGTCCGACTGGTCGGCAGGGAACATGTGCGCGAGGATCACGCCGGTCGAGCCGCGTCCGTATAAGTGTCCCCGCAGCAGCACATCATCGGAGGTTACGAACGATACATGCTCGCCGCCGAGGTCTTGCGTGGTGCGATGCGGATTAAAGAAGCATCCCGCTATCGCCAATGACGACGCGAGAAGTGCCGACGACCAGACTTTCCTCATCGCGCCGATAGATAGCCGACTCAGGAATGAAGTGATAGAGGAAAATCGTCGGCAGAGGGACTAAACGTCATGGCAGAACTTCTCGAAGGTAAGAGCGCAATCATAACTGGAGGCGGCTCAGGCATCGGACGCGCAGCCGCTATTGTCTTTGCGCGCGAAGGTGCGCGGCTCATCATCGCTGATGTGGCCGAAGACGGCGCGCGTCAAGTCGTCGAGATGATTCGCGACAAAGGCGGCGAGGCGCGGTTCTTTCGGTGCGATGTAGCTAAGGCTGCGGACGTCGATGCGCTTATCGCGGCCGCAGTAGAGGCCTACGGCCGGCTCGATTGTGCATTCAACAACGCGGGCATCGGCGGCAAGCAGCGCAAAACCGCTGACTACGATGAAGACGAATGGGATCGCATCATGGCGGTGAACCTCAAAGGCGTGTGGCTATGCATGCGTGCGGAGATCAAGCAGTTCCTTGCGCAAAAGTCTGCCGGCGCCATCGTCAATACTGCTTCTGCCGCGGGACTTATCGCCTCGCATTCAATGCCGGCCTATACCGCGGCCAAGCATGGTGTCGTGGGACTTACCAAGGTCGCTGCAATCGAATACGCGCGCACCGGAATCCGTATCAATGACGTTTGTCCCGGTATCATCGACACGCCGCTGGTTGCAGACATGGTCGCGCAAGTTCCCAAGCTCGCCGGACGCCTCGATGGCCTCGAGCCGGTGGGACGCAAAGGTAAGCCCGAGGAAATTGCGGAAGCAGTGGCGTGGCTATGTTCGGAGCGCGCGTCGTTCGTCACCGCGGCGTCTATCTCTGTCGATGGCGGCATCACCGCGCAGTAGCTCCAGGAGAATCCGATGAGTCAAAGGATGAGTCCGGAAAAAATCGAGGACTATCACGCCCACATCTACTATGACCCCGCCACCCGCGACGTCGCTGCAGAATTGCGCGAAGACATTGACTACAAATTCACTGTCGAGTTGGGCAATTGGCACGATGAGCCGATCGGTCCGCATCCGCAATCGATGTATCAGGTGAAATTCGCGAAGACGGAATTTCCCCGCATCGTGCCATGGCTGATGCTCAATCGCAGTGGCCTAAGTATCCTCGTGCATCCCAACACCGAAGACGCATACCAGGATCACGCGACTCATGCGCTATGGCTGGGCGACAAGCTACGCCTCCGACTCGATGTGCTGCGCGACCTTATCGCGAAGGAAAGGGAACGTCGCGCCAAAGCGCACGGATAACCTCTTGCACCTCAATCCGGTCGATCGGATCGCCACGAAGAATCGTAACGTTTCCTAGCGGACACCATCGCCCGGGATCGGTTGGACCGAACAATACTATCCCTCGCGCACCGGCAATGTTTGCCAGATGAGAAACGCCGGAATCGTTTCCTACAAATGCCGCAGCCATTTGGGCAATCGCGGCGACCGTTCCCAATAATTGACCCGCGACGAAGTCATGTCCGCGCGCGCGCAGGAGCTTGGCGACGGCTTCTTCGGCGGGTCCGAGGATAAACAACGCGCGAGAAGTGTCATTCAATGAATCGGCGAGCGCCACATATTTTTGTATTGGCCAATTCTTCCTTGGACTTCCGCTGCCTGGAAAAATCGCTACGAATCTTCCCGGCTCGACTAATCCACTGGTGGCGTGCTCCGCTGCGTTCTTGTCTTCGGACAATAAACTAATCGAGGGCGCTGGGAGCTTTGCTTCGTGGCCGAACACCTCTTTTAGATACGCGACGGCGACGTGCTCGTGACTGTGCGGACGGAATCGATGGAAGGTTACTTCGCCACGCGTACAACACTTAGCCAGCCGTTTACTAAAGTTCGGATCTTCTGCGTTGAAGAAACAATAAATCCGCTCGAATGCATTGAAGAATGGTTGCGCTTCATCGCCGTCTTCGGATTCGCGGAATAGTAGAGTGACTTCGCGTCGATCGATCGAATGTGCGCGCGCGATGCCCAGGCGACGTACCGCAAACTCCGCCAGCTCATAGCGCGCCATCAGCTCCAGGTCCGCGTCGCGATGAGCGCGCGCGATCGCCGCCATCGCCGGGGCGAGCAAGACCAGATCGCCGAGCGCGCCTGGAAAAATGATCAGAACGCGGGAGGGCATCAGGGTCGCTATGCCAGTCTGCGCAGAATGTCGTCGAGATCGGTTTCCGCGAGCGACGCTCGAATGAGATCGGCGCCGGCCAGTTCCGCCTCCGACGCGCTATGCCTTAGCGCCAGCACGCGCATGCCGGCGCGTCGCCCCGCTTCGACCCCAGCCGGAGTATCCTCGATGACCAGCGCCTGCGCCGGTTCGATCGCATCGCGCTGGCGAAGCAGAAAACCCAGCCGGCCAAGTGCCATGATGAATCCGTCGGGCTCCGGCTTCCCGTGCTCCACGTCTTCGGCGGCGACGATATCGAGAAAGAGTTCGCGCAGACCGCTGCGACGCAAAATCATCTCGGCTTCGTCGCGCAGCGTCCCGGTGACGAGCACCAGCGGAAAGCGCGCGGCGCACGCGCGCACGAAATCCGCCGCGCCCGGATACATCACATCGCGATTGCGGATCATGTTCTGATAGCTCACCGCCTTGCGCGCGATGAGTCTATCGAGGTGCGCAGCACTCGCGTCTCTGCGGTTCTCCTTCAGCACCGTGTCGAAACAATCGTGATCGTTAAAGCCGATCAGGCGCGAAAAATATTCCTCGCGCGCAAGCTCGATGCCCTCGGGCAAAAATGTCTCGTGAAACGCCGCGTAGTGAAGCGGTTCGGTATCGGCGAGGGTGCCGTCAAGGTCGAACAGAATTGCGCGAATCATGTTAGGCGAGGATCGCCACGATCTCGCGTTGTACCGCATCGGCGCTGATCTTCGCGCGTCCATTTTCGATCGTCAGATCGAGCTCGCTGCGCACGCCGAAACGTCCTGGCAGATAGATTCCCGGCTCGACCGAAAAGCAGGTGTTCTCGATCAGCATCCGATGGTCGTCGGTCTCGAGCGAATCGAGATTGGCGCCGGTGCCATGCACCTCGCGCCCGATCGAATGTCCGGTGCGATGCAAAAAGCGATCGCCGAAGCCCGCCGCTTCGATAACTTCGCGCGCCGCGCGGTCGGCGTCGCGCCCGCTCACCGGATGCTTGCGGCTGACGCGATCATGGACGAGCGCGACCGCCGCGTCGCGCGCGCTTGCGACAATCGAAAAAATCCTGGCGTGCTCTTCGGGTACCTTTTCGCCTACAAACGCAACCCAGGTGAAGTCGGCATAGATGGAATCGTTGGCGGTCTCCTTCGCCCACAGGTCGAGCAACACAAAATCCCCCTCGCGAATCGGCGTCGGATGCTTTTCCGACGGACCATAGTGCGGATCGGCGCTGTGCGCGTTGGTTGCGACGATCGGGGGCGACGAAGTCGTCAAACCATGGTCAGCGAAACGATCCAGCACGAATTGTTGCAGGTCGTGCTCGCAAGTCTCGTCTCGCTCGCGTACCACGCGTGCAATTTGCGCGAATGTATCATCGACGGTCTTGCGCAACTTGAACGCCGCGCGATGATGGCTCTGCAATTGCGCCTGCGTCAGCGTCGCCTCGAAGCGCTGAATCAGGTCCGCCGCAGATACCACCTCGACGCCCAATGAGCGAACCAGTTCGATGGTGCCGGCGTCCACGCGGGATACGTAAGGAATCGCACAATCGGGTGAGTAGGCCATCGCGATGCGCCGCGCACCCTGCAGCATCCGCGCGAGGCCCTCGCGCATCTCCTCGTGGGAGCGGTAGACGATCGATGCGCCGCTGACTGGATCGAGCCGATGCGCTTCCACCGCCGAGACCAGTTTGCGTGGCGAGCCGGTGCGCGGGATGAAGCAGAACCAGCGTCGCGTCGCCATGCCGTCCTCGGACAGCGCGAGAATGCGATACGCGATTGGATCGCTCAGGCGAAAGTCGTAAAACAGCCATCCATCGAGCGAGGCCTCGGCCAGCGCAGCCTGAATGTCGCCGAGGCGGTTCATTTGAATCGCTCACCCCACGCGTGCACGCGCTCCGGGTCGATCCGAATCGCGGGGTTGTTTTCCTGCGTCAGTTCCATCGCATGATACTGGGGGTACTTGTGCCGCAGATGCTGAATCGCCTGGGCATACTCGGTGCCGTCCTCGACGATACCCGCGATGCCGTGTACCAGCACATACGCGAGGCGCTTCCAGTCTTCCTCATAGTGATCGATCACCAGCGCGATGCGCGGATTTTCGGCGATGTTCCTCATGCGTTTGATCGCGGTGCCGCTTTTGCGCTTGGGCTTCTCATCTATCACAAAATAAAAGCGCGCGCCGTCAAACCAGAAGCATAGCGGGATGTTGTGCGGCTCGCCCGCGCCGCTCGCGGTCGCCAGATGTGCGATGCGCGCCGCTTCGATGAACTCGCGTACCGCGGGCTCCTTGAGTCGATCGATCATGATGCCGCATCCAGTCGCGCGAGCGCCGCCTGCGCCGCGCGCTTCAGATAGATGTCGCCATCGATACTGGCAGCCTCGACGAGGGCCTGCTTCACCTGTGGCGAGCGATCGCCGATATGCCCGAGAGCGACTGCAGCGCAGCGCCGCACACCCTCATCAGGGTCATCCTGGAGCAATCGAATCGCCAACGCGGATGCGCGCTGGCCGGCGCTGATGTGTGAGATCAGCGACAGCGCAGCCATCTTGAGCAGACTATGATTCTGAGCGCAGCAGTGTTCGGCGGCATCGAGGAGTTGGTCGCTAGCGCCGCCGACGTCACGCAGACCGTAGAGCGCCATCTTGCGCGCGTTGAGGTTGCCGTCGCGCGCGAGAGTGAGGAGTTGCGCGCCGACCGCCTCGCGATGTGTTTTGCCCAGCCGCACGACCAACTCGGCGGCGGCCCATCGCACATCGCCATCGCTGCTGGCCAGCGCTTCGAGGAGCGCGGGCATCGCGCGCAGATCCAGCGCATCGTCGATGAGTCCGAGCGCATAGGCGACACCCCAGCGCATCCGCGCATCGGAATGACCGAGTGCGGTGCGCAGCTTCTCAACGATGCCAGTGTTGTTTGCCGTTAGACCCGCGAGAGCTTCGGATGCGCGTCGCTGGACGATTTTGCGATTCGCGCCGAGGCATGCGATGAGCGCGTCGAGTGCACCATCGTTCAGCGCATGCGAGTTCGCGGCGACCTCGGCGATCGCGCCCAGCCGAATCTCCGGGTCGGCGTCATTCAATGCGATAGCGACTGCTTCCTGATTCATTGCGCGCGCATGACCAGCTTCACGAGGTTGGATAGCTCACCGATTCCGAGGATGAAGTTATCGCCACGGCCGAATACTTTCATCACCGCCGACGAGACCGAGGGCAGGTCGAGCCGGCGCCCGATCATCTCGGATTGAAACTCCGCGATTCCGGGCCAATTCGCGATGATGTCGCCGGTTAACTCGATCGCCT
>Ga0335081_10018265_pt1 | contig 11336 bp, 10 predicted proteins | sample Lox_Sample_35_FD_206713 | JGI IMG/M metagenome (GOLD analysis project Ga0335081, IMG submission 206713) | Soil microbial communities from Loxahatchee National Wildlife Refuge, Florida, United States - Lox_Sample_3.5 | ecosystem: Environmental > Terrestrial > Soil > Wetlands | place: USA... | reverse complement strand
CCGTGGACGCCACCGGCCTGCTGGGCGTCGCCGGGCCGCCGGACCCGGAGCGGTGCAACGACTACGTGGCCGCCGTGGTCCGGGCCGATCCGGAGCGCTTCATCGGCTTCGCCTCGGTGAACCCGGCCTTCCGCGGGCCGCGGGCGGCCGTGGCCGAGCTTCGCCGGGCCGTGGGCGAGCTGGGCCTGGCCGGGGTGAAGCTGTACCCGATGTACCAGCACTGGTCGCCGGCCGACCGCGACCTCGCCTTCCCCGTCTACCAGGCCGCGGGAGAGCTCGGCGTCCCGGTGATGATTCACCAGGCGGGCTCGACCAGGATCGACGCGGCGCTGGAGCTGGGCCGCCCGGCCCTGCTCGACGACGTCGGCCGCTGCTTCCGCGACCTGCGCGTGATCATCGCGCACTGCGGGCACCCGTGGGTGGACGAGGCGCTGTTCCTGCTGACCAAGCACCCGAACTTCTATGGCGAGCTGTCCTACCTGCTGGCGAGCATCACCCGGCGGGACCTTTTCCTGCTGCTGCACCGGTGTGAGCCGATGTTCGTCCCGCTGGAGAAGCTGTTCTTCGGCACCGACTACCCGGGATTTCTCTACGACCCGGTCGCGCTGGCGGAGAAGGTGCGCTCGGTCAACGAGGAGGCCCCGGCGCTCGCGCTGGACCCGGTACCGCCGGCCAAGCTGGACGGCCTGCTCGGCGACAACTTCGCCCGCTTCCTCGGCCTGATCTCCTGATCCGGCCCGGCCGCGGGCGTCAGCGCTCGGCGCCCAGCCGCTTCCCCGGCTCGGGCATGTACTCCGGCACCAGCGACTTCGCCAGGTCGCCCAGGTCCTCGATCGCCACCCGGGCCAGTTCGTCCTCGCTCCAGGTGAGGGTGCCGGCCCGCAGGTTCTCGATCACGCCGCCGACCCAGTTCAGCTCGGCCGCGGTGACCGCGCGCCGGTACTCGTCATCGAGCAGGGTCACCCGGGGCAGCGTGCCGGCCACGCTGGCCAGGGTCTGGTCGAGCCCGTCCAGCGCCTCGCGCAGCACCGCCGCCCGGCGCTCGAGCGCGGCCAGGATCCGGTCCGGGTCCAGCAGCATCGCGAACGACAGCGCCGCGGGGAACTGCGGGAACTCGTTGCGCGGCGTCGCCAGCATGTCGGCCAGCCACTCCCGCACCTTCTGCCAGCCTTCCGCGGTGAGCTCGTAGACGGTGCGCTCCGGGTACTGCTGATCGCGCTCGGTCTGCCGGACCGCGATCAGCCCGGCCTCGTGCAGCCGGTTGATCGTCTTGTACAGGTTCGCCCGCTGCCCGACGTTGACCACCTGGTCCTTGCCCCAGTGCTTGATCAGGCGCTGGATGCCGTACGGGTGCAGCGGCCCGGGCGCGAGCATGCTGAGCACGGCCACGGCCAGCGGCGAGGGACGGAACGTCGCGTCCATGACGCTAGTGTACTAGTAGCTTCAGAACTAGTGGCCTCGGCGACACAAGAAGTTCCACCCTAGCTGGGCCACGATCCGCTGAGCTGTACATTTCGTCATAAAACGCCCGACATTCGTGGCCCGGGGATCCGGGCGGGTGGACCTGGAGCCAGTCACCAGGCGCCAGCCCCGGGCGCAGGTCCCACCGCCCCTGGCACCAGGACTGGCCCAGACCCGGTCGGCGGCGACCCCGAGGACGGCGGCAGGGCCGGGGTCGGCCCCGGCGCTGGGCACGGCTCGTCACGCCGCCTTCTAGTGCAGGAACAACTAGTCTCTGATTTATAAGTTGACTTGAAACTAGTTTTTTTTCTACTATCGTCGCAGAGACTAGCCAAGAGGGTCGACGGACCCGGGCGGAGGGAACAGCGAGATGACCACGCAGGGCACGCCGCTGCTGGAAGCGCGCGGCGTCACGATGAGATTCGGGAAGGTGACCGCGCTCGACGGGCTGAACCTGACCGCCCCGCCCGGGGAGGTGCTGGCGATCCTCGGGCCGAACGGCGCGGGCAAGACCACGTTCGTGCGCACGGTGGCCACGCTGCTGCGGCCGACCAGCGGCGAGCTGCGGGTGCGGGGTCACGACGTGGCCAGGGACCCGGTCGCCGTCCGCCGCGACATCGGCCTGGCCGGCCAGTTCGCCGCAGTCGAGCCGGCGATGACCGGCCGGGAGAACCTGGAGATGACCGCGCGCCTGTTCGGGCATGACGCCCGCGCGGCCCGCGGCGCCGCGTCGGCCGTGATCGGGCAACTCGGCCTGGCCGAGGTCGCCGACCGGCGCAGCGGCGGCTACTCGGGCGGCCAGCGCCGCCGGCTCGACCTGGGCGCCAGCCTGGTCGGGGCGCCACGGCTGCTGCTGCTCGACGAGCCGACCACCGGCCTGGACCCCGCGGGCCGTCGCGAGGTCTGGGACGCCGTCCGCGGCCTGGCCGCTGGCGGCACCGACATCCTGCTCACCACGCACTACCTCGACGAGGCCGACGAGCTCGCGGACCGCGTGGTCGTGATCGACCATGGCCGCGCCGTCGCCTCCGGCTCGGTCGGCGACCTCAAGGCCAGCGTCGGCCGCGACGTGATCGAGGTGGTCGTGGCCGACCCCGCCCGGCTCGACGAGGCGGGCCGGATTCTCGGCCGGGTCACCGCCGGACCGTCCCGGCTGGACCGGGGCGGCCGCCGGGCGAGTTCCCCGGCGGCGGGCGGGGCCCGCCAGCTGGCCGGCGTGATCGGCGGTCTGGCCGACGCGGCGATAGCCGTCGACGAGATCGGCCTGCGCCGGCCGACGCTCGACGAGGTCTTCCTGGCCCTGACCAGGGACGGCGACGGCAACGGCGCCACATCGACCACCGGTACCGCGATCAAGAACGGGAGCTCACGATGATGACCGATTCCCCCCGGCCGGCCCGCCCTGCCCGGCGCGCCCGCTCTGCCGGGCCCGCCGCCCCCGCCTACCCGGCCGCCATTGCCCGGCCGGCCGCCCCGCCCGGGGCGGTCCGGGCCTCGCTCGAGGTGGCGCGGCGCGCGCTGCGCAAGTTCTTCCGGACCCCCGGGCTGTGGGCCATGGGGCTGGTCACGTCGGTCCTGTTCCTGTTCACGTTCAGGTACGTGTTCGGTGGCGCGGTCCAGGGCGGTGCGGCGCGGTACGCCGACTACCTGATACCGGGCTACGTCGCGACGATCGTGCTGTTCACCGGGGCCGGCATCGCCGTGGCGGTGGCCGAGGACCGGGTCTCGGGGTTCACCGGCCGGCTGCTGTCCCTCCCGGTCCCCCGGACGGCGATCGCGCTCGGCCGGGCCCTGGCCGACTTCACCACGAACGTCTGGTCGATCCTGGCCACCGCGGCCTTCGGCTTCCTGTTCGGCTTCCGCCTGGGCGGGACCGTGGCCGACGGCCTGGCCGCCCTCGGCCTGTGCCTGGCCTACGGCCTGGTGTTCACGGCCGTGTTCATGGTCATCGGCCTGGCCGCGCCGAACGGCCAGGCTGCCCAGGGCATGTCGATGATCGCGTTCGTCTTCGCGTTCATTTCCAGCACCTACGTCCCGGCGAGCACCATGCCGGGCTGGCTGCAGCCGTTCGCGAAGTACCAGCCGATCACCCCGATGGTCGACGCGGTCCGCTCGCTGATCGCCGGGTCCACCAGCGACGTCGCGCTCGCCCTGGCCTGGTCGGCCCTGCTGCTGGCCGTCTTCACCCCGGTCGCGGTTCTCCGCTACTACCGGGTGTGACGGCCCGGACCTTCCCGCGGGCGGCGGCGCGGTCGCGTCGCCGCCCGCGACCAGCAGGGCCGGTTCCTCCCGCCCGGTCGCTTACCAGCGGCTGACCCTGGCGAACCGCGGCCGCCACGCGACCCGGTACGCCAGCCGCAGCGGGGGCGGGAGCGTGGCCAGGATCGCGGCGCCCCGGTCGGCGGGCGCGCCCGCGAGCGTCCAGGCGAAGAACTCCCCCAGCCCGGAAAGCCCGTTCTGGACGCCAAGGCGCCGCCCGACCGCCCGCCACTCGGCCGCGGTGAGCGCGGTGCCGATCAGCGGCAGCGCATCGCGTTCTTCGTGCGCGAGGTGGCCGTGCAGCGCGGTGACCAGCTCGTCGGTGGCGCCGGTGAGCCGGTCGCCAGCGGGATCGGCGAACGCGGCATCGACCGCGGCGAGCAGCGGGTCGATCCGGGCGTGCTCCGCCTCCATGGCCCGCAGGACGGACATCGCGTCCGCGCTGCGGGCCAGGCGCTGACTCAGCGCTGGCCAGATGTGCTGGTCCTCGCCGGTGTGGTGGAAGTGCAGCTGGCGCTTGAACACCTCCCACCCCCGGGCGACCGGCTCGCGCCGGGCCTGGTCCGCCCGGTCCGCGGCCGCCGCGGCCCTAGCCAGGCTGACCAGGTCGCGGCGGAACGCGTCGTGGGCCGCGATCATGAGGGTGAGGTCGGCGTCCGCGGCTCCGTGCCGGGCCGCGTCGGTTCCTGCGATTCGCTGCGTGGTCATCGGGATTCTCCGTTCTGGTCGGCGGGCCGCATCTGCCCGGCCCGCACCGGCTGACAGGTCGTCTGGGTGTCGGTCACCGGGTCAGGATCCCTTCGGCCGCTGCCGGAGCGGCCGCACTGTCCTGGCCCGGGGAACCCCCGGCCGCGCGACGGCCGGCTCCGCGGGGCAGCGCGAGCATGAGCAGGAAGCTCAGGCCGAACGCGCCGACCTGGAACCACAGCGTGCGCTGCACCGAGGCCGTGAAGTCGTACCGCACCGCGCTGCCGCCCGCCAAGGCCAGGACCGGGCGGGCTCCGGCGGGCAGGGCCCGCCCGGCGCCGCCCGGACGGCACGAGGGGGGCGTGACCGTCGGGTCGGCGGCGACCAGCCGGTCGTGCAGGCAGCCGCCGAACTGGGTCACGACCCGACCGGTGTACTGGGCTGGCACGCCGGCCGCCGCCAGCCCGGTCCGCAGTTGCGGGGCGACTACGGCGGCGGCGGGCGCGGCCTGGCTGCCGAGCAGGCTGAAGAAGATCACCCCGATCACCGCGATCCCGATCGAGTTGCCCAGCTGCAGGCCGGTGTTGAACACGCCGGATGCCGACCCCGCGTCCTGCCGGGATACCCGGGCCAGCACGATGTCGGCCAGCGGCGCGATCACGGCGCCCACGCCGAGCCCGGCCGCGACCAGGCCGGGCACGAGGTCCCAGGTGGTCACCGCGGCCCCGTCGTGGTGCACGATGGCGATCAGCCCGGCCATCCCGGCCGCGGTCGCCAGCGCGCCGGCCATCGTGACCCCGCGCCCGAACCGGGGCGCGAGCCGGGCCGCCGCGCCGGAGGAGACCAGGATGCCCAGCGAGAACGGCAGGAAGGTCAGCCCGGCGTGTAGCGGGGTGAAGCCGAGCCCGAGCTGCAGGAACAGCGTTAGCACCAGGCCGAACGAGGCGATCCCGAGGAAGAACGTGACCGCGATGGCCATCCCGGCGCTGAACCCGCGCTCGCGGAACAGCCCCATCGGCACCAGCGGGGAGCCGTCCCGGCGGGCCTTGACCCGCTCGTAGCCGACGAAGGCCGCGAGCACGGGCACGGCGGCCGCCATCGAGGCGAACGTCCACGCGGGCCAGCCCAGCTGGCGCCCCTCGACCAGCGGGTACAGCAGGAGCAGCAGCGCGGCGCTGATCAGGCCGACGCCGACCGGGTCCAGCTTCGGCGGGCGCGGGGCGCGCGACTCGCGGACCAGCACCGCCGACGCCGCCACGGCGATGATGCCCACCGGGACGTTGATCAGGAAGATCGGCCGCCAGCCGAGGCCGAACAGGTCGTGCTGGATGAGCAGCCCGCCCAGCAGCGGCCCGCTGACCGTGCCGAGGCCCGCGGTCACCCCGAACCCGGCCAGCGCCTTGATCCGCTCCGCGGGCGGGAAGATGACCTGGATGACGGCCAGCACCTGCGGGACCATGATCGCGCCCATCGCGCCCTGCACGACCCGGGAGCCGATGAGCATGCCCGGGCTCTGCGCGGCCCCGCACAGCGCCGACATGATCGTGAAGCCGGTCACGCCGATCAGGAACAGGCGCTTGCGGCCGAAGATGTCTCCCAGCCGGCCGCCGGTGATCAGCACCAGCGCGTAGGCCAGGGTGTACCCGGCGAGGGCCCACTGCACGTCGGCGTAGCTGGCGTTCAGGTCACGCTGGATCGACGGGATCGCGATATTCACGATCGACACGTCGAGCAGGTTCATGAACGCGGCCAGCAGCAGGATGATCAGGGTCAGCCAGCGCCGCGGGTCAACGGCATCGCCCGCGGCCCCGGGAGGTGCCAGGATCTGAGCGTCGGAACTCATGTCAGTCTCCGCTTCCAGGAGGTAATCACCCTTACACTCTTGGAAACTTAACATCTCGACTTGCTATTGTCTAGGTAGATTAACGAATAGGGAGCTTAAGCATGTCTGACCAGCCGTCCCAGCCGCCCGACCGGGGTGGTGGCCAGGAAGGCCCGGCGGCCGGCAGCGGCCCGGCGGCCGGAGCCGAGCAGACGGCCAGCCAGCACAACTGGGACATGCCATGGATCGAGGCGATCGGTACCGGCCGTCCCGAGCGCGCGCGGCTCGCGGCCGAGTTCGGGGCGGGATTCCGGAAGACAAGCTCGCTGATACAGCTCCTGGGCCAGGCGGCCGCCGACCGGATCGGCCTCAACGCCACGGACCTGAACTGCCTGAACATCCTCGGCTTCACCGGCGAGATGACGGCCGGCGAGCTGGCCCGGGCGACCGGGCTCACGACGGCGTCGATCACCGGGGTGGCCGACCGGCTCGAGGAGGCCGGCTACGTGCGCCGGGAACGCGACCCGAAGGACCGCCGCCGGGTCGTGATCCGGCTGGTCCAGGAACGCGCGCTGAAGGACGTCGGCCCGCTCTTCCTGCCGCTGATCCGCGGCTGGCATGGCGTGGTGGATCACTACAGCGATGACGAGCTGCGGCTGATCGTGGAGTTCTACGGCCTGATGGAGCAGGTCATCCGGGAGCACCTGACCCGGTTGCGCGGCCCGGCCGAGCCGGCCCCGGGAGGCGCGCCCGCCGCGGGCTGAGACAGCCGCCGGGACCGCGGCCCGGAGCGCCGCGCGTACCCTTCGGGGCCGCGGGCCGCGGTCACGCGCGGATCTGCTCGCGGACGGCGGCGGTGACCCGTTCCGCCCGGGCGATGATGTCGTCCGCCTTGTCCGCGTCGGCGATCATCTCCAGGCTCGCCTCCTCGTCGGTGATCCCGGCGAGGTTGATTTCAACGTTGACCCGGGCAACGGCCGCCGCGGCGCGGGCCGCCTCCGCGGCCGCGGCCACGTCGCTGATCACGTTGCGGTTGGCCATCGTTACCAGCGCTCCGGCCAGGTCGACCACCATGCCGGCGACGCCGATGAGTTTGGCCGGCGGCCAGGTCGCGTTGCCCAGCGCCTCGGCGACGGCCGCGGCGCGGCTGGCCTTTTCCGCTTCGGTGGACCGGGGGAGCCGGTAGGCATCGGCCACGGCGGCGAACGCCTGCGCATCGGCCTCGGCAAGCCGGAGTGCGATCGCGCGCAGCCCGTCGGCCTCGGTGATAATCCGGCCGATCGCCTCCTGATGCTCGGCGTACTGTTCGCCGGTGCTGTAGCGGGCGGCCATGCCGAGCAGGGCCGCGCCCTGCGCGGCGTGCAGGGCCGCCGAGGCGCCCCCGCCCGGGGCCGGGACCCGGTCGGCGAGCCGGCCGAGGAAGTCGCCGATCTTCTCGTCGTACATGAGCAGCCGTCCTCCGGATCGGCGCGGGCGGATCGGGTGCGGGTCACCGCACGCGCGAAGATCCTCCCATAGGATCGCGGCCGCCCGGCCGCCCGGCCCGGAGCGCGGCAGGGCCAGGCATGCGTGTGGGCCCAGTGCCGTGGCCGTGGCCGTCACCGGCCGCGAGCACCGGTCCGGCTCCCGTCTCGGACTGCGCCGTGGTCAGACCGTGCGCAGAGCCTCGGTAGGCGAGAGGCGGGCGGCTCGCATCGCCGGGTACAGGCCGGCGATGGCGCCGATGGCCAGGGCGGCGCCGATCCCGCCGTACAGGGCCAGGGGCGGGATCAGCACCGACCAGTGCTGGGTGCGGGCGTAGATGACGGTGGCCACGACGCCGATGACGGCGCCGGCCAGGCCGCCCAGGACCGACAGGAGCACGGCCTCGGCGAGGAACTGCTCGGCGACGTGGCGGCGGGTGGCGCCCAGGGCGCGGCGCAGGCCGATCTCGGAGCGGCGCTCCAGCACGGAGATGACCATGACGTTGGCGATCCCGGGGGCGCACCTGGCCACCGCTATTGCTCGCGCCGCAGCCCCAGGTCGGCCAGGACGGTCCGGGCCGCCCAGTCGCCGCACATCCCGTGCACGCCGCCCCCCGGGGGGGTCGAGGCCGAGCAGAGGTAGACGCCGGGCAGCGCGGTGCGGTACGGGTTCCACCGCGGCGTCGGCCTGAAGAACGTCTGGCGCAGCGTGGGCGCCCCGCCGCTCACGCTACCGCCCACGTCATTCGGGTTATAGCGCTCCATATCGGCGGCGGTGCGCACCGACCTCGCGAGGATCAGGTCCCGGAATCCGGGCGCGAACCGCTCGACCTGCGCCTCGATCCGCGCGGTCATGTCCACGGCCGAGCCGGACGGCACGTGGCAGTACCCCCACAGCGTTTGCTGCCCGTCGGGGGCCCGGCTCGGGTCGACCACGCCCGCCTGCGTCACCAGGCAGAACGGGCGCTCCGGGTGCCGGCCGGCCGCCACCTCAGACTCGCTGAGCGCGACCTCGGCGAACGTGCCGCCGACGTGCACGGTGCCCGCTTCCCGGCAGGCGGGGGCGTCCCAGGGCACCGGGCCGCTGAGTGCCCAGTCGACCTTGCAGACCCCGGGGCCGTACCGGAAGCGCTCGAGTGCCCGGCACTGCCCGGCCGGGAGCCGGCCGCCAGCGAGCGCGACGAACTGGCGGGGGGTCACGTCGAGCAGGACGGCGCCGGCCGGCGGCAGTTCGTCCAGCGACCGCACCCAGCGGCCGGTCTCCACCCGCCCGCCCAGCGAGGTGAGCTCGGCGGCCAGGGCGTCGATGATCCGGGCGCTGCCGCCTTCCACCACCGGCCAGCCGACCGAATGCGCGGTCATCAGGAACAGCGCGCCGAACGCGCTCGTCAGCGGCGCGGTAAGCGGGAGCATGGCGTGCGCGGCCGTGCCGGCCACCAGCACCTTGGCCTCGTCGCCGCGGAATCGCCGGACCAGCACGCTGGCGGGCAGCAGGCCCGGCAGGCCGTACCGTGCCATGGCCAGCGGGTGGCCGGGGACCGAGCGCAACGGCCCGAGGATCGTGGGCAGGGTCAGCGGCATGTCCCGCACCAGCGGCTCGACCAGCCGCCGGTAGGCGGGGCCGTCGGGCCCGAGCCCGGCGGCCGTCTCGGCCACGGACCCGGTGGCGGCGGCGGCCCGCCCGCCGTCCAGCGGGTGGGCGAAGGCCACCTTCGGGGTCAGCAGCCGGACCCCGCGCGCGGCCAGGTCGGTGCCGGTGAAGAACGGCGAGGCGCCCGCCAGCGGGTGCACGGCCGAGCAGACGTCGTGCCGGAACCCCGGCAGGGTCAGCTCGGCGGTCCGGCACCCGCCGCCGAGCTCGTCCGCCCCCTCGATGACGAGCACGCGGAGGCCGGCCCGGGCCAGGGTGACGGCCGCCGCCAGCCCGTTGGGCCCGGAGCCGACCACGACCGCGTCGGCCGCCCGGGCGGCGGTGCTAGAGCTCAATGATCTCGCCTTCCGCGGCCACCGTGGTCTCGACCGGTGCCGCGGCCACGCGGGCGGCCAGCCGGTCGAGCGCGTCATCGGTGCGGCCCGGCTTGTGGTGGGTGAGCAGGACCCGGCGCGCCCCGGCCCGGCGGCCGAGCTCGATCGCGTAGTCGACGGCCGCGTGACCGAACGCGGCCTCGGCCGCGACCTCCTCGGGCAGCAGGAACGCGTCATGCAGCAGCAGGTCGACCCCGCTGGCGAGCTCGAGAGCGTCCTGGTGATACTCGCCCCAGCCGTCCGGGCCGGGCCCGAGCACGGTCGGGCAGTGGTCGGGCAGGTAGGCGATCGCCCGGGAGCCGTCGCTGACCCGGTACCCGAGCGTGGCGCCGCCCTTGTGCGGGATCGTCCGCGCCTCCACCGTGAACCCCTCGGCCTTCAGCGCCCCGGGCCCGACGGTGCCGAAGGTCCAGGCGCCGCGCAGGCCGCCCGGCGGTATCGGGAAATGCGGCGGTGACATGCCCTTGGCCAGCGCTTCCTCCGCGCTCGCGCCGTCCTCCTGCTCGGGCAGCAGCAGGCTGACCCGCGAGCCCTCCCGGTCGCCCCCGGTGAAGAACGGCAGCCCGTGCACGTGATCCCAGTGCAGGTGGGTGAGCAGGATCGTGCCGTCGAAGGGCACGCCGCCGAGCAGCCGCGTGACCTGCCGCAGGCCGGTGCCGGCGTCCAGGACCAGCACCGGCCTGGCCGCGTCGTCGTGAGCCAGGGCCACGCACGAGGTGTGGCCGCCGTAACGGAGGAAATCGGCGCCCGGCGCCGGGGTGGAACCGCGAACTCCGCAGAGATACAGGCGCACCCCGCCTACCCTAAGCTCCGCCGGGCTTCTTCTCGCCGGTGGCCGCCGGATAGCTCCTCGAGAGCCGACCGGTCGAGCTGGCCGGCGTCGACCGCGGCCACCCGGCAGGCGGTGACGGCCTCCAGCGTCGAGGTCCGGGTCCCGCCCTCCAGGTGGGCGCGCTCGCCCAGCATGGCGCCGGGGCCGTACTCGGCCAGCCGCTCCCCGTCGCAGGAAACCCGGATCACCCCGTCGAGCACCAGGTAGATGTCGGCGCCGGGCTCGCCCTGGCGCACCAGCACCTCGCCGGCCTTCAGCCGCCGGATCTTCGGCTTGGCCGACCCGTGCATCAGCTGCACCGACAGCGTGCGCTCCAGCGCGGTCTCCACCGCCGTCACCAGGGCCGGGGAGTCCTCATCCCCCCACGGGGAGTGCTTGCCGAACGACTTGCGGTACCAGTCGCTGAAGTCGGTCAGGCCCGACTTGTGCGAGAGCGCGCCCTTGGCGTCGTAGACCCAGTGCCGGGGGAACGGGCTGGCCCCGGTCATCTCCGACTCGGCCGTGCCGTCGGCGTGCAGCGTGAGCGACAGCGTCGTCCAGGCCAGCGGCGCCTGCCATTGCACGAACGGCTTGCGCCGGACCCGGCGCGGTGCTGGCATCCCGGTTCGGCCCCCGTTGGTCTGCACGAACCGGACCCATCCGTCGCCCGCCTCGGGATCGCGCTGCAGGAGCGGAAGCTGGACCGCCTGGAAGCGGTAGTGCAGCCCGCCGAGCCGGACGAGGGTCGAGCCGATCAGGCCCTCCCCGCTGTACCCGGAGCCGGTGATCCGGCCGCCGCCGTCCACCT
>Ga0335081_10018264_pt1 | contig 11337 bp, 10 predicted proteins | sample Lox_Sample_35_FD_206713 | JGI IMG/M metagenome (GOLD analysis project Ga0335081, IMG submission 206713) | Soil microbial communities from Loxahatchee National Wildlife Refuge, Florida, United States - Lox_Sample_3.5 | ecosystem: Environmental > Terrestrial > Soil > Wetlands | place: USA... | reverse complement strand
CGCTGATCGCCGAACCACGGCGAGCCGTTGCCGGTGCCCCAGAAGACGGTGTTGCTGACGGGATCGTAGTTGCCGGTCATCCAGGTCGAGCCGCCGCCCCGCTTCCAGGTGTCGGCCTTCTGCCAGGTCTCGCTGCCGGGCTGGCCGGGCTCGGGGATGGTGTAGGTCTTCCACACCGGCTTTCCGGTCTCGGAATCGTAGGCGACGATGAAGCCGCGCACGCCGAACTCGCCGCCAGAGACGCCGACCATGACCTTACCCTTCACGATCAGCGGCGCCATGGTCATGTAGTAGCCGGTCTTCCAGTCCTCCACCTTGGTTTCCCAGGCGACTTGGCCCGTCTTCGCGTCGAGCGCCACCAGCGTCGCGTCGAGCGCCGGGAAATAGACCTTGTCGCCGTAGAGGGCGACGCCGCGGCTGGTGTTGTGCAGCGCGCTGAAGCCCTCCGGGATCTTGCGCTTGTAGCGCCACAGCAGATCGCCGCTCGCGGCGTCGAGCGCCACCACCTGGCTGTAGGGCGTCGCCACGAACATGACGCCGTTGTTGACGATCGGCGGCGCCTCGTGGCCGGAATCCACGCCGGTCGAGAAGCTCCACACCGGCACCAGGTTCTTGACGTTGCCGGCGTTGATCTGCTGCAGCTCGCTGTAGCTCCAGCCTTGGTAGCGCCCGCGCGTCATGAGCCAGTTCTGCGGCTCCGGATTGGTGAGCCGTGCGTCGGTCACCGGCGTGTAGTCGCCCGCAAGCGCGATGTCGGCGGGGCCCGCCAGCAGCAAGGCTGCCAGGCCTGCGAAAACGAACGGTCTCGTCATGCGCTTCCTCCCATCTCAGCTTCGATGCGGCCCCGGACACCTCCGCATCATATTTCTGAGCCAACGCGTCCGGTAAAAGCTCCGGCGACCGTCGGGACGCCGTTCTCGATCTTCACGGGCAGGGCCGGCAGCGGCCGTGGCGCGGGTCCGTCGAGGACCTCCGCGCCATCCTTGAGGTCGAAGATCGAGCCATGGCAGGAGCAGAACACCGCGTTGCGTTCCGTCGACCACATGCTGACGGGGCAGCCCTGATGGGTGCAGACGGCGGTGTAAGCCACCACGCCATCATCGGCATGCGCGCGCGTCTCCTCGCTCAGCACCGCGGGATCGAAGCGCATGAGGATGACCATGTTGAAGCGCGAGCCGTCGCGCACGACGCCGCTCTTGGGATCCATCGGATAGGCCAGCACCTGCGGTCCGCCGACCGGCAGATCGTCGACCTTGACCTCGCCCTCCTTGTCGCCGGGCACGTAGGCGAAATGGTCGCCCGGCTGCGGCCTGAGCGATGTCGGGTCAGAGCTGGCGGCGCCGGCGTCCGCAGTATCGTCCACGGCGAGCGCGGCGCGCAGGAAGCTGCGGCGTGCTCGCGCCCACTCGGATTCCGCTCGGCATGCTGCGCACGGCGCCCCTGCGCCGTTTCTCGTCCCGCGCACGTCTGCTCCTCTCGTCGAGGACAGATGTCACGCCGGCCAGGCTTCCGCCCAGTCGACCCCGTCGATGTGCTTGTGCCGCGAAAAGGCGCTCGCTGCCGCGCCGGGAAGCGTGGGCTCGAGGCAGCCCCTGCGCTCGGGCGTGGTGCCCGGCCGATGTCCCGGTCGATGTGCTTGTGCCGCGAAGATGCGCTCTGCTCTCGCGCCAGGAAGTGTGGGCCCAACGCGGCCCTGCCGTCAACCCCGATAAAGTGTGACTCGGCAACAATCCGTGCCGCGGAGCATTGGTCAGACCCTACGGTTCCAACCTGCAGTGCGGTTCTAGAGGCCCAGATAGAACTTGCGGATCAGCTCGTTGTTGTTGAGATCGTCGGCGGACTCGCCGGCAAACGCGATCTTGCCGTGGACGATGACGTAGCCGCGATCGGCGATGCGGATCGCCTGGGTGAAGTTCTGCTCGGCCATCAGCACGGTGAGCTGGTAGCTGTCCTTGAGCTCCTTGATCTTCTCGATCGTGCGCTGCACCAGCAGCGGCGCCAGCCCCACCGAGGGCTCGTCGACCAGCAGGATGCGCGGCGCCTGCATCAGCGCGCGCGCCAGCGCCAGCATCTGCTGCTCGCCGCCGCTCATGCTGCCGGCGAGCTGGTTCAGCCGCTCGGCCAGCACCGGGAAGCATTCCAGGCAATAGTCGCGGTTGCGCTTCAGCGCCGCCCGCGCCATCGGCCGGAAGGCGCCGAGCAGCAGGTTCTCTTCGACGCTGAGGCGCGGGAAGAGGCGGCGGCCCTCGGGCACCAGCGCGATGCCGAGATCGACGATCGCCTCGGTGCTCATGCCGACGAGCTCGTGGCGCTTGCCGTCGATTTCGGCGGTGATCGAGCCGGCGACCGGCCGGACGATCCCCATGATGCATTTGATGAGCGTGCTCTTGCCGTTGCCGTTGGTGCCGAGCAGCGCCACCGTCTCGCCCGGCCGGACGCCGAGGGTCACGTCCTCGAGCACGCGCACCGAGCCGTAAGCGGCGCTGACGCCGGTGAGGGTGAGGCTACTCGCCAATGTAGGCCTTCACGACGTCGGGGTTGCGGGTGACCTCCTGCGGCAGGCCGTCGGCGATCTTGCGCCCGGCGACCAGCACCACGAGGCGCTCGGAGAAGCTCATCACCGCGCGCATGATGTGCTCGATCATGATCACCGTGACGCCGCGGCCGTTGAGCGTGGTCAAAAGCGCCAGGATGTCGTCGACCTCGGAGTGCGACAGGCCCGCCATCGCCTCGTCGGCGATGAGCAGCTTGGGCTCCGCCGCCATGGCGCGCGCCAGCTCGAGCTTGCGCATCTCGACTTGCGTAAGATCGCGCGGCCGCTGCCGCTCCCTCGCGGCGAGTCCGACCAGTTGCAGGAGCTCGGTGCACCGTTGGCCGATCTCGACCGGAGAAAGGCGCGGGCCGCGGCGCGCGTTCACAGTGTAGAGAAGGGGGATACGCACGTTCTCTGCGAGTGTCAGGCTGCCGAACGGCTTGGGTAGCTGAAAGCTACGTGCCATACCCAGTCGCGTGCGCTGATGGGCGGGGAGCCCATCCACGGCCTGGCCGTCGAAGCGCACGCTTCCTGTCTCGTTGCGCAGCGTGCCGCAAAGGCAGTTGACGAGCGTGCTCTTTCCCGAGCCGTTCGGTCCGATCAGGCCGACGCGCTCACCGGGGCGAACCGCAAAGGTCACACCCTCGAGTGCCGTGAAGCCGCCGAAATGCTTGCCAAGATCGGTGACGTCGAGCAAGGCTTGGCCGGTCATCGTCGCGACCGGAAAACCTGGGGTGGCCACTGAATCGCGGCGAGTGCTTCGTCCAGGCCGAGCCGTTTTGCCAGGCCGATAAGCCCGTTCGGCGCGATGACGACGAACGCCATGAGGAGAAGTCCGACGATGAGCACGCCGTAGGCCGAGGAGAACGAGACCGTCGCTGCCTCTTGGAGGAAGGTCAGGAGTATGGCGCCGATGAATGGTCCGCTCCAGGTGGTGAGGCCGCCAATCAGCGGCGCCGCGATGCTGTTGACGGCATAGGCGAGATCGAAGCCGGACGCAGGCTCCAGATAGGTGAGATAATAGGGTAGCGGAGCCCCCGCCATGCCCATAAGTGCGCCTGACACTGTGGTCGCAAGGAGCTTTAGGCGCAGAGTCGGCACCCCAGCGGCTTCCGCAGCCTGCTCGTCGTCGCGAATGGCAGCGAATCCGTAGCCGAGCCGCGAGCGCTCGACCGAGCGCGCCACCCCGATCGCGATCACGGCAAGGACGAGCATGATGAAGAAAAGGTATTGGACATAGTCGAGAAAGAGCGCGTGCAGGTACACGTCGAATATTGGGTAGTGTGCCGGACGGATCGCATAGGCGCCGCGCGAACCGCCCACGAACTCCCAGTTCGTGATGAGCGTTTGCGCGACGACGGCAAGGGCGAGCGTCGCAATGGAAAAGAAAGCGCCACGCAAACGCAAGGTAAGATATCCAGTGCCGAATCCCACGATGCCGGAGACCGCGCCGCCTAATAGCATCAGTATCGGCAAGGGCAGGGGCACGATCTTGTTGAGAGCAATTGTGGTATAGGCGCCGAGTGCGAAAAAGGCGGCGGTGCCGAAATTCACATATCCGGTATAGCCGCCAAGAATGTTCCAGGCGGTCGCGAGGACGATGAACTGAAGGACCTTGTAACCGGGCTGGAACCAGTAGGGAACGAGCAGCAGCCGGAAGCTCGCGAAAACCACGATCGCCGCGATTGCCGCGACCAGCCAGAAGGTCCGCTGTCGCATCGCTATCGCCCCATGATCCCTGAGGGGCGCAGTGCCAGCGTCAGCAGGAGAACGCCGAAGGAAACGGCCGGAGACCAGGAGGGACCGGCAAACGTCGACGTGATACTCTCGACGACGCCGAGAAGGATTGCTGCCGCGACCATGCCGGGGAAGCTGCCGAGGCCGCCCAGCACACAGATGGCGAAGATGCGTCCGATGTAGTCGCGCCCCATCGAAGGCTGGACCGGCTGAATGATGATGAGGAACGCGCCGGCGAAGGCGGCCGTCGCGATCGAAATGCCGAAGGCGATGCGCTTGATCCGACGCGGGTCGACCGACATCAGCTGCAAGGCGAGCCGGTCCTGCGAAACTGCCATGATCGCGCGGCCGGTGAACGTGCGCGAGAGAAAGAGTTGCAGCGCCGTCACCAGGGCGACCGAGACGCCAAAGGGCACGACCGTGCGCAGCGGCAGGTGGATTGGACCGTAGTCTCTGACGATATTGACGTAGTCAGCATTCACGAAACGGTAATCGACGCCGAACATAAGGATGAGAGAAACCTCGATGACAAAAAGTAGGCCAAAGAAAAAGGCGAGACCACGCAGCGCTTCATCGCCGCGACGCTCGAAGACGAGGTAGTAGGTTTGATAGACGGCGGCGCCTAACGCGAAAAACACGGGGAGCATCACGAACGCCGCGGCGATGGGATCGAGCCCCAGTTGCCGATTGGCAAGAAATGCCGCATAGGCGCCAAGAATAATGAAAGCGGGATGCGCGATGTTGACGATGTCGAGCATGCCGAACGAGATCGCCACGCCGACGCTCACTGCAGCATAGAAGCCGCCGAGCAGAATTCCGTCTGCCGTCGCGCCGATAAGCAGCTGAAGGAACGTGCTGAAATCCACGACCGGGTCGCGTCAGCGCTTGATGTCGGAGTAGGGTGCCTCAAGCTCTCCCGACTTGTACTCGCCCGGATAGACGATCACTTCCGTCCCCGGCTTCTCGAACTGAGCGAGTTCATGGCCGCTGACCCCATGATATTGGACGAAGAGGACGCGCGGCCCGAGCCATTCGCCCTCTTTGCCGAAGCGGACACCGCCGACCACCATCTTGAAGTTGTTGGCATGGATATATTCAGCCAGCTTTTGCTGATCGAGGCTCTTCGTTGCTTCGACAGCCTGCCCCAACACCTGCATGCCGGCATACGCATAGGGCGGCAAGTAGTAGCCGAGCGCATCGGCTCCGGCGGCGATTGCCTTCGGCTGGTATTTGTTGATGAACTCGGTGATCCCCGGAAAGTTGAGGGTTGGTTCCGGCGCGTAGAGCTCGTAACAGATGATGCCGTTGAGGAGAGGCCCGAACTGCTGCTTCAACGAGGCATATTGAAGGCCGATCATGCCGCCGCCGAACACTCTCGTCTTCAGCCCCACCTCGTTGACGGCGCGAATGATGCCGGCGCTGTCGGGCGGATAGGAGGCGACGAAGACGACGTCGGGATTGGTCGCTTGGATCGCGCGGACGATGGGCGTGTAGTCCACGGTGGTCGGTGGGTAGCTGCCGTCATAGACCACCTTAAGGCCGAACTTCTTGGCGATGTCGCGTGCTCCCTCGAGCGCCACCTTCGGATATTCGGCGTCGGCGCCAACGAGCGCCAAGGTCTTCGGTGTCGGCTTCACGGTCATCGCCGCCTCGATGAAGCCTTGTGAGAGCGAGTGCTTGGCGTCGGGCCCATTGGGCTGCATCTGGAAAAAGCGGTCGTAGTGGAACTGATCATTGACCGCGAGACCGAAAAGACCGATGAACACCAGGCCGTGCTGCATGATGATTGGCATCGCCGGCGCTTCGAGATTGGTGCCATATCCCGACATGACGAGATCGACCTTGTCAATGTCGAGCAGCTTTGAATAGATGGCAGGCACGGTCGAAGGGTTGGTCTGGTCGTCGTAGTAGACGAGTTGCACCGGTCGGCCGAGGAGTCCGTCTTTGGCGTTGATCTCTTCAGCCCAAATCTGCATGGCGATGAGCGCCGCCTTGCCGTTACCGGCGAGCCCGCCCGTCAGCGCCATGCCGAATCCGATCTTGATGGGATCCGCCGCCTGCGCGGGGGCCGCGAGGCCGGCGCAGACCAAAGCGGCGCCAAGCCAACCGAACACGGCGCAACGCAGACGCTTTCGCATGGTTACCTCCCTCGATCCCGGCTTCTCGGTTTGGTCGGGTTGCTTTGATGAGCGCCAGTCTGACCGAAGACCCCGGGCTTTGCCAGCCCGCCGTCGCAGCGGGGTCTTAAAGGCGCCTTATTCGTCGGCAATCGCTTCGAGCGGCCGGCCGCGCATGTAACGGCCATGACAGAACATCAGCGTCGGTTTCCGGGTGTGGGCGTAGCGCTCGATCCTGCCCAGGAAGATGACATGGTCACCCCCGTAGTAGCGAGCCTCGTTGCGGCACTCAAAATGTGCGGCGCACCCGGCAATCACGGGCGCACCATGATCGGGAACGATGTGCTCGACGTCGAGAAACCGATTGTCGTGCTCGCCGGCAAAGCGTTTGGACAACTCTACTTGGTCGGCCGCCAAGACATTGACCACGAAATGCGTCGCCTCCTGGAAAGCCAGCAAACTTTGCGCGTAGAGCGACTGGCTCCATAGCACCAGCGGTGGGTCGAGCGACACTGCCGCAAAGGAATTGACGGTGAGGCCGACCGGTTCGCCGATGCGGCCCCGGGTGGTTAAGATGGTGACGCCCGTGGCAAACGTGCCGAGGGCGTTCCGGAGGTCACGCGCATCAAAGGCCGCCGGTGCCGAAGACGCCGACGAAGGAGCGGGCATAGCCGGATCTTTGGGGTGTGACATGGCGGTCAGAGATTGGCCGTGTCCGGTGGCAGCCCCAGCGCCACCCGGCCGTAGTTGATCCCGTTGGCATCCCAGTTCACGCCGAAATGGCCATTGGCGGCGTGTATGTCCCGGAAGGCGCGTTGCAGCGGATTGCTCTCGTAAATAGCGGCGCCACCAGCCGCGGCGAAAATGATGTCGACCGCCTTTGTACACATGAGCGCCCCGTACGCGCCGTCGCGCCGCCAACGCACCTTGTCCTCGATCGGAGGAACGCGGCGCGCCTCGGCAGCGCTCATTGCCTCGGCACAGTCCTTGAGCATCAACGCCTCGGCCGCATCGATGAGCGCGCCAGCCTCGGCGACATGGACCTGCATGGTCGAGAAGTCGGCAAGCCCGCGGCCGGTGTAGGTGCCGATCCGGGTGCGCGCGCCCGTGACGTATTGCTCGATCGCGCCGCGGGCGATGCCAAGCGAGACGCCGGCAATGACGAAGCCGAAGAGGGCGAACCAGGGGAGGCGGAAGAGGGGCGAGGGGTTGACGCTGCTTCCCGGGCTTGCGATGCCCTTGCCGGCCTCGGTTGAGAGCGTGCGGTGCTCGGGCACGAAGATGTCGTCGGCTGCGACATCCTTGCTGCCTGTACCGGCCAGCCCGCTCACCTGCCACGTATCGATGACGGCATAGTCGCTTGCAGGCACGAGAAAGACGCGGAACTCGCTTCCGCCCGTCTGCTCGTCGAGCACCACGGCGGCGATCATGTTCCAGGCTGAGGCGTCGACGCCGCTCGAGAAGGGCCAGCGGCCGCTGAGGCGATAACCCCCGTTGACTCTGCGCGCCCGCCCGCCGGGAAAGTTGAAGGCCGAGCCGATGAGCGTCTCTGGTGACGTTCCCCAGACCTCGTCCTGCGCCGCTTTCGGCCAATACGCCAGCATCCAATGATGGCTGGCGAGGTTGTTCAGCACCCAGGCCGTGGAGCCGCAGCCGCGACCCACGATGGCGGCGAGTTCGACCAGGGCTTCGTAGCGACATTCGCTGCCGCCGACGCGCGCCGGTTGCAGCATGCGGAAGAGGCCCGCGGCATGGAGATCGGCGATCGTCTCGTCGGGCAGGCGTCGCAGCGCCTCGGTCCTGGCCGCCCGCTCGCGCAACACCGGCACCAGAGCCTCGGCCCGGCGCTTGAGCTCCTCCAGCGAAGGTGGTCCCGGCATCATGCGCTTTGCCTCGCGCATTTTCTCCGCAGTGCTAATTTATCCATAGATAAATAATAATCGACCGTCATCGGCTGTCAACGCTCTCCGCGGCCCGGCATCGGTGCCACGTGGCGCTCCCGAGCCTGCCCTGGCTTCGCCGACTGATTTTGATATTCTTCGCCGGCGACGCAAGCGTTGTTTGAGCAGCGACCGCGGGAGGAGGCCCTGAAAGCCCCCAAGTTTGCCTATTTCCGTGCCCAGACCCTAGGCGATGTTTTCGATGTCCTCGTTCGGCATGGCGACGAGGCAAAATTGCTCGCGGGTGGCCAGAGCTTGGTGCCGGCGCTCAACATGCGCCTCCTCGAGCCACGGATTATTGTCGACATCAATCACATTTCTGGGCTGGCGGGCATTGTCGAACATGGGTCGGGCCTGCGGATTGGCGCGTTGACGCGGTTGAGCGAGATTGGCGCCTCGCCGCTCGTCGCCCGGCTGGCGCCGCTTTTTGCCCAGGCGGTTCCCTTTATCGCTCATCTCGCCATTCGGAATCGCGGTACGATCGGCGGCAGCCTCGCCCAGGCCGACCCTGCCGCGGAGCTGCCCGCCTGCGCCCTGGCAGTGGACGCCGTGCTGCATCTGGCCAGTGCCCGCGGGCTCCGCGCGGTGGCGGCGCGCGACTTCTTCACCGGACTCTATGCCACCGCGCTGGCACCGGACGAGGTCATCACCGCTATCGATGTTCCCGCGGCGCCGCCGGAAACCCGCAGCGTCTTCCTCGAGCTTGCGCGGCGCCACGGCGACTACGCCATCGTGGGTCTTGCCGCTCGCGCGCGGTTCACCGGCAGGCAGGCCCACGATCTTCGTATGGTGTTTTTCGGCGCCGACTCAAAGCCGGTCGAAGCACGGGCGGCTGCCGTTGCCCTTCGCCACAGCGCACGTGTCGAGCGCATCGGCTCGGCGCAGGATGCCTTGGCGCACGACCTTCATCCCTCGGCCGATCTCCAGGCGGACAGAGCCACCAAGCTCCATCTCGCGCGGGTTTTGCTGGCGCGTGCCGTTCGTGCGCTGAGCGAGGCGGCGTGAGCGAGACCTTGGAGCTCCACCTTGTCGTCAACGGCGAGACCGTGCGGCGGCGCGTCAGGGTCAGGCAAAGCCTCGCCGACTTCCTCCGAGAGGACCTTGGTCTGACAGGAACGAGGGTCGGTTGCGAGCACGGCGTTTGCGGCGCCTGCACGCTGCGCATCGATGGGGCGATTGCGAGATCTTGCCTCGTCTTTGCGGCTCAGGTCGATGGCGCGCACGTCGAGACGATTGAAGGGCTTTCCGACAGCGGCGAGATTGCCGACCTTCAGGCCGCCTTTCGCGCCCGGAATGCGCTCCAATGCGGCTACTGCACGGCTGGGGTGCTCGTCACCGCTGCCGAGCTGCTGCGCGCCGAGAGAGCGCCGAGTCGCGCGGAAATCCGCGAGCTCCTGTCGGGAAACTACTGCCGCTGCACCGGATACCACGCCATCGTCGATGCCGTCGAACAGGTGTGCCGGCTACGAGTGGCGCAGGGGTAAGCGATGACGAAGCCGCTTTCGTTCCTCGATCGCCCCAACACCTATATCGGCAAGTCGGTGCCGCGCCCCAACGCCGCGCGGCTGTTGGCCGGACGCGGCAGCTATGTCGACGATCTGCGGCTCCCCCGCCTCGTGCATGCGGCATTTCTGCGCAGCCCTTATGCGCATGCCCGCCTCAAGCGCATCGACACGACGACGGCCGCGAAGAACCCGGGTATCGTGCGTGTGGTCACGGCAAGAGATCTCGTCGGCCTCTACACGCCGTGGGTCGGCGTTCTCACACATATGAAGGGAATGAGATCGGCGCCGCAGCATCCACTGGCACCGGAGCGCGTTACCTGGCAGGGCGAGCCCGTAGCAGCCGTCGTCGCGGAGAGCCGAGCTGAAGCCGAGGACGCGCTGGCGCTCATCGCCGTCGATTGGGAGGAATTACCGGCAGCGACTGACGCGGAAGCATCGCTCCGGGCGGAGGCTCCAATCATCCACCCGGCTCTTGGCGACAACCTTTGCTTTGCCCGGAGCGTGGAATCAGGTGCGGTCGACGACGCCTTCGCTCGCGCCGATGCCGTGGTCGAGGAGGTCTTCACTTTCGCCCGACATACCGGCGTTTGCCCTGAGACGCGCTCGCTCGTCGCGGAGTTCAATGGGAGCGATCGCCAACTCGTCCTGCATTGCTCGTCTCAAGCGCCGCACATGATGAAGGAGATCGTGCTGCGTCAGTTTGCGCTGGCGGAGACCGACGTCCGCGTCATCTGCCGCGACGTCGGCGGCTCCTACGGCATCAAGATTCATGTTTACCCCGATGAGATGGCGGTAATCGCGTTGGCGCTGCTGCTTGGCCGCCCCGTCAAGTTCATCGCCGATCGGCTCGAATCCTTCGTTTCCGACATTCATTCCCGCGACCATGCCGTGAAGGCGCGGATGGCCCTCAGCAAGAACGGGGAAATCCTCGGCATAGCCATCGATGACCTCACGGGCATTGGCCCCTATTCGACCTATCCTCGCAGCAGTGCCGTTGAGGGCAATCAGGTCGTGAACCTGACGGGATCCTGGTATCGCTGCCGCAACTACCGCGCAAGGCTACGTGTTGCCTTCCAGAACAAGCCACCCATGTCGCAATATCGAGCCGTTGGTCATCCCATCGCTTGCGCGGTCACCGAGGGGCTTCTCGACCAGGCGGCGCGCACTCTCGCCATTGACCCGGCCGAGCTGCGCCGTCGCAATCTCGTTCCCGACGATGCCTATCCCTGGACGAGCCCCGCCGGGCTCGTCTTCGAGAAGCTGTCGCACCAGCGTGCGCTCGAACGGCTACTCGAGCTTATCGACTACTCCGCGTTGCGTCGGGAGCAGGCGACATTGCGGGACGGCGGCGTATACCGCGGCATCGGGCTTGCGAGCTTCGTCGAAATCACCAACCCCGGCCCCGCATTCTACGGCGTCGGCGGCGCGCCGATCTCGGCGCAGGACGGCTGCATGATACGCCTCGACCCCGGGGGGTCTGTCACCTGCGCCATCAGCGTGACGGA
>Ga0335081_10018263_pt1 | contig 11337 bp, 8 predicted proteins | sample Lox_Sample_35_FD_206713 | JGI IMG/M metagenome (GOLD analysis project Ga0335081, IMG submission 206713) | Soil microbial communities from Loxahatchee National Wildlife Refuge, Florida, United States - Lox_Sample_3.5 | ecosystem: Environmental > Terrestrial > Soil > Wetlands | place: USA: Florida... | reverse complement strand
TTCGCCTGCTTTTTCAAAACCAGAAATTCCGAGTTTTCGGCCCTCCAGTTCGTGCCGTTTCCGCTTCTGCACCTCGAGCACCTGGGCGACGGTCGTGCCGCCGAACTCGCGCCGACGTCTGCCCCCCACATACCATTCGATGAAGTACCGCCCTTCGGGCAGTGCTGCCCAGTTGGGATTACCCTTATCGTTACGAGGAATGGAAAGGAGTTTCCAGCGCGCGCCGATCTTCACGCGTTTGAGGATATTGACCCGGGACACTGCTCGCCTCCGCCAGTAATTCTGACGGACAACAAAGCAGACAACAAAGACGGTAAGCTAAAGAATCTAAAGGAGAGAAACGGGAAGCTGGCATTCTACCACTGAATTACTCCCGCCCAGTGTATACGAGTTCAAAATAGCAAACTGGCGTGAGTGTGTCCACCCGGTGAGCGGCCCTGCCACGGCCTCATCCAGCGCCGCGCGGGCGACCAACGTCCCGGAGCTTTTGAGACGATAGAAGGCATGACCCACGAGCCGGCCTCTCCGATTCTCGCGGGCTTGCGTGTGCTCGATCTCAGTACGATTGTCGCCGGGCCTACCGCGAGCATGATCCTGGCCGACTTGGGGGCCGATGTCATCAAGGTCGAGCGGCCAGGCGGCGGAGAGGACGGGCGCGCGATGAGCCCGCATCGCGGCTCTTGGGGCGCCTATTTCACCACGCTCAATCGCGGCAAGCGCTCGGTTGCGATCGACATTTTGAAGCCCGCCGGTCGTGAGACCGTTCTTCGGATCGCCGCCGGTTGCGACGTCCTGCTGGAGAATTTTCGCGGCGGCAAAGCCGCGGCGCTCGGACTCGATGAAGCGTCCGTCCGTTGCCGGAAACCGGACATTATCTATGCTTCGCTGTCGGCCTATGGGCCGTGCGGTCCCGATTACACGCGCCCCGGCTATGATGCCATTCTGCAAGCCCGCACCGGCATCATGAGCGTCACCGGGACCGGCACACCCGAATCCGGCGGCACGCCAGTTCGAGCCGGCGTCTCGATCCTGGATATGGGCGCGGGCGTTTGGATGGCGCTCGGTGTGGTCGCCGCGTTGCTCGAGCGCCAGCGCTCCGGCAAAGGGCAGCGCGTCGACTCCTCGCTGTTTCAAACCGGCATCATGCTGATGTCGTATCACCTTTTGTATCGACAGTTCTCGGGCGTTAATCCAAAACCGCAGGGCTCGCGACACACTGCCTTCGCGCCGTACGGCGCGTATCAGGCTTCCGACGGCTCCATCATGATTGGCATCTCGAGCGACAAAGCGTTTCGCCGCCTGGCCGAGGCTCTAGGCCATCCCGAGTGGGCCGAAGACGCGCGGTTTCGAAGCAATCCCGACCGCGTCCGCAACACGCCTGAGCTGGATGCGTGCATCACCGAGGTGCTGCGATCCCGGCCGGTCGCGCATTGGACTGCAATGCTCGATCGCCACGATGTGGCGAATGATGCCGTTCAGAATCCAGAGCAGGTCCTGAACGATCGCCAGGTCGCCGCGCTCGAGCAATTGACCGAGATTCCGTTGGCCGGCGGCGAGCCGGTGCGGCTGCCGCGGCTGCCGATCGACTTGTCCTTGAATCCGCCCGCGATTCAGGGACCGCCACCCGCGGTCGGCGAACACACCGCCGCGATTCTTCGCGAAGCCGGCTGCACGGAAACGGAGATTCAAGAATTGCTGCGAAGCGGAGTGTGCAGCCAAAGTTCGTGAGGGCCGCTGGAGGCGCCGAGTGCCAACTCTCAACACCGAGCAACAACTGATTCTCAGTACGGTTCGCAAGTTCGTCGCCAACGAAGTGATGCCCGTCGCTTCCGAGATGGACCACCGCAACGAATACCCGCATGAGCTGGTCCGCCAGATGCAAGAGATGGGTCTGTTTGGGCTGAATATCCCGGAGGAGTATGGCGGAGCCGGCGTCGACACCGCGACTTTTGCCATGGTGTTTGAAGAAATCTCCCGGGGATGGCTAGGGCTGGCCGGCGTCATCGGCAGCAACTCGGTGATGTGCGACGTGGTTGTGCGATTTGGGACCGAAGAGCAGAAACGGCGTTTCTTGCCGGCCATGGCCTCGGGCGCCAAGCGCGGCGGCATCTGTCTGACTGAATCGAACGCCGGAACCGATCTGCAGAACATCAGCACCACCGCCAAACATGACGGCCATGTCTACCGTGTGAACGGATCCAAGATGTGGATCACCAACGCACGGCACGGCAATACGTTTTTGCTGCTCGCCAAAACCGAGCCAGCCGCCCAACCGGCGCACCGCGGTATGAGCGCGTTCATCATCGAAAAGGGCGCGCATGGCATGAATGTCGGCCGCGACATCGATAAGCTCGGTTACAAGGGCGTCGAAACCTGTGAGCTGCATTTCGACAATTTTCCGGTGCCGGCAGAGAACCTGGTCGGCGGCGTGGAAGGCCAGGGGTTCAAACACGTCATGACCGGCCTGGAAGCGGAACGGCTAAACGTCGCAGCTCGGGGCTTAGGGGTGGCCCGAGCCGCTTTCGAGGAAGCGATCCGGTACGCTCAGCGGCGCGTCACGTTCGGCCGGCCCATCGCCGAATACCAGACTATCCAGAACAAGCTGGCCGACATGGCGACACGCATCGAAGCGTCGCGGCTGCTGATTTACTCGGCCGCCGAAAAACGCGATCGCGGCGAGCGCTGCGATCTGGAAGCCGGCATGGCCAAACTGTTCGCCACCGAAACCGCCGCCGAGGTTTCGTTCGAGGCGATGCGGATTCTGGGCGCGAATGGGTACTCGAAGGATTTCCCTGTCGAGCGCTATTATCGCGATGCGCCGCTGGTGGTTATCGGCGGCGGCACCAATGAGCTGCAGCGCCTGATCATCGCGCGGAATCTTCTGAAGAAATACAAGGATAACGGGTGAGAAGACCATGAACCCAGCCGCATCGAAATCGGCAGCGACGGAATATACGAGAGATCTCGTCACGTTCCTGCATGGCCTCGCGCCGGAAACCCTCCCGGCCGCGGTGCTCGATCGCGCCCGCTACTTTCTGCTCGATTACCTGGCGGTCGCGGTTCGCGGCTCGCGCGAGGATTCGGCGCGGGCCGCGCAACGCATGGTTCAGCGAACCGGCGCATCGGGGGCCGCGACCGTGATCGGCACGCCGATTCGCACACTTCCCGGCTTGGCCGCCTTTGCCAACGGAACCGCCGCGCACGGCATCGAGCAAGATGATACGCATAGCGGCGGCTCGATTCACCTCGGCGCGACCATGTTCTCGGCCGCGCTGGCGCTCGCCGAAACCATGCCGGAGATGTCGCAGGGCCAGTTCCTCGCCGCCGTGGTCGCCGGGTTCGAGGCGGCCGCGCGCATCGCCATGGCCGTGCAACCGAAGGAGCACTATGCTCTCGGGTTTCATCCCACTGCCACCTGCGGCGTCTTTGGCGCGGCCGTGGCCGGGTCAAAACTGCTCGGCTTGTCGCCGGAGCAAACCTTGGCCGCGGTGGGCATCGCCGGAAGTATGGCGGCTGGCAGCATGGAATTTCTCGCCGACGGAGCGTGGACCAAGCGCATGCATCCGGGGCTCGCCGCGCAAAATGGAATCCAGGCAGCGTTACTCGCGTCGGAAGGATTCGTGGCGCCGCGCCGCATCTTTGAAGGACGCGACGGTTTTTTGCAGGGCTACTCGCGCCGTCCGATGCCCGATCGACTCACCGATTCCCTCGGCGAGTCGTTCGAAATCCTGCATACGGCCGTGAAGCCGCATGCCTGCTGCCGCTACATGCAAGGGCCCATCGACGCCATTCTGGAGCTGATGCGCCGCCATTCTATCGATCCCGATCGAATTCAGAGAATCGAGGTGGCGATCCTCGAGGCAGGCTGGGGAATCGTGTGCGAGCCGCGCGAGCGAAAGTATCGCCCCGAATCGATCGTCGATGCACAGTTCTCGATGCCATTTGGCGCGGCTGTGGCGGCGGTGTGCGGAGCCGCTGGGCTCGATCAGTTCACAACCGAGCAGATCCGCTCGCCGCTCATCGGGCGCCTGATGGAGAAGGTCGTTCTAACCAAAGATATTGCCTTAGAAAAGAATTTTCCCCGCGAGTGGCCCGCGCGCGTAGTCATCGACCTCGAAAACGGCGACCGCCACGAAAATTCTGTGCGTTATCCGAAAGGCGATCCGGAGAACCCGCTCACCTGGGAAGAAATGGCCGCGAAATTCCGCACGCTAGCCGGAACCGTGCTCCCGTCGGATCGCTGCGACCGGATCATCGCTCAAATCGCGATCGCCAAGCCTGTCGACCTGCCCGCCCTGTGTGGTGCCGGCGACTAGACCCTAACGCGGCCGCGCTCCCCCGCGCCCACCTCCCACCAGAGTTTTGCGCAAGCGCCGGTTGCGGCTCAATCCGCCTCCGCCGATTGCTCCAATCATTTGATCGTCCACGATGATCGGTAGCCCGCCCGCCGCCGGAAACACGGTAGCTTCTCCCAGCGTACTGGCAAGGAAAGATTGTTCTGCACGCGATTCGCGTACTCGGACAGCGAAGTGCGGGTTTGCAGCACGCTCTGCGCTTTCAATCCACACAGGCTTGCGTGATCTTGGCCACGGTGTCGGCCGAAATCTCTCTCTTAGTGAGAATCTTCTTGGCCGCGTCGCCACTGACCAGCGAATCTTTTCGATGTTCTGCGCCGAAGCGCCTACAGCCATCAGCCCGCATGCCGCCGCAAGAATCAGCCGCGCTCATTGAGGTAACACCGGTGCATTCCTCTGTTGGAATTTTCGCCAGTATACATCAGGGCGCATAGGCGATAGCTCCTTTTTGGGATTGCGGCATCCTGTGGGACATTCGATATAATCGACGCTTTCGTTTCTCATTTCTCAATACCCAAAGGAAGAACCAGATGGCGAATGTTGGTGCGGTTGGATTGGATTGGCAGGAGCGCGTCAATTGGGACCGGTTACGCAAATACCGCCTAGCACGGGCTCGCGAGCGCATGAAGGCGCACGGCCTCGGCGCGATGTTGCTGATGTATGACGAGAACGTCCGGTACGTGACCAGCACGCTGACTCCCGGCTGGAACCGTCTGAAACCCGGGCTGCGCTACGCGCTGCTCTGCGGCGACGATGCTCCCGTTCTTTTCGAGCAGGGCGATATCGGTCTCCACATCGAGGAGCATTCGCCCTGGATTCCCAAGGACAACATCCGCTACTCCTATGCCTGGATCAAAGGCGCCGCGGGCCCTGCCTCCTCCATGCAGGTCGGCAAGTTCACCAATGCCATCAAGCAAGAGATGAAGAAGCGTGGTGTCGACGGCATGAAGCTCGGCTGCGATTTCGTCGACATCAACATGATTCGCATCTTCCAGGAAAACAAAATCGAGTGGGGCGACGGTATGACCGCCATGATGGAAGCCCGCGCCGTCAAGAACCAGGACGAGCACGAATGCATGCGGATTGTGGGCGCCATCGGCGATGCCGCGCATTGGGAATTTATGAAATTTCTCAAGCCCGGTCTCACGGAAAATCAGCTCACCGCCCACATCATGGAGTTCCTGTACAACATCCCCGGCATGGAGGATGTCGAAGACGTTATTGTTTCCTCGGGCTTGAACACCTGGCCGAACTGGCGCAATTTCTCCGACCGCATCATCAAGCCTGGCGACATGGTTTTCATGGACCTCGCCGCGCTCACCTGGAACGGCTACAAATCGTGTTATTACCGGACATACATGGTGGGCCGCGAGCCGAACCAGGAGCAGAAGGATTACTACGCCACCGCGCTCAAGTGGCTTTACGACTCCATCAAAGCGGTCAAGGTCGGCGCGACCACCCGCGACATCGCCTCGAAATGGCCCTCCGCGAAAGAGGCCTGGGGCTACGAAGAAGAAGATCAGGCCGCCGCGAATCTCTGGGGTCATGGTCTGGGACTCGCACAGTACGATCAGCCCGTCATCTCTCGCATCTGGTCGCTTGATCATCCCATCGAGATCAAGGAAGGCATGGTCTTCGCGCTTGAAACCCAGCACGGCAAACCGCACCAATGGGGCGTCCGCATCGAGGAGATGCTGATCGTTCACAAGGATAGCGTCGAGATCGTCTCCAATTTCCCGGTCGAGCAGATCACGGTGGTCGATCCCATGCCGGGCTACTCTGACTACGGCAAGCGTCCGGGGAGATAGTTCTGATCCTCCCCCTCACGGCTCCCGCGGCCGCCGACGCCTCCCGCTTCGGCCCAAAGGCCGCGAATCTCGCGCGCTTGACCCGAGCTGGCCTCCCGGTACCGCCCGGCTTCTGCCTCGACGCCGAGGCCTACCGCACGCAGATCCGGGCGCTCAATCTGGAGGCCGACGCTCGCGGCGTCTTTGGCGTGCGATCCAGCCCTGAAGCGCGCCGCCACGCGCTGGCGATGAAGCTGGGCCTGCTCGATCAGCCGATCATCCCGGAGGTGCTCGACCCGCTCCTCACCGCTTGGAGAGAGTTGGCGAACCGTACCGGCGCTCTTACCGTCGTCCGCTCCTCCGCGCTGGTCGAAGACCGCTACGGCTCCAGCTTCGCCGGCCAGTTTGAAAGCTTCCTCGGTATCGAAACCGAAGCCGATTTCATCACGGCTGTCCGCTCCTGTTGGGGCGCGCTCTGGGCTACGCGCGCGCTGCGCTACATGGCCACCCACGACATCGATCCCGCGGACACTGCCATGGCTGTGCTGGTACAACCCCTGGTTGCCGCGCGGGCTGCCGGCGGCGGCCTCAGTGAATCGGCCGAAGGCACATCGATCCTGAGCGCCACCTGGGGTTTGGGTTCTTCGATCGCGCAGGGTGAAGTCACGCCCGATCGTTATGAGCTTTCGCGCGAGGGGCGTCTGGTCAACGTGACCCCCGGCCGCAAGGACCACCAAGTCGGCTGCATCCACCGGCAGGAGCCCGAAACTCGTGCGGTGCCGCGCGCGCAAATGACAGAGCCGTGTCTGACCGAAGCCCAGGCGGTCGAACTCGGAGGCTTGCTGCGCCGCGTCGAAGCTCTCATGCAGATGCCCGTTGAAATCGAATGGGCGCTCGACGAAACCGGACTTCAACTCCTCCAGGCCCGTCCGCTGCACATGCAGCCCGCGACTGTGCCCGACGCCACCTGGCTGAACCGTCCGCGTCTCAACGGCCACGCCGCCGGCATTGGCTGGGGCACCGGCCGCGCGTGCGTCATTAACTGTGAATGCGAGCTTTCGCGCGTTGCTCCCGGCGATGTTCTGGTTACCCGCGTTGCCGGTCCCGCCCTCAGCCACATCCTCACGCAGGTGGCCGGCGTAGTAACGGAGCGCGGCGGCAGCACTTCGCACATGGCTTCGCTCGCCCGCGAGCGCGGCATTCCCATGGTCCTCGGCGTCCTCAATGCTACGGAGCGCATTCCGGACGGGTCCACCGTGGCCGTGGATGGCGTCGCGGGTGTGGTGCGCTGGATGAACTGACGCCCGCAGAAGATGCCATCAGGTTGGCATGGACAAGCAAGCGGATATTCAAATACACCATACGAGGTGTCCCGCCTGAGGTCGACCCCGCCCCTCGCTTCCGAGCTCAGCGCCGCAAGAAGAGCCTGAATCAACTCATCGTGGAGGAACTGACCGCGGCCACGATTGGCGAAAAGCCTCGCGCCGATTTTTCCGACATCGTCGGCCGCTGAATACCTGATCCGGCTTTCGATGAGATCGTCGTCTCTCAACGTCGAATCGATTGGAAGAAGTGGAAGTGAGAGTTGCCCTAGACACGAACCGCCTCACGGATCTGTTTCAAGGCGACGCTCATCTCGCCGACCGGCTCGCAACAGCAGATGAAGTGTGGATTCCGTTCGGTGTTTTGGCCGAAATCAAAGCGGGATTCTACGGCGGCACACAGCAGCATCGCAACGAAGGTCTGCTACAAACTCGGCAAGCCTACGGTTTCCATCCTCTTTCCTGGTCGGGAGACTGTCGCGTACTACGCTCGCCTATTCGTCCAACTCAAACGCGCGGGCACTCCAGTTCCCGATAACGATCTCTGGATCGCCTCACTCGTTTTGGAACACAATCTCACTCTGATCGCCCGGGATCGGCATCTCCAGAAAATACCCCAGCTTCTGCGCGCATAGACCCTCCTACGCCGTGCGTGACCGAGGCACAAGGATTACTCGACGCCGAACGCCAGCAGCACGTTCCCGTTCCGCCCTTCCTGCACTCCCGGATAACCGGCCCCCGCGAACACTATCCCTGCCGCGACGGTTGGTCCGGAGGCGCCCATCGATCCGCCTTTCGCCGCCACACCGTTGACGGTTTCAAAATCGCGCAGCATGTCAAACGTCCACAAAATCTTTCCGTCACTGGTTGACAGTGCGCGCAACACTCCGTCCCAGCCTCCCGAGAACACCACGCCCGGCATGGTGGAGACCGCTGCATCGTGGCCGCCATGTCGCCCCTGCTCGGGCTGAATATCCGTAAACCACTCGCGTTCGCCATTGGTCACGCTCAGCGCGACGACGCCGCCAGTGTCCAGGCCGAAGTAAGCATTCCGTTCGTCTGCGCTGCCGCCGAAATTGACTTGCCCCTGGGGTGGCGCCTGCTTGGAGGCGACCGAAGTCTTCCACACCACCGCACCTTTGCGGTCCGGATCGTGTGCCCAAATGATTCCGCTCTTTTGAGCGGCAAGGAGCACCCGCTGCCCGTTCGGCAGGGTTTTCAGGATAGGTGAGGCGCCGAAGTCGAAATCCGGCCCCGCGTCTTTCGGGCAATTCTCCGGTGTGCCGCGTCCCTTAATGCAACTGACCACCCACGCGTCCCCGGCCAGGTCCTGTACCGCCCAAAGAACCTTGCCGCTATCCATGTCGAGCGCCAGAATCGCATCGGTCCGCGCGGCGGCTGGGGCTGTGTAGCTGTCTCCCGTGCCAATGTATAGCGCGTGACGCTGCGGATCGAGAGTGGGCGCATTCCAGACGCCGCCGCCCGAGGGGCCGAATTGCTGGGTGCCTTTCGCGTTTTTCGTGGTCGGCCGCGGGGGCTCCGGAATCACGTACGTCTTCCAGATCTGCCGTCCGCTCATCGCGTCCAGCGCGGCCACGCTGCCCCGGAACGTGCAGCACGGGTAAGCGGCGTCCACCGCCCGGGCCTCTTCATCGGAAGCCACTGGAACGTACAGCCGGCCTTGGTACAGTTGAGGCGCGCCGGTGATGTGTGCGGCCTCATGCTTCTCCACCTGAGTTTTCCACACCAACTCGCCGGTCGCAGCGTTTACCGCGTAGGCGTTGCCCTTCAGGTCGCCGAAGTATGCCAGCGCTTCACCGGCCGTCCGTCCCGGACCGATGCTGATCGCCGAGCGAACCGGTCCGGCAGCCTGGTACATCCAATAAGAACATCCGCGTGCAGCGTTGAGCGAATAAACCGCACCGGTGTCGACGGCAACAAACACGCGTCCCCCAACCACGGTCGGCTGGCTGTAGACCGACTTCGCTCCCGGAAATCCGAACGCCCATTTCAGCTTGAGATGGGCAACCTGTTCGCCCGTGAGTTGTGCGCCGGCGGCATCCTGAAACCGCGAGTTCGTGATCCCCGCGCCCCAGCCGTTCCAGGCAGCCTTCGCCTGCCACTCGCCGAGTCCTGAGTTCTCAGTGCAGGTATTGCTCGATTCGTGATGCGAAGCTGCAGCGGTATCTGGCGCATCCTGCGCGAGCGCCGCACCGCACGTCAAAACAGCGACGAAAAGGGCAGGGAAGTGTTTCATGTCTGGACATTGTACACGCTTCCTGGGACCGGAGGCCCTGCCGCCCGTGATAATCTGGATGGACTAATGCCGCCCCTGGTTGCTGTCACGGACTCGGTTTTTCCCAACCTGGATCCGGCCCACAAGGTTCTATCGCAGATTGGCGCTGAGCTGCGCCTGGCGCCGCAATCCACTCCGGAAGCCATTCTCGCGGTCGCGCGCGATGCCGATGCCGTGCTCACCACCTACGCCAAAATGCCGGCGCAAGTTATCACACAGTTGACTCGCTGCCGCATCATCGCCCGTTTTGGCATCGGGGTCGATAACGTCGATATCCCGGCAGCGACCGGCCGCGGCATCGTGGTCACCCGCGTCCCCGACTACTGCCTGGACGAAGTCTCCGATCATGCCATGGCGTTGCTGATGGCCTTGGTCCGCAAGATTCCCTCGTCGAGTGCGCGCACACATTCCGGCCGCTGGGAAATGAAGGCCGTGACGCCGATCCACCGGCTGCGCGGAACGGTTCTCGGCCTGGTCGCGTTCGGGCAGATTCCGCAACTGGTCGCGCCCAAAGCCCAATCGTTCGGCATCCGCGTGGTGGCGTATGACCCGTACGTAAAAGACGACGTACTCGCTCGTGCCGGCGTCGAACGCGTGGATTTCGACGAGTTGGTGCGCATCTCCGACTACATCTCGATCCACACGCCGCTAATTCCTGCGACTCATCATCTGTTTGGCGCGGATGTGTTCGCCCGAATGAAGCCGACTGCCTACCTTATTAATACGGCGCGCGGCCCGATCGTCGATGAAGCCGCTTTGGCCCGTGCCCTCGACCAAAAGGAACTGGCCGGCGCCGCGCTCGACGTCATGGAGCAGGAGCCGCCGCCGAACTCGCCGTTGTTCGGACGCGACAACGTCATCCTCACGCCGCACACCAGCTTTTATTCCGAAGAGTCGCTCGTCGACCTGCAGACCAAGGCAGCCGAAGAAGTGCTTCGGGTGCTCACCGGTAAGCCGGTGCGCCATCCCGTCAATCCCGAAGTCGCCCAGTCCGCCACACTTTGACCAATTTGGAGGAATTGACCAACATGTCTCAAGAACCGTGGAAAACCGATAAATGGTTCGTCAGCCCCTGGAATTTTGAAGAAGCCGTCCGCGCCGAGTTTCATTTCCCGTCGCAGATCCAGATTCATGACATCACCCTGCGCGACGGCGAGCAGCAGACCGGTGTCATCTTCACCAAAGACGATAAGATCCGCATTGCTGAAGGTCTGGCCGAAGCCGGCGTCCACCGCATTGAAGCCGGCATGCCGGTTGTCTCTCCGAGCGATCAGGCCGCGATCAAGGAAATCGTCAAGCGCAACCTGGGGCCGCAGATCTTCGCGTTCTCCCGCTGCATGGTCGACGACGTCAAGCGCGCCGTCGATTGCGGCGTCTCCGGCGTCGTGATGGAAGTCCCCTCCAGCCAGCACATCATTCAATACGCATACCAGTGGCCGCTCGAGAAAGCCATCCAGCTTTCGATTGAATCCACGGCCTACGCGCACTCGCAGGGGCTCGAAGTCGTCTTCTTCCCGATCGATTTCACTCGCGCCGACATGAAGTGGGTGCTCGATCTCATTCTCCGCGTGGCGAAC
>Ga0335081_10018262_pt1 | contig 11337 bp, 15 predicted proteins | sample Lox_Sample_35_FD_206713 | JGI IMG/M metagenome (GOLD analysis project Ga0335081, IMG submission 206713) | Soil microbial communities from Loxahatchee National Wildlife Refuge, Florida, United States - Lox_Sample_3.5 | ecosystem: Environmental > Terrestrial > Soil > Wetlands | place: USA... | reverse complement strand
GCGATGGTGGTTATAGTGCACGACGTATTCGTCCAGTACCGTCCGCAAGTGCCGGGGCCCGGCAATCAGCATCCGGTCAGTGACCTCGGACCGGGCTGTCCGCACCCACCTTTCGGCATAAGCATTCGCCTGCGGACTGTGCGGCGGGATCTTCACCACCTCGATCCCCGCCCCGGCCAGCACTGCGTCGAACGCGTCGGTGAACGGCCCGGCCCGGTCCCGGATCAGGAAGCGGAACCGGGCGGCGCGCTCCCCAGGTCCAGCAGCAGGTTCCGGGCCTGCTGCACTGTCCATGCGCCGTCCGGGTGGGCGGTCACGCCCAGGACATGGACATGCCGACTGCCCAGTTCGATCACGAGGAACACGTAGACGCGGCGAAAGGTGACTGCGCAGTCGACGTGGAAGAAGTCGCACGCCAGCATCGTCTCGGCCTGGGTGCGCAGGAACTGCCGCCAGGTGGCGTGGTTGCGCTGCGGCGCGGGCGGGATCCGCAGCCTCTTCAGCACCCGCCGCACGGTAGACGCCGAAACACGGTAGCCGAGGCCGAGCAGCTCGCCCTGGATCCGCTGGTAACCCCAGCCGGGGTTCTCCCGCGCCATCTGCTCAATCGCCGCCACGATCCGCGGGTCCACTGGCGGCCTGCCGCCTCGGTTCGGGTAAGTCCAGTGCCAGCGAACGAGCCGACGGTGCCAGCGCAGCAGCGTGTCCGGCGTCACCAGGCGGCTCATCCGCAGCGGCCGCGGCAGCAGCCGGGTCAGAGCAGCGAGGACCGCCCGGTCGGCCCACTCCAGCCGCGGCCTGGAGTGCTGACGCCGCAGCACCGCCACCTCCTGGCACAACACCAGCAGCTCGACGTCCTTCGACGCCGCCGAGCGCGCCAGCAGCGCCATCCAGCCGGTCAGGCGTACGAAGATCAGATACAGCGTCCGTAGGGTCACAAGCCTGCGATGCTGCCAGCCGCACCATGAACGCCGCAGGCGAAACCGCAGGTCAGGTACCCATGCGCAGTTTTGGAACCCTACAGGGCGCGGCCGACCGCAAGGGCATACCTGTTATCGAATGCAGGTTCGGTTACGGTGCTACGCTTGGGACTCGTGGGGGCATACGTGCCGCCGGGCTGGCCGGAGGCGGTCCGCCCGCCTGGCAGCGAGGATTTCGAGCCGTCTGCGGTCGACTTCCCTGTCAAGTTCATCTGTTCAACGCTGGAATGCCGAGGAGCGGGCGGCGCGTACGTCGCCGTCAGTGCTGTTGCGCGGCTGTCTGTTCGGTGTGGCGGGGGGCGGTCAGGTCGAGCAAGATCATGGCGTCGTACTCGGGGGTGCCGGGTTCGGCGAGGTAGATGCCGAGGCACTGGCCGGGGGTGCCTTCCAGTTGCATCCCCTGGAAGGCGAGGGTGATGGTGCCGACCTGGGGGTGGTGGAAGGTCTTGTTCTGCGCGGCGGTGGGGCGGGTGACGTCGTAGCGTTCCCAGAGCTTGGCGAAGTCGGGGCTTTTGAGCAGGAGTTCGCCGACGAGGTTGGCCAGGTCGGGGGCGTCGGGGTCGGTGCCGGCCAGGGCGCGCAGCCGGGCGACGCAGCCGCGGATCTGCTTGTCCCAGTCGGCGTAGATGTCGCGTGCTGCGGGGTGGAGGAACAGGAACCGGCCGATGTTGCGCTGCGCGGCCGGCCAGTCGTCCAGGCCCGCGTACAGCACCGTCGCCCCGGGGTTGGCGGCGAGTACGTCGAGGGTCCGGCTGGTGATGTAGGCCGGGTTCGGGCGTAGCGTCTCAAGCAGCAGCTTGAGCTGCGGCCGGACGGTGCGGCTGGGCGCGCGCGGGGGCTCGGGGGCGTACCGGGCGGCGCGGGCGGCCAGCGCACGCAGGTGCTCGTGCTCGTCGGCGTCCAGTCTCAGGCCGCGGGCCAGCGCGTCGGTTACGGCTGGGCCGGGCCGGGTCTCCTTGCCGCGCTCAAGCCGCGTGTAGTAGTCGATGCTAACCCCGGCCAAAGCGGCGACCTCTTCCCGGCGCAGGCCTGGGGTGCGGCGCACCCCGGCTCCGGCGCTGAAGCCGACGTCGGCCGGGGTGACCTGGCTGCGCCGGGCGCGCAGGAAACGCCCCAGTTCCGTCCCGCCGCTGTCGTGGGGCTGCTCAGGTGCCATGCCACCAGTGTGCCCCGGCCGCGGCCCGGTGCGGCCAGCCGAGGGGGGCCGTGCCACACCCTGGCTGGCCGCTCCCCCGAACAAGCCGCCCTGCCGCCCGGCCAGGTGGCGCGGCATGCTTGAGGACAGGGGAAATGCCCGCACCGATGATGTCCCGGGATGGAGTCGTGCAGAGATGACCGATACAAGAAAGACCCGCGCGCAGGAACTGCTCGGCGATACCGCACCCGAGCTGGTGCGGCTGACTGACGAGATCCTGTTCGGACAGGTCTGGGCCGATCCGGGGCTGTCCCAGCGGGACCGCAGCCTGATCACCGTGGCCGCCGTGGTTGCGCTGGGCCGTACCGGGCAGCTCCGCTCGCACCTGCGCCGGGCGCTGGACAATGGCTTGAGCAAGGACGAGCTGGCGGCCGCGATGACGCACCTGGCGTTCTACGCGGGCTGGCCGGCGGGCATGACCGGCGCCACCGAGCTGAAGAAGATCACCGAGGAGTAGCGGCCATGGAGATCTTCAACCGCCCGCCTACCGCCAAAGGCCCGGCCGCGACCTTCACCGGGGATGTATGGGCCGACGGCGTCTACGCCGGCCCTACCCAGGAGCAGGCCCGTCTATCGGTCGTGCGGTTCGCGCCGTGCGCCCGTTCTCACTGGCACTCCCACCGCCTCGGCCAGGTGCTGCACATCCTCGACGGCGTCGCGCTGCTCGGCAGTCGCGACGCACCGTCATCGAGGCGCACCCCGGCGACACCATCTGCACCGCACCGGGCGAGGAGCACTGGCACGGCGCCGCCCCGGACCGCTTCATGGCCCACCTCGCGCTGATGGAGGGCGACGACAGCGACGCGCCCCAGACCAGCTGGGGCGGCCAGGTCACCGACGCCGACTACACGGCGCCCCGCACCAGCACCCGCTGACCACTACCTACGGAGCACTCACTCATGGGCACCACTTCCGACCAGAACACCGGCCCCGTCGCCGTCATTACGGGCGCCTCGTCCGGCATCGGCGAGGCCACCGCCCGCGCGCTCGCCGCCAGCGGCTACCGCCTGGCCCTGCTCGCCCGCCGCACCGACCGCATCGAGGCCCTGGCCGACGAGCTCGGCAACGGCTCCATCGCCATCCAGGCCGACGTCACCGACCGCGACTCAATCGTCAAGGCCGCCGACCGGGTGAAGACCGAACTGGGCGGGACCGACGTCCTGGTCAACAACGCCGGCATCATGCTGCTCGCCCCCTTCAACGACGAGGGACACGACGACCACCGGCGCATGATCGAAGCCAACCTGCTCGGCGCCATCACCGTCACCGAGGCCTTCCTCAGCCAGCTCACCGACGGCGGCGGCGACCTGGTCAACCTCTCCTCGGTCGCCGGCCGCACCGCCCGCCCCGGCAACGCCGTCTACGCCGCCACCAAGTGGGGCCTCAACGGCTGGTCGGAATCGCTGCGCCAGGAACTCCAGCCCGGCGTCCGCGTCATGGTTATCGAGCCCGGTGCCGTCGCCACCGAGCTGACCGACCACATCACCAACCCCCAGGTCAAGCAAGGCGCCGAGAAGATGTACCAGCAGCTGGCGATCACCGCCGACGACATCGCCGAAGTCATCGCCTTCGCCGTCACCCGCCCCCGGCGCATGACCCTCAACGAGATCCTCGTACGGCCAACGGCACAGCCCTAAGTCACATCCCCCCGCCCGCACCGGAGACCTTCCCATGCTCACCGTCAACGCGTACGGCGCGACCTCGGCGGCGGGGCCGCTGGTGCCGATGACCGTCGAGCGCCGTGACCTCGGCCCGCGCGACGTCCTCATCGACATCAGGTAATACGGGATCTGCCACACCGACATCAGCCGCGCGCGCAGCGAGTGGCGCCCCGAGCCCTACCCGCTCATCCCCGGGCACGAGTTCACCGGCGTCGTGAACGCGACCTCGCCCGCCTCCGGGCGACCGCACAACCACACCCTCACAGCAAGGACACGAACATGGAAAGAGTGACTTTCCCGAGCAAGGGCAACACGGTCGTCGGCAACCTGTTCAAGCCGTCAGGCTTCGAGCATGGCACCACGTACCCTGCGATCGTGGTGACCCACCCCTTCGGCGCAGTAAAGGAGCAGGTGCCCACCACCTACGCCAAGTTGCTGGCCGGGCCAGGCTTCATCACCCTGGTCTTCGACGCCTCCTACCAGGGCGAGAGCGGCGGCGAGCCGCACTTCTCGGAATTCCCATCGGCGCGTGTCGAGGACATCCGCTGCGCGGTGGACTTCCTGAGCAACCACCCCGACGTGAATCCGGAGCGCATCGGCGCCCTCGGCATCTGCGCGGGCGGCGGCTACACGGTCAACGTGGCGCAGACCGAGATGCGGATCAAGGCCGTGGCGGGCGTGAGCACCTTCAACGTCGGCTCCGCGCGCCGCGACGGCGTCGGCGGCACGCAGTCGGCCGAGTACCGCGCCAGCCTGCTCAAGCGGTCGGGCCAGGCCCGCATGCGCGAGGCGGCGGGCGGTGAGGTCGAGATGTTCTCCTTGATCAATGACAACCCGGCCTTCGACATGAACGACCTGTCCACCATCCCAGTGATGTATCAGGAGGGCTACAGGTACTACTCCGAGATCGACCCCAACCCCCGGTTCATGGGCACGTTCGCTCTTTCCAGCCTCAGCCAGCAGATGGCGTTCTTCCCGTTCGAGGGGACCGAGCTGATCTCCCCGCGCCCGCTGCTGCTGATCGCCGGGTCCGAGGCCGACACGCTTTACATGAGCCGGGACGCCATCGAGAAGGCGAAGGAGCCCAAGGAGTTGCACATCGTCGACGGCGCCAGCCATATCGACCTGTACTGGAAGTCGGAGTACGTCCCGAAGGTCGCCGAGAAGCTTGCCGAATTCTTCACCAAGAACCTGTAAGAAGCACCAAAGGGCTGTAGGGTTCCAAAACCTTGTCATCGTCTTGACCTGCAATGTTATGGATGGGCCGAGGTCCGTCATGCGGCTCGTTCATACTCGTAGATAAGCCCGCCGAGGACCTTATGACGTCGAATCCTCGCCGTCGCCAGGTCGGTGATCGGGGCTGCGGGGATGTCGCCGCCGTCCGGCGGACGCAGGTTCCTGGCCCGGTGCGGGCGATGCTGGTTATAGCTGCGCGACATACTCGTCCAGGACCGCCCGCAGATGCCGCGGCCCGGCGATCAGCATCCGGTCGGTGGCCTCGGACCGGGCTGTTCGTACCCAGCGGTCGGCATAAGCATTCGCGCAAGGGCTGCGCGGCGGGATCTTCACCACCTCGATCCCCGCGGCCGCGAGCACCGCGTCGAATGCCTCGGTGAACTGCCCGGCCCGGTCGCGGATCAGGAACCGGAACCGGTTCGCGCGCTCGCCTAGGTCCATCAGCAGGTTCCGGGCCCGCTGCACTGTCCACGCCCCGTCCGGATGCGCGGTCACGCCCAGGACATGGACATGGCGGGTGCCGACTTCGACCACGAAGTACACATAGACGCGGCGCAAGGTCACCGCGCAGTCGACGTGGAAGAAGTCGCACGCCAGCATCGTCGAGGCCTGCGTGCGGAGGAACTGCCGCCACGTGGACCGGGTGCGCTGCGGCGCGGGCGGGATCCGCAGCCGTTTCAGGATCCGCCGCACCGTGGAGGCGCCGACGCGGATGCCGAGGCCGAGCAGTTCGCCCCGGATCCGCTTGTAGCCCCAGCCCAGGTTCTCCCGGGCCATCTGCTCGATCAGTGCCGCGAGCTTGGCGTCGACCGGCGGCCTGCCGCCACGGTGGGGATAGGTCCAGTATCGGCGGACCAGCCGCCGGTGCCAGCGCAGCAGCGTGTCCGGCGTCACCAGCCGGCACAACCGCAAGGGTCTTGGCAGCAGCCTCGTCAGGGCAGCGAGTACCGCCCGGTCAGCCCACTCCAACCTCGGCCGAGGATATTGCCGGCGCAGGACCGCCACTGCGTGGCGCAGCACAAGCAGCTCGGCATCCTTCGACGCCGCCGACCGCGCCAGCAGCGCCATCCACCCGGCCAGGCGGACGAACATCAGATACAGCAGCCGTACCATCACAAGCCCGCGATCCTGCCAGCCCAAAGACCGCAACGGATGCCACACTCGCAGGTCAGCTACCTATGCCCCGTTTCGGAACCCCACACGGTCAGTGGACGAGTTGCTCGACGGTGGCACCGACGGCTTCGTATGTTGCGGTGGCTCGCTGGTCCAGGCTAAGCAGCGTTGCATGATGCTCGGCGGCGGTGAAGGCGATCAGGGCGTCGTAGGCAGGTCCGCCGAGGATCTGCCCGGCGGCAACGGTGGCGAGAAGCTCCTGGTAACCGGCCTCCGACAGGGTGAGGAATGGTTCGGTGAACCGCTGGGTGATGAAGGCGTGCACGATCGATGGATTGGCACGGTGCGGTGGCGGCAGCCGGGTTAGCACGGAGTAGGACTCGACCGCCGCGTGCGCGACGAGGCGCGGCCGACTGCTCATGGCCTTGCGGGCAAGGGCGTGATGCTCATGCCAGGTGGCGAACGCCGCGATTACCACACTGGAATCGACGGCCTTCATCGGCGGACGCGCTCCAGGGTGTCCCGCACCATGTCGGCGGTCAGGACCGGCATGTCCGCGTCGGCGACTGCAGCCACGCCGTCACCCTCATCCACCAGTTGCATCGGTGTGGGCGCAGGCGCGATCTCTAGTCGCCCGTCGCGCTCGTCTATCTCTAGCGGTTGACCTGCTGTCAGCCCGAGAGCGTCCCGGAGCGCTTTGGGAATGACAACGCGCCCGGCAGAATCGATGGCAGTTCTCATGCCATTAAACTACCATTCACTGTGCCTGGTTCGCAGGCAGCGGTCCTGTGCGGCATGCTCAGGCGCTAACCCGCTCCCGGTTGTGCAGCGCCGCCATGTCGGCGGCGGCCAGGCCGGAGGCCCAGCCCTCCTCGTCGGTCGCACGGCTCCCGCGGTCATAGACGACGCCTCGGCGTCGCTCCGCCACCACACCTCGGCACCGAGCGCCGACACCTGCACCGCCCAGCGGTCATCCACCATCGCGGGGGCGTAGCCGCGCATCTCGTCCGCGACCATGTCGGCAGCCAAGTCCGCGTACGCATCGCCCAGTTCCCGGCCAACGTGCCTGACCAGCTCGGCCGGCTGCCAGCCGTGCCGCTACGCCGCCGTGTCCACGGTGAAGAAGTCACAGGCCAGCAGGCCCTCCGCCTGGGTGCGCAGGAATCTCCGCCAGAGGTGTCCAGGCGAGGAGCGGGCCAGCAGCCCCGCGAGCGGAGGATCCGCCGCACAGTCGCCTCACCGACCTGGTGGCCGAGGCGGATCAGCTCGCCGTGTACCCGGCGGTATCCCCAGGCCGGGTTCTCCCCCGCCAGCCGCAACACCATACTCGCCGCGCTCGCGGACCTCTGCCGCACCGACGCGGTTTCCCTGGAGTCCGGTAGGGTCGGGTGCCGTGGGAAAAGCGAGTAAGAAGAAGGCCCAGCGCCGTCAGGGCGCCGGACAGTCCCGAGCCGGGTTCGAGCAAGAGCGGGCTGCCGGTCGGCAAGAACGCGCCAGCCTGCAGGCATCCCGGGCCCTCTCAGAATTGGGCGACGTTGCGAGGTCCCTGGAGCAGACCGGGGCGGAGAACGTGAAGGCATGGTGGGGCGGTGCACCCGTCGTGCCCGCGACGATCCCTGAGTGGAACGCCGAGTCCCTCGGTCACTACTTCTTCTCCGATAGCAATATCGTAAAGACGGCTGCCGCGCCGCCCCTGGCGGCGGCCGTGATCCCGGAGCCTGAGAAACTGGCGGCTGATCGCGGTCTCCTGACTGGTGCCGTCTCCGCACTGACACGGGCAGTGGTCTTCGACGGCGTCAAGGCGAGTGATCCCGCGCTGGACCCGTTCCTTGACCTGCTGACACCCGCCGCCGAAAAGGAACTCGAGTATGCGGCCGCCAACAATAGCTACTCAGATGGCCCGCTGTACCACTTCGATGTGTTCCCTCTCTTTTACGCGACCCTGGCCGTGGTCGGGCACGACGACACCCTAACCGCCCTCCTGCCCGTGCTGGCGCGTCACTTCGATGTTGCCCTGACCGGAATCGGCGTGACGACGCTCACTGGCGTCCAGGTCACCGAGTCGCTGTTCCGCGCCTTGCTTGAGGACTACCGGTTCGAAGACCCCGAAGACGCGGACCTCCTGGCGCGGCTGAAGCGGGAGAAGACCCACGGCACCGGGCTCATGCAACTGGTACGGGGCACGCTAGTCGCCCCGGAAGACGCGTTCCGTGTCGGTCTCGCGGTGCTGGCGGAACTCGCGGAGCTATGCCGGACCAACGCGAAGTCCATACTGGGCACGTGACAACTACGGACCGGGAACAGCTCGGGACGACTTCCGGCTCCGCCGAGCGGCTCTATCACGAGGCGCGGCCGGAGCACCGGACACGCTATACGACGAGCTCAGGCCCAGTCGCACTGCGCCCGGATCTTCCCGGCCACCTTGTCCCACAGGCGGGCCGCGTCGGGCGGGGGCAGCAGCCGCATGGCGGCGTCGGCCAGGTCGACGCCGATCTCGGTCAGCGGCCGCTCCTCGGCCAGCCGTGCGAGCGCGGGCCCGAGCCGCTCTCGTGCCTCCCGCAGCAGGACCGACCGGTCCTGGTCACCGCGGTAATAGGACAGCAGCCGCGGCCTGAGGTTCCGGTCGACCTCGAGGAACGTCGTGTTCAGCGACGGGTCCGGCTGGTAGTCGATCCACTCCTGGCTGGACAGGTCGTAGTAGGCGCTCTCGAACTTCTCGTCGCTCCCGGCCAGCTCGCCGCGCAGCATGGGCCGGTCGAAGCGGCCGAGCAGGGTGACGGCGGGCAGCAGCCGGTCGAGGTCGGTGCGGCCTAGCTGCCGGACGATGCGGATCGCGATGTAGGGATCCGTCGTTCCCTGGGTGATGGTCTCCGGCCGCAGCGACGGGTCCTCCCGGGCCCAGCTGGCGTAAAGGTTCAGGTCGAACGGGTTGTAACGGCGCTCCGTGCCGCGCTCGCGGGGCGGCTCCGCGACGACGGGGGCCGCGCCCACCGGAGCGGGGCTGCGGCGCAAGATGGCCTCCGTCATCTCGGCGGACAGCCGGGGTGCCTGTGCTGGTCGAGAACTCGGCTGCTGGTTTGACCTGGGACTTCTATGCGGCCATGATCAGCGCTCGTGTGCGTGAGGCTGGCTTACCGGCTGCTGGTGACCGTGGTGTCGTGGCTAGCGCTGCTGACGCGGTCCTCCTCGTCCAAGGACGCGGAGATACTCGTGCTACGGCACGAGGTCGCGGTGCTGCGCCGGACGACTGCCAGGCCGCACCTGTCCTGGAGTGACCGGGCGGTGCTTGCCGCGCTCGCCCGGGTGCTGCCGAAAGCGCTGCGTGCCCGGCGGATCGTGACCCCGGGCACGCTACTGCGCTGGCACCGCCGCATGGCCGTGGCGAAATGGCGCCAGCCCAGGCCGCCGGGACGACCGCCGATCACGGACGAGCTCGTCGCGCTGATCTTGCGGCTGGCGCGGGAGAACCGCTGCTGGGGAGTAGTGCGCGTCCAGGGCGAGCTGCGCCGGCTCGGGTACCGGGTCGCGGCCTCCACCATCCGCAAGATCCTGCGCGCTCATCGCGTCCCGCCGCCAACGCACCGCGACGAGTCCTGGCGTGCTTTCCTGCGCGCCCACGCCGCCACGCTGCTGGCTACGGACTTCTTCCACGTCGACTGCGTGCTCACACTCCAGCGCCTGTATGTCGCGTTCGTCATCGAGACCGGGACCCGGCGGGTGCACCTGCTCGGGATCACGGCACACCCCACGGGCGAATGGGCCACCCAACTCGTCCGCAACCTCGCCGGTCAGCTGGAGGAGGCCGGTCTCGGGTTCACCCACCTGATCCGGGACCGGGACGCGAAGTTCACCGCTGCCTTCGACGCCGTGTTCGGCTCGATAGGAATCACCGTGCGGCCCACCGCGCCCCAGGCCCCGCGGATGAACGCCTATGCGGAACGCTTCGTGTGCACCGTCCGCGCCGAATGCACAGACCGGATGCTGATTACCGGCGAACGCCACCTGCACGCGATCCTGTCCGAGTACGTCGCGCACTACAACACCGGTCGCAGCCACCAGGGCCACGGCATGAGCCTGCGCGCACCAGATGACGACCCGGACGTGCTGCCCTTCCCCGTCCGCACCGACCAGATCCAACGTCGGCCAAGACTCGCGGGGCTGATCAACGAATACCGGCAGCCAGCATGAAACACCAGGTCAACAGAGATAGCAGAGTTTTCGACTAGCACAGGACGGTCCGGCACCGGCACGGTGCTGTGGCCGAAGGCCGGCAAGTTCGCCCGGGTCAGCGTCGGGAAGTGCCGGTACCCGGTGCCGGCCCGGCTGATCGGCAAGGCGGTGCGGGTGAAGCTGACCGCGAACGAGCTGCGCGTGTTCGAGGACTCGAAGACGGTGGCGGTGCACCCGCGGCTGGTCGCGGCCTGGGACGAGCACCTGCTGCTGGATCATTACCTGGAGATCCTCATCCGCAAGCCGGGCGCGCTGCCGGGGTCGGTGCCGCTGGCGCAGGCCCGCGCCGGCGGGTCGTTCACCGCGGTGCATGAGGCGCTGTGGGAGCAGGCCCGCCGGAAGCTGGGCGACGGGCCCGGGACGCGGGCGCTGATCGAGGTGCTGCTGCTGCACCGGCGGCTGCCGGCCGCGTCGGTGACCGCCGGGATCACCGCCGCGCTGCAGGCGGGGACGTGCTCCCCGGACGTGGTCGCGGTCGAGGCCCGCAAGCACGCCGCCGCCGCGGGCACCGCGGCGGCGCAGCCGCCGGCCCCGGTTCCGCGCCGGTCGCGGGCGGCGGTCATCACGCTGCCGCGACGGACGGCGCCGCTGCCGGCCGAGGTACGGCCGGTCCCGGACGTGCCGGCCTATGACCAGCTACTGAAGGGAGGCGCGTGATGGGCGCGCGGCGCGAGGAGATGACCGGGACCGCCCTGGACGCGGCGATCGGGCGGGCCTGCACCATCCTGCGGCTGCCCACGGTCCGGGACCGGCACGGCGAGGTCGCCGGGATCGCGCAGCGGCAGCAGGCCAGCTACAAGGGGTTCCTGGCCGAGCTGCTGTCCCTGGAATGCGACGACCGGGAATCCCGCCGCCGGGCCCGGCTGGTCCGCGAGGCCGCCTTCCCCCGCCCGAAACGGCTGGAGGACTTCGACTTCGCCGC
>Ga0335081_10018257_pt1 | contig 11338 bp, 7 predicted proteins | sample Lox_Sample_35_FD_206713 | JGI IMG/M metagenome (GOLD analysis project Ga0335081, IMG submission 206713) | Soil microbial communities from Loxahatchee National Wildlife Refuge, Florida, United States - Lox_Sample_3.5 | ecosystem: Environmental > Terrestrial > Soil > Wetlands | place: USA: Florida... | reverse complement strand
AGCCTCCATACGCCTCCACCGGGTGGCGAACCTTTGCTCCCACGAGTTGTTGTAGTACGCGAGAATCAATATTCCCACGCCTACTACGGCGGAGAATGCGCAGGCTGTGGGAACCCGCTGAATCCCAGCATCACCCGAGTACCATATCAGCGCGACTTCGAGGAACGCTCCGACCATAATGAACGGCAGAATTCTGCTAACCACTCGAAAATCGTCGTATCCGAGCGTGCTGCCTTTGCGTGTGTGGTGATGCGGGCCGAAGTTCGCGAGATTGCGGCTCCCGATCAGAAAGCATCCGATCCACAGCAGCAGGCCTCCGATGACGACCGCCAGGAAATCCCGGACGAAAGCGGGAAGATCGTGCTGCACGAATGGCGCGAACCGGTTGGGCACGAAAGCGAGATGGAGCAGTACGAAGGTCGCGATGCGCGGAAGAAGCAGCGCCGCGCCTAGAAACGCGATCAGGATCAGGAAATTCAGCAGCGTGTTGCGCGCCCACGTGGACGCGATGGTCCAGGTATCGGCGGAAAACAGCCCGGCTCGCGGCGCTAGATAGCGGGCGTAAAGTCCCAGAAGACGGATGGGACGGACGTGGTCCGCTTCCGGATCGGTGTTGCGGATCACTAGCCCGAACGGTTTGGGATCGGGCGCGCCGTCGCGGACCGTGCGCCGGTCGGGACAATCGTTGCGCTGAAGCCTGGTCCCGCTTCCGCGCATCGACTCCTGCACCGCTTCCACGCCCCCTCGGCGCTTGATCCAGGAAATGAGCCAGCTCCCGATATAACCTCCTCCCGAAACAGTTGAGAGGAGGTCGATATATGGGAGAATACCGCGGTCCGCCATTCCTTGCAAAAGTCCCAGCGCGAAGGTGGCGCTGCGGATTCCGCCGCCGGATAGGGCCACACCGAATAGGTTGGAGCCGAACGCCTGGCGTTGAACGGTTGTTAAAGGCCGGCCGACGCCGGATTCTGCGCTGAGCCTTTCGGAATCATGCTTGATATCTTTATCTTCAGGCGTCTTAATGCTCAGGCGCATCACACGCGATCTCGCGATCTCCTCGAGTTCGTCACGGAGCACCATCGAAAAAGGGATAGCCACGCCCAACTTAAGACACAAATCGCGAACTTTGCCAGAATCGAGCAGAAGCCCGAGCTTCTTGTCCAGTTTCTTAGGGTCTTTCGTCAAATTCTCCCAATTGAGCGCGGCGGCGCGCCCCTCTGGACCGCTGCGAGACGATCTTTCCACTTCCTTGGCACAATCGCCGATGGGACCCTCGATAAAGAACTCGTTTTCCGGTATGAATACCTTGGCGAGCGCGACCCGTTTGTCTACCTCGGCAGCGATGAGCCGGGTGACAACCTGCTCGAACAGTTGTTCGCGAGTGATGCGCCGTGGTCTCGGCGACTCTTCGCTCGCGCGTGATCGAGGGTCAATTTCAGCCGATTCCGGAAACAGCCAGACGGCCGTCAGCGTCTCGATTCGCAGCTTAATGGTCCTGAGGGCTTCGTCTTTTGCCGCCATTAGCGCATTCCATTTCGGCCGCACCTCCCGATACGGTCCGTCGTCTCTACGCGCCTTATACCGGCTTATCGCCCATTCGTATAGCTCCCGCGGACGAAACCGCGCCGGCTTGGAGATTCGTGCCGACGGCTTAGGGGGCTGCTCGAATTTCCCACTCCAGTTTCTTACGGTCCAGCCGCCCTCTTGACCCGCGAGATCGAGAAGGTTCTGTAGCTTCGAATAGCTGTCGGGCTCCGCGGCTTTCCGCCAGTCCTCTTTTATGATGTCCTCAAGCCGCCTTTTGTCCGGGAACAGACCGTGCAGAAACCAAAGCTGACTGGTGATCCGAGTTGCCAGTTCCAGAATCGGTTCCATTGCATCCTACTCATTCTGCGCTAAATGACCACTGTCTCAGTGCTCGGGCGGCAGGTCTTTGAATTTGAACTGAGCGCAGTTTACGGCGTTGTTTGATGCCGGAATCGCGAGAAAGCCGTGGGTAGCCAGGCATTTCACTATCACCTCGTGGTATTTGAAAATCGGCGCCGTTTCGGGCAATTGGCGCTGGGAGGTAAAGCGGCGCAGGGAATAAGACAGGTGTGAAAAACTCTTGTCCTCCAAAAAGACGCCGCGATCGGCCCGAAAGACAAGACCGTAGGCGAGATCGGCCGCGGTCGGCACGATGATGGCGCTGACGATGGCGCTGCTCGCGTGGTAGATCTTCGCGGCCGGGAGCGGGACGCCCAGGATATTGTTGATCCCGGGGATCTCGATCAGGGGAGGAATGATCGGCAGCTTTGCGCGGGGCCGCTGCACCATCGCGCTGAACGAGGACACGTCGAACAGCTTCAGCGATTCGACGCGCACCCGGGTGGAGACGTTATGCCTGGCCACGCGCGAGACGAAATCGTTCTGGGTCGAGCCGGCGGCGGAGTAAATCGTCGGGGCCGAATCTTCCTGTGCCCAAAGCCGGACGTCCAGCTCGGCCGACGATGCGCCGGGCAGCGTGTGAGGGAAGACGTCCAGCGTCAGTTGGCGGCCGATGATCGAGTGGGTGCTGGTTGGCGTCATGGCGGCGAGCGCCGTGACGATCCCGGTCGCCGTGGTGCTTCCCTTAAGGAGAGCCGCCACGGAGCAAAGCGGACTTCCCGCCGCACTGCCGGTGCAAGAAGCGGATTGCGGAGAGGAACCGGTAGTCGCAGCTGGCGTGGTGGTTCCGTCGGGATTTACGTTGATGGTGTTCTGCACTCCGCTGGATGCGGAACTCGCGCTGCTGGCGGGTGTTCCGGTGATGGCGCTCAAGACGGCGCCAAGCGTCTGCGCCTGAGTTGAATCGAAGGAGTTCTGAGTGTCGGTATCCACCAGGCTCTCCACGCCGCTGATGCCGCGTACCGTGACCAGGCCGTTCGCCATATAGGATTTGTTGTGACGCCATAGTTCCCAGAACGAGTTCTGATTCGGCAAATCATTTTGGACCTCGTTCATCAGATAACGGCTGAGCGCGCCGACGTCCTGATTGAAGGCAACCACCAGCGGATTGAATTCCGCGTTCAACTCCTGCGCGCTGTGCGGAAGAGAGTAGGTCCCGAATTCCTGCGGGAACTGCTGCGCCATTTTATAGTTGAAGAGAAAATCGACGATCGCGGCCCGCAGCACGCCGAGGCTAGAGGCGCTGTAATTCTTTTCCTGAGGCGCTAGCTGATCCGCCAAGTCCGCGATGCGTTTCTCAGCGAGAGATCCCAGCCGATCGAGCGAAAACGTCGAGAACGCGCTCTCCGGAAGGAAACTTCTCGCCGCCTGGATGGTGAAACAGCCCAAAGGGACGGTGGCTGGCTGGGCGCATTTTTTTTGGGCTTCCAGAGCCGCGTAATCGAGAAGCTCGCAGCTCATCATGCCTTTGGTGAACATGTCCGGAGGAGGGTGCTGGACGAAATTTACTTGATTTTCCTGAAGACAATTCTTCGTTTTTTCTGCTTCGTCCGCGGAACTGTCCAGTCCGGGATGAGCAATGTGCGGCCATAGGTCCTTGCGGTCGGGGAAGCAATCGTCGCCGTAGACCTCGAATTTGCCCTCCATGCAGCCGATGGTCGTGAGGACAGTCTTGAACGTGTTCTTGGCGGCGATCATCGACAGAATAATGTTGGTCAAGGTCGGGCGGAGCGGCTGGAACGCTTCTGAGTAGCCCAGACAATACTGGCCGGCGGGGCACAAGCCCCACCGTGTCCGCTGATCGGCGGTGAGACAGCCCGGGGCGGGCGCATCGCCTTCGCATACGGCAGAATCGGCGACGAAGCTCTGCGTGAGATAGTTATAAAACGCCGGATCGAAAAAGGACTGCGGATCCTTAATCTGCCGGCTCAGATACGCCCAGCCGTAGTCTAGGGCGTGCTGAAGCGCTTCGTTGTTGGCGTTCACCTGATCGCGAACTTTCTGGAGATTGCTCGCGATTTCACGGCCGTTGGGGGAGCTGGCCTGCAAGCTCCACATGTTCATGATGACTTCCGGGCGGGGTAGGTCGAGCATGGTCAGCAGACGGACCCGCTGCCAGACCGCGCTGGACGAGGTGGTGTCCGTGAACACGATGGAATCGTCGACGGCGGTCATGCCCTGGCCGACGGTGCCGGTGGGCGATGGCCCGGGAGCCGGGGCGGGAGCAGGGGGCGTCGGGGCTGCGGGCGGAGGATTGTTGGTGATCGAGATGGTCGGGCCCGCAGCCCCAGAAGATGGAGACGCGGCGGCGGAAGATGCGCCCGATGAGGCCGAGGCCGAAGTGACCGGCGCCGTCGCCGCGTTTCCGCCGAGCACGACTGGCGTTTCCGGAGGCGGCGTCGACAAAAGATCTCCCACTACGCCTGACGCCGAACGATAGAAGATGCGTTGAAGCGACGGAATTTCGGGATTGCCGAAACCCGCTTCGCGCACTCGTTCCAAACGCACATCGAGATCGGCTTGCGGAACCGGCGTATCGCTGCTCAGTCGCACTTTTGCTTCCGTGACCCTGATGGCGGAAATGGGAGCGGAATTCAGAATCCCGGCGGCGATCCCCGAAGTGCCTCTCGCAACTTCGATATCTTCCACAAATTGCGGGACGAGCCGCGCGGTAGCGACGATTGTGTCCTTTACGACCTTGATCGAGCCACCCGTGCATTTCGTGTCGCAGGCGATCAGAACCCGGTTGCCGTCCTTGGAAAGCTTCAGTTTGGAGGTTGTGCCGAGCACGGCGGAGACGGCGGTCAGCACGGCATCGATATTGTTGGCCTGTACTTTTCTGGCGCCGTCCGGACAGGAGTTCTTTGCGGCCGGCTTCGGTGGGGTGTACAGCGAATTGCTCTGGCAGAAGTACGGCAGGTCCACGAACACCACCTGCAGATCCGCAGCCGGACCTTTCAGATCGTCAGAGACGTTGTCATCGGCCGGCGGTGGGGCGACGATAATCGCTGCTTGATCCTTTGTCAACCGGTCGTTAAACACGCTCAGATCGGCGTCAGAGAGAGGCTTATCGCTTTCGACGCGAATTAGCGACGCGCTGATGATTTCGGCGCTCAGGTTGGAGTTGATTACCGGGATGGCCTTGGCCAACGCTTCGCCCGTTTTTTCCGAGTCGATCGGGTAGTCCTTGAAATAAGAGTACTTGGGCTTCGCAAGGGCGTTAATCGCGTTTTCGAGGTTTTTCCGGCCGTCGCAGCGTCGAGCCTTGCAGAAAATGATAATGGATCTTTTGTCGTCGGTCGCGGCGAGAGCGAACTCGGTGGGAGGAGTGAAGCCGGTTCCTGTGGTGGTTGCCGTGGCGGTGGCCGTCGTGGCTGCGGCCGCGGTGACGGACGCGCTGCCGGTGGTGATTGCCGGGAGTTGCGGCTGGAGCTTGGTGGCGACATCGTCGGCATTGGCGGGAGGAACGAGAATCGCTGACACCGCGGGTTTCGCGCTCTTTTTGGTCGGCTTGGAACCGCAAGCGGCACCCGGGACGGGCGTCTCAGCTGTCGTCGATACACGCTTGAATGCACGCGCTTGTTGCAGACCTTCGGCGATGCAGAAAAAGGGCAGAGCATAAACTGCTTCGACTTTGACCGGAACAGGTTCCGAGGGGGGCACGCCTTTGTTGTCCGCGGCAAGGCAGGAAAGTGACAGACAGCCTGCCAGGAACGTGCGAATCGAACCGCCTCGGGATCTCGGCGAAATGCACATGGATTCTCCTTCCAACCCGAGCATTCGCCGGCTCAGCGCCCGAGCTTATGTCTCAGGAGTCCGAACATCTGATCCGGATTGGAGAAGCAGTAGCGGTAGACGTCGGCTACCTGAATGCGCGATTGGGCATCAAGGGTCGGAGTTGCCGGAAAACCCTGCGCCGGAATCGAGCCGAGAAGGTCGGCGAGCGCGACGAAGTTACTCTTGTTGTAATCGTCGTCGGCGGCTGCAAGCGCCTCAGGCTTCAACCCGAAGTGAAGATTTAGAGTCCCTGAAAGTCCAGCGTCGCAATCGACTGGGGGGGATCCAGCTTGCGCAGCCAGCTTCCAGAATTTCTCACCGAGCCTGGCTTGAGCAATCTTGTAATGAATGCGGGCGCTTGCTCCAACGGCCGCGCTCAACGTCCCCAGTGCGAGGTCGTCTTTGCCTTGACCGTGTTGCTTGAGCGCAGTCACGCAAAATGTGAACGTGGTTTCATTACGGCACTCGTTCGAGAGCTCTGAGGTTACCTGGGGAGTCAGAATGTCTTGAGCTGTCGCGGCGCCGAAAAACAACCCGATTACGATTACCGGAAGACCTTTATGGGGTATCATACGTCACCTCGTATCGTAAAAACGGTGAGTCTATATTAAGAGCGAATTTCTGAATCCGCAAGCATTTATTTCGATTACCGCGGCAAAAATCGATCCGCGGCTTGCCCGCAGTCGCCGGCATGGCGACGCTCCATTTCCGTCCTCGGCACCCGATGGCGCGTGTGGATGGCGGTAATCGGATCGCCCGTTTTCGCCACAAGTGTAGACCGCACTAATGCGAAAAGGCTTCGAATCGTGCTCCCATTGATCTGTTTGTCGGTCAGATTATTGAACAGAATCAGGTTAGTCTCTGTGCGCATCTGGTGAAACGCCCAGGCAATAGAGTCGATCTACCGCCTTAACGCAGGTTCCTTTATTCGGAACCTGGTTGGGGCGCATTTCAATCGAAAAGGCTCCGTCTCGGACAAAGAGGTGGAGGAGTTCGGGAAGGCAACGTTGGAATTCTAGATGCTCTGGTTTGTCCCAAGTGTGGCGAACTATCGCCAAACGAGCAGGATGGCTCCCGCTCACTGCCGCTGCAAGACCCGATAGCTTGCGCCACTGGCAATCCCAGCCGAGGTCATTTCTGAAAGCGCGAGCAGCTTGAGACGAACGACAAATCCAGGCCATGGAACTGAGTCTACTAATCACCTCCGTGAGACTTGCAGCCACCCGGATTGACGGACGGGTGATCTGTAATGCCAGGCTTATCTAGTACAAGCCGCGCCCAACGGTGGGATGCCCGCCTCGCTGTGCACCGCGTTCACGGAACTGCGCGAATGTGTGCAACTCCAGAACCAGTATCACGACGGCACGATTCAGCGGTCGCAGCTTGCGCAGACCTGGCGGCGGACGTTCAGGCTCAGCAAGCGCTTGAGCGCATCGGCGCTCTTAGCCCTCTACAACTTCTGGGTTTCCCAGAGCGGCGGCTCGACCCCGTTCGCGTTCTACAACCCGTTCGATGGTGGGCCGGTCAGCAGATCGGCAGCAAACTACGATCCCACCGGCAACAACACGCTGGGACGCGTGACGGTGGTGTTTCGCGGCAACTGGGCCCATGCGACGGACATCGCGCGGTCCAATGTGCAGGGCTTGGAACTCGTCGATGTGGCGTAACAGCAGAGAGCAGCAAAGGAGGAAAGGAGGAAAGGAGGAAAGGAGGAAAGGAGGAGAGTCGTTTGTCTGCAGGATTAGGTTCGTAGGCGAGCTTCGATCAACGTCAGGACTCTATCGAGTTTTTCTGGCGAGCGCAGGTCACCGTAGAGCTTCCCCTTTAGAAAACCGGGCAAATCGCTGTCGTCCAGGCGAATGGGGAGCACCTTCACTCGTCGGCTCTCAATCTCTTGATTCATTGCGATGTCAAGCTCCTTGTTCACCCAAGGCGAATCAATCGAGTTCTTTGAGAGCAGCGCGACAACATACTCGACTTCATCGATCGCAGCTCGAATCTTCTCGATCAGCGAATCCCCCAGCCTAATTTCGGCCTCGTCCAGCCATACCCCGATCCCGCGTGCTGACAACTTGCTTGCGAGGGCCCTGGCTATGTCCTTGTCCTCCCAGTTGTGACTCAAAAATACGCGCGGCGGTCGTTTCCCGACGCGAACGAGGAAACCCACATAGTCGATATCCCACCTTACATCCTGGTCAATCCTGATTCTGATTTGCTGGCGTCCTGCAAGGTCGAGGTTTTCCCGACGCAACGGCCAAGCGTACAGGGTCTGGCAGCCAGATAGGGGCCAAACGTCTGGAATCGTGGGAACTGGAATACGGTGGAAGTAGTCGGAATGATCCGGTGGAATTATTCGCAGGGCAAATCCGTCGATCTGCTGATCGTTAACGAATACGTCTGCTCGTGAATCGCGTTTATACGAATGGAGCCCCCCGAAGAAACGCAGGCAAGCAACTACGAGGAATCCGCTTCGAAAATGCTGGATCGTGGCGGTGTCGACGGAGACACTCCAGCTAGCTATTGTCTCGGACACCGACGGCTCATCACGTCTTGGCGAGCCGCCCAGGATGATACTCGTATCGCCTGAGAACCAATAGGGCGGGCAATCGAGACCAGTTTGAGCGGTGACGGAGGTTCCCCGTTCTACCTCGGCATCAATACCGAGAGCGCTGAAACATCGCCAGTCCTCATCAAGGCTGGTTGAGGGAGAACTCATCATCGAGATTAAGCCGAACATTGATAGCTTACTCTTCCCTGACGGGCTTTACATTCTTCTCAACACGGCTGAGGTCACCGGGCACTACTGATAATCACTCTTCAACCCATCTTCCACAACCATGTCGGACACAATCGACCGGATCATTTTCCCTGCGGTGATCAACTCCGGCCAGACATTCCCGCTCACCACGCAGTACCCGTTTGGCTTCTCCGTCGAGCACCCGGTGATCGTACACCGCTTCGGTAGCCTCTAGACGCCAAGCAGGAGCAGCGGTATTACGTCGGAATCGGTCCGCGCATATGCCGCCTGGACCCTGGCGGGCCGGGCAATTCTGGCGACGCGAGGCTGCGCCACGGCACCGATAACGTTCACTTACCGGATGCCAGAAACAGAGCCGAATCCCCAAACCGGCGCCCGTTAACCAATGAGTCTAGTCTCGCGCCTTTTCGATAGCGGTCAGCAGAATGCGCCCGCGGCTCTGCGGACCCGACACCGTGATACGCGAATCCCACAGGGGCCGCACAATGTCGTCCATCATGCCGGCTGGAACCACAACGGAATGCTTCACACCGTTTTCGTCGAGGAGCTTGATGAGGTGCTTGTGCTCCATCGAGTCGGCGAACAGGAGCGTCCCCGTCACGATCACATCACCCTTTCCCTTCTGGTTCTCGAGTTCTGTGCCGAACGGCGGCGCGGCTGTCTCTATGCGACGAACCGGCTTCAACGCAACAGTCTTTTCCCGGCCTTCTCGGAGCGCCGTGAAGCCGACCGTCTCGATTTCCTCACCGTCAGGCGAGATGGCTTTGGCAAGCGCCTTAAAGTTCGTCAGGTAGGCTTCGCCTTGGATCTTTCCACGTAACGCTTCCTCCTCTTCGCGGACGAACAGGTCCAGGCACTCGACAACCTCATCGATGACCGACTCGCCAATGGACATGCCTGGAAGCGTTTCTTGCATACCGCCCACCAACAGGGAGACTGCGTAACTGGCTGCGCGCGGAACTGCCATAAACAGAGAAACCGCCTCACGGATTTCCTTCGAGGGCGCGCCCTTGTCCCTGTAAGGCTTCTTGAACTTGCGTTCCGTGAAACGGTACATCAAAGCCTGGGTGTGTTCTATGCGCTCGATAACTGCGTCAGTTGGGGCTACGCCGAATCCGACCCCACGCCCTGCTATCGACATCTGAAGCTCACGCTCTGCCAGTCTCACGCCCCGTAGGGCTAGGTGTCGGAGGAAGTTGATCTGCTCGAACAAGTCGCGTAGTTCTTCGGCAATTTTGATCGGAGGCGTGCCCGCCAGCGCCATACACACCATCTGCTCGGCTTCGGTAAACCGGACCGCCTCAATCGCCAACGTCGCCGCGCTCCTGAACAGGATGGCACGTGAGGGTTCGGCATCGGGTCGGTTGACCAATTGTTCTGCGGCGGTGCGCTCAAGGCGGTAGGCTTCCTCGAAGTGCTGGCGCGCGGTTTCGGCTTTGCCTTCCCGTCTGGCCGCATGGGCCATATCGGCCTGTTGCATCGCCTGACGATGAAGGTCTTTCAATGTGCTCACTTTCTCTCCAGCCTCGTTACCGGACGACCGAACTCAACTACTGCAATGAAGGCGGCGCCTTGATCGTCGCTGGGAGTGACCTGCTCTTTCTTTACTTGCATCCGCGACTTCACGTGCTTCGCGTCGCCGCTCAGGATGCCCGAGACTTCCAAACGGGTGAAACCCTGAAACGGTAGTTCGGTGTTCTCTTCATCGCCGATCCAGAAATCGAAACCGGGGCCTTTCGCGGAACGCTCCAAGACGGTCTTACCCGTCGTCTCTCGCACTACCAGAATCGCAACGCCATATGCGCCATACTCGGTCGCTTCTTGCATGTCGGCGCAGGTTCGGTGATGCTTCTCCGTCAACGGGTTCCACGTCAGCCGGAACGTTGCGCTGTAGTCGCCCTCAATGGCCATCGGAACGCCAGACTGGTGTTGCCACACACCGCCGCGCACGCTCCCATGTATCCAGCTAGGCTGTCGAGCAGACCAGAGTTGCCAGGGTCCAGCGGCAACACGCTGAGGGCTTTGTGTTCCGAGTTGTCGGTCACCGCCCACTATCGTATTCGACCGGAGCTTGTCCAACAACTTGGGCCTTCGAGGATCCGGAAGTCTAGCGATGGTGAAACAACAGTCCCTGTTCTGCCGGCCCTTACCTAAATCACTCTAGTTCGCACGCGTTTTGAGTTCTCCGTCACGCGCTCCGCCGTTTCGACGCATGAACTCGTCCCAACGCCGGGCAGCGTCCTGGTCGCGTCCGCGAAGCGCGTGCGTGTAGATGTCCGCCGTCACGCGAACCGAGGAGTGGCCCAGCCGTTCCGAGACGGTTGCCAGGTCCACTCCGTCCGCCAGCAAAAGCGACCCGTGGCTGTGGCGCAACGTGTGGAGGCTGACACCCTTCGGCAGACCGAGACGCCGGCAGAGCAGGGATACGGTAGCCGAAACCGAATCGGGCTTCAGCGGCGTACCATCGGGATTCGCGAATATCAAATTCAGATCGGCACGGTAGTCGGGACCGAACTGTCGCCGGAACTCATCCTGCCTTTTCCGGTGGGCTTCAAGTGGAACCAGAACCGACTCCGGGATGTTTATACGTCGCGGCCTCTCCGTCTTCGTGCCTTTGAACTCCAGCCCCCGTTTTGTCTGCGTAAGCGATCGCGAAATCACTGCGTCGCCACCGTCGATGTCCGACCAGCGAAGCGCCAACACCTCACCACGTCGCGCACCGGTTGCAGCCGAAAGCTCCAGGAACATCGGCAGGCACCAGGGGCCGGTCGCGGATTCGACCAGAAGCATTTGTTCGGCAGGTAACAACGCCATTCCGTGGCGCTTCTTCGGGACGGGTGGCTCACTGTTCGATACGGGGTTCGCACCCACGAGTCC
>Ga0335081_10018256_pt1 | contig 11338 bp, 4 predicted proteins | sample Lox_Sample_35_FD_206713 | JGI IMG/M metagenome (GOLD analysis project Ga0335081, IMG submission 206713) | Soil microbial communities from Loxahatchee National Wildlife Refuge, Florida, United States - Lox_Sample_3.5 | ecosystem: Environmental > Terrestrial > Soil > Wetlands | place: USA: Florida... | reverse complement strand
GAGCTTTGCCAACTCGTCCTCCGACATTTGCGAATGGTAGTCCGAGCCGCCGAACACCGGCGCGATGGCGGCGAACAGGTCCGGGTGGCGCGTCGCGATCTCCCACGTCCCCCAGCCGCCCATCGAATCGCCGGTCAGGTAGACGCGGTCGTCGTCCACGCTGAACAGGCGCTTCGCTTCGGCGATGGCATGAACCACGTCGCTATCCCCCATGCCCAGGTACTGCACGTTGCCGCGCCCGTGCGGCTCGATGTAGACCACGCCCTGGTGACCGGGGAATTCGGTGTCGACTCCGGCGTGGCGCTGATCGGCCGCCCACCACCGCACGTAGACCGGGTTGGCCGGGTTGTAGCCGTGTATCTGGATCACCAGCGGCCACTTCTTCGCCGGGTCGTACCCAGCCGGCAGGTATGCGCGGCAGAATTGCGGGGAGCCATCCACCTCGTCGCGGTAGGCCAGGCGCACGAAACCGTACGGGCGTATGCGCCCGGTGAGGCCTTTGCGCTCCAGCATCATTTCGGAATACTCCATCAGCGGCGAGTGGATCTTCAGCCACGGGTTGCCCTTGGCCTCGCTCAGCTTCGAACCCAGGCGGTCCTCGACCATGTCGACCAGCATTCTGAGCGTGAAGCCCTCCGGCTTCGCGATGTCGGCCTTGGCCGCCGTGGCGGCGAGCTCGCGCGCTTTGGCCAGCGAGTCGCCCTTGTACCAGGGCAGGTGCGTCGCGTAGAGCAGGCCGGTGAAAGTGTGCGTAGTGCAGCGCACTTCGTAAGGGCCGTCCGGCCAGGTCTTGGCGTCGATCGCGAGCGTCGCGCCGCGCGGGGCGCGCGTGGTGTAGATGGCCTTCCCTCCCGGCTGGATCACCTCGACCGTCACCGCTTCCAGCTCGCTGCGTTCCGCCCCGATATCGGTCTTGAGCGTGAACCCATCCGCCGCCAGCTTGACGATCGACGGGCCGATTTCGGACTGCCGCGCCACCACCGTGCCCGGTTCGACCACGCGCGCGCTGAAGGAGCCGATCGCCGTTGTCTTGATCAGCAGCGCGTTGTCTCCGGCGTTCATGTCCACTTCCACCTGGTCCTCGTCGAGGGTCAGCGAGCGCAGGCCGTCCCGCGCCAGCACCGGCTTCCCGTTCAGCCAGACCCGGATGCCGTCCTGGCTGCCCACCATCAGCAGCGCCTTGCCGGCCTGGGCGCGGACGATCTTGGCGAACGCGTAAGCCACGGCGTCGTCTTTAGAGCCGGTCAGATCGTCGAAAGCGACCGCGTCGCCCCAGCTTTTCTGGGAATGCCACTTGACCGTGGTCCCGTCGGCGCGCTTCTGCTCCTTGCCATCGGCGGGCTGCACGGCCGCCTCGCCGCCGAGACAATCGGCGTTCACCTGGCAGGCGAACGGCCCCGCCACCAGCCACTGGCGCAGGAAATTGCGGTCGCCGCGCTGCCACGGCATCCGCATTTCGTCTTTGAACTTGGCAGGTGCGGAAGCCGTTTGGGCGCCCGCCGGAATACCGCACAGGAGAACAGCTGTCAACAGGGACAAGCCAACGCGTTTTTGCACACCAAACCTCCGGATGAAATAACAGGATACGAAACGGCGAGGGCTAGAGTTCGCAGAATGTCGCCGTTAAACTTCAGTATTCAGATACTGAACTCTTAGGCACGCCGCGACGCCTGGCGCTACACTAACGCTCGGCAGCCTGTCGACGGCGGGAGGCCCCATGTGAAAATCTGGAAGTCCATCTGGTTTCCTGTCGGCTTTACGGTCATATACCTGAGCATTGCGTCCGCTGTTATGGAGTCGGATCGGAACAGCGGCCCCTGGGCAATGCCGTTCAAAGGCGTTGCTGCTTTTGCTCTTGCATTCATGTCGTCATGCGTGCTTTGGATTTTTTATGGCGTGTCTTTCATTCTCAAATTCCGCCGATGGCCTGAAATCTTGCTTCTGGCTGGGCTCCTGAGCCCGGTGCTCATGGCGGGGGCTTTCCTGCTGTATGTCGCTGTCGCGAACTTTTTTTCGGGGACTCGCTAACTAACTAAAGCTCGGCTGACACGAAGCGGGCTGTGCGGCAAAAAGGATCTTGTTTCTTGCGCGGGATGGTCACGGGCCGATGTGAGCCGGCATGATCGCATCACCGCAGGGTGTGTTCGGCACGATCAGCCGACGGCCTTTCCACGCTTAGCGTGACATTCCCAATTTTCGCCGGCTCGATCGCGGCCGCGGGCAGCGGGCTGTCCTGCCCGGCCGTCACGCTTGCCGCCAGGTTGCGAGAGGAGGTTTGGGCGGACATCTCCGCAATCAGGTTCCGAAGCTTCTCCTGCTCCAGCGGCTTCGTCAGGTACCCATCCATTCCCGCAGCCAGGCAAATGTCCCGGTACTCCGTGGTCGCGTGCGCGGTCAGCCCGAAAATGATGGGTTGGCGATCGCGGGGCAGGCGGCTGCGGATTTCCCGGGTTGCCGCGATGCCGCTCACATTGGGCATCTGCACATCCATCAGAACCAGGTCATAGCGCTTCGCCTGTGCCGCCTCGATAGCCTCCGCCCCGTCCGCCGCGAGGTCCGCAGCGACGCCGAGTTTTTTCAGCAGCATCAGGACGACTTTCTGATTCACAAGGTTATCCTCCGCCACGAGCACTCTCAGTTGGCGCCCGGCGGACACCACAGGCGGCGGAGCGGCGCTCGGCGCTCCAGGCGCCTGTGCACGGCCCAACGGAATCGTGAACCAAAACCGTGTCCCTTTCCCCGGCCAAGACTCCACATCGATGCTTCCTCCCATCAGGGTTACCAGGCGCTGAGAAATCGCCAGGCCCAGGCCGGTGCCGCCGTAGCGGCGGCTGATCGAAGAGTCAGCCTGATAGAACGACGAGAACAGGCGGGCACGCTGCTCCGGCGCAATCCCAACGCCGGTGTCGCGAACCTCTACCCGGATCGCGCAGGCTGCTTCGTCCTGCCGTTCTGCGGCGGCCGAAAGAGCGACTTCGCCCGAGGCCGTGAACTTCACGGCGTTGGAGACCAGGTTCAAGACCACTTGCCGCAGGCGGGTTTCGTCGCCGGCGACATACTCGGGCAGATCCGGCGCCAGCGCGCAGCGTAGCTGAAGCGCTTTTTCCGCGGCCACCGCGCGAAACAGTCCGACGCTCTCTTCCAGGGCGCGCCGCAGGTGGAAAGGCGCGATTTCCAGCTCCAGTCTGCCGGCATCCACCTTGGAGAAATCAAGGACATCGTTGATCAGACGGAGCAGCGTGTCCCCGGAAGAGCGGATCATGCGGATTGCCTCGACCGCTTCAGGCGGAACCGGCATGGCCTCCAGCAGCCGGCTCAGCCCGATGACTCCGTTCAGCGGTGTGCGGATCTCATGGCTGATATTGGCGAGGAAGCGGCCCTTGGCATCGCGCGCCTCGTCGGCTTGTCTCTTCTCCTCCAGCATCCGGGACCGCTCCCCCTCCAGTTCGGCCGTCCGCTGGCGCACGGCTCGCTCCAACTGGCGTTTCCTATACCGGGTTGTGACGCCCCACAGAACGCCGGCGCCAACCAGCAGCGATCCCAGCCGCACCCACCATATCTCCCACCACCTTGGGTCCACCTGGAACTCGGCCGCCGCAACCTTCGCCGAATACGGTTCGGCGCGAACGCGCGACCGGATCTCCAGCCGGTGCCGGCCCGGGCCCAGCCCGGCGACGGAAACGATCCGCTCCCTGGTTTCGGTCCAGGGACCGTCGTCCAGGCGGTACGCGAAGCGCACCAGTTGCTCGTACTTGTATTTCAGGGACGAGAACTCCGCCCTGAGCACACGCGACTTCTGGTCCACCACCAGGTTCGTAATCGCCGGATCGGCAACCTGCGGCGCGGTCAGGCTGCCGTTCCGCGGCCGGTAGTGCGCCAGTCCGCCGCTGGTGCCGATCCAGACGCTGCCGTCGGGATCGGCCCAAAAGGCCTGTCCGTCGGTGTCGTTCCAGATCAGCCCGTCCTCCATGCTCAGGTACCGCCACTTCCCGCCGATCAGGACCGACACTCCGTTAGCGCTGCCGCGCCAGAGTCGCTTTGCGGCGTCAAAACCATGGAACGCCGTGACGTCGACCGAGGAGACATCGGTCTTCAGGATTGCCGTGGAGCGGATCGTAGAGCCGCTCTCCAGCTTCACTCTTTCGATTCCGGCGTCGTAACGATGGTTCACCCAGAGAGCGCCGTCGGGACCGATCGTCGGGATATACGGGTTGTCGCTCAGAAGCCCGTCCGCTCTCCGGTACTGACGCCACCGTCCATCCGACAGGCGCCACAGTCCGTCGGCATTAGTGATCCACATGCCCCCCTGCCTGTCTTCCGCGAACGCCCACGCCCCGCGATCGAGCGAAGGCGGTTCATCGATGCGGTGAAAGCGATCGGAAACCTGCGGCTGCTCGTTGCGGAAGGCGCCGCAGGCCGTGGCAAGCCACAACCTGCCCAGGCGATCTACAATGCCGCGGTGCGAGGACGCGCAGGCGAGCCCATTCGCGCGGCCAATGAGCCGAATCCTTCCGGATCGCGGATCGATCCGCGCGACGCCGCCCGGCTTCACGACCGCCCAGATGGCGCCGTCGGACGTCTCGCCCAACCATCGGACATTGTCGCCTCCCAAGCCGTCCTTCCTGGTCCAGGATCGAGCCGGCAGCCCTCCCTCCAGCCGCGCCAGCCCCATCGAAGTTCCTACCCAGAGCGCGCCTGCTCTATCGCGGCGGATGCTCCAGATCAGATCCGACGGCAGCCCTTGCGCCCTGGTCCATGCTTCCCATTCGCCGTAACCCAGTAAGCGGGCCACGCCTGCGCCCACCAGCGCAATCCACAGCGAGCCCTCCCGATCCTCCACTACGGCGCTGGTCATTGCCGCGTGCAGTCCGCCCCGCTCGTCTATGAGACTCCATCTCCCTTTGCCGCCGATGGCGAGCCCATTATCGGTCGGAACCATCACCGATCCGTCGCGGGCGATCGTCAGGGCGCCCCAGAACATGCTCGAGGGCACGTTCGGCTCTTCCTCAAAGACCCGCGCCAGGCCGGGGCGCTTCCGGTACAATTTGCTCGAACTGCGGACCCAGACCGAACCGTCGGCGGCTACCCGGATCGCGTCCCAGGCGTCGTCCGGCAATCCCTCCGCCGCTCCAATAATCGAAACGCGTCCGTTGTCCTCGACGCATAAACCGCGCCCGCAGCCGAACCAGAGTTCGGATCCGTTCCGCGCGATCCCGTGCATCGGCATTCCAGCCAGGGCCGGCCCCAGCGGATAAGGATGGGCAGTGAGCGAGCCGGCGCCGTCCTGGTCCACGCGGTACAGTCCTGAAGGGCTCGCCACCAGCATGCGGCCCTGGGCGTCCTCCGCCATCCCCTGCGCCCCCGTGAGCATGCCGTTCAGGCCGGAGACAGGCGTGAAGCGCTGCCCGTCGAAACGGAAGATCTTCGAGCAGGCATTCGCCCAGAGCGCGCCATCCGCGGCCACCTGCAGGGCGTGGACTTCCGTCGCACACGGCAGGCCTTCGGCAGCGCCCATCAGACGGAAAACGGTGCCGTCATACCGGTACAATCCGGCTTCCGACCCCGCCCAGAGGAAGCCGGCTCCGTCCTGCGCCAGGGCGAGGACGGCCAGATTCTGGAGTCCCTCCGCAAACCCGTAGTGCCGAAAGCTGTACTGCTGTGCCGCACAGCTCCCGCCCAACAGCAGCACCAGAGCGCTACACACTCCAGCCTTGCACACCGCAGACCTCACGACTTTTATATCGGCTGGAAAGTGAATGACTGTAGCGCCAGGCCGGCGTGGGATCGACCGCGATGCACGGTTTCGCCCTCACCGCAACGTATACACGGCCCCGCCCGCCGACGGCCTCTCCACGCTCAGCGTAACGCTGCCAATCTTCGCCGGCTCGATCGCGGCCTCCGGCAGCGGGCTGTCCTGCTCGATGGTCAGCGTGCCGCCAATGAGCCTTGCTGTCCGATGCCAGCCCGCTCCGCTGAACTCCAGGCCATCTTCCAACGGCCGCACCGTCACCGGGCCCGAGCCGCCGTAGGCGCCGGCTTCGGGGAGAAAATTGACACCCGCCGATTTGGCGGTGAACTCCATCCAGCGGCCGCCGTCTTCGGTCGAAAAGACGGCGCGGACGCGGTCATTCTCGAGGATCCATTCGGGCGAGCCGTCGCCATCCAGATCCGCGCTCCAAACGCTTGTCCGGCCGCGCGGCACCAGGACGGCGCGCATCGGCAGATTGGCTTCGCCCGCGCCGGTGACGCGCAGATGCCAGTCGCGCACGCCGGTCGCGCCGTCGGCGGCAAACACGCGCAGGCTCACGCTGCGCTCGGCAAGGGCGCCGATGCTGATCTCGGTCTTCGCCGGCAGGAATTCCAGGCCGTCGCCAACGGCTTCCACGCGGTAGGTCTGGATGCCCGGCCAGTTGTTGCGGATCGAGATTTCGAGGTTGCTGCCGGCCTTCGGCTCGATGGGCGCGATGGGAGGATCCGGCGTCAGCTCGGCATGCTGGCCGATGTGCATGTGGATCGCCTCCATCAGCCGTATCGAGAACGGGCGGAACAATTGCAGCCGCGCGCGGCCCAGCAGCAGGCCGTCGGCCTCCAGGGCAAGCGTGGCGAAATCGCCGTGCAGCCGGTCGGCGGGGACGGCGACCTCATAAGCGATTTCATCGGGCGCTTCCGGCTTCGCGGTGGCCGTGAAGCCATCCGGCAGCCGCAACCGCGAGCGCGCGGCCACCTGCGCCGAGGAATAGCTGGTGGCAATCGCGTTTTTCTGGCCGATGATGAGGCGGTGAACGTCCGCGAAAAACGCCGCGGTCTCCGCCACTTCGATGGCGATTCCTATGCGCACGCGGTGGCCGGGCGCATCGGAACGGGGGATCGGCAGGCGCGCGCGCAGCGTGTGGTCGTCCCAGTCGTAATGCGCGGGCGCCCCGGCAGCCAGCAGCGGACCGAGCGGCTTGCGCTCGAGTTGCAGCACGGCTTCGCCGGCTTCGGGCGCGGCGAATTCCATGGCCAGAATGCCGTTCTCATATTCGATGGACAGCAATTCGGCGGTGGCGTACACCAGCCGTTCCGCGGCGGAGAAGTTGGAGCATTCGCGGCAGAGTCCGTTGGGCGCGAGCGAGACATCGAGCGGCAGCCACGCCGATTGGCCGGCGGCCACCGCGGCGGGAATGACCGTGCTCCGCTTCGAAAGCGGCTCGAACACGCGCAGCTCTTCGTGGAACGGCTGGCCGGAGCGGTTAATCAAGCTGATGGCGGATGCGCCGGGCGAAACCAGCTCGATGGCGGTGACGCCCGCCGGCATCTTCTCCGACGGCGGCTTGGGCGCGACCACGGGTTCGAGGACTGGGACCAGCGCACCCCAGTGGCGCAGCAGCGCGGCTTCGCGCCGCAGCGCTACCGCCGCCGGGCGCTCATTGCCGCTCAAGCCCACCGCGCCCTCGACCAGCGGCGATCCGCCGCCGCTCTTCCAACCGGCCGGGTAGAGGCGGTCCTCCACGCCGGTCCACAGCACGCCTTTGCCGGCGGCGAGCGCTTCCCGGCTCAGCGCCAGCGCATCCGGATCGCACGCGGAGATGCGCCTAACGGCGGGCGGAGCCGCGGCGCCGATGTCGGGCGCATCGCCTTCGACCCAGGCCACCGGGCCGCCGTGGCTGGCGGTTTGCGTGGCCAGCAGGTCGGAGAGCTGCTTCAGCCAGGCTCGCCGCGCGGCGGCATCGGCCGTCTCCGGCCAGCCCAGGTTCCGCCAGCCTTCCACCGGCGGCAGCGGGCGCACCCACGCCTCGAGGCCCAGCCGGCGCAGGATGTGGATCAGGCCGTCGAGATCGCGGCGCGGGCTGGTGCGGCCGGTGAAATCGAACTCGCCCGGCGCGAGCTGGTGCCAGTTCCAGGGAATGGAGAACTCGACGGTGCGAATGCCGATGTTATTCAGCCACACCAATTCGCGCTCCCAGAGCGCGCGCGGGTACAAATAGTAAGGGAACTCGACGGCCTGGAGATACTCGGCCGGCGGAGGATTGTCCGCCGGCGCGGCAACAGCGGCGAAGAGCAGCAGCAGCGCCGGCACGGAGCCGGCGCCCGCGCCCCGGAATGCACGCATCAGAGCGTCCGCGCCTTGCGCAGCCGGTAATCTTCGCCGGGCATGCGGATCACGGTGCACATTTCAAACAGGCGCGAGCGCGCCCGCGGGCCAATGTGGTCGGCCAGCGTTTTGCGGTACTCGGGCGAGCCCAGGGCGGACCGTTGGATGTAGGAGCTGCCCGCGTCCGGATCGGGCAGGTTGGTGGTCGAGATGAGCGCTCTGCGGTGGTTGGCGCGGTGGGTGACGATCGACGTCACCGTGTCCTCCACCCAATCGGTGACGCGCTGCGCCCCCAGGTCGTCGAGCAGCAGCACTTCGGTATCGAGCGCGGCGCGGTAGGCCTCACGGTTGGACGAGTTGGAAGCGGAATCGTAGCCCGCGCGGATGCAGTTGAGCAGCGTCTGGTAATCCCAGAACAGGCACTCGAAGCCTTTCTCGACAATCTTGCGCAACGCGGCCACGGCCAGGTGGGTTTTGCCGGTGCCCGGCTCGCCCACCAGCAGCAGGCCCGGCCGGCTCTCATTCGGAAAGTCGCGTACGAAGTTCTTCACCGCCAGCAGGACGTTGGTCAGATCGCGCCGCGCGATCGGGTTCTCGGGGCCGGGCACGCTGAAATTCTCGAACGACGCGTTGCGGTACAGCGGCGGAATCTGCGCCCGCTCCTCCAGGCGCTGCGCGCGGCCCTGGGCGCGGCAATCGCACGGCTCCGCGCCGCTGACATTGGGGCGCTCGATGATGATCCAGCCCGTGCCGCCGCACTTTTCGCAAACCGTCTCCGTGGCCATCGCTCTTATTATCGTTCACGGCGCGATAGTGGGACAGACCATCGTCGTTTGTGTCATGCTGCGCGAGGAATGGAGCCTCGGAAGTCGCTGAAAGAGTCCTTGGGCGCGCGCGCAGAGCTCAATATCAAGCGTCCCCTCGACGGCCGCTCAGCGACTTGCGGGCGCCGGTGGGGCATGCTTCAGCTTAATGCCACTTGGTTTTCCCAAGCCCCGTCATTCCGCGTAGATCGCGGTCTGCTGCCGACTCGCCAAGCCGGCTCACACGGTGGACATGCTTTGTGTCAGGGCATGACTTTAGTCGTGCCGCCGCGGCCTGCAAACCATCGGCTTTAGATCGCGGTCTGTTGCCGACTCGTCTAGCCGGCCCACACGGTGGACAAGCTTTGTGTCAGGGCATGACTTTAGTCGTGCCGCCGCTGCCTGCAAACGATCGGCTTTAGATCGCGGTCTGTTGCCGATTCGCCAAGCCGGCCCACACGGTGGACAGGCTTTGTGTCAGGGCATGACTTTAGTCGTGCCGCCGCTGCCTGCAAACGATCGGCTTTAGCCGCTGTCCGGAGTGCCGAAGCCAGGCAGGGGCTGAAGCCCATTATATGGATGCGGTTTCGGCACGACTAAAGTCGTGCCCTGCCACCAACCGTAACGCAAACTCGGCAGGTGTTTGCTGTTGCAAAAACCAAGTGGCATTGGTCTTCAGCATGCCCAGCGACTTTCCCCGCAGCCTCCCCGGCACGCACAAACCGAGCGTCTGTCGCGCGGGCAGCCGGGGCACTGCCGTACGCTATCATAAGAAAATCTCTATGATCCAAGACGCAATCACCGAGGGCCTCACTTTCGACGATGTGCTGCTCGAACCGGCCCGCAGCGAAGTGCTGCCGTCTGAGGTCGACACGCGGACGCAGTTGACGCGCGAAATCGGCCTGAACATTCCGATCGTTTCGGCCGCCATGGATACGGTGACCGAATCGCACCTGGCGATCGCGCTGGCGCAGCAGGGCGGCATCGGCATCGTCCACCGCAACATGCCGGTCGAGCGGCAGGCCGAGGAAGTCGACCGCGTCAAGCGCAGTGAAAGCGGCATGATCGTGGACCCGATCACGGTGGAACCGGAGCAGCCCATTTCCGACGCGCAGGCGCTGATGGCGCGCTACCGCATCTCCGGCGTCCCGGTCACCAGGGGCACCAGGCTGGTGGGCATTCTCACCAACCGCGACCTGCGCTTCGAGACCCGCTCCGATATCCCCGTCGCCGAGGTGATGACCAAGCAAAACCTGGTGACGGTAGCCGTGGGCACCACGCTCGAACAGGCCGAAGCCATCCTGCACCAGCACCGCGTCGAGAAACTGCTGGTGGTGGACGACCAGTACAACCTCAAGGGCCTGATCACGGTCAAGGACATCCAGAAGAAGTTGAAGTATCCCAACGCCGCCAAGGACAGCCAGGGCCGCTTGCGCGTGGGCGCGGCGATCGGCGCCACCGGCGATTTCATGGAGCGCGCCGCGGAACTGGTGGCGCGCAAGGTGGACGTGCTCGCCATCGACACCGCGCACGGCCATACCTCGCGCGTGATGTCCGCCGTGAAGGCGATTAAGAGCAGGCATCCCGGCGTGCAACTGCTCACCGGCAACGTGGCCACGTTCGACGGCGCGCGCGAGCTGGTCTCACTAGGCGTGGATGGAATCAAGGTAGGGATCGGGCCCGGCTCCATCTGCACCACGCGCGTCGTCTCCGGCGCCGGCGTTCCGCAGATCACCGCCATTCTGGAATGCGCGCGGGCGGTGCGCGGCACGGGAGTGCCGCTGGTGGCCGACGGCGGCATCAAGTACTCGGGCGATGTGACGAAGGCGATCGCGGCCGGCGCGGACACGGTGATGATCGGCGGCCTGCTGGCCGGCACCGACGAGAGCCCCGGCGAGACCATCCTTTACCAGGGCCGCACCTTCAAGACCTATCGCGGCATGGGTTCGCTGGGCGCCATGTCGCAAGGCCAATCCAACCGCTACGAGCAGGACCCCGGTTCCAAGCTGGTGCCCGAAGGCATCGAAGGCCGCGTCGCCTCCAAAGGGCCGCTGGCCGACCTCGTCTACCAACTCGTCGGCGGCCTGCGTTCCGGCATGGGTTATTGCGGCGTGCGCAGCGTGGCGGAACTGCAGAACAAGGCCCGCTTCCTGCGCATTTCTCCCGCCGGCTTGCGCGAAAGCCACGTGCACGACGTCATCATCACCAAGGAAGCGCCCAACTACCGCGTCGAATAATCGGTGAAATCGGAGAGCCCTGCGCAGCCGGGCGGAAAGTGGGAACAGTAGGCTTCCGTGGGTTTTTGGAGTTTCGGGGTTTCGTAGCCCGTCCCCGTATCGTCCGTCCCGAGGGAAGGCGGGCCGCGTTAAAGTAGGCAGCATAACGTCCGTGGACGTGCTTGAGCACTGCGGCCAGCGAACCGGGCTGGTGCGGGACGGCAACCAGGTGGACGTGATTCGAC
>Ga0335081_10018254_pt1 | contig 11338 bp, 6 predicted proteins | sample Lox_Sample_35_FD_206713 | JGI IMG/M metagenome (GOLD analysis project Ga0335081, IMG submission 206713) | Soil microbial communities from Loxahatchee National Wildlife Refuge, Florida, United States - Lox_Sample_3.5 | ecosystem: Environmental > Terrestrial > Soil > Wetlands | place: USA: Florida... | reverse complement strand
GTGTTCGTCGCGATGGGCTACGAGGTCGCCGAGGGACCAGAGGCCGAGGCCGAGTGGTACAACTTCGACGCGCTGAACATGCTGCCGGACCACCCGGCCAGGGACGCGCAGGACACCATCTTCATCCAGCCAGGGGGGCACGGGGGGGCGGGCAGCCTCTCCCAAGGGGGGTCCGGGGGGATGGGTCCCCCCGGTAGGAAGAGCGGGGTCACCGGGGGGTCGTCCCCCGGGGGTAAATCCGGCATGGTGCTGCGGACGCAGACCTCGCCGGTGCAGATCAGGTCCATGCTCACCCGCCCGCTGCCGCTTTACGTGGTCAGCCCGGGCCGCACCTACCGGCACGACCCGCTCGACGCCACGCACAGCCCGATGTTCCACCAGATCGAAGGGCTCGCGGTCGACGAGGGCCTGACCATGGCCGATCTGCGCGGCGCGATCCAGGCGTTCGTCGACGCGATGTTCGGCGCGGGGTTGCGCACCCGGTTCAGGACCGATTACTTCCCCTTCACCGAGCCGTCAGGTGACGTGTCCATGGAGTGCCACATCTGCCGCGGCGCTTCGGCCAAGCCCGGCGGCGATCCGTGCCGGGTGTGCCGGTCGCAGGGCTGGATCGAGATCGCGGGCTGCGGCATGGTCAACCCCCGGGTGCTGGTGGCGTGCGGCATCGACCCCGACCGGTACAGCGGGTTCGCGTTCGGGCTCGGCATCGAGCGCAGCCTGATGATCGGGCACGGGCTGACCGAGATCAGGGACGCGGTCGAGGGCGACGTGCGGTTCAGCCGGGCGTTCGGGATGGAGATCTGAGATGCGAGTGCCGCTTTCCTGGCTGCGCGAGTACGTGTCCCTGGCCGAACCGGTGGACACCACCGAGGTCTCCCGGCGGCTGACCGCCGCCGGGCTCGAGGTCGAATCGGTCGAGTCGGCGGGGCACGACATCCGTGGCGTGGTGGTCGGCCAGGTGCTGTCGATCGAGGACCTGACCGGCCCCTTGAAGCTGAAGAAACCGATCAGGTACTGCCGGGTCGCCGTGTCCGTGGGCCAGCTGGCCGGCCCGCCCGACGAGGCGTCCGGGGTGATCTGCGGCGCGACCAACTTCGCCGTCGGCGACCGGGTCGCGCTCGCGCTGCCCGGCGCGGTGCTCCCCGGCGGGTTCGAGATCAGCGCGCGCAAGACCTACGGCCACATCTCCGAGGGGATGATCTGCTCGGTCCGCGAGCTGGCCATCGGCGAGGACCACACCGGCATCCTGGTGCTGCCCGCCGACGCGCCGCTGGGCATCGACTTCGTGTCCTACGCGAACCTGCGCGACGAGGTCTTCGAGATCGCGGTGACGCCGGACCGCGGCTACGCCGTTTCGGTGCGCGGCACCGCGCGCGAGCTCGCCAGCGCGTTCGGCGTGCCGTTCCGCGACCCCGCGCAGACCGCGCTTCCGGACGCGACCGTCCTCGGCGGGCCGCTGGATTTCGCGGGCCCGGACGTGTACCCGGCCCGGATCGCCGACCCGACCGCCTGTGACCGGTTCGTGCTCCGCGAGGTGCGCGACTTCGATCCGGCCGCGCCCACCCCGCTGTGGATGCAGGTGCGCCTGGCGCGGAGCGGGATGCGCTCGGTGTCGCTCGCGGTGGACGTGACCAACTACCTGATGCTCGAGCTGGGGCAGCCGCTACACGCGTTCGACCGGTCCAAGCTGACCGGCGAGATCGTGGTCAGGCGGGCGCAGCCGGGGGAGCGGCTGGAGACGCTCGACCACGTGGTCCGGACCCTCGACCCGGACGACATCCTGATCACCGACGCGTCGGGGCCGATCTCCATGGCCGGCACGATGGGCGGCCTGAACACCGAGATCGATGAGACCTCGACCGACCTGGTGATCGAGGCCGCTCATTTCGATGCCCGCGGAACAGCCAAGATGAGCCGCCGGCACAAGCTGCACAGCGAGGCGTCCTACCGGTTCGAGCGCGGCGTGGACCGCGAGCTGCCGCTGCGCGCCAGCGCCAAGGCGGTGGCCATGCTGTCCGGCCTCGGCGGCGGTCGGGGGGCCCGGGTGGTGCCGGGCTGCACGCACGCGTCGGCCGAGGTGGCACCGGTGCTGATCTCGATGGCGGCGGACTACCCGGACCAGGTGGCCGGGGTGGTGTACGGCCGGGACACAGTGGTCCGGCGGCTGCGCGAGGTGGGCTGCTCGGTGCGCGAGACGCGCGGGGCCTCCCCGACCATCGCCCCCTGGCGGGTGGATGGCGCCCGGGCGGGAGCCGCGGCGACCGCGCCGCTGGTGCCGGTGCTCGAGGTGACCCCGCCGTCCTGGCGCCCTGACCTGACCGACCCGGCCGACCTGGTCGAAGAGGTCATCCGGCTGGAAGGCTACGAGAACATCCCGGCCCGGATGCCGCGCGCGCTCGCCGGTGGCGGGCTCACGGCGCGCCAGCGGCTGCGTCGTTCGGTCGGCCGGACGCTGGCCGAATCCGGGTACGTGGAGGTGCTGTCGTCGCCGTTCGGGTCGCGGTCCGACGCGGACCTGCTCGGGCTGCCGCCTGAGGACATGCGGCGCCCGGCCGTGGTGGTGGCGAACCCGCTGAGCGAGGACGAGCCGCTGCTGCGCACCACGCTGCTGCCCGGGCTGTTCCGGATGCTGGCGCGGAACGTGGGGCGGGGCTTCGCCGACATCGCGCTGTTCGAGATCGGCCTGGTCTTCCGGCCGCGGCCCGGGGCGGCGGACTCGGCGCCCATCCTCGCGGTGGACCGCGGGCCCACCGTGGCCGAACTGGCCTCGCTGGAAGCCGCCCTGCCGGACCAGCCGCTGCGCGTCGGCGCCGTACTGACCGGGCAGAAGCAGCTCGACGGCTGGTGGGGGAAGGGGCGCGCGGCGTCGTGGGCGGACGCGATCGAGGCGGCCCGGGCGATCGGCCGGATCTGCCGGGTGCGGCTCGACGTCCGCGCCGACCAGCACGCGCCCTGGCACCCGGGCCGCTGCGCGGCCATCTACGTCCAGGTCGCGGACTCCGAAGGGCCGCGGGAATGGCTGGCCGGGCACGCCGGCGAGCTGCACCCGCGGGTGATCCAGGCGTTCGGGCTGGCCCCGCGGACCTGCGCCATGGAGCTCGACCTGTCGGTGCTGTTCACGGCGGCCGAGGCCGTCGGGCCGGAGCAGGCGCCGCAGCTGTCCAATTATCCGCTGGCCACCCAGGACGTGGCGCTGATCGTGGACACGGCCGTGCCCGCCGCCGAGGTGGAAGCGGCGCTCGTGGCGGGGGCACCCGAGGAGCTGCTCGAGGGCGTGCGGCTGTTCGACGTGTACACCGGCGCCCAGGTCGGCGAGGACCGCAAGTCCCTGGCCTATACGCTCAGGTTCCGCGCCCCGGATCGGACGCTCACCGTCGCCGAGACCACGGCGGCCCGTGACGCGGCCGTGGCCGAGGCCGGCCGCCGGGTCGGCGCGGTCCTGCGCAGCTAGCACAGCCCTGCCGGTTCTTACTCGCTGGTTGTAAAGGAAGCAACTGTCGGTCAGGATGTGGTTACCGAAGACCGCAGCGATCCGCTGAGCCGGAGGGCGAGATAACTAGACACGCGGTGGCCCGGGGGGGCTTGACCGAGCAGGCCGCGAAGACAACGTTCCACGACGTGTTCGCGGTGGCGGAGTTCCGGGCTCTGTGGCTAGCGCAGCTTTTGTCCGTGGTCGGTGACCAGCTCGCCCGGGTCGCGCTGACCGTGCTGGTCTACGAGCAGACGCGTTCAGCCCTGCTCGCCGCGGTTACCTTCGTGGCCAGCATCGTGCCGACGTTCGTCGGCGGCGTAACCCTGGCCTGGCTGGCGGACAAGTACCCGCGCCGCGGCGTGATGATCACCTGTGACCTGATCCGGTGCGCGCTCGTCCTGGTCATGGCCGTGCCCGGCGTGCCCCTGGCCGGACTGGTCGCGCTGCTATTCCTGGTCACCCGGGCGGGCGCGCCGTTCACGTCGGCGCGCGCGGCGATCTTCCCGGATGTGCTGACCGGCGAGCGGTACGTGGTGGGGACCGCGGTGACGCTGACGACGTATCAGTTCGCCCAGGTCCTGGGCTTTGCCGTGGGGGGCGCTGTCGCCGGGTTCTTCGGTACGCGCCTGTCCCTGATCGTGGACGCGGCCACGTTCGCCGCGTCGGCGCTGATCGTCCGGGAATGGGTGCATTCGCGGCCCGCCCCGGCAGCCGACGTTCACCATGGGCCATCCCGGCTGGCCAGCGTCATTGTCGGTGCTCGCCTCGTCTTCGCCCGCCCGGCCCTGCGCACGCTGATGTTTTTCGGCTGGCTGGCGGCGTTCTACAACGTCCCGGAAGGCGTGGTGACCCCGCTGGCCCAGGACCTGCACGTCGGCGCGGCCGCCGTCGGCGTGATCCTGGCAATCGCGGCTCTCGGGGAGGCCACGGGCGCCGTCGTGTTCGGCCGCTTGCTGGCTCCGCCCACGCGATCGCGGGTCATGGGGCCGTCCGCCATCGCGGCCTGCGGGGTTCTCGCCCTCTTCTTCCTGAAGCCCGCCCTGCCCGGATCGCTGCTGATCGTGTTCGCGTCGGGCCTGGGTGCGGGCTACCAGATCGCCGCCAACGCCGCCTTCGTAGGCGTGGTGCCGGACAAACAGCGCAGCCAAGCCTTCGGCCTGGCGCAGGGCGGTATGAGCCTCGGCCAGGGAGTCGTCATGATCCTGGCGGGAGCCGCCGCGGACCACTACTCCCCGGCATGGGTCATTGCGGTAACTGGCACCGTCGGCGCCGTAGTTGCGCTAGCGATCGCGGTCGGCTGGGCCCGCGATCGCGGGCTGATGCCGAACAGGCACCGTCAGCGTGCTTAGGGTCAGGTCCACTGGGTGTCGCGCATGGCGTGCTCCTCATCTGGTGTGTGGTTGGCGATCCGGCGCGGTCAGGTCCACTGGGTGTCGCGCACGACGCACTCCTTCCGTTGAGTAGTCAGATGGATCCTCTGGGTAATTAATGTAGACGTCTAGGCGAGAGCCGTGGTTCAGCTTCGGCGCACACGCGCACTCCTCCCGCACGGGCCCTGGCGCAACGCCTGACCTTTGCGGGTACCCATTTTGTTGCCCGTAATTGAGTTGGGCGGGTGCTTTGCCGCTAATGCCGGAAATAATCCAACTCGGCGGTAACCTTATGCAACTGCTCTGATACAGTGATGGAACTTTGTTACGTGCGGAGTTCAAAGGGGAGGTACTTTTCTACCGTTGCGTAGCCGAGTTTTCACGTTTTGCACTCTCCTGGCTCGATGATGCGGGAGAATGGTCCGACGAGCTTCTAAGTGGGTGGCGAGGCGACAGCCGTATGAGGAAGGCATCGATCTGCGCGGCTCGTCGCTTGCTGCGGCAATCGATTGCGATCCGCAGCTGGCCGCTCTGGTCGCTGCAGCCGCGCTGGCTCGTCGCCTTCGTTCTCACGGTCATCGCTGCGGACCTGGCCGCCATCGGCGTCGCGGCGTCGTCCACCGTGATCACCGGCGGCAACCTGGCCTTGTTCGGCCTCCTGCTGAGCTGTTCAGCGATCTCCGTCGAGCTGACCAGGAAGGCGGGGGAGCATCTGGGCGGAGTGACCAAGGACGTCCAGGGCGTATGGGAGTTGCCGGCCGCTATCCTGCTGCCCGCCCTCTATGCGCTGATTGTCCCTATCGTCCGGATAGCGCTACTGCAGTGGCGGATCGGGCGCGCCCCGGTCTACCGGCGGGTCTTTAGCGCAGCCGCCATCAGCCTCTCCTACGGTGCCGCCTCGGTAACCTTTCACAGCCTGTACGGCCTGCTGCCGCACGGCTCCGGGGGAACGCTCCTGCGCGGCACGGCGTGGACGCTGATGATGGCGGTCAGCGTCCTGGTAAAGGAGACCGTGAACAAGGCCGTGGTCATGACGGCGGTCAAGGCCACCGACCCGGGTGCGACGTTCCGGAACGAGGTGTTCAGCCGCGAGCCGCTGTACAACGACGGGGCCGAGATATGCACGGGCGTCCTGGTGACGTACGGGGTGGCCGGAAACCCGTGGCTCGCGCTGGCTGCGCTGCCCGTGGTCACGCTGCTGCAGCGCTCGCTGCGGCATGTCCAGCTGCTCAACGACTCGAGGTCCGACTCCAAGACCGGCCTGCTGAACGCGGCGACCTGGGAGCGCGAGGCCACCGTGGAGGTGGCCAGGGCGGTGCGGACCAGGACGCCGCTGGCGGTGGCAATCCTCGACGTCGACCGGTTCAAGGTGATCAATGACACCTACGGTCACCTGGCCGGTGATCAGGTGCTCAAGCAGCTCGCCCGCTCGCTCGAGAGCGCCCTGCGGGACTACGACCGAGCCGGGCGGTTCGGCGGTGAGGAGTTCTCGTTGCTGCTGCCGCAGACGCGGGCAGTGGATGCCTTCCGCATAGCTGAGCGTGTGCGCGCCAACATCGCCGGCCTGTCCATCATCGTTCCCGGCGCGACGGGCGGGGAACGGGTGCACGTGACGGTGTCGATCGGAGTGGCCGCGCTGGACAGCGGGGGCAAGCGCGAGTACCCCGAACTGATGGCGGCGGCGGACGCTGCCCTGTACCGGGCGAAATCGGGCGGCCGGGACCAGGTGCAGATGATCAGCACGACTCGAGGGCTGAGCGCGATCAGCGGTCCCGGCGGCACGGCTCGGAACGCCGACGGCAGCGCCAAGGGCGGCCGTCCGGATGCGCCAAGCGTTTTCCGCCGCGCGGAGATCTCCTTACCGGGCTCCCCGGCTGGCCCGGCACGACATTGCTACGAAGCTCCTCAACCCCAGCTGGTGGTTCGCATGGTGCGCCCTTTCTCTTTGTGACTATTCAGGTCTTACGGAAGTTTGAGGGGCTAACCCCAACTGGTGGTGCGCATGATGACGCTCCTCCTCTCGTGACCCGGTGCGGCTGAGTCGTGGGCCAAGCCGGGCAGCTTAGCCGATGACGAAGGCCAGAGTTCGTAATTCCGAAATGTCGGACAGGGCAGTCCTGGGGGCGCACTGCGAAAGCGCCGCGCAGGCCGGCTGGTGTGAGCGCGCCGTCAGACGGGCGAGGAGATAGGGCTACTTATTTCGCTCAGTAGCAGAATTTTGACGTTCAGCAGTCTTCATCGCTGCAATCCGAGACACTAGGGGTACGCACCGTTCCGACCAAGCTTCATCGGACTCGTAGCTGCCAAGGAGACGCAGGTGGATGCCGCCCGCTCGATGCGCGCGCGGAGCCTGGGGCGCGGCCGGAGCCTGGGGATCCGGAACTGGCCGATCTGGGAACTGCCCCGCTGGGTTACCGGCTTCGTCGTCGTGGTCGTGCTGACCGACGCCGTCGTCCTGGCCGTCGCGGCCAGCCGGGTGAGCATCCACGTCCACGATCTCGCACTGTTCGCCGGATTGTTCGTGTGCAGTGCGGCCACCGTCGAGCTGACCAGGCGCGCGGGCGAGAACCTCGGCGTCATCAAGGACGTGTACGCGGTCTGGGAATTGCCGGTCGCGATGCTCCTGCCGCTTGCCTACGTGCCGCTTCTTCCGGTGATGCGCACCGCCCTGACCCAGTGGCGGATACGCCGGGCTCCGGTGTACCGGCGCGTGTTCAGCGCGACCGCCATCGGGTTGAGCTACGTGACCGCCGCCCTGGTTTTCCGGCAACTCATCCACGTGGTACCCGGTGCGGCCGCCAACCCGGCTGGTCACGCACTTACCTGGATGCTGCTGGTGGCGGCCTGCGCGGCCGTGCAGTGGATCGTCAACCAGGTCCTGATCTGGACCGCGATCAAGGGCTCGAACCCGGACGTCAGGCTCCGCGACGAGCAGTTCGCCAGGGAGCCCATGTACAACGACGTCAGCGAGCTGTGCGTCGCGGTCCTGGTCACGTTCTGCGTGGCCTACAGCTGGATTGCCCTGGTCTTCGCGTTCCCCTTCATCACCTTGCTGCAGCGGTCTCTGCGGCACGAGCGGCTCCTGGCCGATGCGCGCGCCGACTCCAAGACGGGCCTGCTGAACGCGGCAACCTGGGAGCGCGGCGCGACGTCGGAACTGGCCCGGGCGGTGCGGACCAGGACCCAGCTGGCGGTGGCGCTGCTCGACATCGACCGGTTCAAGGTGATCAACGACACCCACGGGCACCTGATCGGAGACGAGGTGCTCAAGGAGATCGCGCACACGCTGAAGACGATGCTGCGCGAGTATGACCTGGCCGGCCGCTTCGGCGGCGAGGAGTTCGCGCTGCTGCTGCCGCAGACCCGGGCGGTGGACGCCTTCCGGATCGCCGAACGGATCCGGTCCGCCATCTCAGGCCTGTGCATCATCGCCCCCGGCGCGACCGGCGGCGAGCGGGTGCACGTCACGGTCTCGATCGGGGTCGCCGCGCTGGACAGCGGCAGCAAGCGCGAGTACGCCGAACTCATGGCGGCTGCCGACGCCGCGCTGTACCGGGCGAAGTCCGGTGGCCGCGACCAGGTACAGATGATCAGCACCACCCGGGGCCTGCATGCGGTCAGCAGCCTGCCGCGGGCCAGCGGCGAGGGCCACGGGCCGAGCCTGTTCCGGCGCGCGGCCGGCTCCTAGGTTCGCCGCGCCCCATCCCGCTGCACCGCTTCACCCTCGTGCTCCCGGTAGCGAGCCAGGCGGGTACGGGCACGTTGCATATTCATGCGTTATAGTGAATACTCTTCCAGGGTGGTGGCGCGGACGTGAGGGACTTATGGGTGCCAGGGTTGCGGTAGCGGGGGCCAGCGGCTACGCGGGCGGCGAGCTACTGCGGCTGCTGACCAGTCATCCCGACCTCGAGATCGGCCCGCTGGCCGCGAACAGCAGCGCCGGCCTGGCGGTGACCGAGGCACACCCGCAGCTGACCGGATATCCCGGCCTGGACGGCGCCGTCTTCGCCGGTCCCGACCCGGACATCCTGGCCGACGCCGACCTGCTGTTCACGGCGCTCCCGCACGGGGAGTCCGCGCAACTGGCCGCGCGCCTGCCCGGCCACCTCAGGGTCATCGACCTGGGCGCCGACTTCCGGCTCGCCGATCCCGGGGCCTGGGAAAGGTACTACCCGATGCCGCACGCGGGCCAGTGGACCTACGGCCTGCCCGAGCTGCCCGGCGCCCGCAACGCGATCAGGGCGGCGGCCAGGGTGGCCGCGCCCGGCTGCTACGCCACCGCGTCGATCCTTGCGCTGGCCCCGCTGCTGGCGGCCGGCCTGGCCGACCCGGCCGACATCGTGATCGTGGCCGCCTCCGGCACGTCCGGCGCGGGCCGCTCGGCCCGGCCCGACCTGCTGGCCACCGAGGTCATGGGGTCGATGACGGCTTACCAGGTCGGGGGCACGCACCGGCACACCCCGGAGATAGAGCAGAACATTGATCCCGAACGGGCCGGGGTGCCCGCCCCAGCGCCGGTATCAGTGTCCTTCACGCCGACGCTCGCCCCGATGCCGCGCGGCATCCTGGCCACCTGTACCGCCCGGATAAAGGCAGGGTCGGCCGCCCTGGCCGGCGAGCTGCGCGGCGCGCTCCGCGCCGCTTACGACGCCGAACCCTTCGTGCACGTGCTGCCCGAGGGCCGGTGGCCCGCTACCGGCTCCACCCTCGGCTCCAACTCCGCCCACCTGCAGGTGGCGGCGGACCCGCACGCCGGCCGCGCGGTCGTCGTCTGCGCCCTGGACAACCTGGTCAAGGGCGCGGCCGGGCAAGCCGTCCAGAATGCCAACCTCATGCTCGGCCTGCCCGAGACGGCCGGCCTGACCGCACACGGAGTGTCCCCTTGAGCGTCACCGCCCCCCTGGGTTTCCGGGCCGCCGGAGTCGCGGCCGGGCTGAAGCAGTCCGGCCAGCCGGACGTGGCCGTGGTCGTGAACGACGGGCCGTCGCGGTCCGCCGCCGCCGTATTCACCACCAACCGGGTGCAGGCCGCCCCGGTGACCTGGACCCGCCAGGTGGTCAAGGGCGGCCGGGTCCGGGCCGTGGTGCTCAACTCCGGCGGGGCCAACGCCTGCACCGGCCCGCTCGGCTTCCAGGACACCCACGCCACCGCCGAGCACCTAGCCGCCGCCATCGGTGCCCATGGTGAAGATGCGAGCGCCGGAGAGATCGCGGTCTGCTCGACCGGCCTGATCGGCGAGCGGCTGCCCATGGACAAGCTGCTCCCTGGCGTCGACGCTGCCGTCGCCGAAGCCTCCCGGGCCGGCGGCCTGGCCGCCGCCGACGCGATCAGGACCACGGACACCGTGGTGAAGATCGCCTTCCGCCGCGTCGATTGCTATTCCATCGGCGGGATGGCCAAGGGCGCCGGGATGCTCGCGCCCGGACTGGCCACCATGCTGTGCGTGCTCACCACCGACGCCGATCTCGAGCCCGCCCAGCTGGACGCGGCGCTGCGGTCGGCCACCGCGGCGACCCTCGACCGGCTCGACACCGACGGCTGCATGTCCACCAACGACACGGTGCTGCTGATGGCCAGCGGGGCGGCCGGGGTGAAGCCGGACAAGACCGAGTTCACCCTGGCCCTCACCGAGGTGTGCGCGGACCTGGCCCGGCAGCTCCAGCTGGACGCCGAGGGCGCGAACAAGATGATCACCATCGAGGTGGTCGGGGCCACCTCGGAGGCCGACGCGGTGACCGCCGGGCGCGCCGTGGCCCGCAGCAACCTGCTCAAGTGCGCCATCGGCGGGGAGGACCCCAACTGGGGCCGGGTGCTGTCCGCGGTCGGCACCACCGACGCGGTCTTCGAGCCGGACCGGCTGAGCGTGGCGATCAACGGGATCTGGGTCTGCCGGCACGGCGCTCCGGGTGACGAGCGCGCCAAGGTCGACCTGAAGCCGAAGGACGTGACGATCACCGTCGACCTGTCCGCGGGCCCGCACTCCGCGGTCATCCTGACCACCGACCTGACCACCGAGTACGTGTACGAGAATTCGGCGTATTCGACGTGACCCTGACCGATAGCAGGGTCGGGGACGCCTCGGCCAAGGCGGCCACCCTGATCGAGGCGCTGCCCTGGCTGAACCGGTTCCACGGCCAGACCGTGGTGATCAAGTACGGCGGCCACGCCATGGCCGCCGACGAGCTCCGCCTGGCGTTCGCGCAGGACCTGGTGTTCCTGCGCTACGCCGGGCTGCGCCCGGTCGTGGTGCACGGCGGCGGGCCGCAGATCACCGCGCAGCTCGACCGGCTCGGGGTGGAGTCCGCGTTCAGCGCGGGCCTCCGGGTCACCACGCCGGAGGCCTTGGAGGTCGTCCGGATGGTGCTCTCCGGCACGGTGAACAAGGACATCGTCGGCCTGATCAACCGGCACGGCCCGTTCGCGGTAGGCCTGTCCGGGGAGGACGCGCGCACGTTCACCGCGGTTCGCAAGATGGCGGTCGTGGACGGCCAGCCGG
>Ga0335081_10018253_pt1 | contig 11338 bp, 14 predicted proteins | sample Lox_Sample_35_FD_206713 | JGI IMG/M metagenome (GOLD analysis project Ga0335081, IMG submission 206713) | Soil microbial communities from Loxahatchee National Wildlife Refuge, Florida, United States - Lox_Sample_3.5 | ecosystem: Environmental > Terrestrial > Soil > Wetlands | place: USA... | reverse complement strand
CTGCCGGATGGCCCGCGACCCCGGCGTCCCGCTGACCGACGTGCAGTGGGTGATGGGGCATGCGCATCTTTCCACCACGCGGCAGTACCTGAACCAACCCTCGGGAATTGCATCAGACGGGCGCGTTTGCCCTGGTCGCCTGATCAGCGGGGTTCCGCAATAGCCGCATGCCGCTGGCGAGCAGTGCCCCTGATCTCGCCGGTTGCGCTTTGATCCCGTCTGGTGCATGATCCTGCCTTTAAACGGTTGCGGTTTCTGGGGCTGGAGGGCTGGTTGGGACGGGGCGACCTGGCTGGTGCGGCGCACCTGGAGCTGGTGTCCGGGGTGGTCCAGCTGCGGCCCGAGGACGCGGTGTTCGAGGCGATGCTGCGCGGGTGGCGTGCCCAGCAGACGGCCCGGGGGCTGCGGGAAGACACGATCACGCCGCGGGAGCGGCTGGTCCGCCGGTTCCTGGCGTTCACCAACGAGTACCCGTGGAGCTGGGGCTCGCCGCACGTGGAGGAGTGGACGCAGTCGCTGATGGCCGAGCAGCGGCTGGCCCCCTCGACGATCCGGGGCTACCAGACGGATCTGCGGCTGTTCAGCGAGTACCTGTGCGATGGCCGCTATGGCTGGGCCGCGGCCTGCGAGAAGGAATTCGGGCCGGGCGCCCACCCGGTGCCGGTCTGCCATGAGTGGAACACGATCGCCCACCTCAACGGGTACGAAGGCCGCCCGGAGGCACGGCCGTTTTCCCGCGAGGAGCTGCAGCTGTTCCTGGATTATGCCGATGACCAGGTCGAGCGGGCGGTGCGCGCGAAACGTAAGGGGGCGCTGGCCGCCTACCGGGACGCGACCTTGTTCAAGGTCATTTACGCCTGGGGGCTCAGGAGGACCGAGTCGTCGCGGCTGGATGTGGCGGACTGGGGCCGCAACCCGGCCGCGCCGCAGTTCGGCCGGTACGGGATGCTGCACGTCCGCTATGGCAAGGCCAAGCGCGGCCAGCCGCCGCGGCGGCGGAACGTCGCCTCGGTGATGGGGTGGGCGGTGGAGGCGGTGGCCGATTACGTGGAGAACATCCGCCCGAAGTTCGGCTGCGAGGGCCACCCCGCGCTGTGGCTGACTGAGCGCGGGGGGAGAGTACGGCCGCCGGAGATCAACGCCCGGTTCGAGGCCTACCGGGATGCCCTCGGCCTGCCAGCGGCGCTGGTCGTCCACAGCCTGCGGCATGCCTACGTCACGCACCTGACCGAGAACGGGGTGGACCGGCGGTTCATCCAGGTCCAGGTCGGCCACGAGTGCGACAGCTCCACCGCGATCTACACGCACGTCAGCGACGACTACATGAACACCATGCTCCGCAAGGCGCTCGCGCCGGCCCTGGATGCCGCCGCCTGCGCAGGCAAGGAGGACTGATGACCGCCAGGCTGGACTACCGCTGGCACCTTCGGAAGGTCATGGCCGGCTGCGGCATGTTCGCCACCACCGACCTGATCGGGCCGCTGGCTCAGCGCGGGATCCGGCTGTCATCCAGCCAGGTCTACCGGCTGGTGACCGAGCGCCCCGAGCGGCTGAGCCTGAAGGTGCTGATGGCGCTGCTGGACATCCTGGACTGCTCGATGGAGGACTTGATCGAGCCGTTCGCCCCGGCCGGCACGGCAGCCCGGAACAAGAAAGCAGCCGGCGCCGAGGGCAGCGTGGGTGACCTGCGTCCCAGGCGGGCCCGCATTCACGACGCGCAGCGTCCGTGACCAGCCCCGGATGCTCTGATCGGGCGACCTCGGACCCGGCCGGGCTGATCACGGACCTGGTCGCCGCAGTTGAGCGCCGGCTCACGCGTGAGCAGATCCGGGCGGTAGCGGCTCAGGTGGCGGGCGGCCGCGCCAAGTCGCGCCGCCTCGCGTCAGCCCTTGCCGGCCGTCCCGCGGTGCTGGCCGACGGCAGGTCTCCGGCGCCCCGGGCCATCGGCGACCTGCTCGTGGCGTTGCGCGAGGCCGGCGCGCAGACGGTCTCGCCGCCGTGCTGCGCACGGTGCGGCAAGCAGCTGCGGACCTTCCAGCGCCGCGGCCAGGACTGGTACTGCGCAGCGTGCGGGCCGCCCGGCGAACCGTGCGCCGCCTGCGGGAAGACCAGGCCGGTCTGCTCCCGGGACCGGGCCGGGCAGCCGCGATGCGCCAGGTGCCCGCAGGCAGACCGCCGTGACCCGGTCACCGTGATCTGCGGCATCATCGCTGAGCTGGACCCCGGTGTCAGCCGGGACGCCGTCGCCGGCGCCGTGCGCCGATCGGCTCCCAGGCCCTCATACCAGCAGAAACTAGCCTGGGCGCTGGAAGACAACCCCGGGTTGCTGACCGGGGAGGGTCATCAGGCGCCATTGCGGGCGATCCCGCGGCTGGTCGAAGCCCTGCATGCCGGCGGCGTCGCCGGGATCGTCCGCCCTGCCTGCCCGGGCTGTGACCGGGTGGTGCGAATCGACAAGCCGCTGGATGGCGTCCGGGTCTGCCGGATGTGCATCGCGCGCTCGCGCATCCAGCAGTGTGCCCGCTGCGGCGCCCGCCGCGAGCCCGTCACACGCGACGAGCAGAGCAGGCCGGTGTGCGCGAACTGCTTCATCGCCGACCCGGCGAACCTGGAGACCTGCATCGGCTGCGGGCGCCGCCGCCCGGTCGAACGCCGCATCCCGGACGGGGCGCTGTGCTCCCGCTGCCCCTCACTGCCGCTGCTGACCTGCTCTATCTGCGGACAGGCCACACCATGCGGCATCTCCCGCGCCACTGGCCAGCCCTGGTGCCCCGGGTGCCAGCGCCGCACGGCTGCTTGCTCGGCCTGCGGCCATCCCGCGCCGATCGCCTCCGGCACCTTGGCCGGCCCGCTCTGCGCTGAGTGCACCGGACCCGCGCCGTGGGCCGATTGCCCCGCTTGCAGCGACCCCGGCCATCCCAGCCCCGGCCGGTGCGCCCGCTGCCTGATCAACCGGCACCTGGACGAGCTGATGGGCCCCGCCGGCGGCTCCCTGCCGCCCGGACTGCAGGCTCTCCGCCGCGATATCGCCACCGCCGAGCACCCCATCACGGCAATGCGCTGGCTGACCAAGCCGTCCATCGCGCCGGTACTGTCCGGGCTGGCCGCAGGCCGCATCCCGCTCACCCACCGGGCGCTCGACGAACTGCCCGGCAGCCAGGCTCTCGCCCATCTGCGCCAGACGCTCGTCGCGGTCGGCGCGCTGCCCGGACGCGACGAGGAAATGGTCCGCCTCGAGGCTTTCCTGGCCGCCCTGCTGGCTTCCCAGCACGATACCGAGCGGCGGCGGCTGCTGCACCGCTACCTGATCTGGCACCTGGTCAGGCGCCTGCGCAGCCGCAACGGCGGCCGGCCCGTCACCCGGCAGCAGTCCCTGCTGATCCGGCGGCTGGCCCGCGGCGCCGTCGTGTTCCTGGACTGGCTTGAGGCATACGACCTCACCCTGGGCACCTGCCGGCAAGCCGATCTGGATCGCTGGCTCACCGATCAATCGGCCACCTACCGTGAGGAAGCCGGCCGGCTCATCCGCTGGGCCCGCGCCGCCAAGCTCACCGCCGGCCACGTCGCCGCCGCCCGGTGGAACGGCCCCGCCCAGCTGCTCGATCACGAGCACCGCTGGGACACCGCGCGCCGGCTCCTGCACGACGACGATCTCAAGCCCGAGGACCGCCTCGCCGGGCTGCTCGTCTTGCTCTACGCCCAGGGCGCCACGGCGATCAGCCGGATGACCGTCGAGCAGATAAGGCTCAGCGGGGACGGCGTTCATCTCCGTCTTGGCCGCGTGCCCATCCAGCTGCCCGAGCCAGTCGCGGCGCTTGCCCGCGCCGTAGTCGCGAACCGCAAAGGCCACGCGACCATCGGAACCCGGCAGCCGTCTCCATGGCTGTTCCCCGGAGGCCAGCCCGGACGGCCGATCAGCACCGCGCGGCTGACCAGCCGGCTCCACGACCTCGGCATCCGTCCCGGCCAGGACCGCAGCACCGCGCTGTTCCAGCTCGCCGCCGAGATCCCGGCCGCCATCCTCGCCCGCACCCTGGCCATCAGCACCGACGCCGCCGTCACCTGGCAACGCCACGCCGCGGGCGACTGGGTCACCTACGCCGCCGACGTGAGCCGGCGACGCGACAGTACCAGGGAAGGTTCCTTATGGCATCGTGGCCTGACCTGGAGCAAGCAGCCCCGCACACCGCCCGGGCAGGACGTGCGCTGCTGACCCCGGCACGCGTGGCCCTGCTCGGCACGCTCCGGCCAGACGGCTCGCCCCGGATCAGCCCGGTCGAGCCGTACTTCGCGCGCGGCCAGCTGATATCCGGCCTCATTTCCTGGTCTGGCAAGGCACGTGACCTGCGCCGCGACCCGCGGTGCGTTCTGCACAGCACGATCAGCGAGCCAGACGCCGGCGAGCCCGAGCTGAAGCTCTACGGGCTGACGGCAGCCGCCGGTGATCTGCTGCGCAACGCATGCCGCCAGGCCTGGTGGCTCGGCCAGCCGCGCGCCGCGGCCGACGTCTTCCTCCCGGACGTGACCCAGGCCGTGCTCATCGAGTGGGACCTGCAACGCGGGCAGATGACCAGCACGCACTGGTCGCCCGGACGCGGACTCTGGCAGCAGGCGCGGAGCTACCCCTGACATGCGCCAGGCCGCCGGTCGCTCCCCGCAGACCCGCACCAGCTCCTGCCGGCTGCGCACCACCCGGGCCCGCCACCAGGCAGGCAAGACCTGAAACCCGAGGGAGATGCCCCCATGCCGCTGATCAGCCAGCCCGGCAGCGACTACCAGGCCGCCCATGTCACTCTCGACACCGGGCACGCCCGCGACATCACGCTCATGCTCATCGACGTCCACGCCGTCCTCGACCACCTCTACCTCGACGGCACCCGCCCCCAGGCCACCCGCCCGGCCCAGCACTACCTGCGCGAATCCTCCAGCCCCTACACCCTGCCCGCCCTCATCGAGGCACTCGGCGAAGTGATCAACATGCTCAGCCACGCCGAGCGTGACGCACTCCACGGCATCCCGCCCGGCCCGCCGGCCTGCCAGCCAGCCGACAGCGATCCGGCCTGCAGCTTCTAACCGTGGCAACCCCAAGCGGGGCCAAGTCAAACGAGAACCACCGCTCCCGACCGAGGCATTCCGACAGTTCTGATATCCGACTCCGCCATTTTCCCCGCCACCCACGTCGAGGACGCCTGGATCGCGGGCCAGCCGCGCGCCGCCGGCCGGCTGCGGGAGCTGAGCAGATGACCGCCGGGCAGGCCGGCGCGCCGCGCGCGTGCGGCCGGGAGGGACAGCGATGAAGTGGAATCTGCGGCTGGCGGCCGCCAACCGCGGCATCTGGAAGGCTAGCGAGCTGCAGCGGATGCTCGCCGAGCGGGGCCTGGTCATCAGCGCCGGGAAGATGTCCGGGCTGTGGTCCGGGGACCCGGCCAGCATCAAGCTGTCCGACCTGGACGTGATCTGCGCCGTCCTGGGCTGCGGCGTCGAGGAGCTGCTGATCCCCGAGCCGGGTAAGGTCAGCGGCGGCACCAGGGAGCAGGAGGGCCAGGCCGCGGCCGCATCCGCATCGGCAGGACCGCCGAAGGTGCCCCCGCGGCGGCGCGACGGGCGATCGCTTCCCCCTGCCTGATGGCGGGCCGGAAGGCTTCCAGCTGCGCTGACTGCCTGGCCTGGGGGGTGCTCAACGGGCGCCGCTGCGGCTCGTGCTCGGTCTGGCGGCACAAACACCCCGGCGAGGCCGGGTGCGCCGGCTGCGTGAGGATCCTGGCGGTCAAGGGCGGCTACTGCCGGCTGTGCTGGCAGCAGGCCCGCTACCAGTCCCGGCTCGCGGGAGGCCTCCCGCGGGGCGCGGTGTCGGCCCTGCAAGATGGCGGTCGCCTGCACTGGCATCAGCTGTTCTTCGACCGGATGCAGCTCCGCCGCCCGCACGGGCCGGTTCACCAGCACAGCCGGCGCGGTGCGCCGGTCAAGCCCCCGCCGGAACCTGCCGGCCGCCCGGCCTTCCGCTGGATCCAGGGCAGGCTGTTCGAGGGCCGCCGGGACTTCACACCCGGTTCGATGAGAACACCGGCGCTGATCTCGCCGATCCGTGGCTGGCCTGGGCGCTCTACCTGGCTTGGTGCCGCGGCGAGACCCGTGGCTGGCGGCGGGGACGGCGGTTCGCGGTCCGCCGGGCCCTGATCATCCTGCTATCACGCCACCAGCCCGGCGACACCGTCCGGTACTCCGAGGTCATCCAGGTGCAGCAGGCCTTTGACGTCAGCGCCGGACGGACTGCTGAAGTGCTCCAGGAGATGGGCCTGCTGGACGACGACCGGCGGCCGTCCTTCGAGGACTGGCTGGAGCGCAAGCTCGAGGGCCTGGCCCCCGGCATCCGCGCCGACGTCGCGGCCTGGCTGCGGACCCTGCGCGACGGCGGCCCCCGCAGCAGGCCCCGGGACATCGCCTCGGCCTGGAACCACATGCTCTATCTCCGGCCGGTGCTGCTGGCCTGGTCAGGCCGCTACGGTCACCTGCGCGAGGTCACCCGCGACGACGTCGCCGCTGTCTTTGCCGGGCTGCGCGGATCCCGCCGCGCCAACGTCCTGGTCGCGCTGCGGTCCCTGTTCGGCTTCTGCAAGAAGCGGAAGACGATCTTCCGCAGCCCGGTCCAGGGCATCCGGGTCGGCCAGCACCCCTACGGGATCATCCAGCCGCTGAGCCAGGACGAGATCGACCAGGCAGCCAAGGCCGCCGCCACCCCGGCGGCCCGGCTGGTCCTGGTCCTGGCCGCGATGCACGCCGCCCGCCCCAAGGCCATCCGCGAGCTCCTCCTCGACGACGTCGACCTCGGCAACCACCGGCTCACCATCGGCGGCCGGACCCGCCCGCTCGATGACCTCACCCGCCAGGTCCTGGCGGAATGGCTCAGCCACCGGCGCGCCCGCTGGCCAGCCACCGCCAACCCGCACCTGCTGATCAACCAGATGAGCGCGAACGGAACCGGGCCCGCCAGCACCATCTACTTCGCCAAGACCGCACTGCGCGGGCAGGCTGCCACGCTGGAACGGCTCCGTGTCGACCGGCAGCTCCAGGAAGCCATCGCCTGTGGCCCGGACCCCCTGCACCTGGCCGCGATGTTCGGCCTCGACCCCAAGACCGCGATCCGCTACGCCGAAAACGCCCGCCAGCTGCTCATCACAGCGGCCGAGGAACACGACCCCGCCTCTTCAGGCGAACCCAAGGGTCCAATCCGCCCATAGGGCGTGAAGAACCTTGGGTTCATGACGAAGAACCCTCAGTTCGGCTGAACTCTGGGAAATCAAGGGGGTTGAGGAACAACGGAACGAAAAGTCACGGTAGCGTGCAAACGGCCAGCTCAGAGGCAGTGTTCGGCCGAGTCCCAACCGGTAGACCGCCCGGATTGCCTACCGGCAGGGTTGAGCATTACCGAGGATGGCACGCAAGCCATGTCCCGCTCGTGAACTGCGGAAACGCGATGAATCTCGTATGGCCGCGAACTAACGTCCGGGAGAAAGTCAACCTCGCGTCACCTACTCCCGCTCCTTACCGCCACTCTTCGTTCCGTTGTTCCTCAACCCCCGTGATTTCCCAGAGTTCAGCCAAGCTGAGGGTTCTTCGATGTGAACTCAAGGTTCTTCACGCTCTATGGGAAACTGGACCCTTGGGTTCGCCTTGTTACCCGACGCTCGCCATGAGCATCCAGCGCCACCTGCCGTAGGCACGGTCACGGCGATGCTGTCCCGCCCGCCAGCGACAGGATCGTGAGCATCAGCTTGGTAAGAACCGCTGCCGTGACTCAGCGCCTAGGCGGCATCGCCACGGAGGGTGACCGCGGCCGCCTCGCCCTGTCGGGCCAGGAACCAAAGGTGGCTGAGAAGCGGCCGAGGGGTCTTTCGGCCCTGCCCTGGGTGCGAAGTCGGGGAGACCGTGGACCTGGAGGCGTGAGGGCAGGAGGTGCTGTCATGCGAGCAGTCATCGTCTACGAATCGATGTTCGGGAGCACCAAGAAGGTGGCGGAGGCCATCGCCGGGGGGCTGGCCGATTGCGCAGAGGTCTCGGTGGTGCCGGTCACTTCGGCCGGTGCGCACATCCTCGACGGCGCGGATCTGGTGGTGGTGGGCGGTGTTAGCGGCCACGCTGTTTGCACATGAGCTGGCAGCGTTCGGTGTGGACGTTCCGGCAGGTCTTGGCGGTGATCTTTGCTGGCGGCGGCGGTCAGGGTGAGCGGCTGCCGGGGCGGTCCGGCTCGCTGAACAGGCCGGCGAGCGCCGCGATGGCCTCGAGAAGCAGCGCGTCGAGTTTGGCCTGCTGGCCGGCGGCGCGCTGGGTGTGGAAGCTGGCGACAAGCCGATCCCATTGGGCCCGGGCCTGGTGCTGGTGCTCGGCGGCCTGCCGGCCGGCCTGGTAGCCTGCCCGCCACCAGCGCAGCGCCTCGGCGCGAGTTGCGGCATTGGTGCGACGCTGCCCGGCTTGGGCGGCGAGGGCGGGGTTCATGGGGAATGGCCCGGCGCCCGGCCGGAGACCGGGGGCGCCGGGTGGCCGGGCTGGTGCATGGTCAGTCCCGGGTGAGCTCGGCGACGGCCTTCTTGGCGCAGGCGTCGTCGACGAGGTCCTTGCCCGCTGCGGCGGCGGCGATGAGCGCGGCGGTGGCGGCGTTGTTGAGCGCGCGGGGCAGGCCGTTGGCGACCCGGTGCAGCCGGGCGACCGCGTCGTCGGCGAGCAGCGGCTCGTCGCGGCCGGCCAGGGCCAGGTGATGCCGCAGGTAGGCGGCGGACTCGGCGAGGTCCATCGGTTTGATGGTGAACCGGGTGGCGATCCGCTGGTCGAGCGCGGCGAACATGCCCATGCGCAGCTGCCGGTTCAGGGTCGGCTGCCCGGCCAGGATGGCGGCGAACGGGGAGGCCGAGTCCATCTCGGAATTGGTCAGCAGCCGCAGCTCCTCCAGCTGATCGGGCTGCAGGAGATGGGATTCGTCGCAGATCACGACGACCCGGCGGTGTCTTTCCGCGGTCTCGGCGGCGAGCAGGTCCGATGCCTGGGCCATCAGCTCGGCTTTGAGGTAGCGTGGCTGGGCGCCGAGCGCGCGGACGATCGTCACGTAGAGGCCGCGGGTGCCGAACGCCGGGTTGGCGATGTAGATGACCTGGTGGCGGGTCGGGTCGAGCGCGGCGACGGCGGCGCGCAGCGCCACCGTCTTGCCCGCCCCTTCTCTGAACTTGGAAGATCGGCTGATTCGCTTCTCTGGCCGCTTCCCGGTCCGTGCCGGTCATCGTGTCCTGTCCGGGCGCCGGAACCGGGGCAGGATGTGGTCGATGCTGATGCCTTCGGCTTCCAGTGCGCCGCCGAGCTGGCTGGCCAGGTCGCTGATGCTGCCGATCAGCCATTCGGTAGCGGGCAGCTGGTCGGCTCCCTGGGCTTCCAGGAACCGGCTGATCGCGGCGAAGGCCGGCGGTTCGGCATCGATCAGCTTGCCGATCAGGGCGAGCACCTCGGCGGCATGGCCGACCGTCCCGGCGCTGACCGTGATCTCGGGTTCGCAGTCCTCGTACCTGTGCTGGCCTGTGCTGCCGGTGGTGTCCTGGTCGTTGTCGCGGTAGCTGTCGAGGTGCTCGTCGTCCCATCCGGCGGTGCCGCAGACAAGGTGTGTGACCAGGCTGGCTTCCCAGGATCCCGGCCTTCCGGCGACCAGTGCGCAGCTGGAGCCGTGTCGTGCGGCCACGGCGGCCAGGACTGCGGCGAGCCAGCCGGGGAAGTCGTGCTCGTGCTGGACGGCGGTGGTGAGGGCTGTGATGGCGGCGGACCGGGTGGCCGTCTGGTCGTAGTTCACGGTTGCCTCACCGGCACGGGCCGGCCGGGGGAATGCGTGGTGCTGGCCGGGAAGCCGGGCATGCCCAGGTCGGTGGTGCCGCTGCGCCGGCTGCGGAGCAGGTCGAGATGGGCGATTTTGTCGTTGGCGGCCGCGAGGCTGACCTGGAGGCCTTCGACTTCGCCGAGCCAGCCGTGCTCGCGGACTTCGTCGATCCTGGCCAGGAGACTGTCGCGGATTTCGGCTAGCCGGCTGCGCTGGGCCGGGTCCACGCGTAGCAGGGCGCAGCGGATGCAGGCTTAACCGAAATGATCTTGACGACCGCTCCTGGTCGATTGGGCTGACAGTGTTCACCGAGGGTGACCGGAAGAGTCTCGGTTTGCTGTGTTCTTCGGCGTGTCGCCGTTGGCCCGTGGCGTCTGATCAGTCGCGGAGGGTGTGGTAGCGCTCGGCGTTCTTGCGGAGCTGGGCGAGATTTTCGTCGAGGGTGGTGAGGTTGAGGTCAAGCACGTGGATGCCGTTGCGGAAGTGCTCGAACCCGAGCTTGGCCCAGACCCTGTCGAGCGCGGCGACGGCCTTCTGCCGCTCGGCCGGGTTGCTTTGCCCGGTGCCTTGGTGGCCGCCGGTAAGGTCGTCGATCGGGGCCGGGTAGCAGACGGCGGCACGGACGCCGCCGGACAGCTCCTTGATCGCCGTCCCGGCGAGCAGCACGCCGAGGCCGAAGCCTCGCCATTCTGCTGCCAGCCGAGCCGAGTTCAGGATGAGGATCCGGCTGCCGAGCGGCTCGAGCTGTATGTCCAGGTCTGGGTTGAGCCCGCCGCTGCCGACGTCGAAGATGGTCTCGGCGATGAGGCCGAGGTCGGCGTCCTCGCCGTCGAGGAGGCCGAACGGGTCACGGGTGTCGTCGACATCGATGAGCACGATGTTGATGTCGCCAGCGTGGGACTGGACGTGAGTGCCGCTGTCGTCGTAGATGTCGGCAGAGACCTGCCAGCTGCTCGGTGCGTCGTCGGGGCCGGACCACCAGAGATGCTCATGCCGGTAGGTGAGCGTGATGCTCCACGGACTGGCTGGCGGGACGTGGCCGGGATCACCGATCATGCGGATCCCCACTCCTTCAGCGATGCACCAATGGGTATGCCCATCATGGCCGCTCGGTGCAGGCGGCGGGGCCTTCAGGAAGTTGGGCTGGATCTTCCGGCTGCGTCCCGCGCCTCAGGCATGCCGAGGTTCACGGTAGCGCTGCGGGCGGTAAGTTCGCGCATGGCCTTCAGCTTCTGCGCGGCTGCGGCCAGGGTGGTCTCGATCGCAGCGACCTCGCCGAGCCAGCCTTGTTCCTTTGCCTCCTGGAGCCGGTCGAGGAGGTTGAAGTGGATTTCTTCCAGACGCGGCAGCTGGGCCGGGTCAACCCGAAGGAGCGGGCACCTGACACAGGCTTCTCTGAACTAACCGTTTAGGTATCGTTTGTCCGTTTCTTGATGTGGATCTGGAAGCCCGGCGGTATGGGCGACAGCTCTGATGACGAGGCTCGCG
>Ga0335081_10018252_pt1 | contig 11338 bp, 9 predicted proteins | sample Lox_Sample_35_FD_206713 | JGI IMG/M metagenome (GOLD analysis project Ga0335081, IMG submission 206713) | Soil microbial communities from Loxahatchee National Wildlife Refuge, Florida, United States - Lox_Sample_3.5 | ecosystem: Environmental > Terrestrial > Soil > Wetlands | place: USA: Florida... | reverse complement strand
ACGCCGGGAATCACCGTCGCTTACGTCCGTGAGTATTACTCACCGAGCGGAGGACCGCAATGCAAGGTGAATCGCGCGTCGAAACCCGGTCGCCTGATCCGCGCTACTTCGAGCAGGCTGGTCCCGAGCTGAGGGTTTTGGTTGACTCCGATCCGGTCTGCCTTTACCTGGAAACAACCAACCGTTGCAACCTGCCGTGCACAACCTGTCCCCGCACGTTCGAAGAGCTGGAGCCCCCGGCCGACATGAGCTGGGAGTTGTTTACGAAGATCGTGGACCAATATCCCAAGATCGCGCGCGTTGTCCTGCACGGCATTGGAGAACCGCTGATGGTGCGCGACCTGCCACGCATGGTTGCGTATCTCAAAGCGCGCGGCACTTATGTCCTGTTCAATACCAACGGCACATTGCTGAACGCGCGCAAAGGCCGGGAACTGGTCGAGTCAGGGTTGGACGAGTTGCGGGTATCGCTGGACGCAGCCGAGCCTTCGGCATTCAAGATCGTGCGCGGCCTGGACAGCTTCGATCGCATCGTCGCCAACGTGCGCGCTTTCATCACCCTGCAACGGGAGATGAACGCCACCGCGCCGCGGGTGTCGCTGTGGCTCACCGGGCTGAAAGAGACGCTAGGCCAATTGCCGGCATTCGTGAAGCTGGCACACCAGATTGGCGTGCCCGAGGTTTATCTGCAGCGGCTGGTGTACTTTCCTGATGGCCAGGGATTGGCGCGTAAAGAATCATCGCTTTTTGAGCACGTCACGGCTGAGGAGGACCGCCTCATCCGGGAGGCGGAGGAACTGGCGGCCTCGCTGGGAGTCGGCTTCAATGCCTCCGGGGCCGCCGAACCTGGGACCAGCCTCAAAAGGAGAGACGCCACGAAGCCGTGGTCGCTCTGCCGGCGTCCGTGGACGCTGATGTACTTTACGGCACATGGGCGGGTGTTGCCCTGCTGCATCGCCCCATTCTCGCTGCGCGGCTACGACAGCTTCACCCTGGGTGATGCTACCCAGCAGACCTTGGGCGAAATCTGGAATGGAGCCAAATACCAGGAATTCCGCCGCGCCTTGCAGTCCCCCCAACCGCCTCCTTCGTGCGCCAACTGTGGCCTGCGCTGGAGCCTATGATCGGCATGTCTCCGGAAGACTTCCACGAAACGGCAGCCGGAAAAGGCCACAAGTCTTGGGTTTCCGTTGTCATTCCGGCGCTGAACGAGGAAGAGCCCATAGCCGGCGTGGTGCGCGCCATCCCGCGAAACGTCATTGACGAGATCATCGTCGTGGACAACGGCAGTACCGACCGCACTGCCGAACGAGCCAGGGCCGCGGGCGCTCGCGTCGTCCACGAACCACAGCGAGGCTACGGGCGCGCCTGCCGCGGTGGGGTACGGGCCGTGTCGCCGCAGTCCGAGGTGCTGGTGTTTCTCGACGGGGATGGCAGCGACTGTCCCGAACTGATGCCGCGTCTGCTCGCCCCCATCCTGGACGGGACGTACGACTTTGTGATGGGCTCGCGCACCCGCGGTCGCCGCGAAACTGGAAGCATGAACCTTCCGCAGTTACTGGCAGGGCGCGGGGCGGGCCTGAGTCTGAGACTTCTGTACGGGGTGCCGTTCACAGACATGTGCCCGTTCCGTGCCATTCGGCGGAAAGCTCTCGAACAACTGGGCATGCACGAGGAGACCTATGGCTGGAATCTCGAAATGCAGATCCGAGCCGCGCGCGCCGGAATGCGCATCCTGGAAGTGCCGGTGGACCACCGGCGCCGCGCCGGCGGCGTATCCAAGGTATCCGGTACGGTGACCGGAACAATTCGGGCGGGGATTCGCATCCTGTTTACCTTCGTGCGGGTGGCGTGGCCAGGCGGGAAAAGTTAACGCAGCTCGAAGACCAGGAAGTAGTCCTCACCGTCTGATTTTACAAAATCGTATTCGCCGACCTGCGTGTATCCCGCCTGTGCAGCTTCACGCACCACGACATTCCGGCTCACCCCATGATCTCCACCATCTCCGTTACGATCGATGATGCCAACCCGGGCGCTAGGCCGGAGTGCCTTGCGCAAGTTCTTCAACAGCGCAACGGGTTCCGCCACTTCATGGTAGGTCTTCAAAAGCAAGACGGCATCAATGCTATCCGCGGGCAGCAGGGGGTTATCTGGATTGCTGCGGATCACGCGCACGTTGCCGATGGCCTCGCGCTGCACGCGCTGCTGGATGTATTGAATGGCCTCCGGGTTGATATCCACCGCATAGACGAGACCGGTTGGCATCACCCGCCGGGCCGCCCGGACTGAAAACCATCCTGAGCCGGCGCCTATATCAGCCACCGTCTTTCCCTCACGGATGCCCAAGATGTCCATCACCCGTTCAACCTGCAGCTTTTTGTCACGATCCTTGTACTCGAAGATGGATAGGTCGCCGGTGTATGGCTTGCTCGTCTTGCGCGGCTGAACCTGTCCGCCTTGAGTGGCAGGCGCTTGCGGTGGGATTGAAGGAGCGGGTGCGGGCCCCAGCAGAAGACACGCGCCCACTATGAGTAACAGAATGCGACCAGGGGATTGCGTGGGCAAGCTCAACGTGTCCTACGGTTTAGATAGTTTGGTCATTCTAATCCCGCGCCATCACGATGGTAGTACACGCGCTCTCACCCTTGGGAAGGTCACGAGCCGAAGCCATGCGGATCTCCAGTTTTTGCAGTTCGCCGCGGACAATCGGACAGTAGAAATCGGGCTGATGGAGAGCGTTTTGTAGACGGCGCCGCCCGGCGCATCCGCCGTAGCAAGACTCGAGATAAACGCAGGAGCGGCAGGCCTCGGGCACCCTGCGCGCCTCAACGAAGGGCTCGGTCTCGACCACTTCCAAGCCAAGGGTCAGCGCAGAGAGAGGCTCGCCTGCTCCCGGCCAGTACACGCAAGGTTGCGTCGTTGCGCGGGGTGTGACTCGCACTGTGCTCACTCCGCATCCACCGGTTCTGGGCGGCAACCCGGCCATGGCGCGCACTAGCGGTTCCCCAACCGCGATCACATCGGTTTCCGCAAATAGCGCACGAAAACCCTGCCAATATTCGTCGTAGCTCAAGGCATAAAGGTCGGAGCGCACGGATTGGTAAACATTAACCCGCAGAGGGGCGCGATAGCGCTTGACCACACGCGCCACTTCGGCCAGCCGCAGGTAGTTCGCCTTCATCATCACGGCGATGAAGGTGACCGGAATCCCGAGGCGCACACAACGCGCCGCCTGCTCATGGATGAGGGCCCAATTGCCTGGACCGCGCTGCGCGTCCTGCTCGGCCTCGGTCGGGTAATCTAGGGAGAACTCCACGTCATGAAAAGCGCGAAGTTCATCATCGGTGAGCACGGCCGCACTGTGGCCGTTTGAGGTGATGGTGAGCTTCACCGGCAAAGTCCGGATGTAGGCCAGGATTTCGCGAAACTGCGGGTGCATTCCGTTCTCGCCGGTGCCCAGATTGACGGAGCGTAGGGGCAGGCTCTTCATTACGGATCGCACCTGCTCGAGGCTCAGCCGGTCGATCCGTGCTGGATCCCGGTAGCAGAACGAACACGCCAGGTTGCACTCGTTAGTCAGGCCGAGTCCAAGAGCGAATCCTCCAGACGCAGGGGGCCGCACCAACGCTGGCTGGGTGGCGACCAGTGTCATCGTCCGGTCTCCTTGCTGGAACCCGCGCCAGCGCCGCGAGCGATCACCTGGAGGTAGCAGGCAACGGCGGCAAACTCCGGCCGAGCTCCCAGTTTCATCTCCAATTCGAAAACTTGCCGGTAGGCTTCGTCCGCCGGGTTTTCCAGACCCAGATAATCGGAAAAGACCCGGACTCCGTGTTCGGCGACAACTTCCAGGCCGGTGCGGGCCAGCATTTCGTGAACGTCCGTGGCGGCAAATACACGAACAGGCTCGCCGAAGAGCGAATCCACCACTGTTTCCGCGGAAAGATTGGCGGTTGCGAGTGCCCAGTCGGCCGACTTGATGGCTGCTCTCAGCACCTCTCCCGCACGGCTGCGCACCAACACGGAAACCAGGGCGCCGTTGCACAGCAGACGAGCGATATCACGAACGGTCCTGGCAGGTTCCTCAACGTACTCCAGAAGATTGTGGCAAACGACGACGTCGAAGGAGTCACCCGCGAAGAGTTCAGCCAACTGGCCTGCATCGACGTGACGGAAGGAAATGCGCGCCGCCACTCCGCCGGCATGGGCCTGCTGCCGCGCGATCCCTAGCATCTCGTTCGAGCTGTCAAGCAGCACGACCTCAAATCCCATCTCTGCCAGTTTTACGCTGGCCGAGCCGGTGCCGCCACCCACATCAAGCGCGCGCCGCTTAGACGCGTTGCCGGGCAAGAGGGTGCGCAGGTTCTCCCAAGCCAGCTCGGAACGCAGCCTGCCCGCGGCTGTCTTCAGGTAAGACGCGTATCGGTCTGCATCCTGGAACCGCGAAGTATCGAGCATCCGCATCCCACGCTCCCACCACCCGGCGGGATCGGATTCTATCGTGTTTTGAATCCCACAAATCCAGCGCCGCCGCTTTATGCCACCAGGTTAGCGAGCCGCGTCCGCCAGTCTTTGCCGACGACCGTTGACTCGTGACGCATAAGGGCGTCCAACCCGAGGCTGCGCCCGGGCCGGTAGGCAACGAACATGATCTGGATCACAACCAGGAAAAAGTAGGTCCATGGCCATTCCGACTCCGAACGGTAGAGCCCGAACCAAAGATTGATCGCCATGAGAGCGCCGATGAAACCGCCTAATCTTGTGAACAGGCCCAGCATCAGGGAGATCGCCACCAGCACCTCGCCGGCATATACCTGCGGCGCAAAGAAGTAGAAGTGGGGCAGGACGATCTTCTTCACGAAATCCGCCTGCGGGGCTAGGGATGCGTACTGGGCCATTTGCTCCATCCAGTAACGCAGTCCGCCCGACCCGTCGGGCTGATCGGTGTAGGTCGGCGGCAGCTTCCACAACGACTGCTGCCACCACAGGGCGCCAATGAACAAGCGTGACAGCCAGTTCCAGGCGTGGAGTGCTGACCGCTGCCGGGGATCACGCCGGTAGTTGAAGATAGCGATGCCGATACTCGCCAGCAGCAGCAGCCAGAACACCACTGTGGTCCAGCCGCCCGTCGTCAGAAACGATAGGGCATCCGAGAACGGATTTACTCTCATGCGCCAACCTCCCGAGGCGAATCGCCGGACATCGCCTGCAGCCAGCCCTCGTGCCCTGAACTGGCCATTAGAAGCACCAGGAGACGAAAAGTTTCGTTTTCGGGTTCAGCGGTTTCATTGTGTCATCCGATTTTTGTGGAAGGCGATGCTCGGACCCAGCCGCGGCAGATCAGCAATACATGACGACGGTGGCGATCCGACTGCAAAGTTCTGCACATTTAGCCTGCCACACCGGGTTTCTCAAGCTAAGTCAGCTAGTTCTGGTTGGTAATAAAGGAGATAGCGGCGGCGCTGGCGTCCCAATACGGGACTTTTTGGCGAAACAGATGCTTTATCCCTCGGCATGAAGAGCATGGAGGCATTAGTCTGCCTGTTGGTTGCATGCTTATTGTTGTTTGTGCTCCCCACGCAAGCAGCCGCGGCCAATCCGATCTTGGTCATCACCTCCTCGTCGAATCCCTACACGACGTTTCTGCCGGAGATTGTCCACACTGAGGGATTCAACGAGTTCGACAGCGCCGATATCTCGACGGTCAGTAGCGTGACCCTGGCGGCCTACGATCTGGCGATTCTGGGCGATATGTCGCTAACTGCCGCGCAGGCCACCATGCTGAGCAGTTGGGTGAACGCCGGCGGCAGCTTGATCGCCATGCATCCCGACCCCCAACTGGCGGGATTGCTCGGCCTAGTCGACACCGGTTCGACGCTCACCAACGCCTACGTTCTTATGAACACCGCCGGCGGACCTGGCGTGGGCTTGGTGGGGCAAACCATCCAGTTTCACGGCCCGGCCAAGCTCTACATCCTGAATGGCGCCACCAGCTATGCAACCTTGTATTCGAGCGCCAGCACTCCCACCAGCAATCCGGGAGTGACTCTAAACCTTGTGGGCTCCGGGCAGGCGGCTGCTTTCGCCTACGATTTGGCGCGTTCGGTCGTTTACACGCGGCAAGGCAATCCCGCCTGGAGCGGCCAGGCCCGCGACGCGGCCAATGCGCCTCCCATACGTTCCTACAACTTGTTCTACGGCGCCGCCTCGTTCGACCCCGAGCCCGACTGGATCGACTTCAACAAGGTCCAAATCCCGCAGGCAGATGAGCAGCAGCGCTTACTGGCCAACCTGATTCTGCAGATGAACATGAGTAAGAAGCCGCTGCCCCGCTTCTGGTATCTGCCCAGCGGATACAAAGCCGCGGTGATCATGACTGGCGACGACCATGGTTCCTACTATGGCAGCAGCGCCACGAAAAACCGCTTCAGCGACTTCCTCGCTGCCAGCCCCTCCGGCTGTTCGGTGGCCAACTGGACATGCATTCGGGGCACGGCGTATCTGTTTCCAAAGATCATCGCTACCAATTCGCTGACCAATTCGCAAGTGTCATCCTACGTCTCCCAAGGATTCGAGATCGGCGTGCACGTCGATTCCGCTACCGATTGCCAGGACTGGACGACCACCGCGCTCGACACCGACTACACCAATTACCTTGCCTCACTGGCGTCGCAGTTCCCCAGCCTGCCCGCCCCGCAGACGCACCGTATGCACTGCGTCTCCTGGAGCGACTACGATTCGCAGCCAACCATCGAACTCAAACACGGCATTCGCCTGGACACCACGTACTATTATTGGCCCGGTAGCTGGGTCAACGATCTACCGGGAATGTTCACTGGCTCCGGCATGCCCATGCGCTTTGCCGATCGCAACGGCAACCTGATCAATGTCTATCAGGCCGCTACCCAAATGACCGACGAGTCGGGGCAGAGCTATCCCTTGCAGATCAATACCTTGCTCGACAATGCCCTGAGCGCAGCTGGCTACTACGGCGTTTTTACCGCCAACATGCACAATGACCAGGTCGATTACCCGGGACCGGGTGCAAATCAGATTGTGGCCTCTGCCCAAGCTCGCGGGGTGCCGGTCGTCACCGCATTGCAAATGCTGCAGTGGCTGGACGGGCGCAACGGATCTTCCTTCGGCTCCCTGAGCTGGAGCGGCAACGTGCTGAGCTTCAGCGTCAGTGTGGGCAGCAATGCCAACAACCTTCGCGCCATGCTGCCGGTCAACTTCGGCTCGCTAGGACTGACCGGCATCCTGCTGGGCAGCAGTTCCGTGAGCTATCAACTGCAAACGATCAAGGGTGTGCAGTATGCCGTGTTCCCTGCCAGCGCCGGCAACTATAAGGCTACCTATGGTGGTGCCCCGCTGTTCAGCATTTCCGGCGCGATCATCCCCGGCGCTGCTGCCTCCGGCGCAAACATCACGGCTGCCGGCCCGGTCACGGTGACCGCCAGCGCAGACAACTACGGCAACTACGTCCTGAATGGTCTCCCCGGTGGAACTTACACGCTCACGCCGAGTAGGAGTGGCACCAACTTCACCCCGGCCACGCAGACGGTAACGATCACTGGTGCCAATGTGACGGCTGTCAATTTCAATGTAGTCGAGACCTGCCCGTGCAGCCTGTGGAGCCCCTCCGCTACTCCCGGCAATCCCGCGGAGGCGGATTCCAGCGCCATTGAGGTGGGTGTGGCTTTCCGTTCGGACGTGGCCGGCAATATCACTGGGATCCGTTTCTACAAGGGCAGCGGAAACACGGGCACGCACGTTGCCAACCTATGGACCGCCTCGGGGACCAATCTCGCTACCGCCACCTTCAGCAATGAAACCACTACCGGGTGGCAACAGGTGAACTTCTCGGCACCCGTAGCCATCAAGGCGAACACCATTTATATAGCTTCCTACCACACTACGAAAGGCTACTACGCCGCTGATGGCGGTTATTTCTCCACCAGCTACGACAATGCGCCACTGCACGCCGTGCAGGACGGGGTAGGCAACTCCAACGGGGTCTACAAATACGGATCGTCCAGCGCCTTTCCAAACAACACGTATGGCTCCAGCAATTACTGGGTGGACGTCGTGTTCAGCCCGACAACCACGGCCTTCAGCCTCTCGGGCACGGTCAGCGGACCCGGCGGCAGCGGAGCGACGCTCAGCCTGACCGGAGCCGCCACCGCGACCACTACGGCAGACGCTTCCGGCAATTACACCTTCGCCAACCTGCAGAACGGGACCTATACCGTCACTCCCAGCAAGTCGGGATTTGCGTTCACCCCGCCGAACCAACTGGTAACAATCGGCAATGCCAACGTTACTGGCCTGAATTTCAGCACGGCAACTTACAACATCTCGGGCAACGTCGGTGGCGCAGGTGGCAGCGGGGCCACCATAAACCTGACCGGCACTTCTAACGCATCCACTACGGCCGACACTTACGGCAATTTCAGCTTCTCCGGGTTGATGAATGGGGCCTACACTGTAACCCCCAGTAAGGCAGGATTCACTTTTACGCCGGCCGGCCTGACGGCGACTGTCAGCAATGCCAATGTGACGGGGTTGAGTTTCAGCACGGTCGCGTACAGCATCTCCGGGACTATTAGTGGGTCGGGCGGCAGTAATGCCGTGGTGACCCTGAGCGGCACTTCGAGCGCAGCCACGACAGCGGACGGTTCCGGAAATTACAGCTTCACGAGCCTAACCAATGGTTCCTATACGGTGACGCCGAGTAATTCGGGATTCAGCTTCACGCCCTCCAGCCAGTCGGTAACTGTTGCCAACGGCAGCGTCACCGGCGTGAACTTCAGCACACCGGTTCTGACTTACACGTTGCAAGGCAGTATCAGCGGTCCGGGCGGCGCCGGCGCGACCGTGACTCTCAGCGGAACCTCGAGCGGGACGACAACCGCCGATTCCTCTGGCAATTTCACCTTTACTGCGCTGATCAACGGCTCTTACACGGTCACTCCCAGCAACACCGGATTTAGTTTTAGCCCCGGCTCCCAGACGATTACGGTGAACAACGCCAATGTTACGGGCGTGAGCTTTTCCAGCTTCCCGACTTGCCCCTGCAGTCTGTGGACCAACTCCACGGTGCCGGGCACGGTTTCAGCCAACGACCCGAATCAGGTCGAGCTCGGCGTTCGCTTCACCTCCGATGTCGCCGGCTTTATCACCGGAATCCGCTTTTACAAGGGCAGTACCAATACGGGCACGCACATAGGAAACCTGTGGAGTAACACCGGAACGTTGCTGGCGACGGCGACTTTCAGCAACGAGACCGCCTCTGGCTGGCAACAGGTGAGCTTCGCTACGCCAGTGGCTATCTCTGCCAACACCCCCTACGTGGCTTCCTACCACACCACGTCCGGCAACTACTCATACACCCAAAACTTCTTCACCTCGGCTTTCAATAACCCGCCGCTGCACGGGGTTCAGAATGGCTCCTCCAGTGGTGCGAACGGCGTCTACATTTATGGCGCCAGCGCATTTCCGACCGGCACCTACCTTTCGGCGAACTATTACGTAGACGTGGTATTCGCGACGACGACAAATTGATGCCATTGGCAAACCAGCAAGCAGGTTCAGACTGCTTTCGGTGACGCCACTGAACGTAATGGGCGACTCCGCCCCAAAACGCTCTCGTTGTCGGTTGGCATAGGAAGCACCGGTTTCCAACCCCTGCATTGAAGGCGGCGCCACCACAACTATCGCCCCCTGTTTCACCTGGATGGTGTTGGTGGATGCGCACTGGGGACAAAGCCAAAAAAATTCAACTCTGCGAATCAGTTCTCGACTGAGACTGGACGGGCAATCGGCAGGCGGAGGCCCAAGATCTACCTTGAATAGATTTTCCTCATGGAGGTAGCGAAAAGGAGTGGAACAGCTCGGGTTGGCACACTTTATAAATATGCCTTCCGCCACCGACGCATACATACAGTAGGGTAAGATTGCACCATCGGCTGAGCAGTGACTATTGTCAGGCCTGTCAGTGACGCGGATACAGCGTATCCACGCCGGGATTTCACAGTATTGCTGCCCCGTGGTCGCTAGGAAACGCAGGGCAGCATTTTGGCGAAAATTTGCAGTCGCCCCGCAAGCTGCTCGCGAAGTAGAGTTTGGGGGCGAAATTTAACACCCCGGGGGACGGAAGCGAGGCGCGTCCTCACGCGTGGCATGCGGCTGAAATTCGGACCATTAAAAGACTGTCGGAGATCCATTTTATGAGCCCTTACTTGCAGGGCAACGTCGCGATGGACCCGAGGCACTCCCACAGCATCGAACTGGAGCTGCATGACCTGAACCAGCTCTTTAACTCGATGGATCCCTCCCCCTTCAACGCTAAGGACCTCGACCACGATGCCGAGGAGTTCATCGTTAGTTGGGCACACGAATACCCGCCGAACCAGCCGGTGACGCTGCGAATCCATCTGGAACAGTGGCCCTCCGAAGATCCTACGGAGCTGATCCTGGAAGCCGTCCACAACTACTTCGCCTACCGCACCAAGATCAATGACCTGGAGTTCACTCGCCTGATGAAGCAGGGCAGGACGAGTCTGCTCATCGGCCTGCCGTTCCTGGGCGCGTGTCTTCTTGTCAGCAAGTTGTTGCTAGGCGGCGAGGCGGGCACTTGGGCGGCAGTGCTGCAGGAGAGTCTGACGATCGCCGGCTGGGTCGCCATGTGGCGGCCGATGCAGATATACCTCTACGATTGGTGGCCGGTGCGCCAGCGGGGTCGTGTCTACGCGAAGCTGAGCCAGATGCCGGTGGAAGTCATTCCGAAGGGAAAGAGCTGAGAGTTACCCATCAAGGTAGTAATAGCCCGGCCGGGATCGCGATGGCGGCGATACGGGGCTGACATCAGGACAGCGAATGGCTTGATGGACGGGTGAAACGAAGGATCAAGTTCCCGCACTGAGCCTCCTGGTACAGAATCTGGCCACTCTTCGGCGAAGGCTGGCGTTGCCCAAGCGAATCGAGAACCGGTCGCTGACGAGTTTGCGCCACTCGCCCACGGCAAATCTCTAACACATTCGCCGTGAGCATCAGTCGGCGAAGAAAGCGTAAACTCTATCGTCATTAAAGACCGAGGAGTCCACCAATGCGGCCTTCAAGCGTGCACTATTTCCCTCTGGCGTGGCCATTCATCCTGGCTTTCTTCGTCCTCTTCATCGTCGTGGTCGCGCTGATCGAGTTAGGCATCTTGAAATACGTCTACGAACGGATGGGGGTCCCTGAGCGTGTCCCAGCTGTAGTTGAAGGTTGAGGGGCGGTTCTCGACCCGACTCTTGCTAGAGTCGGGGTGAGACTTTCCTGAGAAAGGAGAACCGCCTTG
>Ga0335081_10018250_pt1 | contig 11340 bp, 7 predicted proteins | sample Lox_Sample_35_FD_206713 | JGI IMG/M metagenome (GOLD analysis project Ga0335081, IMG submission 206713) | Soil microbial communities from Loxahatchee National Wildlife Refuge, Florida, United States - Lox_Sample_3.5 | ecosystem: Environmental > Terrestrial > Soil > Wetlands | place: USA: Florida... | reverse complement strand
CTCGCGCAGCAGCCGGCGCATGATCTTGCCGCTGCGCGTTTTGGGCAGGGCGTCGGTGAAACGGATCTGCTCGGGCTTGGCGAAGCCGCCGATCTCGTGCGCCACCCACTTGCGCAACTCCTCGGCCAGTTCGTGGTGGTTCCAGTGGCCCTTCTTCAAGGTCACGAAACACGCTACGGCCTGGCCGGTGATCTCGTGGGGCTTGCCGACCACCGCGGCTTCCGCCACCGCCGGGTGGCGCACCAGGGCCGATTCCACCTCCATGGTGCTGAGGCGGTGGCCGCTTACGTTCATGACGTCGTCCACGCGGCCCAGGATCCAGAAGTACCCGTCCGCGTCACAGCGCGCGGCGTCGCCGGTCATGTAGACGCCATCGATCCGCTCCCAGTACTGCTGGCGGTAGCGGTCGGGATCGCCCCACAAGGTGCGCGCCATGCTCGGCCAGGGGCGGCGCACGATCAGGAAGCCCTCGTGGTTCGGCTCCACTGGCTTGCCCAACAGGTCCACCACGTCGGCGATGATGCCGGGCATGGGCAGCGTCGCGGAGCCCGGTTTCTGCGGCACGGCGCCGGGCATGGGCGAAATCAGGATGGAGCCGGTCTCGGTCTGCCACCAGGTATCCACGATGGGGCAGCGCTGCTTGCCGATGGTTTTGTAATACCACTCCCACGCGGCCGGGTTGATGGGTTCGCCCACGGAACCGAGCAGGCGCAGGCTCGAAAGGTCGTGCGCGGCGGGCCACTGGTCGCCCTGCCGGATGAACGCGCGGATGGCGGTGGGCGAAGTGTAGAAGATGTTGACGCGGTACTTCTCGATGAGCCGCCAGAAGCGGTCGGGCTGCGGGAAATCGGGCGCGCCCTCATACATCATGCTGGTGGCACCGTTCGAAAGCGGCCCGTAGACGATGTAACTGTGGCCCGTCACCCAGCCGATATCGGCGGAGCACCAGTAGGTATCCTCGTCGCGTAGATCGAAGACCCAGCGCATGGTCATGTGCGCTTCGAGCAGATAGCCGCCGGTAGTGTGGACGATGCCTTTGGGCTTTCCCGTGGTGCCCGAGGTGTACAGCACGAAGAGCGGATGCTCGGCGTCGAGTTGCTCGGCGGGGCACTCTTCGCTCACGCCCTCGTCGAGCGTGTGCCACCAGTGGTCGCGGCCTTCCTGCATGGCGATGGCGCCGCCGGTGCGCCGGTGCACAATCACGTCGCGCACGCTGGGGCACTTGGCTACGGCCTCATCCACAGCGTCCTTCAGGCGGATCTCCTTGCCGCGGCGCCAGCCGCCGTCGGCGGTGATCACCACCTGCGCTTCCAGGTCCTGGATGCGCGCCTTCAGCGCCTCGGCCGAGAACCCGCCGAAGACCACGCTATGGGTGATGCCCAGGCGCGCGCAGGCCAGCATGGCGATGGGAAGCTCCGGCAGCATGCCCATGTAGAGCACGGCCCGGTCGCCGGTCTTCAGGCCGCGGCCCTTCAGTACATTGGCGAAGCGGCACACCAGGCGGTGCAGCTCCTGGTAGGAGATGAGCCGCTGATCGCCCGGCTCGCCCTCCCACAGGATGGCGACCTTGTTCTTGCGGTGGGTGGCCAGGTGCCGGTCGAGGCAGTTGTAGGACATGTTGGTCTTCGCGCCCACGAACCACTTGGCGAAGGGCGGATGCCACTCGAAGACGTGCGACCATTTCTGGAACCAGAACAGCTCGCGTTCGGCCAATGCGCCCCAGAATTCCTCCGGCCTTTCCGCGGCCTGCTGGTAGAGCTCGCGGTAGCCCTCCATTCCTTTCACGTGCGCTCGTTCGACAAATTCGGGACTGGACGGATAGACGTCGGGCTCGGACATAGCGAGAATCTTACCAGAACACGACCACCGCGCGGCCCAGCAGCACGCCGCGGCGCATCTGGTCGAGGATGTCGGGCGTCTCCTCCAGCGTGTGGGTGTGGACCTGCGGCCAAGAGCCGGCTGCAAGGCAGGAATGCCTGCCCACAAAAAGATAATTATCTGCGAAAATCCTGTATTCCGTGCACTACCTTGTTTCAAAATGAACTTCGGCGTTCTACCTCTCCCCCTTGGTGCCGTCGTGCGCGAATCCGAGCAGTTGCTCCTGTTCGGCGTAGGTTTCGTGCTCATTTGGATCTCCAGGCGCGGCTCCCGCCGTCAGGTCAATCCGCGCAAGAAGTAATTGAACTGCTTCTCCCGGCCGATGGTGGTATTGTCGCCATGCCCGGGAAACACCGCCGTTTCATCCGGCAGCGGCAGCAGTTTATCGTGGATGGACCGCAGAATCTGCCGCCCGTCACCGCCCGGCAGGTCCGTGCGCCCGATGCTATCGCGGAAGAGCGTATCGCCGGCCACCAGCTTCCCTTCCGCGGGAATCCACAGGCTGATGCTTCCCTGCGTGTGGCCGGGCGTATGCAGCACGTGGAACTCGGCCGTTCCCACCACCAGGCGGTCGCCGTCGCGGGCGGGCGCGTCGATCTCCACCGCCTCGGGCGGAGGCATTCCCAACCAGGCGGCCTGCGTGTCCAGCATCTTCTGGAGCTCGTGGTCGTTGGGATTCATGTACACCGGCGCGCCGGTGGCCTGCTTGAGCTTTTGGGCGCCGCCGATGTGATCGATGTGCGCGTGGGTGATCACGATGGCCTTCACCGTCAGTCCATGGCGGCGCACGATGTCGAGCACGCGTGAGATGTCGTCCCCCGGATCCACCACCAGCGCCTCGCGGCTCTGCTCGTCGCCGAACACCGAGCAGTTGCATCGCAGCATCCCCACCGGCAGAATGTCGTGGATCATACGCCGATTGTATACTTGAAGGCGATGCCCGAACTACTCAACGTGATCGTCCGCTGGATGCACATCGCCTCCGTGGCGACGTTGATCGGCGGGCTCCTGTACGGCCGCCTGGTGATGGTGCGAGCCATCGCCACTCTGGCTCCGGAGGCGCGCGAGCCGCTGTCCGATCGGGCTGCCGCGGGCTTCCGCCCGCTGGTCTTCACCTCCATCGCCTGCCTGCTGCTGTCCGGCGTCTACAACTTTCTGAGTAACCCGGGCCATTCGCCGCGCTATCACGCGCTGCTGGGTCTGAAGCTGCTGCTGGTGGCGCACGTGTTCGCGGTGGCCATTCTGATTGTTCGCCCCGGCAATCCGCGCCGCGCGCGCATGATGACGGGCACGATCATCTCGGGACTGACCATCATTCTGATTTCGGCCTGGCTGCGGCGAATCTACTAAGAAAGGGGCCGGGGGCTGGGGGGAGGTTGCTCGCTCCGCTCGCATCTTGATTAAACAAAACGCGGGCGAGCGAAGCGAGCCTTCCTTCCCCCAGCCCCCGACCCCAGACCCCCAGCCCCTTTTTTCCTCCCCGAGGTAGTAAACTCTCACCTATGAAGTCTCGACCCACTTACCCAGTTGCGGCAGCTCTGGCCGTCGTGCTGTCTGCCTGGCCGCTGTGCGGCCAGACCGCACCGAAAATCACCACGCCCAAGGAACAGCTCGGGTTCAACATCGGCGACGATTACCAGGTCGCCAATTACACCCAGCTCGAAGCGTACTGGAAAAAGCTGGCGACCGAGTCCGACCGCATGAAGCTGGTCGATATCGGACCCACGTCCGAGGGCCGCCGGCAGTACATGGCCATCTTCTCCTCACCCGACAACATGAAGAAGCTCGACCGTTATCGCGACATCGCACGCCGCCTGGCGCTGGCCGAAGGGGTGACCGAAGAGGAGGCCCACGCCCTGGCGCGCGAAGGCAAAGCGGTGGTGTGGATCGACGGCGGCCTGCACGCCTCCGAGTCGGTCGGCTCGCAGCAGCTCATGGAGATGGTCTACCAGATGGCCAGCCGCACCGATCCCGAAACCATGCGGTTCCTCAACGACGTGATCCTGCTGTGCGTGCTGGCCAATCCCGACGGCCAGGAGCTCATCGCCAACTGGTATATGCGCGGCTCCGAGAAGCTGGATGCGCCCCTGAAAGAGCCCGCCAAGCGCAACATGGGCGGCCTGCCGCGGCTCTACAACCGGTACGTCGGGCACGACGACAATCGCGACTTCTACATGTCCAACATCCCCGAGACCACCAACATGAACCGCGTGCTGTTCACCGAGTGGTTCCCGCAGATCATGTACAACCACCACCAGACCGGGCCGGCGGGCGCGGTGATCTTCATGCCGCCGTTCCGCGATCCGTTCAACTACAACTTCGATCCGCTGGTGCCGCTGGGCATCGAGATGGTGGGCACCGCCATGCACAGCCGCCTGGTGGCCGAGGGCAAGGGCGGCAGCGCCATGCGCAGCGGCTCCAGCTACTCTACGTGGTGGAACGGCGGCCTGCGCACCATCACCTACTTCCACAACATGATCGGAATCCTGACCGAGATCATCGGCAGCCCCACGCCCATGAGCATCCCCCTGGTGGCGGACAAACAGTTGCCGCAAGGCGACTGGCCGCTGCCGATCGCGCCGCAGCCGTGGCACTACCGGCAGTCGATCGAGTACGAGATCACCAATAACCGGGCCATCCTGGACCTGGCCTCGCGTTACCGCGAAGTCTTCCTCTTCAACATCTGGCGCATGGGAATGAACTCCATCGAGAAGGGCAGCCAGGACACCTGGACCGTCACCCCCAAGCGCATTGCGGCGCTGGAAGCGGCAGCCGCGGCCACGAGCGAGAGCACTGGCGGACGCGGCGGGCGCGGTGGGCGCGGCGGACGCGGCGGAATTACGGAGGTGGCGGGCGGCGGCGATTCGCCGGGCGGTGGATTCGCCGCGCGCGGCCTTCCTCCCGAGCTTTACAACACCGTGCTGCACGACCCCAAGTTGCGCGATCCGCGCGGGTACATCCTTCCCTCCGACCAGCCCGATTTCGCCAACGCCACCGAGTTCGTCAACGCCCTGCTCAAGACCGGCGTGACCGTGCTGCGCTCCACGGCGGCATTTCAGGTGGCGGGCAAGAGCTATCCCTCCGGCTCCTACGTGGTAAAGACGGCGCAGGCTTTTCGCCCGCACGTCATGGACATGTTCGAGCCCCAGGACCATCCCAACGATTTCCGCTATCCCGGCGGACCGCCGATTCCGCCCTACGACATCACCGGCTGGACGCTGGCCATGCAGATGGGGGTGCAGTACGACCGCGTCTTCGACGGGTTCGACGGTCCGTTCACCAGGATCAACGGGCTCCTGCCGCCGCCGCCGGCTTCCCTCCTGGGACCAGCCAGCCCGGCGGGATACCTGATCAGCCACCGCATCAACAACTCGTTCAAGCTGATCAATCGCCTGCTCAAGGCCAATTCCGACGTCTACTGGATGGCGAAAGACGAGTCGGTGGACGGCCAGGACATGGGAACCGGCGCCATCTGGGTACCGGCCGCCGCGGCCGCGCGGGCGGTGCTTGAACAGGGCGCCAGGGAGTTCGGCGTCCCGGTGCACGCCATGGCGAAGGCGCCCAGCGGACCGGCGCTGAAGCTCAAGCCCATCCGCATCGGGCTCTACGACCAGTACGGCGGCCTGATGCCCGCGGGATGGACGCGGTTGCTGCTGGAGCAGTACGAGTTCCCGTTTGAGACGGTCTACCCGCCGGCGCTCGATGCCGGCGACCTGAAGAGCAAGTTCGACGTGCTGGTCTTTGTCGACGGCGCCATGCGCTTCGGAGCCGCCGGACGCGGCGGACGTGGCGGCGGTGGTGGCGGCGGCGGACGCGGCGGCCCGGTGGATCCGGCGAGCATTCCAGAGGAGTACCGCGGCTGGCTGGGACGCATCACGCCCGAAACCACCATTCCGCAGCTCAAGAAGTTCGTCGAGTCCGGAGGCTCGATCGTCACCATCGGAAGCTCCACCTCGGTGGCGGAGTTGTTCGGCATCCCGGTGAAGAATCACCTGACCGAGATGGGGCCGGCCGGCCGCGAGCAGCCTCTGCCGCGGGAGAAATTCTACGTTCCCGGATCGCTGCTCAAAGCCAATGTCGACAGCACCAACCCGCTGGCGTACGGCATGCCCAGCCAGGTGGACGTGTTCTTCGACAGCAGCCCGGTGTTCGACCTCGAGCCCACCGCGCAGTTGAAGCACACATCACCGGTAATGTGGTTTTCGGGAACACAGCTTCTGGACAGCGGCTGGGCCTGGGGCCAGCAGTATCTGGACGGCGGAACGGCGGTGGCAGAGGCCTCCATGGGCGAAGGACGGGTCGTGCTTCTGGGGCCGGAGGTCAACTTCCGCGACCAGCCGCACGGCACCTTCAAGCTGCTGTTCAACGGCCTGTACTACGGCAGCGCCAAACCGACCACGCTGCCGTAACCGGCGGTTTGGCCGGGCATGCCCGGCCATTTGCCGCCATGGAACCGCGCGCCCCACCGCGGTGTCTAATTAGGCGGATATGCTCGAGCTTCGCCAGCTTACCAAGCGGTACCGTGCCCGCGCGGTGGTCGACCACGTCAGCTTCACCGCACCGCCCGGAGAAGTGACGGGCTATCTGGGGCCGAACGGCTCCGGCAAGAGCACCACCGTGAAGATGGTCACCGGGCTGCTGACACCCTCGGAAGGCGAAATCTACTTCCGCGGTGACAACATTGCGGACAACCTCCTCGAGTACAAAGCCCTGGTGGGATACGTGCCCGAGGAGCCGTATCTCTACTCGTACCTCAGCGGCGCCGAGTACCTGGAGATGGTAGGCGAGCTTCGCTCCATCCCGGAGCGCAAGCTCCAGGAGAAGATCGAACAGCTCCTGCGGCTGCTCTCGCTCTACGGCGACCGCTTTTCGCCGCTGTCCTCCTATTCGAAAGGCATGCGGCAGAAGATCCTGATCTCCGCCGCGCTCCTGCACAACCCGGAAGTCGTAGTGCTCGACGAGCCGTTTTCCGGACTCGACATCAACTCCGCCATGGTGCTGCGCCGCGTGATCCAGTCGCTGGCCGAGGCGGGCAAGGTAGTGCTGTTCAGCTCGCACGGGCTCGACGTGGTGGAGAAGGTCTGCTCGCGGGTGGTCATCCTGCACAATGGCAAGGTGGTGGCCAACGACTCGGTTACCGGGCTGCGCGATCTGATGAAGCTCCCCAACCTGGAAGAGATCTTCTCGCAACTGGCGGTGGAGCAGGATACCGATGCCATCGCGCGCAGCGTCCTGGAAGTAGTGCGGCTCTGACGGGCGTGCCATGAACGAACGACTGCAATTCCGGCGCCTGCTGCGCAGCTTCTCATACCGGTTTCTGGATAACGAGTTTCTGTCGGCCGAGGGCGACGCGTTGCAGACCATGGTCCACGTGCTGGCGCTGCTGGGCGCGGCGGCCCTTTCGGTCTCGCTGCTGTTCGTCTACAAATACGAGCTCTGGCTGGCCGGGATTCCGGCAACGCTGCGCGACGCGCTGACGTGGCCGGACAAGGAATTCCTGATCTCGCTGGCGATGGCGGTGACCGGGCTGGCGGCGGTCATCACCTGGGACGGCCTGTTTCCCGATCGCCGCGACTGTCTGAACCTGGCGGCGCTGCCGGTGCGCTGGCGCACCATGTTCGCCGCCAAACTCACGGCGGTGCTCGGTCTGTTCGCGGCGGTAACCGTGGCGCTGAACGGGCCCACGGCGCTCTTCTACCCGTGGATCGCGACGGGCGAGAGCGGCGGCAGCCTGATCCGCTACGTGTTCGCCCACGTGACGGCGGTGGTCGCGGCCAGCGCGTTCGTCTTCTTCTCGTTCCTCGCCATCCAGGGCCTGCTGGTGATGACGCTGAGCTTCCGGCAATACAAGTGGATCTCCGCATGGGTGCAGCTCGGGGCACTGTTCGCGATTCTCTCGGCGTTCTTTCTGATGCCCGATATCGCCCACCCCGTCACCATCGCCGATCCGCACAACCGGCTGGCCACGCACCTGCTTCCGCCCTACTGGTTCCTGGCGTGGTACCAGGAGTTGCTCGGCGTGCGCTCCCCCTATCTTCAGGAAATGGCGGCGATGGCGCGGACCGGCCTGGCGATCTCGATCGTAACGGCGTTGAGCGCCTACACGGCGGGTTACGGGCGCTACGTGCGCAAGACGCTGGAAGAAGCCGATACGTTGCCGGGCGATGCCCGGCGGCGCATGGCTTGGCTGACGCGCTTCCTGGACCGCCTGTTCCTGCCGAAGCCCGTGGAACGCGCGGCCTTCCATTTCGCGGCGCGCACCATGGCGCGCAACCGCAAGCACCGCCTGCTGCTGGCGATCTATGCCGGGGTGGGCATCTCGTACGTGTTCAAGAGCGTGGGGTGGATGATGTCGAGCGGCTTCCAGCGGCACCGTTTCGACCCCGGCATCAGCTCGGTGCCGCTGGTTCTCTCGTTCTTCATGCTGCTGGGGATGCGGGTGCTGTTCACCATCCCGGTGGAGCTGCGTTCCAACTGGGTGTTCCAGCTCACCGAGAACGGCCGGCCGGGCGACTGCCTCAACGGCGTGCGCAAGCTTATGTTCGTGGTCGGCATCCTGCCGCTGGCGGTGGGCACGTTTCCGGTCTACGGCATGTTGTGGGGCTGGGGATACGCGACGCGGCACGCGGTGCTGGTGGCATTGATTCTGATGCTGGTGGCGGAATTCCTGATGCGCCGGTTCCCCAAGATCCCGTTTACCTGTTCGTTCCTTCCGGGCAAGATGAACCTCAAGGCCACGTTCGTCATTTACTGCGTGTTGTTCGTGTTCGGCGCCGCCAATGTGGCGGTCATCGAGTGGGCGCTGGTCGCGAGCCCGCGGGGCTATTGGATCGGCACCGCCGCCATCACGCTGGTGCTGGCCTGGCGCACCTGGCGGCGCCACCAGTGGGAGCGGCGGTTGAGCGGTTTCGTCTACGAAGAACGCGCGACGTGGGCGCTGGACGCCAGCCTGAACCTGTAGCGGCAGGCCGGGGACACCGTCCTGCGAACCTTCTACTCCAGCACGGCTTCGATCAGCCTCGGCTCCCTTTTCTGCAGGGCCGCGCGAAAACGGTCGGCGAATTCGTTCACCGTCGAGGTCCGAGCCGCCTCCACGCCGAGCCCTTCCGACAGCTTCACCCAATCCAGGTCCGGCCGCCTCAGGTCCGCCATGTCGTTCGCTCGGGGACCGATCTCCTGCACGCCCGACCGCCGCATCTCGATATCCAGAATCCGGTAGCGGCGATTCACCAGGATCACCACCACCACTTCCAGCCGCTCCCGCGCCATGGTCCACAGCGATTGCAGCGTGTACATGCCGCTGCCATCGGCTTCGAGCGCAATCACTTTGCGATTCGGACAAGCCACCGCAGCGCCCACGGCCACCGGCAGGCCCTGTCCGATGGAACCGCCCGCGACGGGCAGCAGGTCATGTGCGGCCGCCGCCGTGAGGTGCCGCAGGATCGGTTCGCCGGACGAAACCGTTTCGTCGGAGACAATCGCCTCTGCCGGCAGCAGGTGAGCCAGCACCCGGCCAATCGTGTCGGGCGTCAGGCCGGCGCTCTCCGGCCACTCCGGCTTCGGCACCTGCAACACCGGCGGCGGCGCCGATTCCAGGCCCCATTCCCGGGCGAGCGTCCGCAACGCTTCGGCGCCGTTCTCCTCCACGGAGGCCAGGACGCGGATGGTGCAGTCCGGTGGCGCAAGTTCGCTGCGGCGACCCGGATATCCAAAGAACGAAATCGGCGCCTGACTCTCCACCAGGATCAGGTGTCTCAGTCCCGCAAGCGCCGCTTCGGCGGCCTCTGGGAAATACGGCAACCGGAGCGGCGCCAGGCGGCCTCCGCCGCGTCCGTACCGCGCTCCGTTGCGGTTGCCGAACACGCGGACGCCGGTCGCCGCTGCCAGATGTGCCGCCGGTTCGAACCCCGCCGGCAGCAGTGTGCTGCCCCCCAACAGCAGCCCTGCGGGCTCCCCGGACCGCAGAACCGCAGCCGCCCCCTGAATGCGCGCGGCCTGCGGGCCCGGCGCGGAGAGACGCGGCAAGGCGAACCCCGGCTCGCCCGCATCGCTCCAGGAGAAGTCCGCGGGCACAATCAGGGTCGCCACCTGCCCGGGTACGGCGCAGGCAGCCTGCACGGCGGCGGACGCCTCCTTCCCCATATCGTCCGCGCGCCCCACGGTGCGTACATAGCCCGAAACAGGGCGCGCCAACGCCTCGATATCGACCGTGAGCGGCGCGTCGTGGCGCAGATGCTGCGTGCTGTGCTGGCCCACGATGCTCACCACCGGCGACCGCGCCTTGCGAGCGTTGTGAAAATTGGAGAGAGCGTTGGCCAGCCCCGGCCCCAGGTGCAGCAACGTGGCCGCCGGCCGCCCGGTCATGCGCGCATAACCGTCCGCGGCGCCGGAACAGACTCCTTCAAAGAGACAGAGCACCGCGCGCATCCCCGCCACGCGATCCAGCGCGGATACAAACTGCATCTCGGATGTGCCAGGGTTCATGAAGCACGTGTCCACGCCGTTGGCCAGCAGGGTCCGCAGGAGACATTCCGCTCCGTTCATGGTCGTACCCTTCATGAAAACACACGGAAGCGCGCGTGCGCTCTTTGCCGGCTCGCGGGGCGATGGACCCCCCCTGAGGTGGTAGTCAGCCAAGGTTAACCATCGGGATTAACGCTTCGCAGTATTGATAGTGCTCGACAAATCCGTTGACAATCGACGTAGGCGTCTGGAGCGTCAGTACTATGGTCGACACAGTGTTGAATTTGCTAGTCGGCTGCCGCCATAAGCGGATCACACGCCCGATCACTCCCGTTCACAAAGCCGGTGCCCAAGCCGAGGATACTTACGTCGCCTGTCTGGATTGCGGCAGGCAGTTTCACTATGATGTGACGGAAATGCGTATGGGGACTCCGATGCCCAAGGCATCGCCTTCCTCCGGCACTCATTTCCAAACGTCATGCTGACCGGGGCTGCGACGTTCTGCGCTCACGCGAGGGCGAAGGAACGGGCGTCGCGCCGCCTTCCGCCGACTGGGACGGAGAGCCGGGACCGCTGAGGTCTTGCGCGGACTGGCGGATTTCCGGCTCACCGCGGCGACCTACCACTTGCTCCCATCGCTTCCCGTCTTCCGTTCGAAACGCTGGTGCCGCGGGAGGGTGGCCTCCACCTGTCGGACCGTGCTTTGGGGATGCCGAACGAAAACGGCTGTTGGGGGGGTGGGTAATGGTGGTGGTACTTGAACCCGAGAACCTGGAGGTGAGCACCGCTTGCCCCAAGCCCTTATGAATGGCTTTGGTTGCGGGGGTTTGCATCGCTCCGAACGTACTTAGGTTGCCGTTCCGGGTGCCGTTAGCGGCAGGCTGCTTGAAAAACCAAAACCAGGTATCGACGCCGGCTTATAGCCTTTCTGGTGAGATAAAACTGAGGAGTCCACCTGCCGCCATAGTCCGGGGTCGTCGGTCTGGTTTGCCCGCAGGA
>Ga0335081_10018249_pt1 | contig 11340 bp, 8 predicted proteins | sample Lox_Sample_35_FD_206713 | JGI IMG/M metagenome (GOLD analysis project Ga0335081, IMG submission 206713) | Soil microbial communities from Loxahatchee National Wildlife Refuge, Florida, United States - Lox_Sample_3.5 | ecosystem: Environmental > Terrestrial > Soil > Wetlands | place: USA: Florida... | reverse complement strand
GGCGGAAACATGGCCTGGCGCGGCGATTTCGCAGCGGCGGCTTCGCTGATTGCGGAGGGTGACGCGGTTGCGGAGGCGACTGGGACTCGCCTCACTCGGCACGCCGCGGTGATTCTCGCGGGCTTTACGGGAGCAGAAGCCGAGGCCTCTGCGCTGATTGAGGTCGAGAAGACCAAAGCGTTAGCCGCCGAGCAGGGCCTCGGGCTCCAAGTTTGCCATTGGATCGCCGCCGTGCTGTACAACGGACTCGGGCGCTACGAGCAAGCCCTGGTGGAGGCAGGACGCGCCAGCGAGGTCGGGCCGGAGACCGGCACGTGCGCGTGGGCGCGTGTTGAGTTGATCGAGGCGGCCGCCAGGAGCGGCCAGACCCAGGTTGCCGTCGAGACGCTGGCCCGGCTGGCCGAGGCGGCGAGCGTTGGCGAGCGCGATTGGGGGTTGGGCATCCTCGCGCGCTCGCGGGCGCTGCTCAGCGATGGTGAGGCTGCCGAGGGCTCCTATCGCGAGGCGATAGAACGGCTGGGCCGCACCCAGCTTCGTCCCGACCTCGCACGGGCTCACCTGCTCTACGGGGAGTGGCTGCGGCGCGAGAACCGGCGGCTCGACGCGCGCGAGCAACTTCGCTTGGCTCATGATCAGTTCACCACGATCGGAATGGAGGCGTTCGCCGAGCGCGCACGGTCGGAACTGCAGGCAACGGGCGATCCCGAGGCGCGGGATGATCTGACCACGCAGGAGCGCCAGATCGCCGAGTTGGCGCGCGACGGACTCTCGAATCCCGAGATCGGGGCGCGGCTGTTTCTCAGTCCACGCACGGTGGAGTGGCACCTCCGTCACGTGTTCGCGAAGCTCGCGATTCGGTCTCGCCGAGAGCTTTTGAACGCGCTGCCCGGCCCATAGCTCTGAGCCGGTCCGCACCAGATCTCGGGAGCCGTATCTGCGGATCGCCCGAACAGAATCAGTGAATCCGCTGGTGCGGGGCCGGGGCCGGCGACTGACACTTCGTGCTCGTATGAGGCACCGGGACCAATCAGATGCCGCCGCCGAGGAACTTCGACTCATCGGTGGCGAGACCACGCTCGAAGGACATGAGCTGACCACTGCGGCCACGGCCGCGGGCGTCAGCGTTCGATGGCTCGACTTCGCCAGCGCGGAGGCCCAGGCCGCAATTGCCGCCCAGGGCCCAGCGGCGATTCAACTGCCGCTCGTAATCGTCGGCGGCACCTACACACTCCAGCGTCCGACGTTCAGCGCGGTCAATGCGTGCCTCGCCGCGCTCCGGGCCGGCGATAGCACGGTTCCCGTCGGTGCGATCCGAGTCGGTGGTCTCCGCCGACCCGCACCTGAGCGACGCCCGCGCGGTGCGCGAGGCTCTCTCTGGACCGTGATCGGCGTCGAGGCCTGACTGCAATCTGAACAAGGAGCGGCGATGTCCACGACGACCACCAACGGGAAACACAACCGCTCCACCAGCGAGCTAGTGCGCGACCTCTCTGAGCAAAGCTCGCGGCTGGTCCGCCAAGAGATCGCGCTCGCCCGGGCCGAGTTGACCCAGAAGGGGGTCGAGGCCGGGGTGGGGATCGGGCTCCTAAGCGGGGCCGGCATCCTCGCGCTCTACGGCCTCGGTGCGCTCACGGCCGCGGGAATCCTGCTGCTCTCGACCGCGATGAAGGCATGGGTCGCCGCCGTGGTGATCGCCGGCGGCATTCTGACCGTAGCCGGAGCGGCAGCGTTGATCGGAAAGAGCCGGCTTGCGCAGGCTGCGCCGCCGGTGCCCGAGGCCACAATCGAGACGGCGAAAAAGGATGCGAAGACCATCCGCGCGAGCATCCATCGGGGGCGATCGTGAGCACCTACGAGCACACTGCCCAGGAGCTGCGCCAAGAGATCGAAGCGACGCGCCGCGAGCTCGGGACGACGGTCGAGCAGCTCGCGCACAGGACCGCGATCAAGGCACGACTACGCGATCGCGTCGAGGACGTGGAGCATGACCTGAAGCGAACCCTCGGGCGGCGTTCGGTTGAAGTGGTCTCGGTCGGCGGCGCGGTCATCGTGCTCCTTATCGGCTGGAACCTGGTGCATAGCAGGGCTTTAGACACGTGATGCGCCCGATCCCGGAGTTTGCTCGCGGCTGAGAACGTCGCCGAAGCGTCCACCCCCTGGCATGGATGCCAGGGACCTCGCCAGGGAGTTCACGGGCGCAGCCTGGCGGGGTCAAGCGCAGGATTCCTCCTCGCAATCGACCGACGAGGAGGAGCGAGATGTTTCGGTTCCGGTGGGTGGCTGTTGCAGGTGTTGGCGCGGCGCTTTTCTTAAGCGCCTGCGGCTCGACCAGCAGCTCGAGCCCGGGTACGGCGGACGCCGCGGCGACGATCACGGCATCGACGTCGACAAGCGCCGATGCTCAGGCCGGGGCGGCGATAAGGGTTGGCTCGATCTGCAGCTGCAGCGGCCCGCAGGCCTCCCTCCTCGCCGACGCGGAGAAGGTGTCGCAGGCATGGGCGGACAGTGTCAACGCGTCGGGCGGGATCAATGGCCATCCGGTGAAGCTGTTCACGTACGACGACGGCCAGAACCCGGCAACCGCTCTCCAGGACGCGAAGGCGCTCGTAGAGCAGGATCACGTGATCGCGATCGTGGGCGAGACCAGCACCATCGACGGGGCATGGGTGCCGTGGGTCGTGTCTCAGGGCGTTCCCGTCGTCGGGGGGTCGAGCGGCAACCCGGCTCAGGCCGCAAGTCCCGGGGTGTATCCGTCGGGCTCGACGCTACTGGCCATCACCGTGGGGACGATCGCCGAGGCGAAAGGCAAGAAGGACTTCGGACTCATGTACTGCGCCGAGACGCCGGTGTGCGCTCAGGTGATCCCGCTCGCAACCGGAGTCGGAAAGCTGTTCGGCCTCAAGGTCGCGGCGACGTCGATCTCCGCCACCGCGCCCAGTTACGCGGCGCCGTGTCTGAAATTCAAGGGCGCGGGCGTCGATGCTCTGTTCGTCGCTGATAACGGACCGATCGTCCAGCGCGTCGTCGCCGCCTGCGCGCAGCAGGGGTACGCGCCGCTCGAGGTGACCGACGAAGCGGCGACGTCGAGCGCAATGCTGAACGATTCGCAACTGGCCGGAACGCTCGCTTCCGGCGGCAACGCCAACCCATTCGACTCCTCGTTGCCGGCGGTCAAAGCGTTCCAGGACGCGCTTGCGAAGTATTACCCGGGCCTGCTCAGCAGCGCTGGCTTCACCCAGGACGACTTCTATTCGTGGACCGGCGGCAAGCTGTTCGAAGCGGCGGCGAAGGCGGCCGACATCGGTCCGAACTCGACGCCCGCCGAGCTGAAGACGGGGCTGTACGCGCTCAAGAACGATACGCTCGGCGGGATTGCGCCGCCGCTCACGTATACCAAGGGCAAGCCGTTCTTCACGCCTTGCTGGTTCAGCTCCAAGATCGAGAAGGGGACGCTGATCTCGGTCAATGGGAACCGGCCGGTCTGCCTGCCGGCCGCCCAGACGGCGGCGTTGCTCAAAGCGATCGGCTAGGGACAGCCGGCCGTGTTGCCGTTCATCGTCATCGGGTTGACCTCGGGCGCGGTCTACGCGCTGGCCGGGCTCGGGCTGGTGTTGACATACAAGACCTCCGGCGTGTTCAACTTTGCGCACGGCGCGTTGGCGACGGTGTCGGCGTTCGTGTTCTATTCGCTGTTCGTCTCAAGTCACTGGGCCTGGCCATTGGCGGCGGTGGTGTCGATCGTCGTGGTCGGCCCGATGATGGGGTTGACGCTCGAGTTGCTGGCGCGTCGAATCCAGACGACCACGCTTACGCTGCAGGCGGCGAGCACCGTGGGTCTGCTGCTGGCGATCGAGGCCGGGGTGGCGTTGATCTACGGCACCGAGACGGTTCGAACCGTTCCCACGTTCTTGGGGATGGGCAGCTTCAAGGTGTTCGGCGCGAGCGTCGAGGTCTCGCAGCTAGTGACGTTCGTGTTTGTCCTTGCGGTGACGGCGGGCCTGACGGGGTTTCTCCGTTATTCGCGTCGTGGCGTTTCGATGCGCGCGGTGGTCGATAACCCAGAGCTGCTCGATGTCGCCGGGACGAGCCCGGCGGCGGCTCGCCGGTTGGCGTGGGTCATCGGTGTGACGCTGGCAGCGGCGTCGGGGGTGCTGTTTGCCCCGGTGCTGTCGCTCGATCCGGTGCAGTTGACGCTGCTGGTGGTCGCCGCCTACGGCGCGGCGGCCATCGGTGCCTTCCGGAGCCTGCCGATGACACTCGCCGGCGGACTCCTCATCGGCGTGCTCGCGTCGCTGTGCACGAAGTGGTTCACCACTGGGCTGCTTGCGGGGCTGCCGCCATCGCTGCCGTTCGTGGTCCTGTTCGGCGTGTTGCTCATCTTCCCGCGCCGCTATCTGGTGTTCAAGTCATCCACCGTGTCGGACCCACGGCCCTCCTGGACGGCGCCGGCGTCGGTGAAGCTGGCCATGTCAGTGGCGGTGATCGTGTTCTTGGTGCTCGTGCCTGGGTTTGCGGGAATTCACCTGACCGACTGGACGACCTTCCTGGCGATGTCGACCGTGTTCATGTCGCTGTCATTGCTGGTGCACACCTCCGGGCAGGTGTCGCTGTGCCAGGTGTCGTTCGTCGCGATCGGCGCGGCCGCGTTCTCGCACCTGACGAGCGGGAGCCACGTGCCGTGGTTCATCGCGCTTGGGCTCGCGGGTCTGGTGGCAGCGCCGATCGGCGCCTTGCTGGCGATCCCGGCGATCCGCCTCAGCGGCCTGTACCTGGCCCTGGCGACGTTCGGGTTCGGAATCCTGCTTCAGGGGATGTTCTACACGCAGCACTACATGTTCGGCCTCAACGGAATCGGCCTCGACGAGCCGCGGCCGAGCATCGCCACGAGCGATAGGTCCTACTACCTGCTGGTGCTCGTCCTTGCCGTGGCGTGCGCGCTGTTCGTGTTCTTGGTCAACCGCTCGCGGCTTGGACGGCTCTTGCGGGGCGCGTCGGATTCGCCGCTTGCGTTGGAGACTTCGGGGACGTCGGTGAGCGTGACGCGGTTGTTGGTGTTCTGCATTGCGGCGTTCATGGCCGCGGTCGGCGGTGCGCTGGCGGCGGCGGGTCAGACGACCGTGTCCGCCGACTCGTATCAGCCAATCCTCTCGCTGACGTACTTCGCCGCGATCGTGGTCGTCGGCCGGGCCGCGCCATGGAACGCAATGCTCGCCGCCGCCGGCCTGTTCTTGATCCCGTCCTATCTCTCGGGCGAGACGGTCACCATATGGCTGCAGTTGCTGTTCGGTCTCGCCGCGATCGCCTACGCGATCACGCCAGCGGGCTGGCACGGCGTCCCGAGCGTAGTGCGACGCGCCATCGACAACGCGTTCGGGCGGATCCACACCCCCATCCCAACCACCCCACGCACCAGACGGGTCGCCACCGCCGGCCCATCCATCTCGCGCATGGCCGGCGGTCTCAGGGTTCAGGACCTGGAAGTGCGCTTTGGCGGCCTCGTCGCGCTCGATCACCTCACGCTCAAAGCGGAGCCGGGGACGGTCACCGGGCTGATCGGCCCGAACGGCGCCGGCAAGACGACGACGTTCAACGCCTGCACCGGGCTGATCACGCCCGCCGTCGGCCGGGTGCGGATCGCCGGCGCCGACGTGTCGCGACTCGGGCCACCCGCTCGCGCTCGCCGGGGCATCGGCCGCACGTTCCAACAACCCGAGCTGTTCGACACGGCCAGTGTCCGTGACAACGTCGAAGCCGGTGCCGAAGGCCCGCTCGCCGGTGCCAACCCCCTCACCCAATTCCTGGCCAAGCCTGGACAACGCGCGCACGTCCGCGCGAGTGCCCAGCGCGCGATGGACGTGTGCGGCATCGGCCACCTCGCGGATACGCCGGCAGCATCGCTGTCAACGGGTCAGCGCCGGCTGGTCGAGCTCGCGCGCTGCCTGGCGGGACCGTTCGGCCTCCTCCTCCTGGACGAGCCTTCCTCAGGCCTGGACCGCGCCGAGACCACCCGCTTCGGAGAGATCCTGCGGACGGTCGTAGCCGAGCGCGGCGTGGGGATCCTCCTAGTCGAGCACGACATGTCGCTGGTGCTCGAGATTTGCGAGCACGTGTACGTGCTCGACTTCGGCGAGCTGATCTTCGAGGGCTCGCCACAGGAGATCGTCGCCTCACCGATCGTGCGGGCTGCCTACCTTGGCGACGCCACCGTCGAGGCCGCCGTCGACCCCAGCCACAAGATCGAGGAAGTGGCATGAGCGCAGGAGCCGGACCCACGCCGGCCCACGCCGTCACCAGCACCCTCGAGCTACGCCGGATCACCGCCGGCTACGGCCGCTCCATCGTGCTCCGCGACATCGACCTCGACGTGCCGGCCGGGTCCGTGGTGGCACTGCTTGGACCCAACGGCGCCGGCAAGACCACAGCGCTCCGAGTCGCCGCCGGCCTCCTGCGGGCCTCGGAAGGACACGTCATCCTCGACGGTCAGGACGTCACCGCCCGCAAGCCGTTCCAGCGCGCCCGCAACGGCATCTGCCTGATCCCCGAGAGCCGCGGGATCTTCCCGAACCTCTCCGTGAGCGACAACCTCCGCCTTCAGGTGCCCCCATGGCAGCAGAACACCGACTACGAGCTCTCGCTCGAGGCGTTCCCGGTCCTCAAAGGCCGCCTCGGCAAGGCAGCGGGCAGCCTCTCCGGTGGCGAGCAACAGATGCTCGCCCTGTCCCGCTGCTTCCTGTCAGATCCCAAGATCGTGCTGCTCGACGAGGTGTCGACCGGCCTGGCTCCGCGGATCATCGACGAGATCTTTGACGCACTGCTGCGGCTCGGCCGCCACGGGATCTCGTTGCTTCTCGTCGAGCAGTACATCGGCCGCGCACTGGACATCGCCGACCGCGTGTACCTCCTCGGCCGCGGGACGGTCACGTTCCGTGGCGATCCGTCCGAGCTCGACGAAGCAGAGCTGATGCGCCGATACGCGGGCGCAACCTCATAATCCAACTGCAGAGGAGTTAGTCATGGGACGAGTTGATGGGCGCGTAGCGATCGTGACCGGCGCGGCGCGAGGGATGGGTGCTGCACATGCACGCGCGCTCGTACGCGAGGGTGCGAAGGTGCTCCTCACTGATGTGCTCGAGGACGAGGGCCGCGAGGTCGCCGAGGAGCTCGGCGAGCACGCGCGGTTCGCGGCTCACGATGTCACGAGCGAAGCGAGCTGGGAACGCGCCATAGCGGCCGCCGAGCATGCGTTCGGCGACGTAGGCATCCTCGTGAACAATGCGGGGGTGGCGGTTGGGGGGCCAATCAAAGAGACACCCGAGGCGGTGTTCCGTCGGATGATCGATGTGAACGCGGTTGGTGTGTTCCTGGGCATGAAGGGCGTGATCGGTTCAATGCGCCGCGCCGGCGGCGGGTCGATCATCAACATCTCGTCGGTCGGCGGCCTGATCGGTGAGCCCAACACCATCGGCTACACGGCGTCAAAGTTCGCGGTGACCGGAATGACCAAGGTCGCCGCGAAGGAGCTTGCGGCCGATGGCATCCGCGTGAACTCGGTGCATCCCGGGTTCACCGATACACCTATGCTGCAGCTCGCAGGGCCAGAGGAGGTGCTCCGCGAATTCGCTGCGGCCACGCCGCTCGGCCGGTTCGGCCGGCCCGAGGAGGTGAGCGCCGTCGTCATGTTCCTGGCGTGCGACGAATCAGCATTCGTGAACGGGTCCGGCTACGTCGTCGATGGCGGCTTAATGAGGTAAGGCCAGCCGGGCTCGGGCTGAATGTACGATGCCTCACCAGTTATGGAGACTCGCCTTGCCGCAGCCGGGCGGCGAGCGCCCCTGCGAGGGCGGGCGGACGAGTGCGGCCTGCTGGATGAGTTGTTGGCCGATGTTCGCCGGGGTGACAGCCGGTCGCTGGTATTGCGGGGCGAGGCCGGGATCGGGAAGACGGCGCTGCTTGATTATCTGGTCGAGTCCGCCTCGGATGTGAGGCTCGCTCGGGCGGTTGGGGTGGAGTCGGAGATGGAGCTGGCGTATGCGAGCTTGCATCAGTTGTGCGGGCCGATGCTCGATCGGCTCGAGCGGATTGCCGCTCCGCAGCGTGAGGCGCTGGAGGTCGTGTTCGGTTTGAGCGCGGGACCGCCGCCGGATCGATTGCTGGTGGGGTTGGGGGTGTTGAGCCTGTTCTGCGACATCGCCGAGGAAAGCCCGCTCTTGTGCGTTGTCGACGACGCGCAGTGGCTCGACCGTGCCTCCGCGCTGACGCTGGCGTTCGTGGCACGGCGTCTTCTCGCCGATCCCGTTGGGATCGTCTTCGCCGCGCGTGAACCGGGCGAGGAGCTCCGCCCGCTATCGGAGATGGAGGTTCGCGGGCTGGTTAGAAGCGACGCCATGGCGCTGCTCGCGTCAGTGGTGCAGTCGAAGTTGGACGACCGAGTTCGTGATCGGATCGTCGCCGAGACGCAGGGCAATCCGTTGGCGTTGCTCGAGCTGCCAAGGGGCCTGACGGCGGCGCAATTGGCCGGCGGGTTCGGGCCTGTGGGTGCGGAGGGTCTCTCAGGACGGATCGAGCAGAGCTTTCAGCGTCGGCTCGAGACGCTTCCGGAGGACGCACGGCAGCTGCTGCTCGTGGCGGCGGCGGAGCCCGTCGGCGATCCACTGCTGCTGTGGCGGGCGGCGAATCGGCTCGGGCTCGGAGCTGCCGCGTCGGGTGCTGCCGAAGCGTTGCTGATGATCGAGGACCGGGTGACGTTCCGTCATCCGTTGGTGCGCTCGGCCGTCTACGAGTCAGCGTCGGGTGAGGACCGCCGCGCTGTTCACCGGGCACTAGCCGAGGCGACTGACCCGGCTACCGAGCCCGACCGGAGGGCGTGGCACTTGGCGGCCGCTACTGCGGGACCGGATGAGGAGGTCGCCGGCGAACTCGAGCGCTCTGCGGCGCGTGCGCAGGCGCGTGGCGGTTTCGCCGCCGCGGCGGCGTTCCGCCAGCGCGCGGTTGCGCTCAGCGCGGAGCCAGGTACTCGCGGGAGTCGCGCGATAGCGGCCGCGATGACCAGCTTCCAGGCTGGCTCGTTGGACGTGGCGCTGCGGCTGGCGGCGATGGCGGTTGCCGGGTCGGCCGACGAGTTGCAGCGTGCTCAAGTTGAGATGCTGCGCGGGCAGATCGCATTTGTTTCCGGTCAGGGGCGTGCTGCTCCGGGGCTGCTGTTTGGGGCTGCTCGGCGGCTGGAGCCGTTCGATCTGGATCTCGCCCGCGACACTTATCTGACCGCATGGGGGGCGGCGATGGTCTCGGGGCGGTATGCGGAGCCGGATGTGATGGTCGAGATTTGCGAAGCGGCCCAGGCGTTGCCTCCCGTGGAGGGCCCGCCACGCGTCGTCGATCTCCTCCTCGAGGGATACACGCTGGTGATCACGGCGGGGCACGCCGCCGCGGCTTCAGCCCTACGACGGGCAGCTGAGGCTGTCGCCGTTCTTCCCGCGGAGGACGTCCTGAGATGGGGTTGGCTGACCAATGCGGCCTTCCTGATGCTCTGGGATCTCGACGGGCTTCACCGCAGCTGTGTCAGACAGGTGAAAATCGTCCGCGACGCCGGGGCCCTCTCGGACCTGCCGAACCACGTCCACAACCTGGGGGTCACGCTTTTGAACAACGGCGACTTCGCCGGTGCGAGCTCGTTGATTGGGGAGGCCGAGAGTGTGGCGGCGGCGAGCGGCACTCCGTCTCCGCCTTACACGGAGATGCGGCTCCGGGCTCTACAGGGCAGGGAAGCCGAGGCTCGCCCCCTCATGGAAAGCACGCTCGAGATTGGAACGGCGGCCGGGCAGGAGTTCGCAGCCGGCGTTGTGGATTGGGACGCGGCGGCTCTCTTCCTCGGCCTCGGTCGCTACGAAGAGGCGACGGCTGCCGCCGAGCGAGCGAGCGGGCTGCGATACGTCCCGCAGCTCGTCTCCTGGGTACTGCCCGACCTGGTCGAGGCGGCGGTTCGTGCAGGCAACGCGCCGCTTGCCGAGGACGCGCTCGAGCGGCTGACGGCGACGACGCGGCCATCCGGCAACGACATGGCGGTTGGCATTGAGGCCAGATCCCGGGCGCTGCTCAGTACGGGCGCCCACGCAGAAGCGCTGTATCGCGAGGCGATCGAACGCTTGGGTCGTACTTTGGTGAAGCCCGAGCTCGCGCGTGCCCACCTGTTGTTCGGCGAGTGGCTGCGCCGTGAGAATCGAAGGTTGGATGCGCGCGCCGAGCTCCGCATCGCACATGAGCTGTTCGTGGAGATCGGGATGGAGGCGTTCGCGGATCGCGCGCGGAGCGAGCTGCAGGCGACGGGCGAGCACGTGCGGGCGCGCGCTCCCGAGGCGCGTGATGATCTGACCGCGCAGGAGCGCCAGATCGCGGAGATGGCGCGCGACGGCCTCTCGAATCCCGAGATCGGCGCGCGGCTGTTCCTCAGCCCCCGGACCGTGGAGTGGCACCTCCGCCACGTGTTCGCCAAGCTCGGAATCCGGTCGCGCCGGGAACTCGAGAAGGTGATGCCCAGTCCTAGCGTCGAGCCGGTTGGCGCCTGATGGAGCACCTGTTGGTGCTGGTTCCGATGTAACAGGACCCAAATCTAAGACGCTCTTCACCTGATATACGATCAGGGGTGCGCGATGCACCGGAATTTGCGCGCACCCGGTCGTCATACGAGCCTGCGGGGGCGGGCGCAGGAGTGCGGGTTGCTTGACGGGCTGCTGGCCGATATCCGGCGGGGCGCGGGCCGGTCGTTGGTGTTGCGGGGCGAGGCGGGGATCGGGAAGACGGCGCTGCTGCAATATCTCATCGAGTCGGCGTCGGACATGACCGTTCTGCGGGCCGTGGGGGTGGAGTCGGAGATGGAGCTGGCCTACGCCGGCCTGCACCAGTTGAGCGCGCCGCTGTTGGACCGGCTGGAGGGACTTCCTCCTCCGCAGCGCGATGCGTTGCGGGTCGTGTTCGGCCTGAGCGGTGGGGTGCCGCCGGATCGGTTCGTGGTGGGCTTGGGGGTGCTCAGCTTGCTCTCGGAGGTGGCGGAGGAGCGTCCGCTTTTGTGCGTCGTGGATGACGCGCAGTGGTTGGATCAGGCTTCGGCCCCGACGCTTGCGTTTGTGGCTCGGCGTCTATTGGCGGAGCGGATCGGAATCGTGTTCGCCGCGCGCGAGCCCAGCGAAGACCTACTCCATCTGCCTAGGCTGGAGATAGGTGGCCTCCGCAATGGCGACGCCCGCGCCCTGCTGGGCACGGCGGTTCGGTTCATCTTGGATGCCCCGGTACGGGAGCGGATCATTGCGGAGACCCGCGGAAACCCGTTGGCGTTGCTTGAGCTGC
>Ga0335081_10018247_pt1 | contig 11340 bp, 10 predicted proteins | sample Lox_Sample_35_FD_206713 | JGI IMG/M metagenome (GOLD analysis project Ga0335081, IMG submission 206713) | Soil microbial communities from Loxahatchee National Wildlife Refuge, Florida, United States - Lox_Sample_3.5 | ecosystem: Environmental > Terrestrial > Soil > Wetlands | place: USA... | reverse complement strand
TCGCCCTTGACCGCGAAGACCGGCGTGCCGCCGGCGGCGATGGCGGCCGCGGCGTGGTCCTGCGTCGAATAGATGTTGCACGACGCCCAGCGCACGTCGGCGCCGAGCGCCTTGAGCGTCTCGATCAAGACCGCGGTCTGGATCGTCATGTGCAGCGAGCCGGCGATGCGCGCGCCGCGCAGCGGCTGCTCCGGGCCGTACTCCTCGCGCGTCGCCATCAGCCCGGGCATCTCGGTTTCGGCGATGGCGATTTCCTTGGCCCCCCACTCGGCGAGACCGATATCCTTGACCACGTAATCGGCGGGCGCGGAATGCGTTTTCGGCTTGGTCGACGTGCTCATTACTGACTATCCTTCAGGGCGGATATGTGGGGAGGCCGGCGCGCTTCTAGCAGGATAGGGCCCATGCGGCAATAACACATAAAGATTCCTTTATATCGCTGCACGAACGCGTGGCGCCGCCAGGCATTTTACCAACATGGATCAAGCCGACGAAAAACCGGTCACCTCGCTGCGAGCGCTGGCGCGGGCGGAAAACGAGTGCCGGCGCTGTCCGCTCTATCGCGACGCCACGCAGGCGGTGCCCGGCGAGGGCCCGAGCCACGCCACCTTCATGCTGGTCGGGGAGCAGCCCGGCGACAAGGAAGACCTTTCCGGCAAGCCGTTCGTCGGACCCGCCGGGCGCGTGCTCGACTCGGCGCTGAAGGATGCCGGTATCGATCGGGAGCAGACCTTCATCACTAACGCGGTGAAGCATTTCAAGCACGAGATGCGCGGCAAGCGCCGGCTGCATAAGCGGCCGAGCAATGACGAGATCGAGCGCTGCAAGTTCTGGCTCGACCAGGAGCGCGCGCTGGTGCGGCCGCGCACGGTCATCGCGCTTGGCGTCACCGCGGCGCGCGGGCTGACCGGCAAGACCGTGACGATATCGAAAATGCGCAAGACCCCGTTCGAATTGGCCGACGGCACGACATTGGTCGTCACCGTGCATCCGTCGGCGCTGTTACGCATCGAGGACGAAGCCGATAAGCGCGCGGCGTACAAGGAATTCGTCGCCGACCTGAAAGCGGCGGCGAAGGCGGCAAAAAAGGATTAGCGCGATCTCACCCCGCCTTCGGCGCTTCGGCGCCGGGCCGCGGCGCCTGCTTGACCACGCCGGCCTGCGTCAGCGCCGCCGCGATCTGCTGCATGCGATTGATGAGATCGACCGCCGCGGCCGGCGGCAAGACCAGCCGGCAGGCGGGATAACGCCGGCCGGAGATCGGCGCGTTCGGCTTGACGTCGTCGAAGCGCGTCACGCCGAACTCGATGCGCAGCGTCTGGCCGTCAAAGATCAATCCGGTGATCGAATCGGCGAAGGTCTCCACCATGTCGGCGCGATCGAGATAACGGATGGTCGCCGCTTGGCGGCCGGCATCGCCTGCAGCGGGCGAAGCGGCGGCGCCGGGTTGCGGCGCGCCGCGTGGCGAAGCTGTGGATTCGGGACTCATCTGCATTGCCTCCTTCAGGCGGCGGTTGCGGCGCGACGACGTAATCTTGATGTCCGGCGTTTGCCCGGATGAAGCCTTGTTGCGGGATGCCCCTCGTTTCATCAAGACAATCTCAAATCGATTATCCGATCAATCGGCCTCGCCGAAACGCGATTCAATCAGCGCCGCCAAGGCGTCGACGACTTCGGCGGCCTCCCGCCCGGTCGCCTTGACGGTGATCGACGTGCCGGGCGCGGCCGCCAGCATCATCAGACCCATGATCGAGGTCCCGCCGACGCTCTCGTTGCAACGCATGACGCGCACGTCGGCGTCGAATTTCTCGACGGTCTGCACGAATTTTGCCGAGGCCCGCGCATGCAGGCCTTTCTTGTTGCAGATGACGAAGACTCGGGAGACGAGGCCCTCGGGCGAACTGGCCGCGTCGGGCATGCCGGCGCTATGGGCCGGCTCGTTCATTTGCCGGTGAGAACCCGGCTGGCGATGGTGACGTATTTCTTGCCCGCCTCCTGCGCCGCGGCGACCGCCTCGGCAAGTGGACACTCGTCGCGCACCTTGGCGAGCTTCACCAGCATCGGCAGATTGATGCCGGCCAGCACTTCGACCTTGGGCCGGCTCATCACCGAGATGGCGAGATTGGACGGCGTGCCGCCGAACATGTCGGTGAGGATGGCGACGCCGTCGCCGCTGTCGACCCGCCGCACCGCTTCGATGATGTCCCGGCGGCGCTCTTCGACGTCGTCATCGGGGCCGATGGTGACGGCCTCGATCTGGCCTTGCGGACCGACCACGTGCTCCAAGGCGGCCCGAAACTCGATCGCCAGCCGACCGTGGGTCACAAGCACTAGACCAATCATGGAACTCCCAACGGCCGCGTCCCGCGTGCACCGCACGAAAGGGTGCACATCATGACCATCCGAAGCCTCGGCGCAAGGGGCATTCTGGGCCAAATCCGAGAGTTGCTGCATTGCAGTATGATCACTTATGCCGCGGCAGCCTTGCCGGACCGGCCGGCGATGATCCGGCAATCCGGCCCCGAATGCTGGCGCAATATCGGCTCCAGGCTTGCGCCCAGTCTCGGGTCCAGTCTCGCGCGCAGTCTTGGACCATTATGGTTAACCAATTGCCAATCAAATGCCGCGGCGCCGGGTCAGGACGTTTGCTGACCCGCCGCGCCGGGTGAGGTGATGAGCGCGAGCACCGCCGGCAAGGCCGCCGTGCCCGATGCGACGGCAAGTCGCGGTAGTTCGACACCCTCAAGCCGGATGGTCTGCCGATCCGGCAATCGCTGCGCGTCCGCGGCGTCCAGATCGACGACCAGACCGACCACGGCGCATGGCTCGTAATCACGCCGCAAAATGCCGACGCCGCGCAATTCGACCAGGCCGGCGAGCGATTCTGCCGGCCGCACCAGAAGCCGGCCGTTGGCATTTTCCAGATGGACGCGATCGTCGCCGACGAGCCGCGCGAAATCCAAGCGGCCGTCGCGCGCGGCGTCGATGAGTTCAAGCGCGAGGCGGGACTTCCCGGCGCCGGAGGATCCGCGGATCAGCACCGCGCGCGCGCCGACCAGCACGGCCGAGGCATGCTCCGTTGGCGGCATCACATCGCCGGCAGCCGCACGATGAAGCGAGCGCCGAGCACGTTCGGTTCGTCATCCGGCCCCGGCAGGCCGGTGCGGTTCTCGACCCAGATCGTGCCGCCATGCGCTTCGACGATCTGCTTGGAAATCGACAGACCGAGCCCTGAATTCTGGCCAAAGCCCTGGTGCGGGCGATCAGTGTAAAAGCGCTCGAAAATCTTCTCGCGCACGTCCTCGCGCACCCCCGGTCCGTCGTCGTCGACGAAAATCTCCACGTGATGGCGCAACCGCCGGCAGGTCACGCGCACCGTGGCGCCGGGCGGCGAGAACGACCGCGCATTCTCGATCAGGTTGTCGACGATCTGGCCGAGCCGTGAATCGTGCCCCGGCACCTGGAACGCGCGCGGCCCACCGCCTTCGAATTTCAAGCTGACCTTGACGCCGTCGTCGCGCTTGACCTCGTTGGCTACCGAGACGAGCGTGTTGAGCAGCCGCGCGAAGTCGACCGGCGCCGCTTCCTGGCGCTGCAGCTCGGCATCGAGCCGGCTGGCGTCGGAAATATCCGAGATCAGCCGATCGAGCCGGCGCACGTCGTGCTGGATGATGTTGAGAAGCCGGCCGCGGCTGTCCTCGGTCTTCGCCACCGGCAGCGTCTCCACCGCCGAGCGCAACGACGTGAGTGGATTTTTCAGCTCGTGCGCCACGTCGGCGGCGAAGCTTTCGATGGCCTCGATCCGCGAATAAAGCGCGCTGGTCATGTCGCGCAGCGTGCCGGAGAGGTGACCGATCTCGTCGCGGCGCCTGGTGAAATCCGGAATCTCGACCCGCGAGCGGATGCGGCGGCGCACGCTTTCGGCGGCGTCGGCGAGCCGCCGCACCGGCTCGGCGATGGTGCCGGCGAGCAGGATCGACAGCACGATCATCACGCCGGCCGCGATCAAAAACACTTTGATGATGGCAAGCCGCTCGGCTTCCACCATGTTGTCGATGTCCGCTCCTTGCGTCGACAGCATCAGCGCGCCGCGCACCGCGCGGAACCGCTGCACCGGCACCGCCACCGAGACGATGACGTCGCCGCGCTCATTGATCCGCACCATGCTGGCGTTCTGACCGTTCAAGGCCTGCGCCACTTCCGGATAGCCCCTGCCGTCATCGGGACCGAGTTCGTGATAGACCGGCAAATCGCCGCGGCCGAGCCACATGCGCAAGGCAATGAAAGCGCGCTCGAAGAAGCCGGGTTTTTCCGCGGTCGGCGACGGCAGATCGAAGCGCAGCACGTCGCCGCGGCCGAACAGATTGCGGCTGTCGACGAGGAGCACGCCGTCGCGATCGTAGATGCGGGCCCGCGTCTTGGTCGGCGAGACGAGCCGCCGCAAGATCGGCGCCACGCGCTCGGGATTGATGGGAAAATCGATGCCGTAGAGCGCGTCCTCGTTGGGCCCGTAGCTTTGTCCCGGCCGCAGGTTTTGCAGCTTGTCGGGATCGAGCGTGATCGAGGAATCGCTTTCGACCGTCGCCGAGGAGGCGATGGCGCCGGCGATGATCTGACCCTGCACCTGAAGGCTCTGGATGCGCGCGTCGATCAGGCCGTTGCGGAATTGCGAAAGAAAGATGATGCCGATGGAGAGCGCGACGAGCCCGGTGAGGTTGAGAACGACGATGCGCCGGGTCAGGCTCGAAGAGCTCTGCGCGACGAAGAATTGCAGGCCCTGCTGCAGCCAATGACCGACGCGGGCGAGCCCGCGAGGCTGCGGACGCTCATCGGCGTCGCCGAGACCGGCGCTATCGGCCTGGCTCTCGGCTTGGCTCTCGATCAGGTTTTCGACGCGAGGCTCCGCCTCGATAGACGCTTCGGAGGAGGCGCCTGCGCGTTCTGCTATACGGTCGAGCACATCGTCTGCCGGGGTTTCAATCATGCTCCGCCACCATGCGAGCATGGACGCTATTACTACCGCACGTCAGCCGCCCAGTCAGCAGGGCCCAGTCAGCAGGGCCCGTCAGCGGCCATGGTTGGCGGTCCAAATACCCGGCCCCACGGCCTGTTGCGCGTAACCGCGCCGGTTATTCCTTGAAGCGATAGCCGACGCCGTAGAGCGTCTCGATCATATCGAATTCGTTGTCGCTCGCCTTGAACTTCTTGCGCAGCCGCTTGATGTGGCTGTCGATGGTGCGGTCATCGACATAAACCTGATCGTCGTAAGCGGCGTCCATCAAGGCGTTGCGGCTTTTCACCACGCCGGGGCGGCTCGCCAGCGCCTGGAGAATGAGAAACTCGGTGACGGTGAGCGTGACCGGTTCGTTCTTCCAGGTGCAGGTGTGGCGTTCCGGATCCATGCGCAGGAGCCCGCGCTCCAGCACCTTGCTGTCGGCTTCCTTCGGCGCCGTGCCGTCCTTGGGCTGGCCGCGCCGCAGCACCGCCTTGACGCGCTCGACCAGAAGGCGCTGCGAAAATGGTTTGCGGATGAAATCGTCGGCGCCCATTTTGAGGCCGAACAATTCATCGATCTCCTCGTCCTTCGAGGTCAGGAAAATGACCGGCATGTCGGACTTCTGGCGCAGCCGGCGCAAGGTCTCCATGCCGTCCATGCGCGGCATCTTGATATCGAGAATGGCGAGGTCGGGCGGCGCGGTCTTGAAGCCGTCCAGTGCCGAAGCGCCGTCGGTATAAGTGTTGATGCGGTAGCCTTCGGCCTCGAGCGCGATCGAGACCGAGGTGAGGATGTTGCGGTCGTCGTCGACGAGAGCGATTGTCGGCATGGCGGCCTTCTTTACATGAGTCGGCCGCAAGCTTCACTAGCCCCGGCCCCACAAGCCTTTGAATCCCCATGTGGGGGCGGAAGTGTGACCAGACAAGGCAAAATCGGGGCAATTACTGGGGAATCGACCACCGCCCGGGTGCCCCGCAAGAGGGCGAAATGTCAGGCAGTGAACCCTCATGACCGACGCCGATCCGGCCCAAAACCAAAAAACCGAACCGCCTCTTCCGGGTTCTATGCCCGATCGGCTGCCCGAGAACGCGCCCGTGCCGGATTTCGACCCGAAATCGCTTGCCAAGGAATTATTGCGGGTGACGCGGGCGGGCTCGCTGGCGACGCTGGACCGCAACACCGGCCACCCCTTCGCTTCGCTGGTCAATGTCGCGACCGATAGCGACGGTGCGCCGGTCATCCTGATTTCAAGGCTTTCGACCCACACCGCCAATCTCGAAGCCGACCCGCGCGCTTCGGTGCTGCTCGCCGCCACCGGCAAAGGCGACCCGCTGGCGCATCCCCGCCTGACGCTCACCGGCAGCTTCGTCCGGGTGGCGCGCGACGATCCGCGCGAGCCCCGGCTCCGCCGCCGCTTCCTCGCCCGGCATCCGAAATCCGAGCTGTACGCGGGTTTCGCCGATTTCTCGTTCTGGCGGCTCGATGCGATATCCGCGCATCTCAACGGCGGCTTTGCCCGCGCCGCGGACCTGACAGCCGCCGACGTGATGACGGACGTATCCGGCGCCGACGATCTGATCGAAGCCGAAGCCGGCGCGGTCGCGCATATGAATACGGATCACGCCGAGGCGGTGCGGCTCTACGCCACCAAGCTCCTTGGCGCCAATGACGGGCCGTGGCGGCTCTCCGGGCTTGATCCCGACGGGCTCGATCTTGCCTGCGGCGACTTAACGCTGCGGCTCGGCTTTGCCGAGCGCGTCACCACCGCCCAACAATTGCGCACGGCGCTGGTCGATCTGGCGGCAAGGGCGAGGGAAATTTGATTGAGGCGCGTTATCGGTGGCGCAATAATTTCGATCAAGTCCGGCACCTGCTTTCGCTGCACTGCAGCGTCGGAACGGCTACAGTACCCTCCGGTTAGGCTTGAGGAAGGGTCGATCTTGGCAGAAGCTAGGATGCTCGATATACGGTCGGCCGCTCGCCGGGAGTTAAGGAACGGCGGATGTCGTGGGACGGATTTGCGCTCCCGCGAAACGCGGCGGGCCATAAGCGGAGGCTAACGTGCAAGAGACGGGCGTGAGGAACGGCGCTTACGGCGCCGACAAATTCGGCTTCAAAAACCTCGCCAGCGTGCACTGGAATCTGACCGAAGCTCCGCTCTACGAACATGCCATTCGCAACGGCGAGGCGAGCATCGTCGCCGGCGGCGCGCTATGCGCCGAGACCGGACATCACACCGGCCGTTCGCCGAAGGACAAGCACACCGTCGTCGACGCGCTCACCGAAAACACCGTGTGGTGGGACGGCAATCGCAAGCAGAGCAAGGAACACTTCGACAATCTGCTGGCGGACTTTATTGCTCACGCCAAGGGCAAGACGCTGTTCGCGCAGGATCTCTACGGCGGCGCCGATCCGAAATACCGCATCAAGGCCCGCGTGTTCACCGAATACGCCTGGCACTCGCTGTTCATCCGCCAGCTTTTGATCCGGCCCAACGACGTCGAGCTGGAAGACTACGTTCCGGACATGACCATCGTCGACATGCCGTCGTTCAAACCGGATGCCAAACGTCACGGCGGCCGCGAAGGCTCCGATACGATGGTGGCGATCGATTTCACCCGCAAGATCGTGCTGATCTGCGGGTCTTCTTATGCCGGCGAAATGAAGAAGTCGGTCTTCACCACGCTGAACTTCTATCTGCCGGCGCAAGGCGTGATGCCGATGCATTGCTCGGCGAATGTCGGCAAGGGCGGCGACAGCGCGTTGTTCTTCGGCCTGTCCGGCACCGGCAAGACCACGCTCTCCGCCGACCCCAACCGCATCCTGATCGGCGATGACGAGACCGGCTGGTCGCCGCAAGGCATCTTCAATTTCGAGGGCGGCTGCTACGCCAAATGCATCAAGCTCTCGGCCGAGGCCGAGCCGCAGATCTGGGACGCGACCAATCGTTTCGGCGCGGTTCTGGAAAACGTCGAGTTCGATCCGGTTACGCGCATTCCTGATTACGACAGCGCCAGGAAGACCGAGAACACCCGCTCGGCCTATCCGCTCGATTTCATCCCGAGTGCCTCGCGCACCGGCATGGCCGGGCACCCGAAGAACATCATCTTTCTCACCGCCGACGCTTTTGGCGTAATGCCGCCGATCGCCAAGCTCAATCCGGCGCAGGCGATGTATCACTTCCTGTCCGGCTATACCGCCAAGGTCGCCGGCACCGAAAAGGGCCTGGTCGGCGTCGAGCCGGAATTCTCGACCTGCTTCGGCGCGCCGTTCCTGCCGCGGCCGCCCGCCGAATACGGCCGGCTGCTGCGCGATTATATCGCCAAGCACAATGTCGATTGCTGGCTCGTCAATTCCGGCTGGACCGGCGGCATCTACGGCGTCGGCCGCCGCATGCCGATCAAGGTCACGCGCGCGCTTGTCACCGGCGCCCTCGACGGCTCGCTGAAAAACGCGAGCTACCGCACCGATCCGTATTTCGGCTTTGCGGTGCCGACCTCGGTGCCGGGCATCGAGCCGCACGTTCTCTATCCGGTGAAGACCTGGCAGGACAAAAAGGCATTCGACGAGACCGCGCGCAAGCTCGTCGGCATGTTCCAGAAGAACTTCACCAAATACGAGAGCACCGTCGACGCCGACGTGCGCGCCGCCGCGCCGGAAGTGCGGCTGGCGGCGGAGTAGCTCGTCATTCCGCGACGCGGGCATTAGCCCGCGGGCCCGCAATCCATAATCCCTATCGACAAGGGCCCTCGCGTCAGCGCAAATTCCGCTCGCCCGGTGACTATGGATTCCGGGCTCGCGCTGCGCGCGCCCCGGAATGACAGTCATGCAAACAATAAAACTCGGCCGTAACGGCCCCGTAATCTCCGCCTTCGGGCTCGGCTGCATGGGCATGTCGGGAATTTACGGGCCGGCGGACGACGCCGAATCCATCGCCACCATCCATGCGGCGCTTGAGGCCGGCATCACCGTGCTCGACACCGGCGACTTCTACGGCATGGGCCACAACGAAATGCTGATCCGCGAGGCGCTCAAGGGCGGCAAGCGCGAGCGCGCCTTCATCATGGTCAAATGCGGCTCGCTGCGCAGCCCGGACGGCAAGATCGTCGGCGACGACGCACGGCCGCAATCGATCAAGAATTTTCTCAGCTATTCGCTGCGAAGGCTTAACACCGATTACATCGATCTCTACCAGCCGTCGCGCGTCGACCCCAACGTGCCGATCGAGGACACCATCGGCGCCATCGCGGAGATGGTGAAGGCCGGTTACGTGCGCCATATCGGCGTCTCGGAAGCCTCCGCCAAGACCGTCCGGCGCGCGGCCGCGGTGCACCCGATCGCCGCGCTGCAGATCGAATATTCGCTGTTCACGCGCGGCATCGAGCGCGAGACCCTGCCGACCTTGCGCGAGCTCGGCATCGCGCTGGTCGCCTATGGCGTGCTGTCCAGCGGGCTGATCAGCGACCGCGCCGAAGCGGCGCGGACTGCGCCGAGCGAGCTGCGAACGCGGCGGCCGCGGTTTTTCGCCGAGAATTTTGCCAAGAACATCGCGCTGGTCGAAGCGTTGCGCAAGATCGCGCGCGCCAAAGGCGTCTCGACGCAGGCGCTGGCTTTTGCCTGGGTCAAGGCGCGCGGCCACGACGTCATGCCGCTGATCGGCGCGCGGCGCCGCGATCAGCTCAACGAAGCGCTGCGCGGCGCCGAATTGAAATTATCCGCCGACGACCTTGCCCGCATCGAAGCGGCCGCGCCACCCGACGCCGTCGCCGGCACCCGTTACATGCCGGCGGTGATGGCGCATATGGACAGCGAACACGCCGCTTAAATCCTTAAATCGATTGGAGAGAATAAATGGAAAACGCCGGCTATCCGGACCTGCACGCGCATATCGCCGAACTGGATCGGCAGGGGCTCCTCATCCGCGTGCAGCGGCCGATCAACAAGGACACCGAAATGCACCCCTTGGTGCGCTGGCAATTCCGCGGCGGCATTCCGGAGGACGAGCGCAAGGCGTTCCTGTTCGAGAACGTCGTCGACAGCAAGGGCCGCAAATACGACATCCCGGTCGCCGTCGGCATTCTCGCCTCCAACCGGCAAATCTATTCCGTCGGCATTGGCTGCGCCGTGGAGAAGATCCAGCAGAAATGGGGCCACGCCGAAGAGCATCCGATAACGCCCGTGATGGTCGACAACCCGCCGTGTCAGGAAGTCGTCATCGAAGGCGCCGAACTGACCAAGGGCCGCGGCGTCGATGCGCTGCCGATCCCGATCTCGACGCCGGGCTTCGATAATGCTCCTTACGCCTCCTGTTCGATGTTCATCAGCAAGGATCCCGACACCGGGCTGCAGAACATCGGCAACTACCGCGCCATGGTGAAGAGCCCGACGCGCATGGGCATGAACCCGGAGATCGAGCTCAACCAGGGCATCCACGAGCATTTTCTCAAATACAAGGCGCGCGGCGAAAAGATGCCGGTGGCGCTGATGCTCGGCGCGCCGCCGGCGATCACGTTTACGTCGGTGCATAAGCTGCCGAAGCATCTCGACGAGCTCGCGGTCGCCGGCGGGCTGGTCGGCGCGCCGATCAAGGTGTGCAAGGCCAAGACCGTCGATCTCATTGTGCCGGCGGAGGCCGAAATCGTCGTCGAGGGCCTACTCGATACCGAATGGCTCGAGCCCGAGGGCAGCTTCGGCGAATCCCACGGCTACATGAACCTGAAAGAATTCAACGCCTATTTCGACGTCACCGCGATCACGCGGCGCAAAAAGGCGGTGCTGGTCTCGATCATCAGCCAGGTGACGCCGTCGGAATCGAGCCTGATCAAGCGCGTCGCCTACGAGCCGGCGTTCCTGCATCACCTGCGTCATCACTTGAACATCAGCGGCGTCACCCGCGTGTTCATGCACGAGCCGCTGACCAATCTGCGCAAGCTGATCGTGATCCAGATGAAAGCCGACACGCTCGATGCGGAAATCTGGCGCGCGCTCTACGGCGCCTCGTCCTATTCATCGTCGGTCGGCAAGATGACGATTGCGGTCAACGAGGACATCGATCCGGAAAATCTCGACATGGTGATGTGGGCGATGGCGTACCGGATGCGGCCGCACCAGGACATGCGCGTGCTCGACCACAAGGACATGGGCCACGGACCGCGCGCCGGCGCCGACGACACCCATTACGAGGCGACCGACTCGGCGATGCTGATCAACGCCATGCTCAAGCGGCCGTATCCGCCGATCTCATTGCCGGCGCGCGAATTCATGGAAGGCGCCCAGAAGATTTGGCAGGAACTCGGGCTGCCGCCGCTCAAGCCGGAAGCGCCGTGGTTCGGCTATTCGCTTGG
>Ga0335081_10018243_pt1 | contig 11342 bp, 8 predicted proteins | sample Lox_Sample_35_FD_206713 | JGI IMG/M metagenome (GOLD analysis project Ga0335081, IMG submission 206713) | Soil microbial communities from Loxahatchee National Wildlife Refuge, Florida, United States - Lox_Sample_3.5 | ecosystem: Environmental > Terrestrial > Soil > Wetlands | place: USA: Florida... | reverse complement strand
CGGAATGTCGCTGGTTCCAGCCGAGACAACGGCGATTATGCCTTTACCATAGATTCTCTGGTCGCGCTGCAGATAAATGGCGCGCGCCCGCTCCTGGTACTTGGCTGCGCGGATTTTCTTCTTTACCGCAGCGAACTGTTCCGCGCTGGCCCGAGTCGCCAACACGTTGCCGCCGTGTTTCGCCAAGCGCGCAAAAATCTCCGCTACTTGTGTGGGCGCTTTACTCTCGCCGAAGATCACCTCCGGCATCCCGGCGCGCAGTGCGCGGTGGTGATCGACCTTGGCGAAGCCAAGATCCTCGAAGGGCAGATGTCGCAGGCGTTGCACAGCTTCGTCAGGCGACACTTTGCCGCGGCGCACTTGCTCAAAAAGCTTGCGGATCGATTCAGAAGGCAGCATTCGTTCGGCGCTCGGCATGCAACGATCGAGGTTAGGTTAGATTAGCATTCCTTGCGCAGGACGACAGGCCTCGTCTTCCATGCAGGAGACGGCCGACGGCTGAACGCTGGAGTGCTGAAGGCTTCGGGCTCACGCCCGCGCTGCGGCGCGAATCTTGGCCAGCACGGCGATGCAGACCTTGCGTGCCTGTCCTTCTTCGGCGAGATTGGCGAGGAACAATCGCCGCAAACCACTCTTCTTCACCTTGCCGGCAAGGTAGAGATCGTAAATCTGATGGCCGATGCGGAAACCCCATTCCTGAGCCAGGGAATCGAATTTCTCGCGATCTCCGCGCACTGCCGCCACCGCTGCCTTTTCACACGCGGCGCGGGACAAATGCGAGTCGTCCTTCTCCGGCACCGGCCGCGAGGGATGAAGCACGCGCGAGCCGAAATATGCAATACCGTGCTCGATCACCCGGGCATAAAACGCATCCGTTGCCGAAAAGAACCTGGATTGGCCTCCATTGCCGCTATTCCAGCGATACGGCAGGCCCTGGCAGGCATGATGCAGAAAGCGAGCCGCGTCCTCGGCCGCGTGCATCATTTGAAACTCGTTCACGTAAAGAACGTTGAACTCCGGCAGGTAGGCGCTGCCCCGATCCCCCACCGTGGCCAGCAACGCATCGTGCTCCTGCCCACTCACACCCCTGCGCGCCAGCATGCGGCGCAAAATGGCCCCGGAGGAACTTGCGTAGACCTCGGGTAGAAGATCAATCAGAAATTTCGGCTGCGTGCCATTGTGCGGCGAATAGCGATTGATTTCGAGAAATCTGGCCAGACTGTCAATCAGGTTGTACATGGTGGGCGCGAAATCCGGCCCGCCGTCACAACGGCTCCATTGGTCAAGAAAGAGACGGTAACTCTCGTATTTCTCCAGTGGAGTGGCGTTAAACACGCAGAAGACCTCATCATCCACGCGCACCGCTTCAACCTTATCGGCGCGCTCACCGGCCGCCCGCCAATAGAGGGCATCGATGTTCTGCAACACCGTGACTACCTTCGCATCCGGCAACTGCCTGCGTACCGCCTGCGGCAAATGGCCGGGAGCCAGATGGGACTCGCCGAACAGAACAAAAATTGCGGCGTTGGGATGCCGCTCCCGAATTTCTGCGACTTTCACCGCGGCATGGCGGTCGCGAGCACCAATTTTCCGCAAGTCTTCCCGCGGCATGCAATCCAGGCCGTAAATCCCCTCCGCATGGTCGCGAGCCGCGACCAGCAGTTCGTGGAACGGTGTCCAATCGTATCCCCAATCGAGATCGAAGCGCACGCGCTGGCGCAATTCACTCTCGTCGATCTCGCGCCTCCACCACTCATCCAGAATGTGCTGATCGCGCGCGAAGATGGTCTCCACTCCCAGCACCACCGGCCGGTCGCCGGCCAGAGCCCGCTGCTCAATCAGTGCAGCGGCATAGCGCTGGGCCGTGGGCAAGGCGTGATAGTCGCCCACCAGAACCACGTCGGCTCCTCGCAAAGCGCCAGGAATTTGTTCGGCATTGAGGATTGAGTCGTAGCTCTGGAAGGCGCGGTTGAACTCGCGCAGATATTTCCGCTGGCTGTTCGAATCCTGGGCGCGAATCTCGCGCTCTACTCCCGCCAGCGCGTGCAGTTGAGCCGCGCTGCGCCGGGACCGCAGATTGGAAGCCGTTGCCATAGATCTGTTTTCAGCCCTCAGCTGTCAGCCTCGTAGTCCCTGACCTGCCTTGACTTCCTCTTCCTTCACTCCCTATGCTCCAAATTTCAGCCACGCAGGCGTGGCCAGCGGACGCAATGCCCAACCCGCCGCAAAATCTGACCGTCGCTGCCACCGGCGCCAGCGGCTCGATCTTCCTCCGGCAATTCCTGCGCGCCGTTGCGAGCGATCGCCGCATTCAGGAAGTAAACTTCATTGCGTCCGACTCCGGCCTGCGTGTTCTCGCAGAAGAGCTCGGAATCCGCGGCCGGGCCAACCTTGTCAGCCAGATTCTCGGCTCTTCGGCACAGTCGGCCCGAAAGATTCAGCTCCAATCCAACGCCGACATCGGGGCCAACGTGGCCAGCGGCTCTTACCCCGCCGATGCGATGGTGGTCATCCCTTGCAGCGTGGGGACGCTCGCCCGCATCGCCAACGGCATCGCCTCGCACCTGATCGAGCGCGCGGCTGATGTCTGCCTCAAGGAGCAGCGTCCCCTGGTTCTCTGTGTGCGCGAGACGCCACTCAACAAAATTCACATCCGCAACATGTATCGTGCTGCCGATGCGGGCGCGACCATCTTTCCCCTGATCCCGGCCTTCTATTACCACCCTGCCTCATTAGATGAGCTTGCCCGCGAGTTCGCTTGTCGTGTGCTGGCCCATCTGGGGCTGCCGCAGCCCGGAGCCTTCCGTTGGAAAGCCCAATAAATCAGTTAGTTAGCGCCTACCGTGAGAAACACCGCCATATACGTGATCGGCTGGTTCGGGGGATAAATTCAGTGTAGTCGCGCAAAAGTGCAGGCCCCAGATGCCCGCCGGACATGTACAGGCAGGTGAGGCGAAATGGAGTGCAGATCTGGGAAATTTCGACTTTCAAACCCTCCGCACGCAGAAACCATCTAGGATTCGGGAGCTATGACAACAACGCTTGAAACCAGGTGCTGCATCGCCGGCGGAGGGCCTGCCGGCATGATGCTCGGATTTCTTCTCGCCCGCATGGGCGTCGATATCATCGTCCTCGAAAAACACGCAGACTTCCTGCGCGACTTTCGCGGCGATACGATTCATCCCTCTACGCTCGAGCTGATGTATGAACTTGGGCTGCTCGAGGAATTTCTGAAGCGCCCACACCAGCGCGTGAAGCAAATCGGCGGCCAGGTCGGCAGCGAAACGATAAAGATTGGGGATTTCACACACCTCTCCACCCACTGCAAATTTCTTGTCCTTATGCCGCAGTGGGATTTTCTGAACTTTCTGATCGAACAGGGCAAGAAGTACTCGACCTTTCAAGTCAGGATGCAGGCCGAGGTAACAGATTTAATTGAGGAGAATGGCCGCATCGCCGGAGTGCGCGCAAAAATCCCCGATGGAGAATTGGAAGTCCGCGCAGCTCTCACGGTCGGCGCCGATGGAAGAAAATCGATAGTGCGCGAACGCGCCCGCCTGCAAGTCACCGATCTGGGCGCGCCCATGGATGTTCTTTGGATGCGCATCAGCCGCCGGCCCGGTGATCCCGGCCAAACCCTGGGACACGCCGAGCCGGGCGGTCTGCTGGTCATGATCGACCGCGAAGACTATTGGCAATGCGGGTTTGTCATCGCCAAGGGAGCCTTCGACGAAATCAAGAAGCGCGGCATTGAGAAATTTCGCAACGACCTCGCCCGCCTTGAACCCTTCTGGGGCGATCGCGTGCACGAGTTGCGCGACTGGAATGACGTCAGCCTCCTCACCGTGAAAGTGGATCGCCTCGAGCGCTGGTCGCGGCCCGGCCTTCTTTGTATTGGCGATGCGGCTCATGCCATGTCTCCTATCGGCGGAGTCGGAATTAACCTGGCAATCCAGGACGCGGTTGCCACCGCCAACATTCTGGGTCCAAAGCTAGCGAGTGGCTCGCTCCGCGACGCTGACCTCGAAGCTGTTCAGCGCCGCCGCGAGTTCCCTACGCGAGCCACGCAGAAACTTCAACTGACAATTCAAAACAGAATCATCGTGGGCGTGTTGACCAGTTCTCATCCGCTCACAGTTCCCTGGCCGTTGAGGCTGGTGAATGACTGGCAAGTCCTGCGCCGCATCCCTGCGCGTGTAATCGGCATGGGTTTCCGGCCCGAGCACATTCGCACTCCTGAAAACTCGCGCGCCCGCGGCGCATGATTTTTTTGCACAGTCTCTTCCGGCGCGCGATGCTACCATCCGTGGATGCGAACGGCGACAGTTCTTCTGCTCCTGCTTACCGGCACGGTTGGCACGGCGCAGAACCCTCTGGCCAACGATCCCAAGGCTGCCAAGGCTGGCGAGTACGAGTTCCGCATCAACTGCGCACTGTGTCATGGTCTGGGCGCACGGGGCGGCGGACGGGGCCCGGACCTCACTCGCGCGCAGAAAAGGTTTGCCCGCACAGATGCCGAGATGTTCCAGGTCATCAGCAACGGCATTCCCGGCACGGCGATGCCCGCCAACGGCACCAACGGCCAGGGCGTAGGCATGACTGACGAAGAAATCTGGCAGATCATCACCTACATCCGTAGCGTCGAGGTCAAAGCGCCCGCCAGGCCGCTGGGCAACGCTGCGCATGGCAAGGAGCTTTTCTACGGCGACGCCAACTGCTCGCTTTGCCACATGGTCGCGGGCAAGGGCGGGCGATTTGGCCCCGACCTTTCATCTGTCGGCGGGTCGCGCACGCGGGAAGCGATCATTGACTCTGTACGCCATCCCAGCCATCGTCTCGCCTGGGGGCTGACCGAGGCCACAAAGGAATTTCCTCAGGAGTACGAGACCATCATGGTTGTCACCGCGAACGGGAAAGAAATCAAGGGCGTTGCCCTCGACGAAGATAACTTCACTGTGCAAATGATGGACCAGAACGACCAGATTCATCTGCTGGAAAAAGACCAACTGCGCTCGTTTAAAAAGAGCCGTGAGTCGATGATGCCGAAATACACCAGCGATCTTTTGAGTGATAAAGATCTGGAAGACATCGTGTCGTTTTTGGTCAGCGTGGGGGCGAAGTGAGGGCAATGGTTCGTTTTCACCTGCGTCTATGCAACGGCGGGTCTGCACGACAATATGAGCAAGTGTGGAAGAGCGGCCCTTTGAGAGCGGCGTCCAGCGGGCCCAAGAGAGAACCGGCCGTTAGGCCTTGCGTCCCGCGGTGGCTAAAGCCCGAACGGGAAACCTCGCAACGCAGCGCTAAAGCGCCGCTCTTCCACGGTGCTGCACGCCTGCTCGCCGCTGTTCTGATTGCATTCACATCATTCGTGAACCCGTCGGCAGCTCAGGTCACCCCCGACCGCCTCATCCATTCCGCCAAAGAACCGCACAATTGGCTGACTTATTCCGGTGACTATTCCGGACGCCGTTATAGCCTTCTCGATCAAATCAACACGGTGAACGCCCGCACGCTCACCGCGAAGTGGGTTTATCAGACCGCGGCCACGGGAAAACTGGAAACAACTCCGCTCGTGGTTGACGGAATCATGTACGCAACCGCTCAAGACGACCGCGCCTTTGCCCTCGATGCCCGCACCGGCCGTCCCATCTGGATGTATCAGCGTGAGTTGCCAAGCGATATCCGCCCCTGCTGCGGACGCGTCAATCGCGGCCTGGCCATGCTCGGCGATAAAGTCTTTGTCGGTACCCTCGATGCCCACGTGATCGCGCTCGACGCCAAAACCGGCAACGTTATCTGGGATGTCATCGCCGCCGACTATCAGAAAGGCTACAGCTTTACCGTCGCACTGTTAGCGGTGAAAAATCTGATCGTGATTGGCGTCTCCGGCGGTGAATACGGCATTCGCGGCTTCATCGACGCATACGACGCCTCGACCGGCAAGCGCAAATGGCGCTTCTACACCGTGCCCGGCCCGGGCGAGCCGGGTCACGACAGCTGGGAAGGCGACTCCTGGAAGGTCGGCGGCGCGCCTGCGTGGAACACCGGCACTTACGATCCTGCGACCGATCAGATATTTTGGCCAACGGGCAATCCCTCGCCCTCCAATCGCGGCGAAGGACGCGCCGGCGATAATCTCTACAGCAACTCTCTGCTTGCCCTCAATGCCGATACCGGCAAGCTCAACTGGTATTTCCAGTTCACCAGGCATGACGAGCACGACTGGGATGCAACCCAGGTCCCCATCCTCATCGACTCCGGCGGCAAGAGCCTGATCGCGCAAGCCAATCGTAACGGCTTTTTCTACGTGCTCGACCGCACCACTGGCAAACTGCTTTTCGCCAACCCGTACGGCAAGATCACATGGAGTGATTCCAAAGACGCCGATGGACGTCCGGTGGCGAAAAAAGACGCTTCGCCGACTCTGGAGGGCCACACGGTTTGCCCCGGAGCACTGGGCACGACGAATTTCATGGCGCCCACTTACGATCCGCAGACCAATTTGTTCTACGTCACCGCCCGCGACCAGTGCGACATCTTCAGCACCGCCCCGCAACCTTACGAAGCCGGCCACGCGTACTACGGCAGCGCTTACTTTCCTTCGGAAGATGCCGAACCTTACCGCGGATTCCTGAAGGCCATCGATCCTGTCACTGGCGAAATCAAATGGAAGTTCGAGCACACTTCGCCCACGTGGTCCGGCGTGCTCTCAACGGCTGGCGGATTGGTCTTCACCGGCGACGCTGAAGGCAACTTCATCGCCATGGACGCCGCCTCGGGCAGGGTTCTGTGGCATTTTCAGATGGGCGGAGCCGTTTATGCCGCGCCCATGGCGTTCGCAGTCGATGGCAGAGAGTACGTGGCGATCGCAGCAGGCAGCGCGATTTATGCGTTTGGATTGCCGTAGCTATAGAGTGTTCCTTGCGGAAGGTTTGTTAAATCTCCCTCTCTGCTAATTCCTTTTTTTGCTGCCATTTACATGCCAGTCCATTTGCAGGTTGACCAATTAAAATGACCATGATCTAATTATGAAGTCATGAAGGAAGTAGCCATCTCCGAATTCAAGGCCAAGTGCCTCGCACTGCTCGATCAAGTGCAGAAAACAAAGAAGCCGATTCTTGTGACCCGCCGAGGAAAGCCGGTCGCAGAAGTCGTACCTCCGACTCCGGTTCGCGCGAACGACTGGATCGGGTCAATGAAAGATGAAATGGAAATCCTCGGCGATTTAGTGGCTCCGGCTAGCGATGCAGATGACTGGGAGGTTCTGCGCGATTGAGGTTGCTGTTGGACACACACATTTGGCTGTGGAGTTTGAACGACGAAAGTCGTCTCGGACATCGAACGCTCGCCGAGCTGCGCGACCCTGCCAACGAACTGTGGCTTTCGCCTGTGAGCACTTGGGAGGCGCTAATCCTGTACGAAAAAGGCAGGTTCAACTTGCACGCCGAGCCATACGAGTGGATCGTACGCGCCATAGCTCCCTTTCGCGAAGCCCCCTTCACCCATGAAATTGCCGCAGCTTCTCGCCGCCTGCATCTTCCCCAGCGCGATCCCGCTGATCGTTTTCTCGCCGCCACAGCCAAGGTACTCGGCCTCACTCTGTTGACGGCCGACGCCAATTTGTTGGGGCTTGGCGAGATTGCCACCCTTGGAAATCGATAAGATTCCGGAAAGTGCCCTCGAGGCTTACTCCCGCCACTCGCTTCCGATTGACGCCGCCACCTTTCCGTACTAATGTGGAATTACACCGGAAAGGAGGTGGTCGAATGACAAGTTCTGAAGGCAGTAGTAGAGGTACTCATAGACCAGGTGAGGTGGCTGAGACTTAGAGCCGGTCGCTCTAAGCGGGGCTTTCGTGTAACGAGGGCACTCTTGCCCGCGAATTGCGAGAGCTACAGCCCGCACACTACCGGTGAGTAAGGATTGATTCCGCCTGACGAAGGTCGGTCAGGATCGCTGAAACGACAAGTCGTCTTTCAGCAACCCCGGAGTTGCCGTAGAGGCCACGTAGAGTGACCACCTCTTGGTCAATCCCAAACAGTCCACCGGGCGGCCCGCAGGCTTCGTGCTTGCGGGCCGTTCTGTTTATGGTGGTGGCTTTGCGAATGACTTGCCCCTTGGCCTTCTCCGTCCCTTCGCAGTATGCTTGCCCCAATGGCCTTCCTCGATGATCAGGCGGAGCGCCGTCGTCTCGCCCGCACCTACGCCAGCATGACCGACGACGAATTGGTGCACCTGGCCCGGCATCCCGAATCACTGACCGATACTGCCCGGGAAGCGCTTGAAGAGGAACTCGATTGCCGTGACCTCGACGACCCGGAGGAAGAAGAAACTCCAGCGCCACGGCAGGAAATCGAACTCCAGAATCTCGTCACCATCCGCCAGTTTCGCGATCTGCCCGAAGCCCTGCTCGCCAAGGGAAGTCTCGAGTCCGCCGGAATCGAGTGCTTCCTGCGCGACGACAACCTGGTCCGTCTGGACTGGTTCATTTCCAATTTTGTCGGCGGAATCAAACTGTGCGTAAAAGCACAGGACGCCGCCAACGCCCGCCAGATTCTCGACGAGCCTATCCTTGAAGGGCTTTACGTCCACGGTGTCGGGCTTTACGAACAGCCGCACTGCCCGAAATGCGGCTCGCTCGACGTGAACTTTCAGGAACTCGACCGGCCCATCGCCTACATGAGCGCGTTTCTCAACGTGCCGATCCCCGCCCAACGACCGGCGTGGCACTGCCATGCATGCGACGCGGAGTGGGAAGATCCCGGCCATGACGAAAGCTTATCGTCCTGAGCGAGCTCCGGCTTCACGATGAAAGAGCTGCCGGGCATACAGGTTGACTCAGTTGCCAGGCGGAACTAAGATTCGCTGCAAATGACGGATGACCAGTTTCTAACCGGCCGGACTATCTCCCACTATCGCATTCTGGAAAAACTGGGCGGCGGCGGAATGGGTGTGGTGTTCCGGGGTGAGGACACGAAGCTACGCCGATTCGTGGCCCTCAAGTTCCTTCCCGAAGGCATCGCCGGCGATCCCGCCATGCTGGAGCGCTTCCGTCGCGAGGCGCAGGCTGCATCCGCTCTCAACCATCCCAACATTTGCACCATTTACGACATCGACGAGGTTGAGGGGCATCCCTTCATCGCCATGGAACTGCTCAAGGGGGTCACCTTGAAGCATCGGATCGGCAACCTGCCTCTGCCGCTGGACTCGATCCTTGCCATTGGCGTTGAAGTAGCGGACGCTCTCGATGCGGCGCAGTCGGAAGGCATCATCCACCGCGACATCAAGCCGGCAAATATTTTTGTTACCGAGCGTGGACAAGCCAAAGTTCTCGATTTCGGCCTTGCCAAAGTCGTCTCCCGTAGCAGCGGCGAAACGCTCACCAGAGGCGCCACCGGGGTAGATATCAACTTAACCAGCCCGGGCACGGCGCTGGGCACAGTGGCTTATATGTCGCCGGAACAGGCCCGCGGCCGGGAGGTGGATGCGCGCAGCGATATTTTTTCCTTCGGGATCGTGCTTTACGAAATGGCCACCGGTCGGCAGGCGTTTCCCGGCGTCACTTCCGCCGAGATCTTTGACGGCATTCTGAATCGCGCGCCGGTCCCTCCGCTACGGCTGAATCCGGAAATTCCAGCGGAACTGGAACGAATCATCAACAAGTCGCTTGAGAAGGATCCCGGCCTGCGTTATCAGCATGCCGCCGACTTGCGCTCCGATTTGCAGCGCCTCAAGCGCGACACGGACTCCAGCCACCGTGTTGTACCGGAGGTCGCTTCGGGCGGAGTCTCGGGAGTGGCCGTGACCGCGGTCTCTGCCATGCAATCCAATGCAGCGCCCCGAGTCAGCAGCGCGGCCCGGCCGGCGCATACGAGCAGCTCCGCGGTAGCCGCCGCTGCCCGGCAGCACAAGTGGGGAACCGCCGCCATCGCGGCTACTGCGTTGATCTTGATCGCAGCTGCGGGATACGGAGTTTACTCCATCTTCCGCCGCCCGGCAGCGATGCCCTTCCAGAACTTCAGCGTGAACCAGGTCACCACCTCCGGGAAGGCGGCCCTCGCCGCTATTTCTCCTGATGGCAAATATGTGCTCAGCGTCCAGAATGACAACGGTCTGCAAAGCCTGTGGCTGCGCAACGTGCCCACGGCCAGCGACACCCAGGTGGTCCCTCCTTCCGCGTCCACCTATGCCAGCCTTCGGTTTTCTCCGGATGGAAACTACATTTATTTCCGCAAGGCCCAGAATACGGTCAACAGCGATTACAACCTGTACCGCGCGCCGGTGCTGGGCGGAACGCCACAAACCGTGGTTCGCGATATCGACAGCGAGGTTACCTTTTCGCCCGATGGCAAGCGCATGGCCTACGTGCGGGCAAACGATCCCGAGCTGGGCAAATATCGGATACTGACGGCCGATCTTAGCGGCAACAATGAAAAGATTCTTCTGATTTCATCCAGTCCCGACATACCGACCGTCTTGACCTGGTCTCCTGACAAGTCGGAGCTGGCTTTGAGCTTAGTTCAGCCGGAGCAGGCTCTCGGAGGGATCGATCTGTTGAACATCGACACTGGTAAGACCCGTAGATTTGAGACCTTCAATGACAGACTCACCGATGAGTTGACATGGCTGCCCGATGGACGGGGAATTCTCGCCCTTTTCCAGCAAGCTGGGCCCGACTTTAGCCGGCAGCAGATTGGGTTCATCCCCGCGAGTGGTGGCTCACCTCAGCCCATCACCCGCGACGCCAACCGGTACGTGACACTAACCGTTTCGGCCGATGGCAAAGCCATAGCCACGGTGCAGCAGAAGACGACGGAAAACCTGTATCTGCTTTCCGGGGCCGGCGCCCAGAACGCGGGGATCGAGCCCCTTTTCTCTGAGGGACAGGTTGTAGGTTCGTTTGATTGGGCGCCTGACGGTAGCTTGCTGGTAAGCGACGGACCCCATCTTACGCGTGTTAGCGCCGACGGGAAGAATCGCTCCCAGCTTATCGTGGACCCCTCCGCCGGCATTTTCGATATTGCTCCATGCGGCAATGACCACATGATTTTCTCTTGGGCCTTCCATGGAGGCGAAAACGTCGCCAGTTTGTGGCGCGCCAATCCGGACGGATCAAATCCGACAAGAATTACGAATGGAAAATTGGACGTGGGGGCCATTTGCTCGCCGGACGAAAAATGGGTCTACTATTTCGACCGTGCCCAGCGCCAGCTTGCTCGCATGCCTCTGGACGGTTCCGGAAAGTCCGAACCGGTGCCTGGAAGCGGAGTACCCAACAGCTTTCTGTCTGCCGGCATGGCACTATCAACGGACGGCAAAATGCTTGGCTATGTCCTGTCGAT
>Ga0335081_10018242_pt1 | contig 11342 bp, 7 predicted proteins | sample Lox_Sample_35_FD_206713 | JGI IMG/M metagenome (GOLD analysis project Ga0335081, IMG submission 206713) | Soil microbial communities from Loxahatchee National Wildlife Refuge, Florida, United States - Lox_Sample_3.5 | ecosystem: Environmental > Terrestrial > Soil > Wetlands | place: USA: Florida... | reverse complement strand
AAATGTGGAAGGCCGCAACTCTCCACCACTTCATAGCTGTGATCCGGACGCGAGGTGGCTTGCCCGAAAAGAGGCAACTAAGCTTCCATCTTTCAGGCCTTTAAAATCATTTGTTTGCCTGCTCTTCGCCTTGGGCCCAAGTAGTTTTTGCTGGTAGTTTCTGCACAGTTCGGAGCAAAGCAAAGGTGAATTGCGAAGCGAGCGAGCAAAAAAGACGCCCCACCAGGCGTCTTTTGCTGAAATCAGTCCGTTTCAAGTTCTAGTTGCTGGCGCCCCCGATGGCCGCACTTTGGGTCGCGTTCTCCGGCTGAATCACCACGCCATCAAACGGGGTCGCAGCCACAAAATGGCCGTGCACCACCGTGACCCGACGCAGGGGATACCCTGAGTCCGGCCCGCGTTGCCAGCTCCGGCCGCTGTCCTCGCTCTCGAAGACCACGCCGGTCGAGGTGCTGGTGGCAAGCAGGCGCTTGCCGTTTTCATCGTAGGCGATCGAGCTGATGTTCTTGTCCGGCAGGCCGTTGAACAAGTGCTGCCAGCTTGCGCCCGCATCCGAACTGCTCCACGCGCCCTCCCGCGCCGCAATCAGAATCTGCCCATCCGGCGCCAGCACCAGCCCGCGGATCGTCAGATAGGCGGGAAGGGTCGCCTGCTGCCAGCTCACGCCCCCATTGGAAGAGAGCACGACATGCAGGCGCGTAGCGGCGACTTCGGTATCCCGGCTGGCTTGCACGGCAATGAAATCCTCTTTGCCCAGGATCGCTCCGCCGCTCCAGCTCTTTCCCTGGTTCGTGCTGGTATAGATACCCGCGGTTGTGGCCGCCAGCCAGCGTCCGGGAACAATCTCGATATCATCCACTCGTGCATCCAGGACCCCGTGCGAGTAGGATTTGCTGGCCACGCTCACCCGCTTCGCGCCCTTCTTCACCGTGCGCAGCGTCGTCTTTTCATTCATGATGCTCTTGCTGGGCCGCCATTCGCTGCTCTCGCGCGTCAGCATGAAGATGCCTTTGTTCGTTCCCGCCACCAGTGTGCCGTCGCTCGCCTGCTTCAGCGTAAATACGTCGCGCCCATCCAGGCCCATGCTCTTCTGCAGCCAGTGCTGGCCGCCGTCGTGGGAAACAAACACGCCGCCGTACTCGCGGTCGTTCACCACGCCGACGTAAAGCGTGTTCGAATCCTTGTTGTCGGCCAGAATTGAGGTCACATAGCGGTGCGTGTAACCGTGGTTCGAGGGAGCAAACGTCAGGGCGCCGTCATCGCTCGCCAGCACGCCGCTGCGATCGGTCGCCAGCAGGACCCGCCGCGAATTGCGCGGATCAATCTGCACGTCGTTCACCACCACTTCCGAACTGCTCACATGCTTCCAGCTCTTGCCTCCATCCGTCGTCTTCCACAAACCTTCGGTCGTGCCGGCATAAACCGTTGCGGGATCGCTGGGGTCCTGCTTCAGCACGCGCGTGCGCCTCGCGGAGAAGGGAATGCCCTGAATCTTCTGGAATGACTCGCCCGCGGTCTGGCTCTTATAGATTCCCGAACAGGCGCTGGCGAAAACCGTGCTGGGATTGGTCGAATCCACAATGATCGAGAACACATCCGAGTCCTCGATCATTCCCTTGTTGATGTGCTCCCAGGTCAGGCCGCCGTCGGCGGTCTTCCAAGCCAGGTGCCAAGTGCCGGCGTAAACAACATTGGGATCCTTGGGGTCAACTGCAATGGATTCGACGTTTCTGATCTCGGTCAGCGTAACCGGCGACATCCGCTCCCAGCTGTCTCCTCCATCCCGGCTGCGAAACACGCCATCCAGCGCGCCCGCGGTCAAAACACTGGAATTCGACGCCGCCACGGCAAAGGCCCGGATGGACTTGCCATGCATTCCCGGCAGGGCCTGCCACGTCAGACCGCCATCCCGCGAGCGAAACAGATCGCCGGTCTGCTGATTGTCCACGCTCCAGGCGGCGACATAAATTGTTTCGGGATGGCGCGGATCTACCGTGATGTGGTCCAGCACGTAATCGTCGTCATTGCCGAAGTGGGCAAAGCGAGCCCAGCTATGCCCGCTGTCGCGGGAGAGGAAAATAGTCCCGGTGCTGGTGCCCAGGTAAATGCGATCGGGGTTCTGCGGATCGTAACTCAGGCTGCGAACGTCACCCCCATCGGGCCCCACGACCGTCCACTGCGCAGCCCAGGAAAAAGTCGAGAGAAGCAACAGACAAACCAACGCTGTCAAGCACTTACGACATGACGGGCCCCATTCCATAAGTCATCTCTCCACCGGCAATGCCTGCCGCACCGCAAAGCGTGACAGGGTAATACCTTTCCAGCAAGGTTACCTAAGGGCAGAACAAAAAGAGGCCGGTCGAACGCGAGGCTCGACCGGCCGACTCCGAAGCGCTGTTCGGCTTATTGAGCCTTGGGCGCCGCCTTCTTCTTGGCTGCCGGATGGGGATGGTCGGGCACCGCTTTCACCTTCGACTCATCTACCGGCTGGGTGCCTTCCTCGGAGAATGTCGCTCCGGCAGGCACGATCCAGAACTCATCCGTTTGCGTCCCAGCGCTTCCCGTGCGGGTTTCGATGCGGCCGGGATCAATGCCCAGCTTGGCTTCGCCGCCCGTCAGGTAAGCCTTGGCATTCACCGCCCGTTCCGCGGCCAGGTTCTTCCGCTTCTCGGTCGGCTCAGCGTTACCCACGATGACCAGCCGGTTGTCGGCGCTCTGCTGCAGGTTCTTGCCGACATCATCCAGCTTGCCCTTGCATTCGTTGTCCACGCGCCATGGCTTTTTGATCTTGGCCATGTTCGCGAAGTCGCATTCGCTCAGCTTGCTGGCCTGCGGCGGTGGTGGTGGCGGCGGAGGCGGAGCCTGCACCGTCACTTGGGTCGAGGCCTGCGTGCTCAGTCCGCGTGGATCAGAGCATGTTGCGCTCACCGTGACCTGGCCGGGTGATGCGCCGGTCGTATTCAAAGTGGCGTTGGGACCGTTGCCGGAGACCGTGCCGCTCGTGGCGCTCCAGCCGCTCACGGTCACCGTCTGATTATCCGGACTACTGCACGAGCAGGTCAGGCTGACCGTTCCGCCCACCTGCACGGTGGTCGGATTCGCCGAGCACGACATGGTTGGCGGATTCGGCGGTTTCACCGTGAAATTGGCCGAGCAGCTGGCTTCGCCGCCTTTTTTCATCTTCGGGTCCGCGATGCGCGCGGTCACCGTATAGCTGCCGCCCGCAACTCCGTTGGTATCAATGCTCGCGGTATTGTCCTTGCCTGTCACCTTTCCGCCGGTCGCGTTCCAGGTGTAAGTCAGCGTGTGCTTGGGATTGAAGTTGCTGGCCGTGGCCGTGGCCGTGATCGGCTCCCCAACCATCACTTCTGCGGGTTGAACCGAGCAGCTGGCGGCCGGCGGCACTTGCGGTGCGCCGCCAAAGTTCCATACCAGACCGCTGCGCAGCCGTACTCCCTGCAGATCGGGCCGCCGCAGTTCAGGAAACGACGGCGCCACGATGTCGGCGAAATGATGATGAGACCACATGTAATCTGCCTCGAACAACCGGAAAGACAGGCGGTTCGAGATGGGCAAGTCCATGCCGCCGCCAAGAATTGCGCCGACGCCGTTGCTGGCCGGGTCGCCGCTGACGCTCAGCCGGTTATAGCCCACCAGACCATTCAGAAACAGGTTCACGCCCTCGGTGCGCACCATGAAGCGCGGCCCGGCGGAGCCCGTGGTCATGTACCCAAAGCTGCCCCAGTTCTGGCCGAGATCGGCTTCCAGGCCCCAGTGCGAATCCATGTTGAAGGTGAAGCTGGCGCCGAAGCCATTCAGGCCGGGAATGTGCTCGCCCACGGGCGCATTGGGATCCTGAAACGGCGTAGGCACATTGCCACCGATGGCGGTGGGCGCCACCCATTGATAGCCGGTGAACACATCGAATTTCGGCGTTTCCTGCTGGGCTGAGGCGGTCGCCGCCAACAACCCAAGCGAGAGAAGCAAGCCTATGCCGGCAACCAGTACGCTTACACTACCGGTGTTGCGACGACGAGACATGTAATCCTCCAAAAAATCTTCCACTTTTCTTGCGCGGTTCTTCCTAAATAAGTTCGCAGGGGCTCCCGCAAAGGAAACAGAAGTAAAACAGAATTATCAGCAATCCATCAATCGCAACTCATCAATAAAGACGCGTGCTGCAAGAAAGAATGTGCCGCTGCTGCAGCGAACGATTGTACAGCATAGCAAGAGTTTCGGTTCCGTGTTCTGCCGCGTATTTACTCTCATTGTGCGCATCGGCGTGCTTGCATCCTACGTCTCAGATTGATACAAGTTATGCTCGAACTTAGCGCCGCAACTGTCCTGCGATCACACAGCAGCTTTGATCGCCGGCAAGGTGACACGTGGCCGCAAATGGCGTAAGGTCTCACGTCTATGGGCCAGGAAGAGATATGAGCCAGGAAAAAATCCTGATCGTGGAAGATGAGGAAAACGAACGCACCGGCCTTGCCGAGCTCATTTCCGCCTGGGGCTATCGCGCCGAAACCGCGCGGGACGGCGCCGAAGGCCTGGAGAAAATCGCCAGCTTCTCGCCTTCGATCGTCGTCACCGACATGAAAATGCCGCGCATGGGCGGGCTGGAGCTGCTGGAAAAATTGGCCCTGGATTCGCAGACCATGGCGGTGATCGTGGTCACCGCGCAGGGCACGATTGATAGCGCCGTGCAAGCCATGCGGATGGGCGCCTATGACTACATAACCAAACCGATTGACACCAACCGCCTGCGGACGATTCTGCAGAATGCATCCGCCTTGTTAGGAACGCGCGCGGAACTGGAAGTCACGCGCCGCAAGTTGCGCGACACCGGCACACTCGGCAGCCTGGTCGGCCCCTCGAAGAAAATGCAGGAGATTTTTCGCCTGGTGGAAATGGTCGCGCCCAGCACGGCTTCGGTACTGATCACGGGCGCGAGCGGCACCGGCAAGGAGATGGTCGCGCGGACCATCCATGAACTGAGCCCGCGTCGCGCTAAGCCGTTCATTCCCATCAATTGCGCCGCCATTCCGGAGACCCTGATCGAAAGCGAAATCTTCGGCCACGAGAAAGGCGCTTTTACCGGCGCACTGGAACGGCGCACCGGCTGCTTCGAGCTGGCCGAAGGGGGAACGCTGCTGCTCGATGAGATCGGTGAAATGCCGGTTGCCACGCAAGCCAAATTGCTGCGCGTGCTCGAAGATCGCAAGCTGCGCCGCCTCGGAAGCAAGGTGGAAACTACGGTGGATGTGCGGGTTTTGGCCGCCACCAACAAAGTGCCGGAAGAAGCGGTGGCGCGCGGCGAACTTCGCACCGACCTCTACTACCGCCTCAACGTCTTCAACATCCACATGCCGCCGCTGCGCGAGCACAAGGAGGACATCCCCGACCTGGTGCACGCCCTGCTCGCGGAAATGAGCGCCAAGCATGGCCGGAAGGTCACCACGGTCAGCGAGGCGGTGCTTAATCTGTTCCGCAACTACTCCTGGCCGGGAAATGTGCGCGAGTTGCGCAACACGCTCGAGCGCGCGGTGATCGTCTGCGATTCCGCGGTCATCGAAACCAAGCATCTGCCGCCCGGATTCGGCCAGGCCGCAGTGCGGCCTTCGGCGGATGATCCTGATGCCGTCCGGCTGGGCGTGGGCACCACCGTAGAAGAGGCGGAAAAACTCCTGATCCTGAAAACGCTGGAAGCCACCAGCAACAACAAAACCCGCGCCGCAGAGATTTTAGGCATCAGCCTGAAAACCCTGCATAATAAGCTTAAGGAATACGGCAGCGCCTCCACCGAGGGCTCGGCCGAGAAAGAATCGCCGGAGAAAGAAAAGGAAGAAGAAAAAGAAGCTGCACCGGAATAACGTGTGCCGGATGGCCGACCGGCGCGCGCCTCATACGTAGTGGTCGAATCATGCGGCGCAGGACCCAACTCGTATTGGCCATTACCTTCATGGTGGCGGCGCTGGCGGCCGCGTTTTCCTACGCTTACGTCTCCCAGTTGCTGCGCCAGCGGATCACGGTGGCGCAGGAAACCGCCTCGCTGCTGACCTCGCAACTCGCTTATCTCGCCACCAACGCCGCGCCCGATCTCAGCAGCACCAAGGTGGATACCAGCAATCCGGCGGAAGTGCGCCGCGGCCTGGCCTACTACCTCAGTACCGATCGCGACCTGAACACGATGCTGGAGTCGGTGGTCGGGAGCTGGCCCATCATCTACGACGCCGCCCTGGTTGACGCTGACGGCAACGCCATTCTGCACACCAACCCGGACATGATCGGCAAACCGGTGCCCCACCGGCCGGATTTTCAGCAGGTGCAGAACGCCGGGTTCCGCCGCCAGCTGCGCTTGGTTTACAGCCCGGCGGCCGTCTATGACGTGCGCATGCCCCTACAATTGAACGGCGCCCCCTTTGGCAGCATTCGCGTGGGCGTTTCCACGGTTTTCCTGAAGAGCGAAATCACCCCCAGATTGCAGCACGCCGTGATTTTTTCCTGCGCCGCGGTTCTGCTGTCATTGATTCTGGCGGCGGGCCTGTCGCGCCTGGCGCTCGGACCGCTGGAGGAAATCAACCGCAGGCTGGATAGCATGGCGGGCGAATCCGCAACCATTGAGGAACCTGAGCGCCATGACGAATATGGTCTGGTCACGCTCAAAATCGCCCACATCGGCCGCCAGATGCGCGACACCAAAGAAATCTTTTCTGCGCTGAAGGACAGCGTGGACCAGATCATGGGCAATTTGCAGGACGGCCTGATGCTCTTCACCCGCGACCTGCGGGTGGTTCTTGTGAGCGCCTCAGTGGAGCGTTTTCTCGGACGTGAGCGGCAGGACCTGCTTGGCCGCACCGCCAAAGAGATTTTCACTTCTTCAACCGCGCTCGGCGCGCTGCTGCTCGAATCGTTCCAGTTTCGCCGTCCCATCAGCCAGCGCGAGGTCGAAACGAGCAATGGCAAGCGCGTGCAGGTGGCGCTCGATTTCATCCAGGAAGGCGGCACGCCGATCGGCGCGCTGCTGACTTTTCGCGATACCGAATCCGTGCGCCGCATTGAAGACGAAATCGAAATGTCGCGCCGCCTCTCGGCCGCCGGCCGGCTAACTCGCGGCGTGGCCCATGAGGTGAAGAACCCGATCAACGCGATCGTTCTGCACCTGCAATTGCTGCAGAACAAACTCAAGCAGGCCGATCCGGATACGCGCCGCCACATGGACATTATTGACAGCGAAATCCACCGCCTCGACCGCGTGGTGCAAACCCTGGTGGATTTCACCCGTCCCCACGACCTGCACCTCGAAGAGACCGACCTGCGCCAGGTTCTGGAAGATGTCGTCACGCTGGCGACTCCCGATACCGCTCAGCACGGCGTCAATCTGGTCCGCGATCTGCCCGATGAGCCGCTGCCCGTGCGGGTGGACACCGACTTCATGAAACAGGCCATCCTGAATGTTGTGATCAATGGCATGCAAGCCATGCCCAAAGGAGGAACCCTCACCATCCATGCCCGGCGTGGCGACGATGTGATCCTCACCGAAATTCGCGATCAGGGCTTCGGCATTCCTCCCGAGGTGCAGGAGAAGATCTTCGAGCTCTACTTCACGACGCGCGAAGGCGGCAGTGGTATTGGCCTGGCGCAGACTTATCAGATTCTGCAGTGGCATTACGGCTCGGTGGACTTCGAATCGCGTGTCGGTCACGGCACCACCTTCCGGCTGCGGCTGCCGGCGGTTGAAGTCCGCCCTGATCTTCTTAGTTCCGAGCCAGTCAAGTCCGGCCCGCTCAAGCCTGATTCCGGCAAACCTGATTCCCCAACAAAAGACGCGCTGAACGAGACCGCCGCCCGCACATAAATACAGTGTGAATATTTGTGGAGAGTCTGCGCCGGTCGGGCCTTCCAGAGGTAGAATCTAGGGAAGCTTCACTGCCCGGCCGCGCCCCCCGGGACAGGACAAAACCGAGATGATTCTGGCCGCCATGCTCGCGTCTGTGCTGCTGGCCCCTCTCGCCAGCTTTGGAAAGGCCCAGCCGTGCATGATTGCGGCCGCGGCCTTCCAGGCAAAGCCACAGGCGCCCGCACCGGAAACGACTCCGCCCCCGGATCAGCAGCCTGCCCAGAACCAGTCCGGAAGCTCGCAATCTTCATCTACGCCGGAAACGACGGTTCCGAACGCCACGACTTCGGCTACCGCCAAAAAGAAGCGGCCACGAAAACACAAGACCGCCGCAAACAGCAAGCCGGCCAAGGTGGTGGTGCAGAACGGCGGCACCTCCGATCCGAAGGTGCAGCTCACCCCCGGCGTCTCCGCACAGCAGGCTTCGAGCGCGCAGAACAGCGTGAATCAACTATTGAATACGACAGATGAGGACCTCAAGAAGGCCTCCGACAAGCAGCTCAACGCGAACCAGCAGGACATTGTGACGCAGATCCATATGTTCGAGGAGCAGGCCAGGGACGCGCTTGCCGCCGGCGACCTGCAGCGCGCGCACAATCTGGCGGTCAAGGCCAATCTGCTCGCCGCTGAGCTGGTCAAACCTTAGGGCAACACAAAGCGCGATCGCCAGGCGCGATCACCAGACGCTAGCGCCCCCTCGCTCTGGCGGCATTCACTTTGGTCAGAAGGTCCTGTGCCGGCTGCTGCACCGGCCCCGGAATCTTTACCGCCTCAGTCAGTATCTCGCGCGCTTCGTTCACTTTGTTCAGCTTGGCGTAGGCGTAGCCCAGCCGGTAGAGCGCAACCGAAAGTTGATCCGGTTGCCCCTTCAGCAGCGCCACCGCAGCCTTGAGCTCCGGGACCGCCGCCACGGTTTTGTCCTGCTTCATGTAAGCGTAGCCGAGAGTGGAATGGGCCACCCCTGCTGAAAGTTTTCGTGAGCTGTCCGCGTCCGGAGCATCCGCTTTTGCCACCGCGATGGTTTTCTGCGCGTAGGTAATTGCCTTGGGCAGGCTGCCCGGTTTGGGATCATCCACATATGCATTGGCCAACAGCAGCAGCGTAGGCAGGCTGTTCGGATTCGCCGCCAGCGACTTCTCGCCGTAGCTCACCAGCCGCGACATGTCATTCAACTGTGAAAGCGCGACCATAGCGTACTGAGCCACCGCGTCCTCGAAGCGCGACTTGGGAAACGCCGGAGTGAAACTCTCGATGTAGGCCATGCGCTTTTTGGCGTCATTCTCGTCCACAATCACGTTGAAGGCCGCCGCTTCCAGAAACTGATACGACTCGGTGCTGTTGTCGGGCGCCGCCTGCTCGGCCGATTTCAGGTTTGCGTTGTAGGCCTGGCCGCCGCGCACCGCATAGGCCATGACTTTGGCGTTGTCCTTCAGCTGCTGCGCCAGATTGGTTTGCATGACCAGAATGTCCACATTATCGGGCGAGCTGGCCAGCGCCTTGTCGCCATACTCCAGGGCCTTTTGCAGATCATTCGTGTTCTGGTAAAGCTGCGCAATCTGCCAATTGCCGTAGGCCACGGCCGCCGGGTTCGCCGAAAACTGCTGCACGAAATCCTGGTACATGGCCAGCTTCTTTTGCGGGTCGGGCTCGGCCGTGATCGCCTGCAGGGCCTTGTCCTCCGGCGATCCCGCCGCAATCGCGATTCTGTTTCCCTGCGCCTGCAGAAAAACCGGTGAAGCAATAATTGCAAGGGATGAGAGAAGAAGAACCGATCCGACTGACGCGAGAACCGGCGCAAGAACTGACGCGACAACCCAGCGTGCACGCCTCATACGCCACCTCCGCACGAGTGCCGCCGCGAATCGTAGCGCCGAATGGCAAGATGCGCAAGACCAAGATGTGGAAGAGAAAGATGTGGCGCGGGCGCCCCCGCTCGCGAAAAATCTGGGTCGTGTGTTCCGGAACACTCCTCTCTGCACTGGGTTAGAGCGGAGCTAGCTCCGTCTCATCCCCCTGCTCTGCGGTGAATCCTCCGCGCACACAACCGTAAGTTGGCGATCTTCCGTCCATCGTTTAAAGTGACTTGTGCGCGCCATTCTGCAAAAACCGGCGCTGCGTTACGTCTTCGCCGCGAATCTGATTTCCATGCTGGGCAGCGGCATGAACTCCGCCGCCGTCGCCTGGTACATCCTGCAGGCCACGCATTCCGAAGTCGCCCTCGGCACCTTCGCCGTCGTGCAGACCATCCCCGCCATGCTGATGCTGCCCTTCACCGGGGTCATCATTGACCGCGAAGATCGCCGCCGCCTTGTGATGATGCTCGACGCGCTGCGCGCTGTCATCATCGTGATCGTTTCGCTCCTCGCCTTCGCCCACCGGGTCAAGGTCTGGCAACTTTACCTGATGAACATGCTGGTCGCCGCCGGCTTCTGGATGTTCTGGCCGACCATCACCGCGCTCATTCAGGAGCTCACGCCGGGCGAGGAATTCGTCCACTCCAACACCTTTCTGCTGGCCGGCGTGCAAGGCGGCTGGCTGATCGCCGGCTCGATCGTCGGCTTCGTCTATAACCACATCGGCCTGGGCGGCGTACTGCTGATTGACGTTTCCACTTACGTGGTTTCATTCCTCTGCTACTTCGCCGTGCGCAAGGGACATCACGTGGTGCCTCGCCCGGCCGAGTTGCAGGCCGATATCGCCGCCGCGGAGACCGCCCTCGAGCGTTTCATTCGCGAGATGCGCGAAGGCATTCAGTTTCTGCGCGGCCGCGTGGGCCTGGTTTTGCTCGGCGCGAGCTGGGCATTTTTTCTCGGCGCCATGATGACCGGCGTGGTGGTCACCGCCCCGCTTAGCGACCAGGTCTTTCACGCCGGCCCGGTGGGGTACGGCTGGCTCAACGCCGGATGGGGCGTGGGCGCCTTCTGCAGCGCCTTGTACGCGCCGGTTTTTATCGCGCATTTGAGCGCCCGCCGCCTCATCGCCATCTCCATGGGCGTGCTCACCATCTGCATGACGCTGGCGCCGCTTTCGCCCTGGCTCGCGGTCGCCGTGCTGGCTTACGCCACCATGGGCTCGGCCCGCGGCCTGAGCAGCGTGGCCATGAACACCAGCATCATGGAGCAGGTGCCGCAGCACTTCATGGGACGGGTGCAGAATACGTTCTACTTCGCGGGCACTGCGCTGCAGATCATTCTGGGCCTGCTGGTCGGCGCCGTGGCGCAATGGAACCTGGTTGCCGGATTTTCGATCATCGGCCTGGTGTACGGCCTGGCGTTTGTGTGCTCGAGCTGGCCGCTGCGGCAAGCCGCCGCAGTGGAAGAGGCGCTCTAGCACGCTGGAGGCCCCATCCAAACTAAAGGTTGCCCCATGCTTCGCAATGTTCGAAGCGTGGGCACAAGGATGGAGCCCCCCAGATTTACAAGTTGTGGTCCTCTCTTCGAGT
>Ga0335081_10018241_pt1 | contig 11342 bp, 4 predicted proteins | sample Lox_Sample_35_FD_206713 | JGI IMG/M metagenome (GOLD analysis project Ga0335081, IMG submission 206713) | Soil microbial communities from Loxahatchee National Wildlife Refuge, Florida, United States - Lox_Sample_3.5 | ecosystem: Environmental > Terrestrial > Soil > Wetlands | place: USA: Florida... | reverse complement strand
CTGTGGGCTCCGTGATCTCTGTACTACCAATGCCAAGTTTCGTCGCGGCGCGCGAAGCGGATTTCACCACAGAGACCACAGCGCGGCAGAGCCGCAACCAAAACGTCTTTACTACGCCGCAGGAGACATTTGAAAAAAGACGCAAACATTTGACTGTTAGTAGTACAGAGAACGCGGAGAAGACACAGGACAGGGAAAGTGTCCTCGCTTTCTTTTCGGTTACCTCTGTGTCTTCTGTGAACTCTGTGTTGAAGTCTTCTTCGGTTGCGGCCAGAGGCTGCGCTGTGCTACAAATGCCAAGTTTTCGTCGCGGCGCGCGAAAAAGATCTCACCACAGAGACCACAGCGCGGCAGAGCCGCAACCAAAACGTCTTTACTACGCCGCAGGAGAAATTTGAAAAAGACGCAAACATTTTGACTGTTAGTAGTACAGAGAACACGGAGAAGACACAGGACAGGGAAAGTGTCCTCGCTTTTTTTTCGGTTACCTCTGTGTTTTCTGTGAACTCTGTGTTGAAGTCTTCTTCGGTTGCGGCCAGAGGCGCTGTGTTTGAATCTTTCACAATCAGGCGCTCTTAAGCCAGATGACATCCACACGATCGGACTCCTGCGCCTCGTAAACCTTGGCCAGTCCCGCCTGGGCAGCCAGGGAATGGAGGGCGCCCGCCGACGGGAATCCGACAAAGCGGATGAAACGCCGGGCGGCCTTCGCCAGCCAGGATGGAAACACGAGGTCGCTGTAGATGAGGTAACCTCCGGTTCGCAGCACGCGGACCATTTCCGCGAGGGCTCGTTCCCAGTTGGGGATGTGATGGGTGGCCATGCTGGTGGCCACGATATCGAATTCCCCATCGCGAAAATCCAGGCGGGTGGCATCCATGACGCGGAAATGCAGGTTCGGGCGCGTCGCACCTTTTTGAGCGGCGTCGATCTGCTTGGGATCGACATCGACTCCCGTAACCTCAAGATTGGTTGCGGCAGCTATGGCGGTGGCAGCGAAGCCAACGCCGCACCCCACGTCCAGGTACCGCCACCCAGCCGCCGGGGTGATATGGCGCAGCAGCCCCATCGCGCGTTGAGCGAGCCGGGTTGAGCGGGCGGGCCGGTTCACGAAGTGTTTCTCCAGTGCCGTCATTTTCATATCTTCCTCCTGATGTTCTCCCACAAGTTGTACCGCACTCGAGATTATGACTGACGGTCAGTCAGTTGTCAAGATCTTCTTACGCAGCGGCGCGGCCGGTGGGTTCGAAAGCAAACTCAGGTGGAGTGACGAGCAGGCTGCGGAAACAAGCCTCCCGCGCATGTCTTCCTGAGCCCGTTCGCCCTTCCGCAGCGAAGGGCCCTGAGCGGCCAGCGAAGGGGCTCAGGGTAAACTCCGCGAAGGATCCCTCTTCTCTGTTTTCAAGGAGTTAAGAGAGATGCTTCGCTGCGCTCAGCATGACAGAGACCTTTCTCCGCAGCCTGCGAGACTAATACATGGGTCGATTGGTGCTTCGTATTTTGACGCCCTCTTCTTCAAAAGGTGAATGAACCTGTATAATCTGTAGGTTGAAATCTCGAGGCCAGGGCGTGCAATGAACGTGATAATTCGCGGTAACTTTCATCTCAAGACCATTCTCGCGGCGACTCTGGTCGGGGCAGGCATTCTGGCCTTCCATTGGCCGGCGGACCTCGCTGCGGGTCAGGCCAAGAAGCCGGCCGCGCGCGCGACCACCCCCGGGACCGCGGCGAAGCCCGGGTCGAAGGCCAGGTCTTCTTCGGCCACATTGCAAACGCTGCGCAACGTGGGCAAAGCGTATTACGAGCAGGGCAAGTACCCGGAGGCCGTGGAGCAGTTCCACAAAGTAGTGGCGGCCGGTCACGCGCTGGCCACGGACCACCTGGACCTGGGCCTGGCTTTGATGCAGGCCGGCCAGCCCAATCAGCTCGACGAGGCGCTGGGCGAGTTGACCACGGCCCGGCAAATGGACCCGAAGCTGGTGGCTGCCGATTACAACCTCGGGATTCTCTACATTCGCGAGCTGCGCTATCCCGACGCCGAGGCGGCGCTGAAGCGGGTCACCGCGGCCGACCCGAGCGATCCTGCCGGGTGGTTCAACATGGCCGCCGTCTACTTTGCCGAGCACCGTCTCCCCGATTCACTGGACGCTTACAAGAAAGTCTACGAGATGGGCTTCGCCCGGGGCGAGAACTTCTATGTGGCGGCGCTTTTTCACATGTTCACCATTCTCACGCGCCTGCGGGAACGGCAGGAAGCGGAGAAGTATCTCAAGCTGCACGAGCAGTGGCGCGACAAGGTGCCCAACATTTCGCTGCAGAACCCGGCGCTGCAGGGCGGCAAGTACGGAGCGATCCTGGTACCGATCGCCCCGGTAACGGCGGCCATCCGCGAGGCCGGCGCGTACAAGGTTGCGTTTGCCGACGTCACCCCCAAGCTCGGCATTAAGCTGGCCGCGGTGGCAGCGCCGGCGAATGACCCCGAACACCAGATCGCGGCGAAGCTCAGTGGTCCCTCGGTCGCGGTGGGCGATTACGACGAGGACGGCCATCCCGACCTGTACCTGGTAGTCCCGGCGGGCAAGAACCACCTGCTGCATAACAACGGCGACGGAACTTTCACGGACGTGACGGAGAACGCAGGACTCGCCGGCCAGGGCGCGAGTGTCTCGGCGTCTTTCGCCGACTACGATAACAGCGGCCACCCCAGCCTGTTCGTGACGGGAGTAAACGGAGTGGCGCTCTACCACAACAATGGCGACGGAACCTTCAGCGACGCCACCGAGAAAGCCGGATTGCGAAAGCCCGGCAGCGGCCAGTCCTCTGAGCTAGCGACGCGGGTATTGCTGTTTGACGCCGACAACGACGGATTTCTGGACCTGGTGGTGACGGTCTACACCGACCTCAGCGCTTCCCTGAAAGAGGGATCCCTTAATTTCGCTGGCGATTCCTCGGCCGCGCAGAGCCACTTCTATCGCAACAACGGTGACGGCACTTTCAGCGATATCACCGCCGTCTCCGGCCTCACTGCGGCCAAGGGCAAGATGCGCGGCGCTGTCTTCGGCGACTTCAACAACGACGGCTACGCCGACTTGCTGTTTTTCCGGGATGGCGGCCCGCCGCTGCTGTTCAAGAACGTGGGCGAAGATAAATTCGTTGAACGGACGGCCGAGGCCGGCGCCGCGCTGGCCAAGTCAGGCGCGGTCAACGTCCAAGTGGCGGACTTCAATCACGACGGCAAGTTCGACCTCGCGCTGTGGTCTCTCACCGGCTACCAGGTATTGCTCAATCGGGGCGGCGGAAAGTTCGAGGCCGTCGAGCACCTGCCCTCGATTTCGCCGCCTAAAGGCCCTTCCGCTTTCCATGGGACGGTGGCGGACCTGAACGGCGACGGTTTCGACGGCCTGCTGGTGGCGGACGCCAACGGCAAGCCCCACTTTATCGCCAACCACGAAGGCGTTTTCCGGGAAGAGGCTTTGAGGTGGCCGGCGGGCGACGATGCTCCGAGCGATCTGGTTCCGGCGTGGCTGGGCCCGCCGGGCAAGCTGGATCTCGCGGCGGCCACGGATCACGGTCAACTGGCGGTGTTCCAGAAGGAGGGTCCGCCCGCTCATTGGCTGGAAGTAACCTTCGACGGCTACAAGAGCAACAAGGGCGGGGTGGGCGATGTGGTGGAGTTGAAGGCGGGTAACTTCTATAAGAAGGTGGTCGCCACCGGAGGGCCGATCCGCGTCTTCACCGGCGACATTGCCAAGCTTGACGTGGTGCGCGTCACCTGGCCGAACGCCGTGGTGCAGAACACCATCGACGCGCCCACCGATAAGCCCATCGAGATCCGCGAATCGGAGCGGCTGGCAAGCTCCTGCCCCTTCCTCTACGTGTGGAACGGCCGGCGCTACGTCTTCTTCACCGACATTCTGGGTGTGGCGCCGCTGGGCGAGCTTCAGCCCGATGGCACGCGCACCAAGCCCGATCCCCAAGAGTTGGTGCGCCTGGGCGAGTTGCACGCCGAAGACGGCACCTACCAGTTCCAGATCACCAGCGAGATGCGCGAAGTCGATTACGTGGATCAGGCGCGCCTCGTGGCGGTGGATCACCCGGCGGCGGAAGAGGTCTACGCGAACGAGATTTACTCGTCGACGCCGGCGGAGCCCGCAATCTATTCCGTCCGCGAGAAGCATGTTCCGGTTTCGGCGGTGGACGACGCGGGGCACGACGTGTTGCCGCTGTTGCGCGAAGCCGATGGGCGTTACCCCACCGACTTCCGGCGCGACCGCATCCTGGGTCTGGCGGACCTGCACACGCTTACACTCGATCTGGGAGACTTCGCCAATGACGCGGCCCCCGCGCTATACCTGAACGGCTGGGTCTTCTGGACGGACTCCAACGCGTCGCGCGCCCTCATGTCGAACTCCAAGCTGCAAATGGTCCCGCCCTACCTGCAGGTGCGCGATGCCGGCGGCCGATGGGTGACAGCGATTCCGGATATGGGCTTGCCCAGCGGCACACGTCGCACCATGCGCGTAGACCTGGCGGGCAAGTTCCCGACACGCGACCACCACGTACGGATCGTCACCAACCTGTGTGTTTACTGGGACCAGATCTTTTTCACTACGGAGAAACAGAATCCGCTCCTGGTGACGGGCTTTCTTTCGCCGCGCCACCCGCTATCGAGCGTGGGTCTCGACGAACAAGACGGGATATCGATCGACCCGTCGAATACCGGCTTGCGCGCCGTCGCTTTGCCGCTGGTTTCCGCCGACCTCCACTATCGCGGCTTTTCCGCCGTCACCACTGATGCGGAGCACGTAAAGCCCGACGAGTTCGATTACCAGCGGGTGATGGCCGATGCGCCGTGGAATCCCATGCGGGGCAACTACACGCGCTATGGTCCGGTGGAAGGGTTGCTCGCGCGGGCCGACGATCGCCTGGTGCTCCTCTCGACGGGAGATGAGATCACGGTGAAATTCGACGGCCGCGGCCTCGCGCCCGCCCGCCCGGGCTGGAAGCGAGACTTCTTCCTCTACGTGGCCGGATACGCCAAGGACGGAGAGCCCAACACGTCGTTCTCCCAGACCGTGGGCCCCATGCCTTTCCGCGCCATGTCGAATTATCCTTACGGCTCGGCCGAACACGTGGCCGACGTTACGACGTACCGCGAGTACCTGCATGAATACGAAACGCGGCCGGGTTACCTGCTGATTCCGCCCCTCGCTCCGGCAGTGCGGTAGGGGTGCGCGACACAAAAGTGAAAGCCAAGGTAGCTCCGCGACTGGAGTCTGGACACTTTGAATTCACGACTGCGCCTAACTTGATAACAGCCCTCTCCAAGGGGAGAGAGCCTGCCCTGAGCTCGGCGAAGGGGTAAGGCGAAGCCGGGGGTGAGGGGTTGTTTTCTTCCGCCACCATCCGCGAATCCCTCACCCACCGCTTCGCGGTCCCCCCTCCCCCGCAAGCGGGCGAGGGCTGTCATCCATTGTTATTTCGCGGTCAGATCAAATGTCCAAACTCCGCTCGCAGAGCTACGCTCTGCGCCAGCCTGCGCTGTGAAGTGATTGTCTGAATTTGAAGGTGTTGCATGGTGAAGTGCGTGTCGTGCGGTACTGAAGTTCCTGACGCTGCCCGTTTCTGCGCATCGTGCGGGGCACGCGTTATCTCCGGCCTGGATGCGACGGTGGGCGCGACTGCGGCAGAACCTCTGCCCGTGGCATCGCCGCGACCGGCGCCGGGGCCGGGATCGCGACCGCGCGCGGTGGCTAGTGGTCCGGGCGGTTCGGGAGCACATCGCAGCTCGAGCACCTCCAGCGGACTCTCCAGCGAAGGCCGGTTTCTGCCCGGCACCCTGCTGGCCGGGCGTTATCGAATCATCGCCGTATTAGGAAAAGGCGGGATGGGCGAAGTCTATCGCGCCGACGATCTGACGCTAGGGCAACCGGTGGCGCTGAAGTTCCTGCCGGAGGCAGGGGCAAAGGACGCCACCACCTTGGAACGCTTTCGCAATGAAGTTCGCACCGCGCGTCGCGTTTCGCACTCCAACGTCTGCCGCGTTTACGACGTGGGCGAGGTGGAGGGCCAGACTTTTCTCTCCATGGAATATGTGGACGGCGAAGATCTGGCCTCGTTATTGCGGCGCATCGGCCGACTGCCCGGCGACAAGGCCTTGGAGATCGCTCGCCAGCTTTGCGCGGGCCTTGCGGCGGCGCACCGGGAAGGAGTGCTTCATCGTGACCTGAAACCGGCGAACGTCATGCTCGACGGCCGAGGCCGGGCGGTGATGACCGATTTCGGGCTAGCAAGCTTTGCCGACCAGATCACCGGACACGACGTGCGCAGCGGCACGCCGGCCTATATGGCGCCGGAACAACTCGCTGGAAGGGATGTGACCGATCGCAGCGACATTTACTCGCTCGGTCTGGTGCTCTACGAGATCTTCACCGGCAAGCGCGCTTTCGACGCGGACAAGCTCGCGGACCTGGTGAGGCTGCGCAGCGAGAAGCCGCCGGGCAGCCCGTCAACCTTGGTGAAGAACATTGATCCTGCGGTGGAGCGCGTCATTCTGCGCTGCCTGGAACCCGATCCGGCCAATCGGCCCGCATCGGCCCTCGCGGTGGCGGCGGCGCTGCCGGGCGGTGATCCCCTGGCGGCCGCGCTGGCAGCCGGCGAAACCCCGTCGCCGCAGATGGTGGCCGATGCCGGCCAGACCGAAGGTGTCGCGCCCCGCCTCGGCCTGGCGGGATTCGCGGCGGTGATCGTGGGCCTGGCGATTACCGCCGTCATAGGCTTGCAGGTGAGTGGTCTCAGGCTGATGCCCTCGCTGCTGCCTCCCGACGTGCTGGCGGTAAAAGCGCAGGAAATCATCAAAAGTCTCGGTTACTCGGAACCGGCCGTGGACCACAATGCCGAGCTCTATTACAACACGGACTTCACCGATTACGTTCACAGTCACGACCTGCCTCGCCCAAACTGGGCCAAGGTGCTCGCTGAGCAGCCGCAGGTACTGCGCTATGCCTATCGAGAGAGCCCAGTGTACCTGGACCCCGACGGATACCAGGACCTTCCCCTTACGCCGGGTATCGTCCAGTTCTTCGACCCGCCTGAGATCCAGTCGGGCATGGTGAACGTGATTTTGGACTCCCAGGGCCGGCTGGAGTATCTTCAGGCAATCCCGAAGGAGGTCGACCCTAACCCGCCGCCGGCCAGTCCGCTCGACTGGAAACCTCTCTTTACGGCTGCGGGGCTCGATCCAGCCGCTTTCCACCCGGCGGAGCCGCAGTGGTTGTCGCTCGCCGCGTTTGATGCGCGCGCCGCCTGGACAGGCACTTGGCCCGGTTCCGGCCGGCCCTTGCGCATCGAGGCTGCGGCGTGGCGAGGCAGGCCCGTCTACTTTTCTTTGATTGGACCCTGGACGACGCCCGATCGAAGTGAGTACTCCAGCGCCACGGCGGCGCAACACGCCGGACAGATCCTGCAAGCCATCATCGCCATGGTGCTGCTGACGGCAGGCGCCCTGATCGCGCGCCGTAACTACCGCCAAGGCAGGAGCGACATTCACGGCGCGTTTCGGCTGGCAAGCGCGATCCTGGTTGTCGAACTGACCATCTGGGTATGCCGCGCTCACTTTATTCCAACGCTCGCCACGTTCGGCCGCTTTTGTCTGGCTGTCAGCACCGGACTTTTCATTTCCGGAGCGATCTGGATGCTCTATCTGGCGCTGGAGCCCTTTGTGCGCCGCCACTGGCCGCAGGCGATCATCTCCTGGAGCCGCTTGATGGCAGGCCGGCTGCGCGACCCGCTCGTCGGTCGTGATCTTCTGTGGGGCGTCATCCTGGGTGTGGTATGGACCGTGGTGGTGGGCATCGGCCAGCTCGCCCTGAAGCGAGAAGGGGCTACACCGCATTTGCCCAGCCAGGCGGTCCTGGTCGGCGGCCGGCAAGCGATTGGGGTCTGGTTTGTCGAAATCGTGCAATCCATCACGGCCACTCTGGAGTTCTTCTTCATCTTTTTCCTCCTCCGATCCGTGCTGCGCAACAAATGGCTGGCCATGATCGGTTTTGTCGCGGTCTTTGCCACCCTGAATACGCTGCAGAATGACCATCCCCAGATTATGGCTCCAGTGTGGGTGGTGGTGTTTGCCATCGCTGCTTACGCCGTCACCCGCTTTGGCCTGATCACGCTCGCCGCGGCGGTGTTTACCGCTAACATTCTGTTGAGCGTCCCCTTTACCGTGGATTTCTCCAACTGGTACGCGCCGGCCGCGTCCGCAGTGGTCCTGAGCTTTATCGCCATCGCGGGCTGGGGTTTCTACACCGCCCTCGCCGGTCAACGGCTGTGGAAGGAGGACCTGTTCGAGTAGCGGCCGAGTGTGTTTGGGGTTTTGGAACTGGATTAAAGAACGTCTCTGCTCAGTGTTCTTGTTGGTGCAAAATCAGGAATTCTGCGAAGCTCCGGGAATCAAAGTAGCCGGACCAACTCGGCCACCGCTGCGTGCACTCCGGCATACGGATCGCCCGAGCCCTCGAATTCAATCGAATAGACGCCCTTGAAGTTTGCTTCCTTTGAGATCTCCACGCACTTGGGAAAATCAAACTTGGTCTCGTTGCCGCTGGCATCGAATTCCAGACCTTTGGCGTGGCAAACCGTCTTGGCGTAAGGAAAGAGCAGCGCCAGTCCACGCTCTCGCGTCGCCTCGTCCGAGAAGTTGCCGAAGTCCGGTAGCGCGCCGATGAAACTGCTACCCACGCTTTTGAAGATCTCCACCAATAACTCCGGATGATCGGCGATCTGGCCGTGGTTCTCGATGATGACGTAAATCCCCTTCGGTTTGGCGTAATCGAGGAGCTTCCGGTAGGCGTCGAGGGTGGGCGCAAGGTCGTCCGGATTCACTTTCCCCGGATCACAACGCACCGAACGCGCGCCCAGCACCTTCGCGATGTCGATCCATCTCTTGCAGGCCTCAACGGCCGCGTCGCGAACCTCAGCCTTAGGATCGGAGAGGCCGCCCTCGTTCCAGATCTCCTTGATGTCCACCGGGATGTTCACCAGCCGTGAGTGTGCAAAAGCGAGCTTGGCCTTGACTTCCTGCACGTAGGCGGGCTCGGCGGAGGCAAAATGTGGCGCCACGAACTCAAGATTGTGGACGTCATACTGGTCGGCAATCATCTCGGGAAAATCGAGGAGGGCCAGCATGGGACCGCTGCCCTTGAAGCTTAGATCGCGAGTGGCCTGGAAATAGTCGCGGAAGCCCCAGGACGAGATTCCAACGCGGTCCAATTTGGGGTTGCGGGGCTTGCGCGTTGCCTGGCGGCGGGCGCGGCGCCGAGGACCGGTCGCCTGACCGAATGCCGGGCCGGGGCCGGCCAGGTCTCCCCTGCTTGCGGCTAGGCCGCTTGCCGCAAGCCGAATAAAGAAGTCACGCCGATCCATAATCCCCTCGCGGTGTCATTGCGGGATGAGAGCGACACCCATTATATCGCACCGAACGACCGAAGATTGATGGGGTACTGGTTCAGTGGCCCCGTTTTTGAGGCCGGCATTGCGCTGCGATCAGGGGAGGTCCACGTCGAGCGCATAAAGATCGGCGTTTTTTCGGATCAGGGTCGCCAGCGGTGAATCATCGGGCGTGAGGCCGGTGAGGCGGTAGCCGACTACTTCGGCAGGGAAGGGCTGGGCGAAGTTTGTCACCCGCACCACCTTGCGATCGGCGAGACGCACCCGGTAGATCGGCTGATCGGAACCCTCGAGGATATCCTGAAAAAACACTGCGCGACCGTCGTGGGACCAGCAGGGATAATACAGCGCGGCGCCCCGGGCAAGCTCAACTTTCTCGTGACTTCGAAGATCGAAGACCACCACCAGCTTGTCGGTGTCAGTGAGTGCTGCCACCCGGAGCCCGTCCGGAGAGAGCGTTCCATGATGCAGGCCCTCCGACCCCGGCAGCGCTGACACCTTGCCGGTCTTCAGGTCCACAAGGTACAACGCCAGTGTTTGGCCTTTCGCGGCTTCGGATCCGCCCCAATAGACCAACGACTGTCCGTCGGGTTCCCATCCTACCACGCCACCCCTGGTCAAGGCCAACACCAACTCCGGCTTGGCCCCCGCCTCGGTCGGCTGAAGATAGAGGCCGGACTTCGCGCTGGTGGTTACTGCCGCAAATGCAACCCGGCGGCCGTCGGGCGACAGACGGGCTCCCTCGGTATTGAGAGGCGGAAAGGTCAACGGGTGGCGGTCTCTGCCGTCGGCCTTGCTCAGCCACACCTCAGAGTCGGGCGAAAGGGTGTAAGCCACTGATTGTCCATCCTTGGAGAAACTGATCTCGTGCGCGAAGATGCCGGAGAGAAACGGGACAAACTGGCGGGAGGAGAAGTCGTACCGGACAAGCTCCCGGCGTTCCTGGTCGCCAATGAAAAAGATCCGCTTGCCGTCGGCGGAGGGTACCGGCCCGAAAAAATACTGCGGCCCCGCGTAGAGCTCCACTGGGTTCCGGTTGGAACGCTGGAAGATGGACGCGGTTTCGCGGATGGCCCAGATGCTGGCTAAGCCAGGCTCGCTACCGGCGAACCGATACAGGTAATACCTGCCGTCGGGGGTCCATGTGCCGTACCCGTCGCCGGTCGTCAGGAGCCTATGTAGGCTAGAGCCATCCCGCCCAATCTCCCACACTACGTCTCCTGGATCTCCGTCGCCTCCGGCGGTGAATCGTAACGCCCGGCCGTCCGGGGACCAGCGAGGGCGAGCCAGGGCGCCGGCGGTCGCAGGCATGTGCGCGAGTTGGCGCCACCCGCTCCCGTCGCGGTTAATCAGGTATAAGTCGGTGTCCTTGCTGTAGGCTATCGACTGTCCGTCGGGGGACCAGGCGGCACTCCCCACCAAAACGTCGCTCACCCGGTGGGGAGGACCTCCGGTGACGGGCACAATCCATAATGGCTCCGCCGTCTCCAGCCCGACAAAGGTCCCGACCAGGAGCTCAGTATGATCGGGCGAAATATCGAAGACCTCCGCGTTGGGGAACGAAAGCGGGACGGGAGTGGGCTCGCCGCCGGTAACCGGGACCTGGTCTAGCGTGTAACGCCCGCCCTTCACCTCGGTAAAGTAGACTCGCGCCCCGTCTGTGACCACGCCCAGTGCGGCCTCCGCGCGCCCGAAGTGGGTGAGTTGATGGAGTCGTAGCAAGTGGGGTGCGGGCGCAGGGCTCATCCAGCGGACGCCGGCGGCCACCAGCGCTAGCGCCGCAACTGTTAGCAGCCAGGGTACCGATCGCTCGCGCGGTGCGATTGATTTCGGCACCCGGAACGGCAACAGCACCGGCTCGGGAACTTGGGGCTTCACTGCTGCCGCCACCGATAAGG
>Ga0335081_10018240_pt1 | contig 11343 bp, 11 predicted proteins | sample Lox_Sample_35_FD_206713 | JGI IMG/M metagenome (GOLD analysis project Ga0335081, IMG submission 206713) | Soil microbial communities from Loxahatchee National Wildlife Refuge, Florida, United States - Lox_Sample_3.5 | ecosystem: Environmental > Terrestrial > Soil > Wetlands | place: USA... | reverse complement strand
CCTTCGAATCGGCCGACCACCCGATCGACCCATCGCTGGACCGGGCCGTCGAGATCGCCGGCGAATACGGCGGAACCGTGACCGCGCGGCGTGGCCGCGAAAACGCCAGCGAGACAACGATCTCTGTGCAAAACGACGCTTCGACAAACTGGCGTTCCTCGTTCCTGCGCATGCCGTACCAGCGCGACGCGCTGGCCCGCCGCGCCGTCATCGCCGAGACGTTCGAAACAGCCTGCACCTGGGACGTTTTCGACGCTCTGCACGCCGCGGTGACCGAAGCCGCCCGAACGGCGATCGAGCGGGTGTGCGGGACCGGTGTGGTGACCTGCCGGTTCACTCACGTCTATCCGGACGGCCCGGCCCCGTACTACGGCATCTACGCGGGCGGACGCTGGGGCTCGCTCGACGCGCAGTGGGACGACATCAAAGCCGCCGTGTCCGAGGCGATCAGCACGACCGGCGGCACCATCACCCATCACCATGCGGTCGGTCGCGACCACCGCCGCTGGTATGACAGGCAGCGGCCCGACCCGTTCGCCGCGGCGCTGCGCGCGGCGAAATCCGCGCTGGACCCGGCCGGGATCCTCAATCCGGGGGTGCTGGTCGACCCGTGATCAGCCGTGTGCGATGCGCAGAAGTTCCTCTAGGGTGGGGAGTTTGACTCGCGGACGCCCGTGCGGCTCGCCGGCCTCGCGCTCGAAGCGGTCGATAGCCTGCCAGTGAGCATCGGTGATGAGCTTCGGCTGGCGTGAGGCCAGCCAGTCGGTGAGTTTGTCGGCGTGATCGTCGCCGAAATCGGCCAGCCCCGATTCGCGCGCGCCGGCCAGGTCGGTGAGCAGTGTGTCGACGGTGTCTTGGGAGTCCTTTTTGTTGGTGCCGATGACTCCGGTGGGGCCGCGCTTGATCCAGCCGACGACGTACTCGTTGCGACTGCCCGCGACCCGGCCGTCGGTGTTGGGAATCGTTCCGCTGTTGTCGTCGAACGGCAGCCCCGGGGTGGGGACGCCGCGGTAGCCGACCGCGCGCACCACCAACTGAGCAGGTAGCTCCTCGCGATCGCCAGTGTGTTTGGCCACCACCCGCCCGCCGTCGGTGACCAGCTCGTTGCGGCCAAGCACGATCCGCTCCACCCTGCCCTCGCCTTTGATCTCGAGGGGCGACGTGAAGAACCGAAACACGATGCGCCGATGTCCGGGCCGAGGCTCGCGGCTCGCATAGTCGCGCAGCACCTTGATGTTCTGCTTGGCGATCTTGCCCACTGCCGCGGCGTCCTCGTCGCTGATGCCCGCCAGCTGTGCAGGATCAATTACCACGTCGACCCCCTCGAGGTCTGCCAGCTCGCGCAACTCCAGCGTGGTGAACGCGGTCTGCAGCGGTCCGCGCCGGCCGAGGATCACCACTTCCTCGACACTGAGGGGGCGCAGCGACTCCAACGCGTGATTGGCGATATCGGTGCGCGCGAGCACGTCGGGGTCGGTCACCAGAATGCGCGCGACATCGAGGGCGACGTTACCGTTGCCGACCACGACGGCCCGGCCGCCCGAAAGGTCGGGCGCCATCTGCTGGAAGTGGGGATGCGCGTTGTACCAACCCACGAAATCCACCGCGGCGACACTGCCCGGCAGGTCCTCACCGGGAATGTTCAGTGCACGATCCGACTGCGCCCCGATGCCGTAGATCACCGCGTCGTAGCGCTCGGCGAGTTCGGCGGCCTGGACGTGCTCGCCCACCACGACGTTGCCGAAGAAACGAAAGCGGGCGTCTTCGCCAGTCTTTTCGAACTGGTTGCTGATCGACTTGATCTTGGGATGATCGGGAGCGACGCCGGAGCGGACCAGGCCCCACGGTGTCGGCAGCATTTCCAGCATGTCGACAGCCACTTCGATCTCGGACGTGTCGGCCGCCTTCAGCAACGATGCCGCGGCAAAGAATCCCGACGGCCCCGAGCCGACGATGGCTATGTGATATCGATGGTGCGGACGCAATACTCCAGCCTTCTGTTTCGTGCCCGGCTGCGGCGCGAGGAGGCTGAATAAAGTCTGGGCGTCGCAGTCGCGCGGTGCACTGATGGTCATCTGATGCTAAACGTAGGGGCCGGTGACTTGCCGGTAACGTGGACGGGCGTGGAACCCGACCGGCAAGCCGACATCGCCGCCCTTGACTCCACCCTGACCACGGTGGAGCGCGTGCTCGACGTCGATGGTCTGCGCAGCCGCATCGAGAAGCTGGAGCACGAGGCGTCCGATCCGAAACTGTGGGATGACCAGGCCAACGCGCAACGGGTGACCAGTGAGCTATCCCACACCCAGGGCGAGCTGCGCCGGATCGAGGAGTTGCGTCAGCGCCTCACCGACCTGCCGGTGCTCTATGAGCTTGCCGCCGAGGAAGCGGAAGGCTCCGCCAGCAGCATTGCAGCTCATGCCGAGGCCGACGCCGAGCTCAAGGCGCTGCGCGCCGACATCGAAGCCGCCGAGGTGCGCACCCTGCTGTCGGGCGAGTACGACGAGCGCGAGGCGCTGGTCACCATCCGTTCCGGCGCCGGCGGGGTCGACGCCGCCGACTGGGCGGAAATGCTGATGCGGATGTACATCCGATGGGCCGAGCAGCACAAGTACAACGTCGAGGTGTTCGACACCTCTTATGCCGAAGAAGCCGGGATCAAAAGCGCCACCTTCGCCGTGCACGCGCCGTTCGCCTACGGCACGCTGTCCGTCGAACAGGGCACCCACCGGCTGGTCCGGATCAGCCCGTTCGACAACCAGAGCCGGCGGCAGACGTCGTTTGCCGAAGTCGAGGTGCTTCCGGTGGTGGAGACCACCGATCACATCGACATCCCGGAGGGCGACGTTCGCGTCGACGTCTACCGTTCCAGTGGGCCGGGCGGCCAGTCGGTGAACACCACCGACTCCGCGGTTCGCCTAACCCACATCCCGACGGGTATCGTCGTGACTTGCCAGAACGAGAAGTCGCAATTGCAGAACAAGGTTTCGGCAATGCGAGTACTTCAGGCAAAGTTGTTGGAGCGCAAGCGTTTAGAAGAGCGCGCTGAGCTGGACGCCTTGAAAGGCGAAGGTGGCAGCTCCTGGGGCAACCAGATGCGCTCCTACGTACTACACCCGTATCAGATGGTCAAGGATCTGCGAACCGAGTACGAGGTGGGCAATCCCGCCGCCGTGCTGGACGGAGACATCGACGGGTTCCTGGAAGCGGGGATCCGGTGGCGCAACCGGAAAGATGACGACTAACACAACACTTCTTGCACTCTCGACGGCGCAGCGTTGGCACGATTTCTGGCGCGGCGAAATAGGTGAATGGATCATCACCCGGGGGTTGCGGATCGTGATGCTGCTGATTGCGGCGGTGCTGGCGGTCCGGTTCGTCACCTGGGTGGCCCAAAAGGTGACCCGGCAGCTCGACGAGGGTTTCGCCGAAAGCGACGCCTTGGTTCGCTCGGAGGCGACCAAGCACCGACAGGCCGTGGCGTCGGTGATCCAGTGGGTGTCGATCGTCATCATCGCCATCTGGGTGATCGTTGAGATCGGCGACGTGCTGCAGCTTTCACTGGGCGGACTCATCGCGCCGGCCGCTGTGCTGGGTGCGGCACTCGGCTTCGGTGCTCAACAGTTGGTCAAGGATTTACTCTCGGGGTTTTTCATCATTGTCGAGAAGCAGTACGGCTTCGGTGACCTGGTCTCGCTCACGGTCACCGGGGTCGCCGCCGAGGCGCGCGGCACCGTCGAGAACGTGACGTTGCGGGTGACCAGGCTGCGCTCCTCGGACGGCGAGGTGTTCACGATCCCCAACGGCCAGATCGTCAAGACGGTCAACCTCTCCAAGGACTGGGCGCGCGCGGTGGTAGACATCCCGGTGTCGACCACCGCGGACCTCAACAGGGTCAACGAGGTCTTGCACCAGGAGTGCGAACACGCTCTCGACAACCCGTTGCTGGGAGAGTTGCTGCTGGATCCGCCCACCGTGATGGGGGTGGAAAGTATCGAAGTCGACACCGTCACGCTTCGTATGGTGGCGCGCACGCTGCCCGGCAAGCAGTTCGAGGCGGGCCGGCAACTGCGGGTGCTGGTGATCCGGGCGCTTGAGCGGGCCGGCATATTCACCACGGCCGACGCGACGGTGGGCCTTGTGGACGATGGCGGTGTTCCCGCCGCCCAGGTCGTCGAGGAGCAAGCTGACGCAGAGACCCATGAAAAGACTGCGGGTTCGGTGCATCAGCGGTGAAGTTCACGCTGAACATCCTCGAAAAGCGCAGCGACGACGACGCGGATCGGAGCTGGCCGCGCTACATGTTCGGCGGCCGGGTCCGGACCTCCACCCTGGTCTTGATCGTGGTGTTCCTGGCGGTCTGGTGGACCTACGACACCTACAAGCCGCAGCCGTCGGCTCATGAAGGTCCGCCGGCCACGCAGGTGGTGCCGCCGGGATTCGTGCCCGACCCGAACTACACGTGGGTACCGCGCAGCCGGGTACAGCAGCCACCCGCTGATACATACACGCCGACGCCCACACCCACGACGACCCCGCCTTCCCAGCCGCCCCCGCCGCCCGTGACCACGACGACACCTCCGCCGCCGTTCGTCTTGCCGACGCTGCCGTGCATACCGCCCTTCTGCACCCCCAGCCCGACCCCGACTCCTCCACCGCAGCCGGGGCCGGGCCCGGTACCCACGTCGGCGCCACCGGCGAGCTGATCGTCGCGTGCCAGCGAAATTCACCGCTAAACTGGCGTGCCGTGATGATCACCCTGGACCATGTCAGCAAGAAGTACAAAGCGTCGGCGCGTCCGGCGTTGGACGACGTCAACGTCAAAATCGACAAGGGTGAATTCGTTTTCCTGATCGGCCCGTCGGGTTCGGGCAAATCGACGTTCATGCGGCTGCTGTTGGCTGCCGAGGCGCCGACCAGCGGCGATGTGCGAGTCTCGAAATTCCACGTCAACAAACTGCCTGGTCGCCACGTACCGAAGTTGCGTCAGGTGATCGGGTGCGTTTTTCAGGACTTTCGGCTGCTGCAGCAAAAGACGGTGTTCGATAATGTCGCTTTCGCGCTGGAAGTCATCGGCAAACGCTCCGACCAGATCAACCGCGTGGTGCCCGACGTGCTCGAGACGGTCGGCCTGTCCGGTAAGGCCAACCGGTTGCCGCACGAGCTGTCGGGTGGTGAGCAGCAGCGGGTTGCCATCGCCCGGGCGTTTGTGAACCGGCCGCTGGTACTGCTGGCCGACGAGCCCACCGGCAACCTCGACCCGGACACCAGCAAGGACATCATGGATTTGTTGGAGCGCATCAACCGCACGGGGACGACGGTGCTGATGGCCACGCACGACCACCACATCGTCGACTCGATGCGCCAGCGGGTCGTCGAGCTCTCGTTGGGCAGGCTGGTTCGGGACGAACAGCGTGGCGTTTACGGAATGGACCGCTAAGTGCGCTTCGGTTTCCTGATCAACGAAGTCCTGACCGGCCTTCGTCGCAATGTCACCATGACGGTCGCGATGATCCTGACGACCGCGATCTCGATCGGTCTGTTCGGCGGTGGTCTACTGGTGGTCCGGTTGGCCGACAACTCGCGGGAAATCTACCTCGACCGCGTCGAGACGCAGGTCTTCCTCACCGACGACATATCCGCCAACGACGCAACGTGCGCCAGCGACCCGTGTAAGGCGCTGCGGAACAAGATCGAGGGACGAGAAGACGTCAAGTCGGTTCGGTTTGTCAATCGGCAGGGCGCCTACGATGACGCCATTCGCAAGTTCCCGGAATTCAGGGATGTGGCCGGTAAGGATTCGTTCCCGGCGTCATTCATCGTAAAGCTCCGAAACCCGGAGGAGCACACGGAATTCGATGGTGCGATGAAGGGTCAGCCCGGGGTGATCAGCATCCTCAACGAGAAAGATCTGATCGACCGGCTGTTCGCCGTTCTGGACGGCCTGCGCGATGTCGCGTTCGCCATCGCGGTGGTCCAGGCCGTCGGGGCGATCTTGCTGATCGCCAACATGGTTCAAGTCGCGGCCTATACGCGGCGCACCGAGATAAACATCATGCGCCTGGTCGGCGCCAGCCGCTGGTACACCCAGTTGCCGTTCCTGGTGGAGGCGATGCTGGCGGCCACGATCGGTGTCGTGATCGCCATCGTCGGCTTGGTTGTAGTACGAGCGTTGTTCCTGGACAAAGCGCTCAAGCAGTTCTACCAAGCTCATCTGATCGCGAAGGTCGACTACGCCGACATCGTTTACATTTCGCCGATCCTGCTGCTGCTGGGCGTGGCAATGGCTGGGCTCACCGCCTATGCCACATTGCGCATATACGTACGGCGGTAGCTGTGGCCAACAACACATCTCGGGCCAAGGCTCGTGGGGGCAAACAGATCATCGCCAGCAATCGCAAAGCGCGCCATAACTATTCGATCTTGGAGCAATACGAAGCGGGGGTGGCGTTACTCGGCACCGAGGTGAAGAGCCTGCGGGAGGGCCACGCGTCGTTGGCCGATGCTTTCGCCACCGTCGATGATGGCGAAATTTGGTTGCGCAACATGCACATTCCGGAGTATCAGCATGGCAGCTGGACAAACCACGATCCCCGTCGTAATCGAAAGTTGTTGCTACACCGCAGACAGATCGACACCCTGATCGGCAAGATCCGGGATGGTAACCTCGCCTTGGTGCCGCTGTCTCTGTATTTCTCCGAGGGCAAGGTCAAGGTCGAGCTCGCACTGGCACGAGGCAAGCGAGCGTATGACAAACGCCAGGACATGGCACGTCGCGACGCCCAGCGTGAAGTTGTTCGTGAACTGGGTCGCCGAGCGAAAGGTATGAACTGATCGGGGCCGCTTACGCGTAGCTGTCCGCCGTTTCCTACGGCGTCAGCGATTTCGTGGGCGGTGTGGGCAGCGCGCCGGGTAGCCGCACTGCGCGTCATGCTGGCGGCGTACCCGGTCGAGGCGGTGTTGCTGGGTGTGCTGGTCCTCAGCGCAGGTGGGCCGATGCGCCCGGGTGCGGTCTTTTGGGGCGGTCTGTACGGCGTCGGCTAGGCGTTCGGCATGTGGGCGTTCTACGCGGCGCTGGGCTCCGGCCGATCTCGGTGGTAGCGCCGTCGGCGGGCGTACTCAACGCCGCCGTACCCGTGGCGGTCGGCATCGCCCTGGGGGAGCGACCGGGCCACGCGGCCTCGGCGGGCGTTGTGCTGGCAACCGTCGTGCTGGCGATGGCGGTGCTGCGGGAGCGGGTGACGCGCTGGCAAGGCATCGGCATGGCGATGGCCATGGGCTCTGTCGCGATGATCGCCGCGGGGTGACACCCGCGCAGCCCGTCGGGCGATAGCGGCCGATATTTCGTCGGCGCCTGCGGGTGTCAGCGTGACGGTCAGCGGGGCCGCTGTAGTGTGCGCTGCTCTCAGCTCGTCGGCGATCACCCCCACCACCGCCGCCGCCGAGACGATCCGCTGCGGCGATACGGTCAGATAGGGGGCCGTCCCCGGGCCCGGCCGCGATGTCGTACGTGTCTGGGGTGCATCCCCTCGGTTAGGCCGGGACGGGCATCCATACCCACACCACCTCCTCTCAGGCCCGGTTGCGGATATCGGTTTCGACCGCGAAGGCCAGCCGGCTGACCATGGTTTCGAGCGCGTCGATGTCCTCGGAGAGATTGCGGGCCGCGATAGCTCGCGGGTCGGTCAGCAGATCGGCGGCGCGGCCCACGTCGGCCGCCGCGAACCGTAGCCTGGCCGCCGCGTTTATCAGCGCGGTGATGGCTGCGCGTTGCGGGTGTGTCGTTGTCATGAAATCACCACCGGACCCCTACACTCGCACCTTCTCTGTTACCACAACTGTTCCCCGAATCGTTCCCGCAAACCGCAACCTGGCTGATCTTTTGCATGGTCAAAGGCTAGGCAAGGATATTGCCGCTCTCGTCGCACCTAAACACCCAGTACAAACGCATATTTGTATGTGGCTTAGGCGGTTTGATCGGCCTACTATCCGACCATGGCGACGCGCTCCATCACCACAGTCGACAAACCCAACGTGCTGCGTGGCCTTTTCGCGGTGTGGGACTCCATCGACGCGTTGCTGGAAGGGTTGCCCGAGACCGACTGGCAGGCCGCGACGCCGCTGCCGGGGTGGTGCGTGCGCGCCGTCGTGTCTCACATCATCGGGACCGAGTCGTTCCTTCAGGGCATCGCCCCGCCGCAGCCGGACATCGACGTCAAGGCCCTCGGGCATGTGCGCAACGACATCGGCGCGATGAATGAGTGCTGGGTGCGCCATCTCAGCGGGGAGCCGGGCAGCAGCGTTCTCGAGCGCTACCGCGACGTGACCGGGAAGCGCCGCGAGGTCCTGCCGGGTATGTCCGACGACGATTGGAACGCGGTGATTCCGACGCCGGCAGGCATGGACAGTTATGGACGGTTCATGCGGATACGGGTCTTCGACTGCTGGATGCACGAGCAAGACATCCGGATGGCGTTGCAGCGACCGTCGTCCGAAGACGAGCTCACCGGGCCCGCGTCGCAACTGTCTCTCGACGAGATCGCGGCGACCATGGGTTTCGTCGTTGGCAAACTCGCCCAAGCGCCCGACGGTTCACGCGTGCAGTTCGACCTGACCGGTCCGTTGGCACGCACCATCCGCGTCAGCGTGGATGGACGCGCCCAGGTGGTCGACGACTTCGGCGGGCTGGAGCCGACGGCGACGATCCGGCTCGACGGCTTGCAGTTCACCAGGCTCGCCGGTGGGCGCCCGATGTGTCCCGCACGCTCGCAGGACGTCGAGCTCGCTGGCGACAAAGACCTGGCCGCCCGCATCGTCGAACGTCTCAACTTCGTGATCTGACCGGGAGAATAATTCCGTTGCCGCTCGTTGGTAACGGCGTACCATGGATTGTCCTGCCGAAAATCGGCGGGGATGCGAGGGGCTGAAAGGTTTCGACTTCGCGCATCGAATCAAGGGAAGCGTGCCGGTGCAGGCAAGAGACCACCGTAAGCGTCGTTGCAACCAAATAAGCGCCGTGTCAACACAGCGCGACTACGCCCTCGCTGCCTAAGCGACGGCTAGTCTGTCAGACCGGGAAAGCCCTCGACCCGGACCCTGGCATCAGCTAGAGGGATCAACCGAGTAGTCCGGTCGCGGGACTTATCGGGACACTAACAGCGACTGGGATCGTCATCCTGGCTGGTTCGCGTGACCGGGAGATCCGAGCAGAGGCATAGCGAACTGCGCACGGAGAAGCCTTGAGGGAATGCCGTAGGACCCGGGTTCGATTCCCGGCAGCTCCACAAAAGCGGCCGAAGATGAGCGGTCCTTTTTCTTTCCGCCCGCCCGTTCATCGGGATCAGCGCGCTAACGGGTAGTTGTTGGAGTCCGTGAACCGTACATTTCGTCGATCAGATCTTCCGCGATGAGCGTGGCCGCGGCCCGACCATCGGCGGTGGGGTCCAGGTTGACCCAGACCACGATCGTCACCTTATTCTGGGGGTCGGTGGCGGCGAAGGTGTTGAAGCCGGGAACTTCACCGGTATGCCCATACAGCGCGCCGAATTTCGCGAGGGCCAGCCCGTACTGCGGCGCGTCGGGTTGTGCCGGATTCGTTGATTGCAGGCTGGCGATCCGTCTGGCTTGCATGTCGGGATCGAGCAGTTTCCCGTCGGCCAACGCCTCAACCCAGGTCGCCAGGTCCGCAACGGCGGAGATGCCGGCGCCTGCCGCCCAGGCCCACGACGGGTTCAGGGATGTCTGATCGCTAGGCTGCAGCGTGCCGGCCTTTGCTGCCGCTTGCATTTCGGGCGGTACCGCCGCTGGTGAGCCCATAGTCAGCACGTTGTTGCCATACATGTATCCCTGGGGATGCGGGTCCGGGATGGCGCTTGAGGTGCTGGGTGGAAACAGCGTGTCCTTGAGCCCCAGTGGGGTGAACAACCGGTCCTGAAACACCTGCCACAGGGGTTTCGCGTCGAGCGCCTCGGCGATGAGCCCGAGCAATACCGTGTTGGTGTTCGAATAGTGGAAGCCCGTTCCGGGTGGGAAGTATGGCGGATGACTGTAGGCCAGCGCGAGTAATTCGTTTGGATTCCACACTTTTTGTGGATTGCTGTCGCCCATCTCGTTTAGTTCGCGCGTCTCGGTGTAGTTGTAAAGGCCGCTACGCATGTTCAACAACTCGGCGATGGTGATGTGGTCACCGCCCGGAACGTCGGGGCGGAACTTCGACACCGGGTCGTCGAGGCTGAGCTTGCCCTCGTGGGCCTGCTGCAGGATCACTGTGCCGGTCCATGTTTTGGTGATCGATCCAATCCGGACGTGATCCGCTAACGACACCGGAATTCTGCCACCCACTGTGGTGGTGCCGTAGGTCGTGCTGAGCTCACCGGCGGGTGAGCGCACTAACGCGACCGCCCCAGGGACGAGCATCTGCCTGGCCATCGCGGTGACCCGCACCCGCAGCGTCATCTGATTGATCGGAGTAAACCCAGGGGTCGAGCCAGCCGACGAGGCTGGACTCGGCGATGGCCCCGCGCCGCACGCGCCGACCAGTAAGGCAACGCCAAGAATGGCACCGACAGTCTGGACCCGAAGCCATCCGGGCCCCAAGGGTGAAGGCAGGGCAGTAAGGACCATTGCCGGGCTCCTCCCCAAGGGGACATGCGGGTCTACGCCTACATTTTCCGGCCGCGCGTACCGCACGCTACTCGTTCCGCAACTTGGCCGGCAGCACCGACACGATGCGGGAGATGCCGTCTGGTCGCCTGCTCGCCATACCCCACGGGTACCCGAACTACGTTCACTCGGTCCATCGCCTGAAATCGCTAGTCAAGGCGAAAGCGGTTAGCGGCCTGCCAGTCGCTCTCGGGCAACCCTTCCAGCAACGCGTCGATGGAGTCCCACACCGCGAAAAGGCCACGCGCACCATCCCGATATTCGAGCTGCAGGCGGACGAGTCATGATCGACGCAACCGATTCAAGAAGCTGCCTTTTCAGGGCTGACCAGGTGGCACGTGCCCCGCAGCCCGGCGATTAGGTGATCGCGGCGGTGGGTGTTGTTGCGATCCTGCGGACGAACGAGTCGGCACCTGTCCAAGCCGCTTCCGCGCCAGCACGAAGGTCAAGACCTCGCCGCTGATGAAGGCTATGCGGGCTCTTCTTCGGCAGGGGAGTCGTCGTCTTTGGCCAGGTGGCGCAGGACTCGTTCGTTGAGGGCGGCGAGCATGTCGAGCTCAGCCGGGGTGAGCAGGTCGATGAAGTTGCGGCGGACGTCCTCCACGTGCCCGGGTGCCGCCTTCTCGATGGCGGCGCGGCCAGCCGGCAGCAGGCAGACCATGGTGCTGCGGGCGTCGTCGG
>Ga0335081_10018239_pt1 | contig 11343 bp, 9 predicted proteins | sample Lox_Sample_35_FD_206713 | JGI IMG/M metagenome (GOLD analysis project Ga0335081, IMG submission 206713) | Soil microbial communities from Loxahatchee National Wildlife Refuge, Florida, United States - Lox_Sample_3.5 | ecosystem: Environmental > Terrestrial > Soil > Wetlands | place: USA: Florida... | reverse complement strand
GCGGCGCGGATCGGCGCCCAGAACGACGACCGGCGGCGTTGTCGTCGTCGCCGATAGCTCCACTATCGGCTCCTCCTCCGCCTTGCCGGTCGCCGTCTTGATCACCGCCCGCATCCACCAAGATCCACGGGACACGCCCTAGCCGCTCCGGAGCAGCTGCTCTACTCCGGGGACTCACCACGCCGAACGTGTCGGTTCGCCCGCCGATCAGGGACGTCTCTGGTACTAGGGCGTTGTCCCGACCCCCGGAGGAAGATCACGCCACCGGTCGCGAGCCCGGCAGGCCGGCGCTTTCCGGGTTGCCGGCCACCTAACAGTAGTCAGGGCCCGTTCGCGTGGGCGCCGTCAGAATGGGGGGCCGCTTTCGTCAACATATGCCCTCCGCTAAGGGAGCGGGGGCGGACGACCCGCCTTTCTCCCGGGCAAGCCGCTGCTCGGAGGACGGGCGTTGGAGCGTGCAGTACCCGCCGCCGCTATTTCTGGTCCGGCACGCGAATCCCGGTGGCGCCATCACTGGTCGCGGCTTATACCCGGCACAGGCTCAGGCAATTTCGGGAAGTGGCGCATTTTCTCGCCGCTTTTCGGTGGCCATGGTACGCTCGCGGTCGATCTGGTCCTGGGGGTGGGAGGGGATTCAGGCCGGGGTTGGGGAGGGGGAACTGTACTGTGATCAAGATTCGCTATATAGACCTGCCGGAAGGCTTACATGTCGACGTCAGGTCCGAGGGGCACGAGACGATCATATATTTGGCGCCGACGCTGACCTGTGCACAACGCCGCGCGGCGCTCGCCAAGGCACGACAGGCGGCACGCGTCGGGCGCAGCGTACCGCTGCCTCTCATCCCGCTCGCGTTCGCGATCGGGACTGACCGGGTCAAGATTACCACGAGGTCAGCTGCGGCTGCGGCGCGCGTGCATCCGGTCGCTTTCGCCATACCGGCCGCAATCCTCATTACGGCCGTCGTCCTCTACACCCTCGTCGCTTCCGGGACCATGCATCTGTACCGGCCGCCGCAGGTCCTTGGGCCGCGCGTGGGGAACGCGACGATCCCGGCCGGTCCGCCGCCCCTGCGAGGCTCGCGGCTGCCATTGATTGGGGCGAACATCGGTACGGGTATGGACGGCACCGCCGGGTCGGGGATCGGCCGGGGCGGTCGGCAGCCAAGGCACGTGCCGCGATCGCGGGCGCCGATCCGGGGCTCCTCGTCGCCCGGCCCGAATGGGTCTTCATCATCGAGGGTTGGGATGACCGCGGTTCCGAGCCATGCTGCCGCCACGACGCCACCCGGCGGCACGAGCGGCGACGGCGGCACGAGCGGCGACGGCGGCACGAGCGGCGACGGCAGCGCGATCTGCGTCCAGGCGGGGCATTCGGGTTTGCGCCTAATTTGCGGTCCCGCCGCTGGCATTTGGCGCTTGAATTGGGCGTCTAAATTAGGTCCGCCGGCGAGATTAGGTCCGCCGGCGAGCCGCTGGAGCGGCGGGCGGTTTCGGTGGCGAGCGGTTCCACCAGAGGACAGCGGCCTCGAACAGCGGCGGAGGGCAGCGGCCTCGAACAGCGGCGGAGACGGAATTAGGTTTCCCTCGAACGATATACCGCCGATAGCAGGGGTGCCCGAAGAGGCTAGCAGCCGAGCCGGTGTGCGGCCGTCCCAGGTGGCCTCGCAACGAGGGGCCTTTCCGGTCCGCGATGGGGGGTTCCGGGGTCGTCCTCCCGGGCCAGCACTGCCCTGACGACCGCCGCGGCGCGCGCCACCGGTGGGTTAACTGCGGGCCCGTGTCGTCTGACCGGCCGCCTTGGTGGCGGTCTTCCTCTCCTGCTTGTGCGCCCGCACCTTGCCGAGCGATTCCTCGTCGGCGATATCGGCGACCGAGTGGAAGATGCCTTCCTCGCCGAAGGGTCCAGCTGCCGTGCGCCAGCCGTCCGGCCGTACGCCGAACTGCTTGCCGAGCAGCGCCACGAAGATCTGCGCCTTCTGCGGTCCGAAACCGGGCAGCCCGGACACCCGCCTGAGCAGATCCTGGCCGCTTGCCGCGCCAGACCAGATCCGGACGGCATCGCCGTCGTACTCTGTGGTGATCAAGCGGGCCAGTTCCTGGACCCGTGCGGCCATGGCGCGAGGGTAGCGGTGCAGGGCGGGCCGCTCGCTGAACACGACGGTGAGCGCCTCCGGGTCGTAGCCCGCGAGTTCCTCGGCCGTCGGCTCGTGCCCAAGCCGTTGCGCCAGGTCGTAGGGTGCGCTGAACGCGCGTTCCATCGGGACTTGCTGATCGAGCAGCATCCCGATGAGCAGCGCAAGCGGGCTGCGGGCAAGAAGCGCGTTGGCATCGGGATCAATGGGCAACGAGAGCGTCACGTGAGCCTCCGGAATGTCGCCGTCCATCATGCCCGATCACTGCGGCACGAAAAGGAGGCGCCACCTATCTTGACGCTGGTGAGGCTCCAACTCAACGAATGCTTATCGCCCGATGCCCCGATCTCTGCGCATGGGCGCAGCGTCAAATCTTGAAGACCTGCTCGGCGTTGCGGCCGAGGATGCCCGAGGTCACGTCGGCCGTCAGCCCGAGGTCCCGGACAGCGGCCACGTTCCTTGCCATGCCCGGGGCGCCTGGCCAGTCACTTCCGAAGATGAACCTGCTGGCCAGCCGCGGGAGGTTGTGGCGAGCGTAGTACTCGGGCAGCCGGCGCGGTGGCAACCCGGCGATGTCGATCCAGACATTGTCGTAACTCAGCGCGAGGAACGCCGCGGTGTCGAACGACCAGCCGCGCCCGCCGTGTGCGAGCACGAACGTGCAGCCAGGGAAGTCGCGGACGACATCGACGAGGTAATCGAGGCTGGCGAAGCGGTTGCGCGCGCCGGGGAACGTGCTCGTTCCCGCGTGCACGATGACCGGGACGTGCTCGGTCTCGCAGTACGCGTAGACGGGGTAAAGCTCGGCCGAGTCCATCGCGAAGCCAGCGTGCACCGGATGCAGCTTCAGCGCTATCGCGCCGAGGTCAAGCTGGCGGCGCAGTTCCGCCAGAAGCGGGTGGTGGATGTGCGGGTTGATGTTCGCGACAAGGCGGAACCGGTACGCATCGTATTTGGCGAACGGGATCGCATCCTCGACGATTTGCCAGCCGGTGACCCGTGGGCTGTACTCGCTGAAAACGAGGACGCTGTCCACGCCCTCGGCGTCGAGGTGGCGCGCGAACACGTCGGGCTGGGGACGGCCGTCCGGGCCGTAAAGGCCAGGGAGATCGCCGCCAGGGAAACCGCCGCGCCAGACGGATACGGGCACCTTCAGGCTCGTCAGGGTCGCGATGTGCACATGGGCGTCGATCACCCGGGTGGTCATGCCTGCGCACTCCCGCTGTCACGGCCAAGGACGCTCGGCGAGGCGACGTTCGCCAGCCGCACTTCGCCTCTGGCTAGTTCCCGGCTGGCATCATCGGAGATCACGACCTGCCATAGCTGCTGCGTCCGGCCACGATGGATCGGAGTGGCCACGGCGGTGAGGCGGCCGGACCTCACTGCGCGCAGGAAGTTGGTGTGGTTAGCCACCCCGACCACGTGGCCCCGGTCGCCGATCCACAACGCGGCGCCTACGCTCGCCACGGTCTCCACCAAAGAGCAGTGCACGCCGCCGTGCAGAATCCCGTACGGCTGCAGCAACTCGGGCGTGATCTCACAGGTCGCCACCGTGCGATCGGCGCCAATCTCGGTGAATTCGATGCCTAGGTACTTCGCGAATCCGGCGGCCAACGTATCGGGCACTTGCATGGTCTCTCCTCGGACGTCGCCGCGGACGGCTGAGTAGCGGACGGCTGAGTAGCGGACGGCTGAGTAGCGGACGGCTGAGTAGCGGACGGCTGAGTAGCGGACGGCTGAGTAGCGGACGGCTGAGTAGCGGACGGCTGAGTAGCGGACGGCGGCGTAGCGCTGGCCGTCTTCACTGTGTCGCAAGTCTCCACCATCGGCCACCACGGCTAGGGCGTGGTCACGGACGCGCTAGCCGGAAGATCTGGCCGGGTATCTTGACGCGACCACAACGGCGGAACGGACACGCCGCGAAACGCCGGGGGACAGGTGAATCCCGCAATCCCACGGGGATGACTACGACCGTGGGCAAGATCCTGGTTGGTACGGCATCGTGGACGGACAAGACGCTGCTGGCCTCCGGCTGGTATCCGGCGAGCGCGGGCACTCCAGAAGAACGGCTGGCATACTACGCCAGCCAGTTCCCCCTGGTCGAGGTGGACTCAACGTATTACGCGCCGCCCGCCCAGCGCACGGTACAGCTGTGGCGTGATCGTACCCCGGCGCAATTCACCTTTAATATCAAGGCATTCTCCCTGCTCACGCAACATCCCACGCGGCCGGGCGCGCTATATAAGGATCTCCGCGAGCAGTTGGGCAACCCGCAGAAGAATCTTTACCTGCGCGATGTCGCCCCCGCTGTCGTCGACGAGGTCTGGAAACGTTTCCTTGATGCACTCTGGCCACTGCACGAGGCCAGCAAGCTTGGCGCGCTCTTGTTCCAGTTCCCGCAGTGGTTCGTGATTGGCCGCGCGAGGAAGGAGTACCTGCTGGAATGCAAGGCGCGGTGTGAGCCGCTAAGGGTCTGCGTCGAGTTCCGCAACCATACCTGGATGAGCGAGCAGAACCGCGACGAGACCCTGGACTTCCTGCGCAAGTACGGCCTTGCGTACGTCAGCGTGGACATGCCCCAGGGTCATCCGAGCTCGATCCCGCCGGTGCTTGCCGCGACGGCACCGCTTGCCGTGGCCCGATTCCACGGTCACTCGAGCAAGTGGGCAAGCAAGGACATTCACGAGCGGTTCGGCTACTTGTACTCAGCGGACGAACTGCGGGAGTGGGCCCCCGCGCTGCGCCGGCTCGCCGGCGAGGCCGACGTCACCCACATCTTGATGAACAATTGTTACCGCGATTACGCGCAGGTCAACGCCAGGCAGCTCGCGGACCTTCTGGCCGCACAGGTCTAGCGGGAGGCCGCCGGCCCACCCCGCTCTCTGCATCCGCCTTGCAGCGCCTGCCCCCGCCGATCCCACGATCAGCGCGAACCGGGACGCCGGCCCTCCCGCCGGGCGGGGCGGGAGCCGGTCCGCAGATGTGGCGCCAGCTCCGCGGCCCGCGGCCGTGGGGTCCCTGGCTGCTGCTTGGCCGGCGTGGCCGCAGGAACCGGCGTACCAGAGGCAGCTAGCTGCCTGACCGTGTGGTCCCCGGTCTGCACGTGGTGGCTCGTCGGGGTGACCCCGATTGTCTGGTGCAACCGCGCCACATCGCGTACCTGCTCGGGCGAGACAAGGGCGAGAACGGTTCCCTGAGCGCCCGCCCGCGCGGTGCGGCCGGAGCGGTGCAGGTAATCTTTGCCATCATTGGGCGGGTCGAAGTGCACGACCAGATCGACATCGTCCACGTGAATGCCGCGAGCGGCGACATTGGTGGCCACGAGAACGCGTGGGTGCCCGGCGGTGAAAGCGGCGAGGGCACGCTCACGCTGGTTCTGGTTCAAATCGCCGTGCAGGGCCGCCGACGGGATCCCGGTGCGGTTGAACTGTCTCGCCAGGCGCGCCGCGCCGTGCCGGGTACGGACGAAGAACAACGTGCGGGCTGGACGCCCAGCGATCTCCGCCGCGACCGCGGCCCTGTCGCTGGCCGGAAGCACGAACACGCGGTGGTCCATGGCCTCGACGGGCGCCGCAAGGGGAGCGACCGCGTGGACGGCAGGGTCGGTGAGGTAGGCGCGCACCAGGCCGTCGACCCCGCGGTCGAGGGTGGCAGAGAACAGCAGCCGCTGACCGTCCGCCGCGGTGGCGTCCATGATGCGGGTCACCGCGGGGAGGAAACCCAGGTCGGCCATGTAATCCGCCTCGTCGATGACGGTGACCTCGACGCGGCCGAGCGTGCAGGCGGAGCGGTCGAGCAGGTCGAGCAGCCGTCCCGGGGTCGCCACGACGACGTCGATGCCACGGGCTAGCTGGTCGATCTGGCGGCCGATGGAGGCGCCGCCGTAAACCGTCGCCACCCGCAGGCCAACAGCATGGGCGAGTGGAATGAGCACGTCGGCAACCTGACCGGCTAGCTCGCGGGTGGGAACGAGGACCAGCCCGCGCAGCGCCCTGGCCCTGCGTGGCCGGGCGGTAGTGGTGAGCCGGGCGAGCATGGGCAGACCGAACGCGAGCGTCTTACCCGAGCCGGTCTGCGCGCGGCCGAGGACGTCACGGCCTGCCAGCGCATCCGGCACAGCCGCGGCCTGGATCGGGAACGGCGCCATGACTCCGCTACCCGCGAGCGCAGTCACCAGGTCTGCAGGAACGCCGAGGTCAGCGAATGTGGCAGCGGACCGTACCGGCGTGTCAAATGCAGTGGCAAGCGCGCGGTCCAGGTCAGGCTCATCGCGGCAGCGCGGTGACGCGGGCCGGACCGGCGGGGTAGCAGGCCGGCGGTTCTGGCCAGCCGTGGCGTGGCCCTGAACGGGTGCGCCGCGTCGCTGGCCGGTGCCGCCACGGCCCTGGCCAGCGGCCCCACGGCCCTGGCCGGTACCGCCACGGCCCTGGCCCGGCGGGCCGCCGCTCTGGCGGGCCGCGTCGCGGCCCTGGCCGGGTGGGCGGCCGCTCTGGCGGGCTGCGCCGTGGCGGCGGGCAGGCTGACGCTCAGCAGGCTGAGGCATTAAGAAGCTCCCTAGGTGCTCGGTGGCCGCGTCATGATCGGAGGCGTCGACGACGGCGGCGAACACGGCTCACCGGGAAGCGAACTACTCATCCATGCGACCTCGCGGGCGGCTCGCCCGCGCTGTGACGGCTTAAACACCATCGTGCTCAGCAACGCTACCAGCGGCCCGGATGTTCCGCGCAGGTGCTCATGTGGTTGGGCGGGTAAAACGTGGTGCCGGTGGCGGCACGGTGAGGTTCGGCCTGCCGGGGTTCAGGCGCCGGGTCCGGTGATCCCGGAGCGCGGCGTCAGGCTCGCCAGATCGGCAGCGGCGCGTCCCGAGATCCATCCTTCGTAATTACCGCCGCTTGCGATCCGGTGCTTCCCAATCCCGGGGAACATCGCGTCGATGGCGCGGTCGACGGCCTGGTCGCGGGCGGCGAGCACCGGCAGGAGGTCCTTCCCGGTCGTCTCGGCAGCTGCCTGCGTGGTCGCATCATCGGTGGCACCCTGCAGCCGTTCGCCGATGCGCTGGGCATACGCGGCAAGGAATGAGCTGCGAAATGACCTCGTACGTGAGCGGCCGTAGGCGTCGCGGCGGGCACCAGCGTGCAACATCGCGGCAGTTGCCTGGACAAGCAGCGATGTGAAAAGCAACTCCACCGCGCCGAGGTCCGCCGCGAAGCCAAACACCGTAGAGAAGCCAAGCTTGCGGTGCCATACGGCGCGACAGCGGTTCGCGGCGGCAACCACGTCAAGGAGCACCGCCTTGGGCGCCTCGTACGGATTGTCGACCGGCAGGCGCAGGCCTTCCGGCTCGTGTAGCCGGTCCGATCTCGCGTCCACCAGCGCCTGATCGATGCTGTGCCTGGCCATGAGTTCCTGCGCCCGCGCGCTCAGCGCCTCGGCCTCCTCTGGGAACTCGGTCGACTCCGCCTTGGCCAGCAGCGCGCGGATACGGGCGAGCATGCGCTCGTCGGCGGCCCGCGATTGTGACGGTCTCCGCTGGGCCGCGTCATTGGCGGGCTGGCGGACCGTGCCGGGCGGCGGGCACAACGGAGGCAGCCGGGGAAGCCCGCTGAGTACGAAGATCAGTTCGAGTGCCCGGACAATCACGGCGGCCCGGTCAACCTCCTCACGATCTTTTCGTGCGCTCAAGTAGCCGTCACCCGCTGTCCACCACACCCGCGCGTCGAGCGCGGTGAGCTGGGCCCTCCACCGATCATCGACCGTCGTGGCGGCGTAACCGCGCATCTCCGCCGCGATCGCGTCGGTGGCGACACCAGCGTGCGAGCCGCCAAGCTCCCTGCGGACCGCCCGGACCACATCGGCAGGCTGCCAGCCGAACCGCCACGCGGCCGTCATCCTTTGTTCCAGTGCGGCCGTAAGCGCCAGCTCGCTGATCCGCCACCAGCCCGTGACGCTAGGCCGCGCCGCCAGTTGCGTCACGCAGCGTCGAAACGCCGCATCGTCCCCGTCGAAGCAGGCCTGCACCGCCTCGGTCACCAACTGCGCAGCCAGTTCCGCAGGCGACCCGGAGCGACGACCGCGACCACTTTCCTGCTCAGGCGAGGAGAGCCAAGCCGTGAATGGGCCGCCGGAATTTGCGCGCGTGAACGGCCCAGACGGCCCTGATGGTCCCGCCGGCCCGGATTGTCCGCCCGCAGACTCCCGGCCGTTGGCATGCCGCTCCGGCCCGGGCCGGCCTGCACGGCGCTGCTTCCTGGCCTTGTCCTTAGCGCGGCGTCGTTCCCGGTTTGCCTTGCCCACGGCGCCTCCTGTTCCCCGCCTTGTTCCCCGGCTTGCGCGCCATCCTGACACGGCCCAGTGACAACCGAACGGTGAATCGTGCACGGCGGACCCTGAACTGCGATCGTGGAACCATTACGACGCCCCATCCGCGGCTGCGGCCGAACGCGGCGCGAGCAAGGACAGGGCCGTAACGACAGGGCCGCGGGACCAAAGCATGTGTCGGCGAGCCGCGGTTGGACCACAGCGACAACCCGCTTAAAGTGTGCCTGAGGGGCTCGCGCGGAGCCCATCACAGCGGTGGTGGTCAGATGGTCGATGACCCGTCGTTCCGTGCGTCCGATGAGGACCGCGAACGCCTCGTGGCGGTGCTCCGCGAGCAGATGGTCGCGGGCCGGCTGACCAGCGAGGAGCTCGGCGAACGGGTCGGTGCCGCCTATGCCGCCAAGACCTGGGCCGACCTGCGGCGACTGGTCGAGGACCTGCCGGTGACCGTTCAGTTCGCCGATGAGCGGACCCCAGTGCAGCCACCAACCGCCGTCAGTCCGCACCGCCGGGCACGCAGGCCGTCCCCGCTGCTTCCGGTAGCCATCGCCTGGCTCGCGATCATGATGATCAGTGATCGGATCATGTTCATTCCCCCGCTCATCGTGTTCGCGATGATCGTCACGGCCGTTGTCGCGTTCAGGCGTCACCTAGGCTGATAAGCCGCAGCGATCATGAAAACGGGTGACCGCGTCGGATCGCGACGACCGGACACATCCTCGGCCGGGGGAAATTCACCCAGTACAGGCGATGCCTATCTCCGGCGTGAGCTGACAGACTCGGGCGAACGACGACAGCCTGGAGCAGCCAGGGGAGCGCACGGCGTGACTGCTGAGGACGAACTCCGGCTGCTGCGCCGATACGAACCCATCGTCAGGTACACCCGCGGCGAGCTGTTCCTCCCCTGCGCCATCGACGGCTACCTCGCGCACGCGGCCCTCTACCGCCGCGTCGGCAAGTCCGCCGAGCAACTGGCCGCGCCAGGCGGGCTCGACCAGGACAAGCTCGCCGCGTTCGGCCGTGCGCACCACGGCGAGTCGCTGTACCTTCAGTTCGTCGACCAGCCGCTCGGCCCCCGGGCCTACCGGAAATGGCGCAAGCGGCCGGACCGGGAGAAGTTCACCCCGAGCAGCAGGTTCGCGGCCGTCGGCCTGCTTGCCAGGCTCATCGACTCGGTCCTGAAGATGACCCTGCTGCTGCGGGGCAAGGTACCCCGGGGCTTCGCGGCCGCCGCCCACGTGAAGGCGAACTCCGCCGAGACCGCCGGGCAGTGTCACTACTACGGGCACGTCAGCCGCGACGGCGGCTACGTCGTCCTGCAGTACTGGTACTTCTACCCGATGAACGACTGGCGCTCGACGTTCGGCGGCGTCAATGATCACGAAGCCGACTGGGAACAGGTGACGATATTCCTCGCCGAGCGCGACGCCGCCGAGCGCGACGCCGCCGAGCGCGACGCCGCCGACCGCGACGCCACGGACACGGCTGCCGCCGGGGTCACGGGTAGCACCGCGGACACGTCCGCAGGGCCGGGGCTGGGCACCACCACCCCAGCCTGGGTAGCCTTCTCCAGCCACGATGAGACCGGCGATGACCTGCGGCGCCGCTGGGACGACCCGGACATGGAACGGGTTGGCGACCATCCGGTGGTGTACGCGGGGGCGGGCTCGCACAGCGGGGCCTACCTGCCCGGCGAATATCTGATCACAGTCGCCCCGCCGCTTCCGGCAGAGGTCAACCGGATCGGCATGAAGATCGCCCGGGTCATCCCCTGGTCTGAGCCAGCGTCGTCGGTGATCAGGATCCCCTATATCGACTATCGCCGTGGCGATGGCGCGAGCGTCGGGCCAGGCCAGGAGCGACAGTGGACAGCCGTGCGGATCGGCGACGACACGCCATGGGTGGTGGCCTACCGCGGCCTATGGGGCCTGGACACCAAGGATCCGTTCGGCGGCGAGCGGGCGCCTGCGGGCCCGAGGTACGAGCGGAACCAGACGGTGCGCGCTTCCTGGGGGCAGCCCGTGGCCTGGGCGGGGCTGGACAAGGAGGCGCCGACCGACGCCGCAGCACGTGCGCGCCTTCGCGCGCGGTGCGCCGCGCTGCGCGACCAGCTTGCGGAGGCCGACCGCGCTCTCGACGCCGCGCGAGCGGAGCTGCGCGGGGCCCGCGCGGTGGACAGGGCCAACGGCCGGTCGCCGCGCCAGCCGAGCAACGCAGCCGACTCACTCGGCGAGCACGTCGCCGGGCTGCGGCTCCGCCAGGCCTCCCTGCGCGCCGATCTGGAGGTGGCCACCCGCGGGCTCAGCGGCCCGATCCCCCGCGACGACGTTCATGCCCACCTGCATCATCGCGCGCTGCCCGACGTGGACACCTCGGCGCGGCACGGCCGGGTGCGGCGCCTCTGGACGGCGGCTTCCGCGTCGATCTTGTACGCGGCGCTCGGCCTGATCCTGCTTGACACCCGGTCCGGGGTGCTCGAACCGGCCTTGTTCGCGGTGGCGGTGATGCTCGTCGTCGAGGCCGCCATGCGCCGCAGGCTCCTCGCGCTGCTGGCCACTGCAGGGGTTATTTTCATCCTGGTCAGCCTGGTATGGGCGGTGGTGTCCATCGTGGTAGGCAACCTGCGCGCGGGCGTCGGTGTGCTGCTCCTGCTCGCCGCGCTCTACATGGCCGGCCAGACCGCCCGCGAATGGCTGCGAATGCGCTGAAAGACGCCGCCGCGGGTCAGTAACTTCGTCGCCTGATAACGGGTTGAGTGGCAGGCCCCTAGCCCCAACTTACTTGATCTTGGAAGCGTGTCATCCTCCTGAGCTGGGGAGATAGCGCCCAGAAGGGGCTGGCGGGCGGATGTTACTGGTTACTGGAGGGTGAGGGGCACGGGAGCGCCGAGTAG
>Ga0335081_10018237_pt1 | contig 11343 bp, 9 predicted proteins | sample Lox_Sample_35_FD_206713 | JGI IMG/M metagenome (GOLD analysis project Ga0335081, IMG submission 206713) | Soil microbial communities from Loxahatchee National Wildlife Refuge, Florida, United States - Lox_Sample_3.5 | ecosystem: Environmental > Terrestrial > Soil > Wetlands | place: USA: Florida... | reverse complement strand
GGCGGCTGGGTGAGCATTCCGCACCCGCTCGCCGGCCGGGCGCTCGCGGCCGCGGGACTGGACTACGTCGTCATCGACCTGCAGCACGGCGCCGCGGTCGAATCGGACCTGCCCGCCCTGACCGCGGCGATCACGCTCGCGGGCGCGGCACCGATCGGCCGGATCCGGTTCGCCCATCCCGCCGACATCGGGCGGTCGCTGGATCTCGGCTGCGCGGGCGTCATCGTGCCGAACGTGGAATCGGCCGAGCAGGCGCGGGCCGTGGCCGGTGCCTGCCGTTATCCGCCGGAGGGCTACCGTTCGGCAGGCGGGGTGCTTGCCGTCGACGGTCCGCTGTGCATCGTCATGGTCGAATCCGCGCAGGCGGTGGCTGAGCTTCCGGCCACTGTCGCGGTTGCCGGAATCGACGGGATCTACGTTGGCCCTCGTGACCTGTCGCTGTCGCTCGGCTGCGCCCTCGATCCGCATGATCGTGTGCTCCGGACAGCACTGGAAAGGATCTGGGGCGAGTGCGCGGCGGCGCGCAAGCCGGTGGGCGTGCACGCGATGGACGGAGCGACGGCCCGGCTGTACCGCGAGAGCGGCTGCCGGATGGTCACGGTAGCCGCGGATGCCCTGACGGTTACCAGGGGCGCCGCCGCGGAACTGGCCGCCGCTCGCGGCTGAAGGGGAGTGCAGGCATGAGCCAAGAACGCTGGACCGCCGTCGACAGCTACCTGGCGGGACTCCTCGCTGCACCGGATCCAGTGCTGGATGCAGCCGCGGCGGCCAGCGCCGCGGCCGGGCTCCCGGCGATCAGCGTCTCGCCCACCCAGGGCAAGCTGCTGCATCTGCTCGCGCTGAGCATGCGAGCGCGCCGGATCCTGGAGATCGGCACGCTCGGCGGCTATAGCGCGATCTGGCTGGCGCGGGCGCTGCCCGAAGGCGGGCGGCTGATCACCCTGGAAGCGGATCCGCGGCACGCCGAGGTGGCGCGGGCGAACCTGGCCAGAGCCGGGCTCGCGGCGACCGCCGAAGTGCGGCTCGGCGCCGCGCAGGACACGCTGCCGCAGCTGGCGGCCGCTGGCGGGGAGCCGTTCGACCTGATCTTCATTGACGCCGACAAGCCGGGATACCCCGGCTACCTCGGCTGGTCGCTCCGGCTGTCCCGGCCCGGCTCGATGATCATTGCGGACAATGTCGTGCGCGGCGGCGCAGTGGCCGATGCCGACAGCGACGATGCCGCCGTTCGCGGGGTGCGCGAGTTCCTGCGGCTGCTGGCCGCCGAGCGGCGAGTCAGCTCGACGGCGGTCCAGACGGTTGGCGGCAAGGGCCATGACGGCTTCTCGCTGAGCGTCGTTCTCGACGACCGGGCCGGCTGACCCGCCGAGGGTCCCGGCTCAGGCAGGCCCGGCCCGGGGGCCGGGCGGCTAGCGCGTGCCAGGTGGTCGCGAAGCCCGCCAGGCGCCCGGTCTCGCCGCTAGCGGCAGGCCGCCTGGGCCGCGGTCCTGGCTGGCGTCCCGCTCTGGCCCTGGCTGGGGCCGGCCTGCGGGGTGGTGATGGTGTAACCGCTGACGCCCAGCACGATCCTGATCCTCGCCAGCCCGGCCACCTCGCGGATGACGGCTGCGGGCATCACCGTGCGGACCAGCCGGGCGGCGTCCCGCTGCCCGGCCGGGTACTCGATCAGCGTCTGGCTGATGTCCTGGGTCGGCCAGGTCAGGGCCGAGCCATGAATGCCGAAGCCCATCTTCGCCAGCTGGGCGGCGGTGGCGGCGGACAGGCCGCCGATCATGGTGCCGTTGTAGACGTCGATGGATACGCGGCTGCGGCTGAGCGAGGCCATGTGCCGCTGGTGCCAGACGGGCGCCTGGTCCTTTTTCAGCGCGGCGAACAGAGCATCGGCCCGCGGCTTGTTCCAGAGCACGGCTGCCTGGCCGGACTTGGTCCTGTAGTTCGTGGTGGCCAGCGGGACTGTGGTGAAGGTGACGGCACCGGGCCGGATGCCGCGCATCTGGCTGGCGAGCGCGGTGACGCTGAATCCGTCGTCCACCCTGACCGCTGCCGAGATGGCGGACAGGAACCTGGTCAGCCGGACCGGGTTCGCCAGCGTCCCGGAGGTCACGGCCTTGCTGAGCAGCGAAGCCAGCAGCTGCTGCTGGTTGCCGATCCTGGCCAGGTCCGACTGGGCGAACGAGTGCCGGTCGCGGGCGAACTTCAGCGCCGTGACGCCGTCGACGTGGTGCCTGCCGGCGGACAGATGCAGGCCGCTGTAGGCGTCGTCGACCTTGTAGGGCAGGCAGATGTTGACTCCGCCGAGCGCGTCGATGACCTTGACGAAGCCGAGGAAGTTCACCTCGATGTAGTCGTTGATCTTCAGTCCGGTGGCCTGCTGCACCGTCTGCACCATCAGCCGCGGGCCGCCGATCCCGTAGGCCGCGTTGATCTTGTTCATGCCGTGGCCGGGAATCTTCACCCAGGAGTCGCGTGGCAGGCTCACTACCTTGACATAACGATGATCGGCCGGGATGTGCGCCACCATGAGCGTGTCGGAGTTGTGGCTCACGGCGTGGCCCACGTGCAGCTCAGCCTGCTGATGCGGGGTCAGCCCCGACCTGATGTCGACGCCGGCGACCAGGATGTTCAGCGGCCCGCTGGCGGGCGTTCCCGAGGTGCCGGCATTGACCCGGCCGATGCTGCTGCTGACATAGCTGGTCAGGACCCACGCGCCGCCGGCCGCCATCAGCACCAGGGCGGAGAACGCGCCGAAGATCGCGAGCATAGCCCGCTGCTGGCGCGCCTTCCGGCCCGCCGAGATGCGCTCCATCAGCTGCCGCTGCGCCAGGTTGGGTCCCGGCCTGCGGCGGGAGCCGGGCTGCCGGGCCGTTGCCGGCGGCCGGCCGGCGCGCGGATCACTGCAGGGGTCGCCGGCGGCGGGGCGAGCGTCCGGTGCGGCGGGGCGGATGGTGCGGCCTGGCGGAGGCGGGTACAGGCCCGGCCTGGGTCCCGGAATATACCGATCGGCGGGCGAGCCGGGAGCGCGCGGATCGGGCTCGGGCGCCACGTCGTCCTGAACGTGGGACTCGGGCTCGCCGCCCCGGCCGTCGTCGCTGTCGGTCATCAATCCCCCGGAGACGCTGCTGGCAGCAGGCTAGCGCGCCCCCGGCTGCCTGCGGGTATTCATCGCCGGCGGGTCACCGACTTGGGCGGCGGGCGGGCCGGCGGCAACCGATGATGACGCGGCCGGTTTTCTTGGGTACTATCGAGTAAGTTACTGGCCAGTAAGATCGACCGGTGGGTCGGCTTCGGGGATCCGGGGAGGGCCCGATGGGGCACTACAAGAGCAACCTTCGTGACATCGAGTTCAACCTTTTCGAGGTCCTGAACCGGCAGCGGCTGCTTGGCTCGGAGCCGTATCCCGACATCGACGAGGACACCGCCCGCAGGATCCTGGCCGAGGTCAACAGGCTGGCCACCGGCCCGGTGGCCGAGTCCTTTGCCGACGCCGACCGTAACCCGCCCGTCTTCGACCCGGCGACGCACGCCGTGCGGATGCCCGAGAGCTTCAAGAAGTCCTTCGCCGCCTACATGGACGCCGAGTGGTTCCGGCTCGAGCTCCCGGCCGAGCTCGGCGGCAGCAGGGCTCCGCGGTCGCTGCACTGGGCAGTGGCCGAGCTGATCCTGGGCGCCAACCCTGCGGTCTGGATGTACGCCAGCGGCTCCTCCATGGCACACGCGCTATGGCGGATGGGCACGCCCGAGCAGCAGCGGTTCGCCGAGCTGGCGGTCGAGCGCAGGTGGACCTCCACTATGGCGCTGTCCGAGCCGGACGCCGGGTCTGACGTCGGCTCCGGCCGGACCAGGGCAGTCGCCCAGCCGGACGGGACCTGGCACATCGAGGGCGTCAAGCGGTTCATCACCAGCGCTGAGCATGACATGGCCGAGAACATCTTCCACCTGGTGCTGGCGCGTCCCGAGGGCGGCGGCCCCGGCACCAAGGGCCTGTCGATGTTCCTGGTGCCCAAGTACCTGGTCGGACCGGACGGGACGCTCGGCGACCGTAACGGCGTCTTCGTCACCGGCGTCGAGCACAAGATGGGCCTGAAGGCGTCGACCACGTGCGAGCTGACCTTCGGCGCCGGTCAGCCGGCGATCGGCACGCTGGTCGGCAACGTGCATGACGGCATCCGGCAGATGTTCGTGATCATCGAGTTCGCCCGGATGCTGGTCGGCACGAAGGCGATCGGCGCGCTTTCGACCGGTTACCTGCACGCGCTGGACTTCGCCAGGACCCGGGTGCAGGGCGGCGACATGGCCCGGCTAGCCGACAAGAGCTCGCCGCGGGTGACGATCATCCACCATCCGGACGTGCGCCGGATGCTCATGCTGCAGAAGGCCTACGCCGAGGGCATGCGCGCGATGGTCCTCTACACCGCCGCCTTCCAGGACGCGCTGCAGCGGGCCGAGGCGGCCGGCGTGCCCGATGAAATGGCGGCATCGCTGAACGACCTGATGCTGCCGGTGGTCAAGGGAGTCGGATCCGAGCGCGCCTACGAGCTGCTTGCGCTGTCCCTGCAGACCCTCGGCGGGTCCGGCTACCTGCAGGACTACCCGGTAGAGCAGTACATCAGGGACGCCAAGATCGACAGTCTGTACGAGGGCACGACCGCGATCCAGGGCTCCGACCTCTACTTCCGCAAGATCGTCCGGAACGAGGGCAGGGCGCTCGGCGTCCTGCTCGAGGAGATCAGGCGGTTCGCTGCTGCTGACGGCGGCAATGGCCGGCTGAAGGCCGAGCGGGCGGCGGTCGCCAGGGCGGCCGATGACATTGAGGTCATGGTGAATGCCCTGCACGGGTTCCTCGGCGCCAGCCTGGACCAGCCGGCCGAGGTCTACCGGGTCGGCTTGAACACCACCCGGCTGCTGCTGGCGCTCGGCGACCTCATCATCGGCTGGATGCTCGGCCGTCAGGCGGAGATCGCGCTTGACCGCCTGGACGAGTCAGGTCCCGCTGACGGCACGCCCGGCGCAGCGGACCGCGCCTTCTACGAAGGGAAGGTTGCCGCGGCGCGGTTCTTCGCCGCGACGGTGCTGCCCCGGCTCGCCGTCGAGCGCGCGATCGCCGAGACCACCACGCTGGACCTGATGGAGCTGCCCGAGGACGCGTTCTGACGCCCGCGCACCGGCACCGGGCACGAAGCACCGGCACCGGGACATCCTCCCGGTCCCGCGGCTGAGAACCGTCCCTGACTGCCGGGCGGGTGCTGTCAGATCTGAACCTGGACGGCGGCTCGGTCCTGCCGGATCGGCGTGATGGCGCGCTCGATGACCGCCCGGTGGGCGGGGTGGTCGCGGTAAGCGCGATAGCTGTCCGCGTCATCGAAGTCGGCGGTCACGGCGAAGTCGAAGTTGCCCTCGCTGAGGCCGGCATCTGGCCCCGCGTGGTAGCTGCGCAGCCCGGTCATCAGCGGCGGCAGGGTCTGGAGCTCCGCCAGCACCCGCTGCTTCTGCTCGTCGGTTGCCTCGGCGGTCCAGGAGAAGAGGACGACATGCCTGATCATGGTGATCCTTTCAGCTGCGGCCTGCTCCTGGTCAGGACCAGGCGAGCAGGCGCAGCGGGTCTGCCAGCATGGCACCGACGTCCCTGAGCGCAGCAGAGCCCAGGTCACCGTCGACGATCCGGTGGTCGAAGGACAACGCGAGCGTGGCCACCTTGCGGACGGCCAGCTGTCCCTCGTGTACCCAGGGCGCATCCTTGACCTGGCCGAACGCGAGAATCGCGGCCTCGCCGGGGGTCAGGATCGGAGTGCCGGTGTCGATGCCGAACACGCCGACGTTCGTGATCGTGATAGTGCCGCCCTGCAGGTCGGCGAGGGTCGTCTTGCCGTTCCTTGCGGTCTGCGCCAGCTCGGCGAGGGCGCGCGCGAGGCCAGGCAGTGAGAGCGCGTGGGCATCCCGGATGTTCGGCACGACCAGGCCCCGGTCGGTGGCGGCGGCGACGCCGAGATTGACGTAATGCCGGACGACGATCTCCTGGGCCGCGTCGTCCCACGATGAGTTGATCATCGGATACCGCGCGGCGGCGACCAGCAGGGCCCTGGCGGCGAGCAGCAGCGGGGATACCCGGGCCCCGGCGAAGTCGGGCAGCGCCTTGAGCCGGGCGGTTGCCGCCATCGTCTCGGTGATGTCGATCTGCAGGAACTCGGTAACGTGCGGCGCGGTGAACGCGCTGGCGGCCATCGCCGCGGCAGTGTGCTTGCGCACGCCGCGGATGGGGATCCGCTCCTCGCGCGGCGCGGGCGCCGCCGGCTGCGGCACGGCAGCGCCATCCGCCTTGGCTGCGACCGGGCCGCCCTGGCCGCCGGCCGCGGCCTGCACGTCGTCGCGGGTGATCGAGCCGCCCGGCCCGCTGCCGGCCAGCCCGGCCAGGTCAATGCCCAGGTCCCTGGCCAGCTTGCGGACCGGCGGCTTGGCGAGGGCGCCGGGCCGCGCTGGCGGCGGGGCCAGCGCGGCCGGCGGTACCAGCACTGTCGGCGGGGGCGTCAGGCTCTGCGCTGCCAGCGGCGGGCCATCGGCCGGATCGGCGGCGGGCGCGCCGGCCGCGGCCGTGGCGGCCGATAGCGCGGACGGTGGCGGCTGCCCGCTGCGCGCCGCGGGCTTCCTGGTCCGCCGGGTGGTCGCGCCGAGCTTCACGCCGTAGCCGACCAGCACGGCCTGGCGTTCGGGCGCGGGCGCGGGACTGCCCTGCACCCCCGGCTCTGCTGCCTGGCGAGGCGGCGCCGCTCCCTCGCCAGCGCGGGCCGGCGCCAGGTCGCCCGCCGGGCTGCCCGGCCCGGCCGCTGCCGCGGCTGCGCCGGCCGAAGGCTGCGGGCCGGACGGGCTTGCCGCGCCCGCCGGCGCCGAGCCGGACGAGCCCGGCGCCGAGCCAGATGGGCCTGGCGCCGCCGCGCCCCCATCCGGCGCCCCGGCGTCCGCGCCGACCCGCACGGAGATGATCGGCGTCCCGACGTCGACCGTGTTCCCCTCTGCGGCGAGCAGATCGGCGACGACTCCCTCAAACGGGCAGGGCAGCTCGACGACCGCCTTGGCTGTCTCGATCTCGACGATGGTCTCGTTAACGGTCACCGTGTCGCCGGGCCGCACATGCCACCTCACGATGTCCGCCTCGGTGAGGCCCTCGCCGACATCAGGGAGCTTGAACTGCCTGAGCTCTGCCACGCCATCCCCTCAGTACGCGAACGTGCGGTCGACGGCGTCCAGCACCCGGTCCAGGTCGGGCAGGTAGTGCTCCTCGAACTTGGACGGCGGGTACGGGGTCGAGTAGCCGCCGACCCGCAGCACCGGGGCCTCGAGCTGGTAGAAGCACTCCTCGGTCACCCGTGCGGCTACCTCGGCGCCGAGACCGCCGGTCACCGCGGCCTCGTGCACGACGACGCAACGTCCGGTCCGCCGGACCGACTCGAAGATCGTCTCGGTGTCGAGCGGTGCGAGCGACCGCAGGTCGATCACCTCCACGGACCGTCCGTCGGCGCCGGCGGCGATGGCCGCCTCGGCGCACGTCTTGACCATCGGGCCGTAGGCCAGGACAGTGACGTCGGTGCCGGGGATCAGCTGCCGCGCCCGGTCGACCGGCAGCGCGCCGGCGAGGCCGCGGGCGACGTCGACGTCGGCGCGGTCCCAGTACCGGCGCTTCGGCTCGAAGAAGATCACCGGATCGTCGCAGCTGATGGACTGCTGGATCATCGTGTAGGCGTCCGCGGGGTCGCCGCAGGCGACGACCCGCAGGCCGGGAATGTGGGCGAACAGCGCCTCAGGTGACTCGCTGTGGTGCTCAACCGCGCCGATGCCGCCGCCGCACGGGATCCTGACCACCACGGGCAGGGTGACGGCGCCGAGCGACCGGTAGCGCATCTTGGCGAGCTGGCTGACGATCTGGTCGAACGCCGGGTAGACGAAGCCGTCGAACTGGATCTCGCATACCGGCCGGTAGCCGCGCAGCGCCAGCCCGATCGCGGTGCCGACGATGCCGGACTCGGCCAGCGGGGTGTCCACCACGCGGTCCTCGCCGAAATCCTTCTGCAGGCCGTCGGTGACCCGGAACACCCCGCCCAGCTTCCCGACGTCCTCGCCCATGATGAGGACCTTGGGATCGTTCTCGAGCGCTTTGCGCAGGCCCTCGTTCAGTGCCCTGGACAGCGTGAGCCTGGTCATCGCGCTGCCTCCTCGTCGGCGAAGGAGTCCAGGTACGCCTCGAACTGATCGCGCTCGGACGCCAGCAGCGCGTGGGCCCCCGCGTAGACGTTGTCGAACATCGACGGCGGCGGCGGACCTGGCATCTCCTGGCAGGCCTTCCTGATCCGCGCACCGACCTGGTCGGCCTCCGCGGCCACGGTGTCGAAGAACGGCATATCCGCCAGCTCGGAGCGGATCAGATACTGCCGCACCCGCTCGATCGGATCCTTGAGCTTCCAGGACTCCAGCTCGGCCGACAGCCGGTACCTGGTCGGATCGTCGGTGGTGGTGTGCGCGCCCATCCGGTAAGTGAAGGCCTCGATGAGGGTCGGGCCCTGGCCTTCACGGGCCGCCTGCAGGGCCTTCGTGGTCACGGCCAGGCAGCCGAGCACGTCATTGCCGTCGACGCGGACGCCGGGAAAGCCGAAGCCCTGCGACCGCTGGTACAGCGGCACCCGGCTCTGCCGCTCGAGCGGCTCCGAGATGGCCCACTGGTTGTTCTGGCAGAAGAACACCACCGGCGCGTTGCTGACCGAGGCCCAGATGAAGGCCTCGTTGACATCGCCCTGGCTGGTAGCGCCGTCGCCGAAGTAGGCGATCACCGCCTCGCCGTCTTCGCCGACGGCGCCGTCGCGCTGGATCCCCATCGCGTAACCAGTCGCATGCAGCGTCTGACTGCCGATCACGATCGTGTACAGGTGGAAGTTGTGCTCTTTGGGGTCCCAGCCGCCGTGGCTAACCCCGCGGAACAGCGCGAGCAGCTTTATCGGGTCCAGGCCGCGGCACCAGGCCACCCCGTGCTCACGGTACGTCGGGAAGGCCATGTCGCGCGGCCCGAGCGCCCGGCCCGAGCCGACCTGGGCGGCTTCCTGGCCGAGCAGCGAGGCCCAGATTCCCAGCTCACCCTGCCGTTGCAGGGCGATGGCCTCGAAATCGATCCGGCGGACCAGCACGAGATCGCGGTAGAGATCCTTGATCTGGTCGGCGGAGATGTCGAGCGGGTAATCCGGGTCCTCGACCAGCTGTCCCTCCGGCGTCAGGAGCTGCACGGTCTCCGCTGATTCCGGCTGGCCGGGATAACGGCGGGAATCAGGCGAAGCAGCTTGCCCGGCGACATTGACGGCCACGTACCACTCCTAGCATGGTCAGGACCGGCCGCGGGGCTGCTCCGGTCCGGTCGTCCGTCGTGTTCCGCTGCGACAGTACCGGCGCCGCGGAGCCATGGCCAAGCGGCGCTGTGCGCGGTGTCGCCATCGTGACACAAGTCATGAATTGGGACGCTGAGATGAGCGTGCCGACAGCCGGTATTACCCGGCCGCGGCCTGTCGCTGTCGCGTACGCTCCGGCACGTGGCCACAGTCATCGTCGAGGTAATGCTGAAGCCGGAGATTCACGATCCGCAGGGCGAGGCGATTGCCGGGGCCTGCCACCGCCTCGGCTTCGGGGAGGTTGTCGGCGTGCGCCAGGGCAAGCGGTTCGAGCTGGAGCTCGGCGAGTCCGCGGGCGAGGCTGCCCTGGCGCGGATCGCCGAACTCGCGGCGGAACTGCTGGCTAATCCGGTGATCGAAGAATTCGCCATCCGCCCGGCATGACAATGTCCGATCCGGCGCGTGGGGCAAAGTCCGATCCGCCCGCCGTGACCGCGTTCGCCGGTGACCGCAAAAGCGTCCGCGCGCTGGCGGAACCACACTGTTCGTCCAGAGATCGCCTGAGTTCAGGGTTACCACGGCCTGGCGTGGGAACGCCTCAGAATGTGATCAGCGTAATCCGGCAACATGCGGGGGCTGAGGAGCGAATGCGAACTCGGGAGAGGCCGCCTGACGGACCGGCCGGGGATCTTCGGTTCTGCCTCGTTTTTCCGCGCGAGGCGCTGAGCATTCCGGTGATGCGCAGGGTGCTCGGAGACACTCTGATCCGGCTGGGAGTGGACGACGATTGCGTGGCGGAACTGCTGCTGGCCGTCACCGAGGCGTGCACGAACGTGCTGCGCCACGCGGGCACCGGCCGCCGTTACGAGGTCGTCGCGCGGGTCGGCAGGGACCGGTGCCTGGTCGAGGTGCTCGACAGCGGCAGCGGGTTCGACCCGGCCAAGCTCCCGGAGCAGTCCGCCAACGGCACCCGGCGGCCGCCGGGCCGGCCGTCGATGCGCGGGCCGGGGCGGATCCGCCGGCCGTCCGGCCCGCGGCTTGCCCCGGCGCTGTCGGCGCCGATACTCGGCAGATTCGCCCGGGCCCGCCGCGCCGCCGACGATCAGACCATCGCTGACCTGCCCGAGTCCGGGCGCGGCATGGCGATCATGCGCTCCTGCGTCGACGATGTGACTCTGCGCAGCAAGCCGGGCCAGGGCACGGTGGTATCGCTGCGCAAGCAGATCGAGTGGCGCACCGATGCGCCGATCGCGCAGCTGCCGGCCGGGCAGCTCAGGGACGCCGGCTGAGCCGGTAACCTGCCTGCATGCGCCCCCCGCGAGCACGCTGGTGACCGCCAGGGTCGGAGTCGTCGTGTTCCCTGGCTCGCTCGACGACCATGATGCCTGCCGGGCCGTGCGCTATGCGGGCGGCGCGGCGGTGCCGCTCTGGCATGGTGATCGCGACCTGAAGTCGGTGGACGCGGTCATCCTGCCCGGCGGTTTCTCCTACGGCGATTACCTGCGCTGCGGCGCGATCGCACGGTTCGCCCCGGTGATGGCCGAGCTGATCCCGGCGGCCAGGGCGGGACTGCCGGTGCTGGGCATCTGCAATGGCTTCCAGATCCTGTGCGAGGCACATCTGCTGCCGGGTGCGCTGACCCGCAACGCCGGGCTGCGGTTCGTCAGCAGGGTCATCCAGCTGCGGATCGAGACGGCGGACACACCGTGGACCAGTGCGTACGCGGCCGGCCAGGAGATCACGGTGGTGCTCAAGAGCGGCGAGGGCGCGTACGTGGCCGACGCGGGCACGCTCGCGGGGCTCGAAGCGACCGGCCGGGTACTGGCCCGCTACGCCTCGGGCAACCCGAACGGCTCGGCCGCTGACATCGCGGGCGTGGTCAGCGACGCGGGCAACGTCGTGGGCCTGATGCCCCATCCCGAGCACGCGATCGACGAGCTGACCGGCCCGTCGGCGGACGGACTCGGCTTCTTCGCCTCGCTCG
>Ga0335081_10018236_pt1 | contig 11344 bp, 8 predicted proteins | sample Lox_Sample_35_FD_206713 | JGI IMG/M metagenome (GOLD analysis project Ga0335081, IMG submission 206713) | Soil microbial communities from Loxahatchee National Wildlife Refuge, Florida, United States - Lox_Sample_3.5 | ecosystem: Environmental > Terrestrial > Soil > Wetlands | place: USA: Florida... | reverse complement strand
CACTATTAGGAAGAACGGATGGTATGGGAGGGAATTAATGCCGTTTGGTTCAGAATTAGCACTAACTCCAGGATTGACGCAACCGGAACGAATATATGTGAAGATTTTTGGAGCACCTATCTTGGGACTCCGTGTACGCGCTCGCACCATCCTTCCTTTTCTCGATCAAATTCCTGATGTGCACAGGATCGCTGACGCTGGATGTGGTCGGGGAATGATAACCCTTGCCTGTGCCAAGCGTTTTGCCGCCGCCGAAGTTTTTGGAGTTGATCTGGATGAAGATCAAAACATGGTCAATAGCGAAATTGCTAAGAGAGCGGGATTCAAGAATGTGCAATTTGTTGCCATGGATGCTATGAAACTTCCCGAATTAGGCAGATTTGATTTGATAATTTCGACAGATATGCTCGAACATCTGTATGACGATAGCGGTGCCGTGAAAATGTTTTGTAAAGCCCTCGAACCCGGCGGCCATTTGCTTGTCCACGTGCCGCATCTGACACGGAACATTTTTGGCTGGCAAAGAGTTAACTGGATGGACATTGACGGGCATGTAAGACCGGGTTACACAAAGGATGAATTGATCCGTCTTCTCACAAAAGGGGGGCTTCGTGTCAAAACCTGCGTCTATAATTATAATACAATAGAAACATTGGCTAGCGATATAAGCAAGCTGATAACCGGTGCCAAAGAACGAAAAAAGGGTCTCTATGCATTGGTTTTTCCTTTACTGCTGTTCTCCAGCTTTCTGGGTTCATTTTACCGATCTCAGAAGAGTGGGTCGGGCCTTGTAGCATTGGCGGTGAGAGAGACATAGAGCCGTGAAGTTTCTGATAGACATACTGCACCCCAAACATGCGCATTTCTTCCGGCCATTGATGAAGAGGTGGCAGGGGCGGGGCCACGAGCTGAAAATTGTGACCCGCGACAAAGACATTACCCATCAGCTCCTTGATCTGTTCGGCATTCCTTATGTTTGCTTGTCTAAGCAGAAGAAAGGCATTGGCCTTGCGCAGGAGCTATTAGAACGCTGGTACAAATTAACTATAATGCTCCGGGATTTTCGCCCGGATATTGTCCTGTCCATCAGCGGTATAACTACTTCCTTGCCATCCAGATTGCTCGGTATACCCAATATTGCCCTCACCGACACAGAAACGGCAGAGTTCAGCAACACTATAGCTTTCCCCTTTGCAGACAGGGTTCTCACACCGGAGTGGTTTACCAAAGATTTTGGCAAGAACCACTACCGCTACCGAAGTTTTCATGAATGGAGTTACTTGCACCCTCATGAATTTACTCCAGACCCTGAACTAGTGAAGGGTGAAGGCATCAATCCTGAAGAGCCTTACGCCGTGATTCGATTTGTCCGCTGGGATGCCATCCACGATCAGGGAGAAAAAGGATTCAGCGCGGCGGATGCTATTCGGTTGATTCAGCAACTCTCTTCGAGAATGAAAGTGGTCTTAACGACAGAAACCCCGCCTCCAGAGGCACTCAGAAAATTCACAATCGCTATCAGAATAGACAGGATGCATCATGTCATGGCCTTTGCAAAACTGGTGGTAGGTGAAAGCCCCAGCATGTGCGCAGAGGCGGCGCTCATGGGAGTGCCTTCGGTATTAGCATCGAGTTGGGCCGGTGCATGCGGAAATATGAAGATCCTCTCGGATCAGTTCGGGCTGCTGCGGGTTTATGGCAATGGGATTGACGCTGCTGCTGCGGCTGTCGCCATGGCCAGCACCCCGCCGTCCGGCGAGCAAATGCGAAAGAAAAGGGACATGCTTGTCGGAAGTTTAGATTACATTCCGGAAATTATTGAAGGTCATATCAGGGATCTGGTGAGGGGAAAAGATGTCTGAGAGACTGCCTGTTGACTTGGTATTTTTTGAAGAACCATTTGACAGAAACGCCGTTATTCATACGCTGCGCCATCTGGCCATGCGCGTGGGATGGACTCTGCGTCCGCAGGCGGATAGGCGCATCATATATGCTACAACGGAAAATCCGGTGGAGATACCCGTAAGGGAAGGCGACCTTATCATATTATCGTCACAGTATGTCAAAAGGCATATTATGGAGAGCCGGGCTGTCATTCCGCTTGGGGCAGGCGACGATGGACGATTTCCATTTTATCACCCAAAGGCGGCCGATTTTAATAAACGGGGATGGATTAAAGCAGATGTTATTGCGGGAGCTCACGCCCTTCTCAGCCTTCTCTATGAACGAAAAAACAGACCTGAAAAGAAGGACGGCTGGATGCGCTTTGCCGAAGACTGGTGGACAACGGGAGGTTTTGTCAAGCCTGAACCACTGGCAGATTTTTGGCTTAATAGTATTGCTGTTGAGGCAGAAAAAATTGGATGGCCCAGCGTCAGAAGACAGGGGGAAGATGCGTTACTTCTAGCCCCGGGGACGGTCGTTCTTACCCATGATGTCGACTATATGCCAACACATGTGAATCGTGGTATGCCACGCTTTCTCCGAGCAGTGCTAAGACAATTGTTGACAAGGAGAAGCGCACCTCAGGCATGGCAGATCATTAACAAATACCGTAAAGCCGTGTTTCAGCCCGTGCCTTATAATGCGTTGAAATCTGTTGCGGACGGGGAAACCACACTGGGGGCAATCTCTTCGTTTCAATTTACGGTCAACAGAAGGCACAGGCGCGATCCTGCCTATGATCTGCGGAGCTACAACAACGAAGAAGACGATTTGAAAAGTCTGCTTCACAGAGGATTTGAAATTTGTCTCCATGGGAGTTATAGGGCGGCAAGGACGCCGGGACAACTTATGGGGGAGAAGATTAAGCTTGAAAGCATTCTCGGCACGAGTGTTTCAGGACATCGGCAGCATTATCTTAACTTTCATCCTGCGACATTTTTTCCTGAACTGACAAAAGCAGGCTTAGAATACGATATGTCAGTCGGTTACAATGACATGAGCGGACCTCGTGCAGGCACGTTATTCCCATTCAGACCATATGATTTGGAAGGGATGAAGCCCTTTTCCCTGTGGGAAATACCATTTATCCTCATGGATACAACCCTCGCGACGACTTACCGCTTTTTATCCAGTGAAGCATTGAAACATTGTAGTGATCAAATTCGGCCTGTGGAAAAATCGGGAGGCTGTGTTTCGCTTATATGGCATCAAGAACAGCTTGGCGGGATGTTAGATCCCGGATTCGATGAGATTTACTGGACCATATTGAAAGGGCTCAGGGAGCGCGGGACGAGGCTTACCAGCGGGCGCGTTGTTGTTAAGGAAATAGACGCATTGTGGAAACAAACTGTCGGGGACTGATGAAATTTGCAAAGTGCATGTATGGTGTAATGTAAAATAGATCAGAATTTCTGAAGTGGTGGGAAGACGGATGGCCGATTCGTGAAGTTTGCTGCCGGAGGGTAATCTAGTGGACAAGGATTCGCAGCCTAACATTTTTCAGGATATTGCAGAATTCTGGACGTTTCAGCTCAATAACGAGATCTATCTTCGCAACTATCCTCACATTGCCCGGGGTAGCAAGGAGTATTTTGACATTATCCTCGAAGCGCGGCGTAGGTTCATTTATTATTTCCCTGCAATAATAAAGTATTTGAAGACAGGTTTGTCACCAAATATTTTGGAGGTTGGATGCGGGATGGGAACCGATGCGCTGATGTTTGCCAGAGAGGGATTTAAGGTTACGGGACTTGATATCACCCCGGCTCATCTGGTATTGGCAGAGAAACTTTTTAACCTCTATTATGCTCGGGGCACATTCCTTGAAGGCAATGCAGAAGCTCTGCCTTTTCCAGACAATACTTTCGACTGCGTATATTCATTCGGGGTATTGCATCATACGCCTGACACAGGAAAGGCCATTAATGAAATCCGCCGTGTGCTCGTTCCCCAAGGCCGGGCCGTAATTATGCTGTATCACAAATGGTCATTGAATAATTTGGTTCATTGGATATTGCAAAGAGGTTTTGAAAATGCAAGAGAGGGTCCTGATTCTCCTGTAACACATCGGTTCAGCAGACAGGAAGTCCGAAAAATGTGCGGCGCTTTTACTTCATGCCGTATAGAGATAGAGTACCTCTTCGGGGCAGGGTGGGGCAAGGTATATGATCTCATACCAAGATCAATTTACTTCTCCCTGAGCAGGAGGATAGGTTGGCATTTGGTTCTTTATCTTGAAAAATGAAGGAAGAAATGAACTGACAATGGCACAAGATATCTAATTAGGGGACGTGGTTGTCGTGAGGGGCAGGCATACTATGAAGCGAGATGAAGGCTGTCATGACACATGTTTTGATGGTAAGGAACTTCAACCAAAGGGGCTTAAGTGGGAAAGATTCGCCTCGTTTATCTTTCGCTTTGCCGTCAGCATAGCGCTGCTCCTATGGATTTTCAAATCCGTCGATTTAAGTATTTTTTCAAAAATTGTAGTAACGCCCAACCTTCTTCCCATCATAGCTATGATTGGCTTTGGCGTTTTCTATGTCTTTTTGGGTGGCCTTAAATTATGGGTTCTCTTTCGTGGTTTCAGTCCGATAAGCATTTGGCTCTTTACATGCTATTTCTTTGTGGCAGGCTCGGTAGGGTCTATTGCCCCCGCGATTTTCGGTGATTTTGCGATGGTCGGTCTTGCAAGGCAGACCCTCATACCGGTTCACAGGAGCGTTTCCGCAATTCTTACGGATAGATTTATAACAATGGTGATCGCTGCGTTTGTATTTACACCGTTTACACTGATTTTCGTCCTGCCCGTAGGGCCTTTATTCATAATGGCGCTCATGGGAACATTTGTTTTACTATTTGGATGTATAATCTGGGCTGCTGTGCGATTTGCTCCGATACTGGTTGACAAGTTCTCTGTGACGAAGAAGTTCTGGGAGTCTCTTACTCTATATTTCAAGGGGGATCGAAAGAACCTTTATGCAAATATTTTTATAGGCGGCTTCAGGGGTATTATATCGGGCATTACCCTTATCCTTGCCCTCATGGCCGCTAACGTGACCCCACCTTTTTTCGCGACTATATGCATAACTAACTCTCTTTCCATCCTTACTCATATCCCTGTAAGCCTGAGCGGTCTCGGCATCTATGAGGGAGGCGGCCTGGTTCTTCTTGAAGCCTTGGGTTTAAATCGGGAGCAGGTCCTTGCTGGGTTGCTTTACCAGCGCGCATACATTATTATCTGGTCATTAGTAACCGCGGCTATATGGGGGTTAGTCACCGCTGTCAAACGCTTTCAGAAAGGCAGAGTGCCTCATTAGCAATCGCCGTTCACATAAGAGGTCATAGACCAACTGCCATGATTCCTGCAAGTAGACCGAATTACGGTTACCGGGACCTAAAAGCATCCGTATTTCATAGCTCTGGTGTTATTGAAGAGTTCGAAACAGAACTTGCGGCGTATTTTGGTGTCCGACAAGCAATAGCGTTTCCTTACGGCCGTAGCGCTCTGTACACTGCCCTGAAGGCCATGGACAAGCCCGGAGGTGAAGTGGTCCAACCGGCTTACAATTGTGTCGTGGTTGCCCACGCGTCGTTTGTGGCGGGTTGCAATCCCGTCTTTGTCGATACATCGCCCGATTCGCCTAACCAGAACCCGGAGCAGATGATTGATAAAACTACGTCTCAGACGGTTGCGGCTATTCCCACAAGTATTTTCGGAATGAATTTTGATGCTGCCGGGTTATCCGAGGCAATACGCCGCCGCAATAAGAATACCGTTATCTTCATCGATTGCTGCCAGTGTTTTGATGCACGATGGGACGGCAAGATGCTTGCTGGATGTGGAGACGGTGCCTTCCTTGCTTTCGGGATCGGAAAGCCGATGACTTCCCTTTACGGCGGCGCATTCCTGACAAATCAGGAAGGCCTGGCCCAATCCGTCCGAAGATACCGGAATGCCTCATTTACGAGGCGATCTGATATGGCGGGCGTGATGCGCTGGCTGTATTTTGTCGCCTCTTGGGCCGCCTTATCCGTCCCCTTTGCTCGTCTCACCGACGCGTTGGCCAACGCCGATACTCCTCTGAAAAGCTACCTGATGACACTACGTTCCCGTGAAGCCATACGCCTTCCCGCAGATAACCAGACAATGATGCTTCCCCTTGAGGCCGCGATCGGGCGGGAGCAGCTCCGTCGTGTGTCCATGTTCATGAGACGACGCAGGGAGATCGCCCAAATTTACGAAAGTGGGTTTGCGGGGTTGCCGGGTATTCAGCTGCTGCACTGGACGGAAGGATCGACATACACCATCTACAGCATAAGGCTGAAACGTCCTGAAGATCGTGTGCGCGTCCTGGGTTCCTTGCGAAAGCGTGGCATTCAAGGAAGCACAATCTTAGATTATATAATCCCCGGACTTGACTGCTACCGTGGGAAAGGCAATTACTCCGACTCCTTCCCCAACGCCAGTGACTGGGCGGCGAGCATACTTAATCTGCCCAATCACCCCTCGATGACTGAAAAGCAGGTTCAGACCGTTGTTGGTGTCGTAAGAGAAGTAATTGGAGAGATGTATGTCTGACAAGCATTTCCGGAAGGACCTGCGCGCCGAATATGATCAGGAATTGATGGATGCGGATCTGCGACGGAAATTGGCGGAACGGCTGTATCAGGCCATGAAGAAAGCCGGCGTATGGCCGGTACGACCGCGGATTCTCGACGTTGGATGCGGTTCAGGCCTGAAATTAGCGTATCTTGGGAATGATGACAACTTGCGGGTAGGCTGCGATATCCGGTCTGAACTCTATCTCCAGGCGCGCGATCGTGCAGGGCTTGTCAGATTCATACAGGCTCAAGCCTCGCAGCTTCCCTTTTCCGAAGGCAGTTTCGACATGATCACTTGTCTGAGTGTCATTGAAGAGCTACCTGATTACCGCGCTGCCATAGCCGAGATGACGAGATGTGTAGCTCCAGGTGGGCTTTTGTGCATCACTGTAACAAACGGGCCGCTCTTGAAAAAGATTTATACCCTTGTTGAATTTGTGGGAGGGCGTATTCGCGAAAGCTGGTGGGCATATGCCAGGGCTAGTTCGCCAATAGTCTCCAATCGGCCTGATAAAGGCTTTAGTATTGATGCCCTTGCAGGATGGCGTTATGTTCATCTCACCCCATTTGTCATCCGTGGGGCATTTTCATTTTTATGGGCCCTGCCTTTCCCTGTGTTGAATGCTATCTCCTGCCGCCTGTCCCCGACGCACGTGCATATCTGGATCAGGCCATTAGAGAACGAGAGGAATCGTCGATGTGTGGTATCTGCGGCATAGTCGGCCCTGGTGCCGATCCCGCCATTATTCGAAGAATGAACATGTCCCTTGCGCACCGCGGTCCGGATGGTGAAGGCATCTATCAGGGAGAGGGCGTTTTGCTTGGTCATCGCCGCCTCTCCATCATAGATCTCGTGACTGGCAAGCAGCCCATGACCAATGAGGATCGGACCATCTGCGTTGTTTTCAATGGAGAGATATATAACTTTCAGGATCTGCGCAGGGAACTTGAGGAACGCGGACACCGTTTCGCAACCCGTAGCGACACAGAGGTGCTCATTCATGGATACGAGGAGTACGGGCCGGAATTCTTGAGCAGGCTAGATGGCATCTTTGCATTTGCCCTCTGGGACGAAAGGGAGAAAAGACTTCTTTTGGTGAGGGATTATTTCGGCATCAAGCCCCTGCATTATCATTTTGACGGCAGGACCCTGCTCTTTGCCTCTGAGATAAAGGCGATCCTCCAGGATCCGTCTGTTTTGAAGGAGCCTGATTACCAGTCCATCCATTATTTTTTTAATCTGCGTTTCATTCCAGGTGACGGAACCCTCTTCAATGGCATCAAGAGGCTGTTGCCTGCCCATTATATGATGTATGAGAATGGCGCTATTTCTACACACCGTTATTTCAATCTAAAACGACTGGCCGATATCCCTGCTGACGAAGACCACTGTGCCGATGGGATCAGACATTATCTTCGCGAAGCGGTACGGAAGCAGATAATCAGCGATGTGCCTCTCGGTGTCTATCTTTCGGGGGGGCTCGACTCGAGCGCACTGGTCAGATACATGAGCGAAATTGTCAGTGAACCTGTCAGGACCTTTTCCATGGGGTTCAATGAACCTACAGATGAACTGGAAGATGCGAGTATCATCGCAGCGCAGTTCAAGACGGATCATCATGAAATAAGCGTATCGCCTGACTCTCTGCGTCAATACCCGGAGGTTATCTGGCATGCGGAAGAGCCCAAGGAAAACATCCTGCAGGGATTTCTTCTGTCCAGATTTGCCAAGAATTACGTAAAGGTCTGTCTTAGCGGGCTTGGCGGGGACGAGCTCTTTGCGGGCTATGCGTTTCACAGATATATCTATCCCGCAAGCTTTATATATCCCGCCGTGCCAAGTTCTCTTGACTCATTGATTTTTCGGCCTCTCAGCAGGTTCATCTTCTCTGTTGAGAATGCCTCGGGATCGTTATCCCTTGATGAGTATCGCCGGGGCGTGCAGATGCTTCTTTCCCTTGGTGATCCGGCCCGGTACTACCTGATTCTGAGAAACGTTTGGGATTTCGATGAGAAGGCTTATAGGAATATCTATGGGCCGGTGCTTTTAAGTCAGAACCTCAAGAAGACCCGTACACAATTCGACGACTTCTTTTCGCTAAATAATCGAAGCGTCCTTGATAAGGTTCTCTGGGCGGAGTTTAACACCAAAATGCAAGAAGATTTTCTAATGAACGAAGATCGCACTTCCATGGCAAATGGTCTTGAAGTCCGCGTACCTTTTCTGGACAGGGACCTGGTGCAATTTGCCATGTCCATACCGGCTGAGTTGAAAATGAAAGGGAACCGGCTCAAAAATCTCTTCAGGAAGGCGATGGGAGGGGAATTGCCGGAATATACCTTAAGAAAAAAGAAATGGGGCTTCAGCTTCAACCCCTACTATCAGTTCCAGAAGGATCTGAAAACCGTTGCTGAGAGCGTCTTGACGAGGAGACGGGTGGAAGAAAGAGGGATTCTGAATTACGACTACCTGAAGAGAATAATGGATCATCCTGCCCATCCGCGGCTACGGTGGCATTATTTTTTTCTCTGGCTGGCGCTGGGCATGGAAATATGGTTCCGTATGTTCATTGAGGGCGACCTCTCTGGACCTGTCTTTGAATTGGAACATTATCTGCAGAGCGGCGGACGGGTTAATGCTCTATAGGCATGCCTGGACCCGTTCTTACGACGCGAGGATCGCAATGACCTTTTTCGCATGTTCGATGCCTGTGATACAGGGGATTCCCTGCTCAATACAATCAATGAAATGATCGATCTCTGCCTTTAAAGGTTCCTTAAAATCTATCTTCGGCAATAGAACGTCTCCGGACCGGTAATTAAACACAGGAAAGCGCTGGTCGTCATAATCCATATCCCTGCCGAGGACTGCCATACGATCTATCCCTTTATCATAAATTGCTACTTTATTGTCGGCAACGTCGTCGTATACCACCATCTTTTTTGATCCTACGACAGTCATAGAACGCACCTTATTGGGGTCAAGCCAGCTCACGTGGATGTTTGCCATGATCCTGCCAGGGTAAAGGATGTTCATAAACACCACGTCATCGATCCCTTTCTGTATAAAATCGACTCCACGCTTTGCGACGGAAATAGGCGTTACATTGTTCAGCCAATACTGGATGATGCTGACATCATGGGGTGCAAAGTTCCATAAGGCATCGACGTCAGTCCGTATGCGCCCGAGATTCAACCTGTGACTGTATATGTAGCGAATATTTCCCAGCCCGCCGGAATCTATCAATGCTTTCACGCAGCGGACAGCCGCATTGAAAATAAAGGTATGCCCCGCCATAGCGACCAGCTTTTTCTTGTCTGCGAGTCTACCGATTTTTTCGACTTCGGCCACGCTTTTTGCCATCGGCTTCTCCACCAGGACGTGCTTTCCCGCCTCCAGGGCACTCATGGCAAGATCAAAGTGGGAAGCAACCGGCGTGGCAATGATGATGGCATCTGTTTCAGCCTCTTTCAGGACATCATCTATCCTGTCTGTGACCGTTATTGCAGGATACAATCTGCGTACGTATTCCCGCCTTTCGAGGGAAAGATCGACTGCCGCTGTCACACTACATCTCTTGTTTTCAACGAGATTTCTGAGAATGTTCGGCCCCCAGTAACCTACACCTATTTGGGCGATCCTTAACATGCAAGCCTCTTTCCTAAACCCGCCGATAATCTCCCTGAGAGCTGCTCCCTCTCATTCTTAATGGCGTGTATTGTACCCGCAAATCCAAAAAATGGCGCATTCATCGACGAAAACCTCTTCACTTGACCTGCAGGCCCTTTCCTGTTGCCGCATACCGTTTCTTACAGACGGGACATTTCATGTTTTTTGGGAGCTTTTCTCCGCATTCGCACATCCACCCTGTTTGCCTGGCCGGGTTCCCCATCATAAGTGCATAATCAGGCACATCCTTCGTTACGACGGCGCCGGCGCCGACAAATGCGGATCGGCCCACAGTATGACCGCATACAATCGTACAATTGGCCCCCAGTGTGGCGCCTTTCTTGATCAGAGTGGGTTTCAACTCGCTCATACGGCTGATATGAGCGCGAGGATTAAAGACGTTCGTAAATACCATGCTCGGCCCGCAGAAGACGTTGTCCTCAAGCGTAACACCTTTGTATATGGAAACGTTGTTCTGGACTTTACAGGAGTTTCCTATGAACACATCTTGACCGATGACAACGTTCTGTCCAATATTGCAATTGTTGCCGATGGCAGCCCCAGGCAGAATATGGGAAAAATGCCAGACCCTGGTGCCTTGTCCGATAGTGACATTCTCATCGATTATGGCAGTGGGATGGACATGGTAGTCCCTGTTGACTCCGGCACTGCCGGAGGGTGCAACATTATTTGCGGTTAATGCAGCCATCACCCTGATCTTCGTGCCGTGTTCATTCAAAGATCGCTGGCTGGCGTTGAGCACCTTTAGGACTTGCAGTCCTTCCCGTCCATCCGTAAGGGGCGTCTCGCCCGTCGTAATACACTGGAGAAAATGTTCGCATTCCAACTTCAGGGGCTCGGTCTCCGTTACATTGACATATTCCGGGGTGGCTGTAGACGGCACAGGTATGTAATCTCGCCATTTAATCTCATGCGGATAGATGAGAAGTTTTTCATTCCATGGTTTTGTATCATCGAAGACAGCCATTTTTCGCTCGCCTACTATAACCAGCTTCTGTTCCTTGAAAGGATGAAGCCACGACACAAAGATATGTGCCTTTAAGCCGGACGGGAATTCAAGATGGGTCGTGGTCACATCGGCAATTTTTCTGTGGAGGTAGTTTC
>Ga0335081_10018235_pt1 | contig 11344 bp, 9 predicted proteins | sample Lox_Sample_35_FD_206713 | JGI IMG/M metagenome (GOLD analysis project Ga0335081, IMG submission 206713) | Soil microbial communities from Loxahatchee National Wildlife Refuge, Florida, United States - Lox_Sample_3.5 | ecosystem: Environmental > Terrestrial > Soil > Wetlands | place: USA: Florida... | reverse complement strand
AACACGTGGTCGTCGTAATCGAAGAAGTACAGAGCCCGATTGAAACGGGCCCGAATGAACTCGCGACCCATTGCTTGAAGCTTCTCGGCGGTAGCTTCGAGAAGCTCCGGTGTTGCATGAAAGGCAATGTGGTCCCCAGTCCGGGCGCGTTCAACGGGCGCGCCGACCAGCACGATCCAGATGCCTCCCACTCTGACGAATGTTTCCTGATGACCCTCAGCGTCCGTGCGCTCGAGCACTCGGGCGCTGAAGAGGTTGTGGAACAGTGCGGCTGTCCTGGCCGGGTCTTTCACGACGAGGGCTATGTGGCTGATCGATTCGAGCATGAGTCACCTCGTTAGGACCAGGAGTCGCCTCCAAGCAACTGATCGGTGAGCGACTTGAATTGCGGCTGCATGTTACCCGGGGCCGCCGACGGATAGCCGCGCAACCATCAGCCAAAGTCTCAGCATGAGTCGTCCCGGATGGGTGCCCGGACGCGCGTGCGTTGCGCGGTCACGGGCTGGATGTTGCGCACGTCGGACGACCGGCACTACTCGGTGCACTCCTGTTGACCCACTGTGTTATCGAAGTAGCACAGCTGTCCGACGTAATACCTGCCATTGCCCACGCTGACGATGGCGGCCGAGAAGTCGATCGTGTGTCGCTCAGGGCCGCGGCCGAACGAAAAGCGCCCGGTCGCTCGGCAACCCAAGGCGTCGCAGCTCATCTTGCCAATGTGCGCGCTCGCGGGCTGGTAGAGATCGAAGCTCCATTCCTCGGACCATTGAATGAACGCGCGATCGATCGCCGCTTCAGTCGCCCGATTGCCAAAGATCTCCGCGGCGATCTCTTCAGTCTCGCGACGCAGATCACGCGCCGCGCTGACTACCGCATCGGAGTGCGGCTTCTCAGAATCGGGAGCATCCTCTCTCCGGTGGTGCTGGAACCCTGGGGGGGCGGGCTGAATTTCAACCACGCGCCATTTGTCGCGCGCGGGTTGGTGCGCGGAGTGCTCGGGCTCAGTTCTGGCTCGAGCCTCGGACATGGTCGCGGGAAGGGGAGTGTCAGGGCACTCTCGAATCATGACATCGAGGTAGTCGCGTATCGTCTCCATTGCCTTGAAATTGCCTTCGTCGGCGGGGAGCGTGAAGTACTTGGTTACCGACCGTTGGACGCCTGACTCGAGGGCGTGGAGCCGACCCTGCTTCTCGGTGCTCTTGGAGCGCACGCACTGCTCGTAGTAGTGAAGCTCGAAGAGCTCGCGATATTGCCGCTTGATCCACTTGCGCTCATCGTCATTGAACACGGAGTCGTCGAGCGATTGCTTCTGCGCGTGCGCGCTGCGAATCGCGGCGAGTGATGCGAGAGCAAGGACCGCAAGCAGTCGAACCCAACTCATTCGCGCTCCCCTGTGCCTCTCGGCCGCACGATTATGGCGCAATCTTCGATGTGGCGCCGGTCCCGATCGCCGAGTCACGCTTTGGCCGCCACGAGCGACGATCCATGTGAGCTTCGTCGAGGCACATGCATCTAGCTCTCCGAGCGCCGCAGGATGATGTGAGTCGCCTTCTCCGTGGCCACACGTTCCGTGCAGCGGTAGCCGAGTTCAACCATATTGACGTTGTCGAACAGGCGCTCCCCCGACCCGAGCAGTACGGGGGATATCGCAATATGCAGTTGGTCAATCAGCCGGGCGCGCAGAAACTGCTGAATGGTTGCCACGCCACCTCCGATACGTACGCACTGGCCGTTCGCCGCCTCCCTGGCGCGATCCAGTGAGGCGTGAATGCCATCGGGTACGAAATGAAAGACCGTGCCGCCTTGCATGAAGATCGATTCACGCACGTGATGTGTCAGCACGAAGACCGGAACGTGAAAGGGCGGATTCTCTCCCCACCAGCCTTTCCAGGTATCGTCTGGCCACGCCCCGCGAACGGGGCCGAACATGTTTCGACCGATGATCCACGCGCCCACGTTCTGGAAGCTGCGCGCGGCGAAACGCTCGTCGACGCCGGTAGATCCGTCATCCTGTCCGAACATGCGCCGGAAGGTTCGCGTGGCGAATGCCCACTCGTGCAGCTGCCGCCCGCCGACGCCGAGTGGATTCTCGAGGCTTTGTCCGGCGCCCGCGCCGTATCCGTCGATCGATATCGAGAACGCGCTCACCTGCACTTCACCCATTTTCGCCATCCTTTCGCCACCGACCGCCTCAGTACCGTCCCGCGATGGTACGGCCAGACACGAAGCGCCATGGAGGCCAGGGACACGCATGCGCTCCTCGACGCCGCGCACGCGACGACCGGCCGCGTAGAGCCCGGGGTGATGCGCAAAAAAAGATGCGCATAAGCTATGCGTATCTCTATGCACGCTATCATACGCACCAAGCAAGGGGGAGGCGGTGTCCACGGCAAAGCGTAGCCAATCGCTTGCGAAGCGAGCCGTGAATGTCAGCGTTCGCAGCGACTTACTGGATGCAGCGCGCGCCGCTGGTTTGCATCTCTCCGCGACACTGGAGCGCGCACTGGAGAGAGCTTGCGGCTTAGAGGCGCAGGCAGTGGCGCGAAGAGAACCGCGAGGCGATAGCGGCCTACAACGACTTCATCGAGGAGCCCGGCACCGCTGAGCACGCGCGTGGTCATTCCCCTTACGAAGGTAGCCGGTGTTGCGAAGAAGCCGCTGAGCCATCTCACGCCGCAAGTGACATTCGACGGCGAGGGCGCTGATGGCAGCGATGCGAGTCAGACCCCTGGTAGCGGTTTGCGCCTGCTGACTAGGCCGAGCCCGCCCAGTCCGCCGAGCAGCAGCCAAACGGACGCGGGGAGCGGTGTTGGCAGTGCCTTCCCATCGGCGAACACCAATGAATTGGTACTAGCCCAGCCACTCGTGCCATTGTTGAGCGTGACATCCGAGATGTAGAAGCCCGGGGTTGGCAGCGTGTAGTTGACGTAACCGATCACAATTTCGTTGTAGGCGCCAATATTATTCCTCGACAGCGAATCGACGACCAGTTGAGAAACGCCACTCGTACCGCTCAGCGCCAGCGTCGACGGAGTCGCCATGATCGATACATCGAAAGCAGAGGAATTCGCGGTTCCACTCAGAGGGCCGTTTAGCACGAAGAGGTCCGCTGGGCCGTTGTTGTACGACAAAAAGGCGACATTCAAGTCCCAGTCAATAATGCTCGAGCCAGAAATCATGCCCAGCGATCCGTCGGTCGTGATGGAACCGGCTACCGATTCTCTGTCTCCGGCTGCGTCCGTGCCGAATAGAGAGACCGCGTATGTGATCGGAGAGGCTATCGCTTGCGGCCCACCGGCAAGCAGGGCGAGACAGGCGGCCAACCCACGTAGATTCGTGCTCATAATGCGAACTCCCCGCCGGCTGCGCCTACGTCAAGCGCTGGTGTCAAACTAACTCGCTAGCATCGTCGTGCGAGCGTGTGATCGAATCAATTGCGGTAACTCCCTATTAGTTGAGAGAAGACCTTATCCGCCCAAGCTTCTGGGCGGATGGGGAGCAGCTTGTCGAGCGCCGCCCATGACAGCTGCGACGCGCTGGCAACCCCATCGGTGGAAGGGGGCCGCTGGCGTGCTGCACGGGGAGTCTTGGCCGGTTGGGTGAGTAGCCGATCCCTGCGCGAAAGATCGCCTCTAGACCCCTCTGACTCGCTCCAGCTTGACCGTGATTGCTTCGCCGGTGGGCGCTTCGATGTGACCGTCCCTGAGCATGTTCGCCCGCGGATTCACGCCGTCGAAATCGAGCGGCACACCAAGTTCCTTCGGATAGTGCGGACTGCAGCCCTCGGGACTCAGCTGCAGCCGCTGTTCGTCCGCCGAATAGGTGCTGCCACGCGGGTGGAGCCTGCACTCGCCATCTCCCGATGCCGCCTCGTATTGCAACGTGCCTTCGATGCCGCCGTCGTTTTGCACGCGGTTGATGCTCAGGCCGACGACGCGCAGCAGCTGCTTGCCTGAGGCATCGACATACTCGCCGCGCCAGGTGCCCGCGAGATCCTGCCGGGCGGGAGCGGTTGTCGTAGCGAGCGTTGTGGCCGGGGGCGCGGCTGTCGGGGCGGTTTGGTCTCCCGGCGGCACAGCAGCCTCCGTAGATGTCGACGTCTGCGTCGCCGGCGAGGCTTGCGCGTGCGTGAAGCGAGGGGCGCTGGAAGGAAGGGGGGCACCCTGCAGTGCCGCATGCCCCCGCTGCGCGTACTGGACCAGCGTGCCGAGTGCGAGTGTCGCGACGAGTACCGCAACGATGGCCGGGCGGGCGGCTCGCGTGAGTCGCATCAGACCTGGCGAGACGGTCGCTGACGCTGCCGGCGCGGCGCGGTGTACCGACCCATGTCGCAGAGTCTGCGCGGAGTAGTCGAACGCCAGCACGTCGTGTGGGTCGCCGGGGGTCGAGGGGGTGTACTCGAACGCCATCGTACTGCCGGGGTCGCGAGTGGCGACCGGTGCACTCCTCGGTGGCGAGTACTCGATTGCTAACGTGCCGCTCGGTACCGCCGTATTGCGTGCGCTCTGTAGGACCAGCGTGCCGGTCGGGCCCACCCGCGGTGCGGCCTTGTTGGGTGCGGTCTCGGGCACCAGCTTGCTGCTCGGAACCACCCGCGGTGCGGCTGCATCAGGTGCGGGCACATCCGGCAGCGCGCGCATGAAGTCGTCCGCGCTCTGGAACCGCGCGTCGGGGTCTTTGGCGAGCGAGCGCATCACGGCATCGACGATGGGCTGCGGAATATCGCGACAGTGGACGGTCGGCGGCTCCGGCAACTCATTCACGTGGGCGTTCAAAATGAAGTATTCGGCCTTGCCGCGGGGATTGAACGGCCGCTGCCCACTCAAGAGCTCGTAAAGCGTAGTCCCGAGACAGTAGATATCGGTGCGGCAATCGACGGCGCGACCGAGAATTTGCTCGGGCGCCATGTAGAGCGGACTACCGATGCTGGTGCTGACCTTGGTTGCGCCCGTCGCCCCCTGCCGCTTGGCAATGCCGAAATCCATCACCTTGACGACGTCGTCCCTGGTGATCATTAGGTTACTGGGCTTGAGATCGCGGTGGACGATGCCGGAACGGTGCGCAGCCGCGACACCGCGCAGTGCCTGCTTGAAGAGCGGTATGGCCGCGTGCGCCGGGATGGGTCCCTGCCGCCGGATCAACTGCTCCAGGCTCTCGCCGTCGATGAACTCCATGACTGCGACGGGTGCGCCGTCGTGGAGGAAGTAGTCAAACAGCAGCGCGACGTTCGGGTGATTGAGCGCGCCCTGGACGCGCGCTTCCTGACGGAAGCGCTCGACGAAGTCAGGGTCGTTGCGAGCCTCGGCGCTCATCACCTTGATGGCGACGGGCCGGTCGAGATTCACGTCGAGCGCCTTGTAGACGACGCCCATCGCGCCGCGACCGACGAGTTCCAGGACGCGATAGTGATCTATTAGCTCGCCGATCATGATCGATATCGAGGGCTCGCTCAGCGCGCCTGGCGGATTGCGTCCAGCGCGCTCGGATCCGGACCCGCGCTGCCGTCGGCGATCAGAGTCGGCTCCGCTCCGGGGCCGCTCGGCGGACCATTCGGTCCCATGCTCTTGGAGGCCGCTCGCATCGCCTCCATGACCTGAGCCTCCTGCTCGTTCTCCATGGCGTTGAGATCGTTGAGTCCGATGCGCGTCTGCAAGCCCTCGGGGCAATCAGACGGTCGACTCAACTCGACCACCACCGGGATCATCCAATCGTCCTCACTCATTCCGCCCGTACGCTTGATGTAATCGTTGGCGCTCAACGAACAGTGACCGTTTGCGGTACCCAATGAAACGCTGAGCGGCTGCACCACCTGAAAGAACACGTGATTGGGCCTGAGCGCGGCCGGAGTGCTCTGAGTCGTTAGAACCGCCGGCGCCGCAGCAGCGGCTTGCTGCTCCTGCAGCTGAACTTTGATCTGGGCGTTGAGCTGTGCCTTCACTTGCGGCGTGATGGCGGGCGGCAGGGCTACCGGCGCGGACGGCCTATCGCTCGGTGGCGCAGCGACAGCCGGGTCGCTCGGTTGAACAGCGGGCGTCGAATCGCTCGAATCCTGCGCTGGCGCTGCAGAAGCCCCTGATGGCAACGGTTCCCATGCGGGCGCCGGGCTCTGCGCGTAATAGGCCGTCTGCATGCTCTGGGCAATGATGTAGTCGGTCATCCACAGATCCGGGCTCGCGTAGACCGGATACGGCGTGAATAGGAAGCCGTACCTCGGGTACCACGCCTGCACCTGCCAACCCCAGGCATAGGCGACCGGGCGAGGCCATGCGGCGAGCGCCCATCCGTAGTAGACCGCGGGGTATCGCACCGCCGGCACGAACGTCTCGTAGGCGAAGGCTCTGCCGAATCGGTGCCAGACATGGCGTTGGTAGACGTGTGTATACAGGACACGACCGCCGCCGACGAACGTGCGGCTCATGAGACCCGGCCGAACCGCGCGCTCGACCGTGCCGCTGAGGTTGTTGCCGTAACGAACGACGCGGACCCGGCCCCCGGGGAAGCCGCGGGAAGCCTCGCGCACTCGAGGACCGCCAGCAAGGTAGGTATCGCGCACGGTGCTGCCGCGCGCCGAGCGAGGCTCGCTAATGCTGCGACCGACCATCCGCGGGTGATAATTTGCAACCGACTGCTCGCGCGCGTGATCATGCCTCTCCCGCGAGTTCTCGCCGTGGGCATCGACCGAGGCGATACGGGCAAGGCTGGCGAGGGCGATCAACGCGAGAGTCGCATATGCCCTACGATCCAAACTCGACATATTGTCACTCCAGGTGCCGCGGGCCAGAGTGGAGCCGCGCTGGAAGGATGTAGCGAATGACTGTAGCGCGCGGCTTACGTCGCGGTGCGAACTGCGTCGCGGAACGGGCAGCTGCGGAACTTTGAGAACCGCAGCACACTCACGCCATGGAAGCTCTCACCCCGGTAGGCTTCTTCGGGTGGCACACGCTACCTGCGCGAGCGCATCGGCAAGTGCTCCGGCCGGGTCGGCTGGCGGCTCGGTTGAGCGCCAAGCCACATAGCCATCGGGGCGGATGAGTGAAGCGCCCGCCGACCCAATACCAAATGCGCTCCGAAATTCCTTCCGGAATACCTCTAGATCTGACGCTGAGGCTGACGCGGTGGATGGCATCAGGTCGTCGCCGATACGTGCGGTGTGCAGCTGGAGCCTCACTCGCTCACTAGCCGCAGCGGCAGCAGCGCACCAGCGCTCGTCTTCGGCCAATAGCACCCAGTCGCGCTGCAGGAGGTCGAGCGTCGAGAACCGTGTACCGCTCTTCGACACCCACAGGTGAGGCGCGCGCGTTCCGGGTTGGCCTGCCCAGCGCTCCGGCCGCATCGCGGGCGGGAGTTCGACTCCTGCACCCAGCACAGCGGTCGACCGATAGAGCTGGCCCAGCTCCATCGCGTCGTCCTCGATGATTGCCACTTTCTTCTCCTCATTGGTCGCAACCGCCGCGTAGTCTGGCCGCGCAAAGATCTGATCGTGGCGCAGCCACGCGATCGGGCGCCGTTCGGCGTCATAGGTGCGGAGCAGCTTCGGCGTCGATGAACCGGACAGGACCGACGCGAGTTTCCATGCGAGATTGAAAGAATCCTCGATGCCGGTATTTGCGCCATAGCCACCGCGCGCGGGCGGCAGGGTGTGCGCGGCGTCTCCCGCGAGGAACACCCTGCCCGATGAGAAGTGGTTCGCGATAAGCGCACTCAATACCCAGCGCCCGGTGGTGATGATCTCGATCTTGAGATCCGACCGGCCGATCGCCCGAATTACCATCATTCTCAGTGTGTCCTCGTCGCGCTCCTGATCATCGGAGAACATCAGCAGCCACCGACCATCACGGTAGGTGGTGAGCATTCCCTTCAGGCCCGGCTGATCGAGCTCAAACTGCGAAATTCCGGCTGCGAGGTACTCATCGAGCGGAGCGCTGAACAGAACACTGCGTACGGCTCGTATGACGCCATGCCCGCTGCGACCAATCCCCAACGCTTCGCGGATGGCGCTCGCGTGTCCGTCCGCCCCAATCATGTAGTTCGCGCGCAAGCGGTATTCATTGCCGTCGCGACGGCACAGTCGGACAGTCACGCCAGTGGCATCCTGCTCGAACGACGTAAGTGAGGTGCTCATCCGGACATCGGCGCCGAGGTCGGTCGCCCTGGTCCGAATGATGGGCTCGAGCCGATCCTGCGCGATTGCCGCGCCGGTGCATGGCGAGTATTCGATCCTCGGCGTCGGCGGGCTTGCCGATTGGCGCGCCTGCGGTGCACCCGGACTCCACTCGCTCTCTGCGGACCATTTGCCGGCCAAACTCTCTACGCTCACGCGGCGAGGTCGGCCGTGACCTAGGGGCATGGGCAGCGCGGGAATCTCCGCGCCGATTCCCACTGCGCGGAAGAGCTCCAGTGTTCTGCTGGTGAAGCCAATCGCGCGGGGATGCAGTGAACTGCCTGGGCGGCGCTCGACCAACACGTTTGGGACGCCACGCCAGGACAGAAACATCGCCGCAGACAGACCAGCGAGACCGCCCCCGACGATCAGCACTTGTGTGGAATCCTCGGAAGCGGTACTGATGCTCACGGTGGTTCTAGCGGGCGTGTGCCGACCTCTTTCGCGGGCGCGACTTCGTGGTCGCCGCTGGCTCGACAGCTGACGAGCGAGGTCTCCGCAGGATGCCCTCCAGAATGACCTGCAGCGCCCACGCGAACCGCTCCTCGCCGGTGCCGGAGAGCAACTGCTCCCTCGCCGCATGGACATGCGGATAGTCGCGCTCGGAGACCGCATCGACCGCTCGCGCGACAAAGCCCTTCGGGGCCGCGGGATCTACGCCGCCGCCACGCTCCGCCACGATCGCGGTGACGTACAGCATGAGCAGATCGACTGCCCAAGCGCCCGTTGCGGGATCGACACCGCCCTCTTCGAGAAGGGCCATGAGCGCCTCGGTGATGCGCAATGCATTCGGGCCGACGGCAATTGTCCCAAGTGCCAGTTGGGCGAGCCCAGGAGAGGCGGTGAGTACTCGCGCGTACGACCGGAGCAGACGCTGCAGGCGGTCGCGCCAGCTGGTGTTTGCGGTGGGACGAACGGTGACCTTTGCGAGCGCCCGATCAAGAATCAGGGCGTGCAGCTCGCTGAGACCTTCGACGTACGCGTAGAGGGTGGCGGGGCCAGTCTCGAGCGCCGCCGCCACTTTGCGAAGGCTCATGCCCGCGATCCCGCTGGATGTGAGTTGACGGAGTGCCTCCGTCACTATGGAATCGCGGCTGAGCGGCTGCTTCACGGGGCCGCCGCGACGACTTTGGACGTGACGGGCTTCGAATGGATTGCGTGCGGCCATGAACGAATGGTAGTCGTCACGAACACCGTTCGTCAAAGCAGGCTAATTAGGGAGATCGCCGGACTGTTCCATGGCGGTACGCGCTCGGGTCGTGGTCGAGCGGAAGCGCAGAAGGCCTTGCATCTGCTGACGTATTTAGTTGCGCGCGAGCTTCCTGGGTTTTGGCCTGCGCGGGCGTCGTCTGCCTCGCGTGCGCAATGACACTTGCCCCGCTCTAGTTCCGGCGCGACGGACAGTTGGCCGGCCGACAACCGCGGCTCACCATGCTTCCACGCCATGGCAGCGCTGGAGGCCAAGCCCACGGGTAGGAGTACGTATAGAACCTGACTGGCGAGAACCGTAGGCTGACTCTTGAGTTACATCGGAGCTGCCCATGAACGTTGGAAACGTCTTTCGCGCGGGGGGATTGGTGGTGCTTGGCGCCTTGTTGATGCTGGCAGCTGATCACACTGTGCTAGCCCAGCGTGCGGGAGCGCATGCGGCTGCAGGATCCGGCCGTGGGGCCGCGGCTGTTGGTCGCCCAGGTGCTGGAATTGGAGCCTACGGGGGGCGCGGCGGTTACGGTGGTTACGGCTGGCGCGGTGGTTACGGCGGCCGTGGCTATGGTTGGGGCGGTCGGTGGGGTTGGGGCCCTGCGTGGGGCTGGTGGCCCTTAGGGGTCTATGTATCCGTCCTGCCATGGTACTACTCCACTTACTGGTGGGACGGGATGCCTTACTACTACGCCGACAATAGCTATTACATCTGGGATGGCTCCGCGTATGAGCAGGTGCAGCCGCCGGAGGGATTCAATCCGCCGGCGGCGTCGGAAGCGGCACCGGGGTCGAGCGAATTGTTTGCGTACCCCAAGAACGGCCAGAGTGCGGCAAAGCAGGCGAGCGACAAGAGCGAGTGCCGAGCTTGGGCCGCGACTCAAACGGGTTACAGCGCTTCCGCGAGCAGTGCAGCACAGCGGCAAGATTATCTGCGCGCCGAGGCGGCCTGCCTCGAAGGTCGGGGGTACGCGGCACGCTAGTTCCGCGATTTGCACGCTCTTCAGAGCAGCACCGGAGGGAGCGATGATGACGCGACGCGAAGGTACCAGCGCGATCCTGGCGAGTGCCGCGGTTGCGGGTCTTGGGGGCGCAGCGACCATGCCTCAAAAGACGATCGAATTGCCACAGGCGCGCGTGGAAGGCGGCATGCCGCTCATGGACGCGCTGCGGCTCCGGCACTCAACGCGTGAGTACTCGGATCGCGCGCTTCCCATCGAACTCGTGTCGGACCTGCTGTGGGCGGCATTCGGTATCAATCGTCCGAGCGGCGATCGCACGGCTCCCTATTGGCGTCACATCATGGTTATCGACGTCTTCGTGGCACTGCGCGAGGGGGTATGGCTATATGAGCCGAAGGCTCACGCGCTGCTGCCACATCTGCCCGGAGACCTCCGCGCCCAGACTGGGTTGCAGGATTTCGTCGGTATCGCGCCACTCAATTTAGTGTACGTCGCGCACGGTGAGCGCATGGCAGAGCTCTCTAAGGAGGACCGGCGGCTCTATGCCTCGGTCGACACGGCATTCATTGGACAGAACGTTTACCTGTACTGCGCATCCCAGGGTCTGGCGAGCGTCTTTCGGGGAGCAGTCGACTACTCCAAGCTTGCCCAGGCCCTGAAGCTCCCGGAACAACAATTCGTCACGTTCGCGCAGACGGTCGGGTATGCGCGGGGCTGATGCGGGCTGTGGCGGTCCGAGCCCCTCGGAATCTGAAGCGGTAGGCGCGGGGGCTGGGCGCACGCGCTCAATTCAGCCCCGCGCCTCGCAAGAAGGCCCGCATCTCCGGCAGCGCTCGCGCGTGGGCCACGTCTTGTTTGTCGACCCAGGCCGGCGGGCCGGCCGCGGTGAGCCCGCGCAGCTCCGCGTACGCATCACGGAACCTTGAAAGCAAAGCCGGGATGGCACTGCGCGCAGGGATTCTCCGACGCCGTGTGCACGTGGTGACAGGCAGCACAGGGGACCTCTCCCTCGTGCGATTGG
>Ga0335081_10018234_pt1 | contig 11344 bp, 6 predicted proteins | sample Lox_Sample_35_FD_206713 | JGI IMG/M metagenome (GOLD analysis project Ga0335081, IMG submission 206713) | Soil microbial communities from Loxahatchee National Wildlife Refuge, Florida, United States - Lox_Sample_3.5 | ecosystem: Environmental > Terrestrial > Soil > Wetlands | place: USA: Florida... | reverse complement strand
TTTTGGGGCTGTTCGGCGGGAGAACGCAGCCGGTCATGGCGCATCTGATCGAATCCGGCAGGCTGACGCTGGAAGATGTGCAGGACGCGGAAAGAACGCTGCGACGGCTATCGCGAAAGGAGAAACCGGAATGATCCCGGCCGTGGTGAATCATCTCTGGCAATCGACTCTGTTCGCGGCCATTGCGGGATTGGTGACGCTGGCGCTGCGTAAGAACGGCGCGGGCGCGCGATACTCGGTGTGGCTCGCGGCGTCGTTGAAATTTCTGGTTCCGTTTGCGGCGGTGGTGGCGGTGGGTGCTCATCTGACATGGACCACGGCAGCGGTTCCCGCGCCTTTGCGTGTGGCGAGTACGATTGCGCAGGCCGAGGCATTCGTGGCGCCGGTGAGCGTGCTGCCGGCGACAAGATCGCCGGAGCTACCCTCTACAACCGTCGGGCTGGCCAGCGCCTGGGCCTGCGGGTTTCTCGTGACGATCTTTTGGCGGGCCAGGCAATGGCGCCGCGCGCGGCAAGCCTTGCGCGCGGCCTCGCCGTTGGCTCTCGCCGGGCCGATCCCGGTCAAGACCTCGGCATCGTTGCTGGAGCCGGCCGTGTTCGGAATTCTTCGCCCGGTTCTTTTGTTGCCCGGCGGCATCCACGAGCGGCTCACACCGGAACAGTTGCAGGCCATCCTGGTCCATGAGTGGACTCACGTGCGGCGGCGCGACAATCTGGCCGCGACGCTGCACATGTTCGTGGAAGCGATCTTCTGGTTTCATCCGCTGGTGTGGTGGATCGGCGCGCGCTTGATCGAAGAACGCGAGCGAGCCTGCGACGAAGCGGTGTTTTCGCAAGGCCACGATCCGGAAACCTACGCCGAAGGCATTCTCCAGGTATGCCGGTTCTATCTGGAATCGGCGTCGCCGTGCGTAGCGGGAGTCACCGGCGCGGATTTGAGGAAACGAATCGAGCGAATCGTGACACGCCACGCCGGTCGCAGGCTGGAAAAGAGTAAGAGGCTGTTGCTGGCCGCTGTCGGAAGCGCGGCGGTGGTGGTTCCGCTCGCCGTGGGACTCGTGCACGTGCCGCCCGGCCGGGCCGAGTCGGCATCGTCGGAGCCGCGGCGGTCGTTTGAGGTGGCGTCGATCAAACCGGGCGATCCGAAAAATCCACGATTCAGCATCTTCCTTCAGCCCGGCGGCCGATTCCTGGCCACCAACGCCACGCTGCACCAGTTGATCTCGTTCGCCTACGACTTGCGATCCAACCAAATTACCGGCGGGCCGCCCTGGAACGATTCCGCACTGTACAGCATTGAAGGGAAGGCGGACGGAGCGTTTCCGGTCCCTTCCGGGCAGGCGGGCGCCGCGTTAATCCGGGGAATGGTGCAATCGTTGCTCGCGCAGCGATTCCAGCTCACGGTTCATCAGGAGATCAAAGACGATTCGATTTACGAACTGGTAGTGGCGAAGGGCGGACCGAAATTGAAAGCGGCGGCTGAGGGGGAAAACGAGAGCGAGCGCGTGGGACCGAGCAGCATTACCGGAACGAATACACCCATGTCGCTGCTCGCCAAGCCGCTTTCGCAACTGATCGGCCGTTCGGTGGTGGACAAAACCGCGCTGACCGGCAAGTACGATTTCGCGGTTCAATGGACTCCGTCATCCAGGCCGTTTCGTTTCGGCGATGCGCCGGCAGCGGAACCTGCCGCCGATCCGGATGCGGTCTCGGTCTTTACCGCGCTGCAGGAGCAGCTCGGGCTGAAGTTGGAAAGCGCGCGCGGTTCGGTGGAAACGCTGGTGATCGATCATGCGGAGAAACCGTCGGAGAATTGACCGGCGCATGGCATGGGGCGGCCGAGTGGCTGTTGCCGGATGGAATCACCGGGCGGGTGGGGCGACAGCGGCTGTGCTCGGGAAGGGGCTTGCCCGTACGCGGCTCCGCGAAAAGGATTACGGCCATCCACATGCTGCTGGACGCGGAAAATCAGGAGCACGTTTTTGAACCTCCTGGCGTCTAGATCGGTATACGAGGGAGGGCCGGAATGCTAAGAGCGAGATTCGGCGTCTGGCTGCTCGCGTCTGCCTGCGCAATCTGTGCGCAGCCGGCACCGCTGAGCTTTGAGACGGCCTCCATCAAGGCGAGCGCACCGGATACCCGCGGGATGTTTCTCCAAATCCAGCCCGGGGGCGGGCTACGCGTCACCAACATGACGTTAAAACAGGTCCTGGCGTTCGGGTACGACGTCAAGGATTTCCAGATTACCGGCGGGCCGGCCTGGATCAACTCCGAACGTTACGACATTCAGGCGCGCCCGGAACGCTCCGCGGAAACTCCGGCGTCGCCGGACGCCGTCCGGCAAATGAGCGAGGACCAGCGGAAAACCTTCGACCAACAGATGCGCGAACGGGTCCGGACTCTCCTGGCGGCCCGTTTCGAACTCGCCGCTCACCACGAAACCAAGGAGGCTCCGGTTTACGCGCTGGAACTCGCGAAAGGCGGTTCCAAACTGAAGGAAAACAGTCAACCCGAGGGTGGGCGACGGGGTATCGGCGGCAGGAGACTCGGTGAATTGAGCGGTACGGCGGCGCCGGTTTCGCTGCTGGCGACGGTCTTGTCCAACTTTCTGGGCCGCCCGGTCATTGATAAGACCGGTCTGACGGCCAAGTATGATTTCGAGCTTCAATGGACGCCCGATCAAGGCCAGACCTTCGGACCTCCCGGCGGCCCACCGCCGGGCGTCGAAGTCCAGCCGCCCGATCCCACTGGGCCTACTATTTTTACCGCCCTTCAGGAGCAGCTCGGGTTGCGGCTCGAGTCTCAAAAAGGGCCGGTTGACATGATTGTCATCGATCGGGTGGAAAAACCATCGGAAAACTAATTTTTTGACGGCACTTTCGTCCAATTACTTGCGTCATAGTCCTTATATCAAATGCCAGGGATCCAACATGCCCGTGGACCCCGGGAAATCCCGGATTTTGACAATCACCCGACCGGTTTCGGCTGGTGTTGCGGCCGGGTTGAGAGGCCTTCGGAAAATTAGCATGGCAAACAGGCACGTTCGAACCCTGTTTCGGTACACGGCAGTGCTCTGGCTGGCGGTGTTGCTTTCGTCGGCCTCGGAGCATCACGGCCAGGTGAAATTCGGAGGTCTGCCGGTTCCCGGCGCCACGGTCACCGCGACCCAGGGTGACAAACAGTTCACCGCGATCACCGACTCGCAAGGGCTTTACTCGTTCTCGGATCTGCCCGACGGCACATGGGCGCTCGAGGTGGCGATGCCGGGCTTTGCCCCGATCCGGCAGGATGTGGCGATCGCTCCACAAATGCCCAGCCCGGAGTGGGAATTGAAGATGCTGCCGCTCGACCAGATCCAGACGGTGGCCGCCCCGCCGGCGCCCGCTGCCCAACCTTCGCCGACTCCCGCGGTCGCTACGCCGGCGCCGCAGACGGCCGCCGCTTCCCCCCGAAAACGGGGCAAGAAAGCCCCACCGGCTCCCACCAATACCCAGAGTTCCTTTCAACGCGCGGACCTGAACGCCGCCAATCCAAACGCTGCGAACCAGAACGCGCCTAACTCCACGCCTGCGGCAAACGAAAACGCGCCGCCGGGCGGCGATGCGTCCAGCAGCACGTCCGAACTCAGCCAGCGCGCCGCGGATGGGCTTCTGATTAACGGCACCACCAACAACGGGGCCAGTTCGCCGTTCGCGTTGTCGCAGGCCTTCGGCAACAACCGCCGCGGCGGCCGGTCGCTCTACACCGGCAACGTCGGTTTGATCATGGACAATTCCGTCCTCGATGCGCGGCAGTATTCGCTCACCGGGCAGGGGTATTCGAAACCTTCCTTCAACAATTTGACTGGGGTCGCGGCGTTCGGCGGACCGCTCAAGATTCCGGGCCTGATTCGCAACGGGCCGCAGTTCTTTGTCAATTATCAATGGACGCGCAACCGCAACGTCACCACTCAACCGGGACTGGTTCCGAGTCTCGCTGAACGCGCCGGGGACTTTTCGGGACAGCCGCAGATCTTCGATCCGCTGAATGGCGCGGCGTTTGCCGGCAATATCATTCCCCAAAATCGAATGAGCCCGCAGGCCCAGGCACTGCTCCGGTTCTATCCGCTTCCGAATTTCGCCGGAGGCATGATTTACAACTACCAGATCCCACTGGTGGCCGCTAATCACCAGGACGCGCTGCAAGCGCGCGTGAACAAAGTGATCGGCCGCAAGAACCAGGTCTCCGGTTTGTTCGCCATGATGAGCACGCGCGCCGACAATCCCAATCTGTTGGGATTCCTCCATACGAACCGCAATCTCGGGCTCAACACGATTCTGAATTGGCGCCATAACGTCACCCAGCGCTTCTTCACCAATCTGGGTGTGCAGTATAGCCGCCAGGATCTGCGCCTGACTCCGTATTTTGCGAACCTGGAAAACGTCTCCGCCGAAGCCGGGATATCCGGCAACAACCAGGATCCCGTGAACTGGGGCCCTCCGGCGCTCAACTTTTCGAGCGGCATCACGCCCCTGACGGATGGACTGCCTTCGTTTACGCGCAATCAGACTTACGGCGTCTCGATGGACAACTACTGGAATCGCAGCCGCCACAATATTTCGTTTGGTGGCGCTGCGCGGCGCCAGGAGAACAACCTGCTTGCCCAGCAGGATCCGCGTGGCCAATTCACGTTTACTTCCAATCCGTCGGATCCAAGTTCTCAACAGTTCGGGTCCGATTTCGCCAACTTCCTGCTCGGCATTCCCGCCACGAGTTCGATCGCCTTCGGCAACGCGGATAAGTATTTCCGCTCCTATTCGTACAATGCGTACGTCGTTGACGACTGGAGGACCAGCCCGGGGTTCACGCTGAACATCGGGCTTCGCTGGGAGTATTGGTCGCCGATCACGGAAAAATACGGACGGCTGGTGAACCTGGATGTGTCCGGACCTTTTACGGCGGTTGCCCCGGTGGTGGCGAACGATCCAACGGGTTCGCTCACCGGGACGCAGTATGCCGATTCGCTGATGCAACCGGACAGACACGCCTTCCAGCCGCGCGTGGGGTTCTCGTGGCGTCCGTTCCCGGCGTCCTCGATGGTGGTTCGGGGCGGGTATGGGATTTACTACAACACGTCGGTATATCTGCCGATCGTGATGCAAATGGCCCAGCAGCCGGCCCTCCCCAACACGACGAGCTTCATCGCGCACAGCACGTCGGACCAATTACTGAGTATGCAGAACGGTTTTCTTGGCCAAGTGCAGCAGAACACGTTCGGCATCGATCCGAATTTTAGAATCGGATATCTGCAAACCTGGCAGTTGTCGGTGCAGCGGGATCTGCCGGCGTCGCTGGTGATGATCGCCATGTATCAAGGCAGTAAAGGAACCCGTGGGATGCAGGAGTTCATCCCCAACACCTATCCGGATGGCGCGGTGAGCCCTTCGGGCTTCTACTACGTGACTTCGAACGGAAACTCGTCACGGGAAGCGGGGCAGATTCAGTTGCGGCGCCGGTTGCACAACGGCCTCACGGCCGCGTTCCAATATACCTACGCCAAGGCGATCGACGACGACGCGTTGCTTGGCGGAGGCGGGCCGGTAGGTCCGTCGTCGGGGCAGGGCTCGCCGAATCCAGGCGGCGGCAATCCGGGCGGGCCGGCAGCGGCCGGATCGAGCGCGGCGGCCGGAGCGGCACAAGCTGCGATTGCCCAGAATTGGCTGAATCTCGCTGCCGAGCGCGCGCGCTCCAACTTCGATCAGCGGCACGCGCTCAGCTTTCAGATGCAATACACCACTGGGATGGGATTGCACGGCGGCACGCTGCTCAGCGGGTGGCGGGGCGCGCTGTTTAAGCAATGGACCTTCTTGACCATGCTCACGGCAGGCACCGGCCTGCCGCTCACGCCGGTATACCCGGTTCCGGTAAGCGGAACCGGCATCACTGGTCCGGTGCGGCCGGAATATAGCGGTGCGTCGCTCTACGCGGCGCCAGCCGGCCGGGGTCTCAATCCCGCGGCGGTGGAGGCGCCTCCGCCAGGCGAGTGGGGCAACGCCGGCCGAAACTCGATCACCGGCCCCGCACAGTTTTCGTTGAATGGAGGGCTGCAGCGCACCTTCCCGATGTCGGACCGGTTGAGCCTCGACGTGCGGGTGGATGCCACCAACGCTCTCAATCACGTGACGTTCGCCAGTTGGAACACCACGTATTACGGCAACCAGAACAACACCCTGAACAATCAGTTCGGGGTGCCTACGGTTGCGAATGCCATGCGCAGCGTGCAGACGACTGTTCGCCTGAGGTTCTGATGATGCACCGAATCGCCGCTATCGCGCTTTTTGTGAGTCTTCCCGCGCTCTCGCAGCAAATTGGCCAGAATGCCGCCTCGTCCTCCGCACCGGCAACCTTTTCGACCAGTACCCAACTGGTGGTGGAAACCGTTTCCGTGAAAGACAAGAGCGGCAAGCCGGTGGAAGGGCTGACCGCGAAGGATTTCACGGTCACCGAAGACAACATGCCGCAGACGATCAAGTTCTTCGAGTATCAGAAGCTGCGGCAGCCAGCGGACGCGCTTTTGCCGGCGCAGTCGAGCACCATTGAACCGCTCGCCAAATTGCCGAAGGGGCAGATTGCCCCGGAATCGCCGGGCGCCACCAAATACCGGGACCACCGTCTCCTGGCGATCTATTTCGACATGAGCGCGATGCCGATCGGTGACCAATTGCGTTCGTTCGACGCGGCGCGGAAGTTCATCCAGACCAACCTTACGCCCGACGATCTGGTGTCTTTGATGGCCTATCAGAATGGCGCGATCCAGGTATTGCAGGATTTCACGAATGACCGCGACCGGCTCCTGAGCATCATCGGCACGCTTACGGTGGGTGAAGACCAAAACTCCGGCGATACCGCCAACGATGCGACCACGGCCGATAGTGGCGCTGCGTTCGGCCAGGACGATGCGGAGTTCAACCTCTTCAACACGGACCGCCAGCTTTCCGCGCTCCAGACTGCGGCGAAGATGCTCGGAAACCTCAACGAAAAGAAAGCACTGATCTACTTCGCGAGCGGTCTGAAATTGAACGGGGTGGACAATCAGGCGCAATTGCACGCCACCATCAATGCCGCCATTCGTGCGGGTGTTTCGTTCTGGCCGATCGATGCGCGCGGCCTGGTGGCGAGCGCGCCGCTGGGCGACGCGACCCGCGGATCTCCCGGCGGGCTCGCTATGTATACCGGCCAGTCGGCGATGGCGTTCGCAAACAACCTGCAGCGGACGCAGGACACCCTTTACGCGCTCGCCAGCGACACCGGAGGCAAGGCGCTTCTCGATTTCAACGATCTCACGCGCGGGATGACGCAGGCGCAGGAGGCACTTTCGAGCTATTACATCGTCGGCTATTACACGACCAACGCCGCGCTCGACGGTAAGTTCCGCCGCATCAAAATCTCGCTCAACGGAGGCCTGACAGCCAGCCTGGATTTCCGTCAAGGCTACTTCGCCGGTAAACAATTCGGCAAATTCACGACGGCGGAAAAAGACCGGCAGCTCGAAGACGCCTTCATGCTTGGCGACCCCATTACCGAACTCACGATTGCCATGGAGCTCGATTATTTCCAGCTCAATCGCGCTGAATACTTCGCGCCGGTGATCGTGAAAATTCCCGGCAGCGAGCTGGCACTGGCCAAGCGCGGGGGCGCCGAGCGGACCATCCTCGACTTCATGGTGGAAGTCAAGGACGAGTATGGGACCACGGTTTCCAACGTCCGCGATCGCGTCGATAAGAAGCTGAGCGATGTCACGGCGCAAGAGTTGGCGCGGCGTCCGCTCGAGTATGATACCGGCTTCACTCTCCTTCCCGCCAAATACAAAATCAAACTGCTGATCCGTGACTCGGAAACGGGTCACATCGGCACTTACGAGACCCCGTTTGTCATTCCCAACTTGAATAAGGAAGACAAGCGCGTGGCCATCAGCTCGGTGGTGCTGAGCAGCCAGCGGGTGGACCAGAAAGAAGTATTGTTCAATGCGGCGAAGGACAAGGGAGTCGGCGAATCCGTCAACCCCCTGGTGCAGGAGGGGCAGAAGCTGATCCCGAGCGTGACCCGTGTCTTCAGCAAAACCAAAGACATGTACATCTACCTGCAGGCCTATCAGCAGACCGCCACGACGGCGCAGCCGCTGGTGGCGTTTGTCACGTTCTATCGAGGCCAGATCAAGGCATTTGAAACGCCTCCGATGAAGGTAGACGAGGCGCTGAGCAACCGGCTTAAGACCATGCCGCTCAAATTCAGCCTCGCTCTCAACAAGCTGCCAGCCGGCCCCTATAATTGCCAGGTGACCGTACTTGATCCGACCAGTCAGAAGGCCGCGTTCTGGCAAGCGCCGGTGGTGCTGATTCCGTAGTGGCGTAGGCCGCCGGCTTGCATCGGCGGTCTGAGCGTACACTTGAAGGCATGTCCACTCTCGCCGCGCAACGCTTCACTATCGCAACGGTGTTGACGCTGGCGCTTGCGGCTCTCTCAGGTACCGTCGAAGGACAGACTCCTGACAAGCAGGCTGCGCAGGAAAAATGGAAAGCGTTTTATGCGCAAGTGGTTCGCCTCCAGAAGGACGCGGCGGCGGCATTCAACCGCGAAATGGATCGTGACAAAGCCGATCCGTGCCGGCAGGCGGTCAGCACTCGAGATAGCGAAGAGTGCCTGGGTAAGGAGAACAACGCGGCCGCAGCGAATTACAAGGCTTACTTCGAAGCATTGCACGCGCTGCTGGCGCTTACGCCGGGGGGCGGCGAGAATCGAACCACTGGTCCGACCGGCGTGTCCTTGACATCGAAGGAGGTAGTGGAGGAGTTCGACGGGGCTGAGGCAGCATGGCAGAAGTACCGCCAGACGCAATGCATGGCGGCTTTCGATCTATATAAAGGCGGCACTGCGGCCGTCCCACAAGCAAGTTTCTGTGACCTGATGCTGGTGCGGAGTCACATGCGCGAGCTGGAAAGAATCTACTCTGTCCGTCTGCACAACTGACAGTGGCGCATGCCCCTGGCTTGCGCATCCGGATTAAAGAAAACTCCGCGCTTCGCCGAAGGATTCTCTGAGGCCCGACTTGCGACTGGCAGCCGCGTTTGTGGTTCTATTCTGGGCGATATCCGCCCAAGCCGATCCGCGCATTCACCTGAAGGCCCGTCTGATCGATACGTCGATTCCGCACCGGGCAGCGCTCCCGCGCCACTACATTCTCCAATTTCGCGTGAACCCCGGTCCGGCCGTGCGCGCGGAACTGGCACGCCGCGGAATTCGCGTTCTCAACGCCGTGCCGGAATCCGCTCTGATGGTCTCGTCGGCCACGCCGCCGGATCTGGATGGCCTTGATATCAGCTGGGCGGGGCCCCTGGCCGCTTCCGATAAGCTCAGCCGCGAACTGGCTCGCTCCCGGTATCCCGCGTTTCTGGTCATCTTTCATCCCGATGTTTCGCCCGCCGAGGCTCGTGACGCGGCGGACCAGGCCGGCTATTGGACCCTCGATCACCCCGACCTGCTGCCCTCGCATCTGTTGGTGACCGGCTCGTATCATCGCCTGCGCGATCTGGCAGCGCGCGATGAAGTCGCCTATATTGTGCCCGCTTCGACTGACCTGCTGGCCGGCCGGCGCGTGATCGGCTGCGCCGGTCCGCTGACCAGCGCCGGCCCGGTCGGCGCCTACGTGGAAGTCAGTTCCGGGTGGTCCAAGGATCCCGCCGGCCGGGTTGCGCTGCGGTACGCGTTTCAATCTCTCACACCGAAGATCGAAGAGAATGCCGAACGCAACGAGGTGGCGCGCGCGCTTGCCGAATGGGCGCGTTACACCAATCTCGATTTTTCGCCGGGCAGCGATCCGTTTGCGCTACGTACGATCTCGGTGCTGTTCGCGCGCGGCGCGCATGGGGATCCGTATCCTTTCGACGGTCCTGGCAACGTGTTGGCCCACACCTTCTATCCGGCGCCGCCCAACGACGAACCGATCGCGGGCGACATGCACCTGGATGCCGATGAGAACTGGCAGGTCGGCGCAGACATAGATCTGTTCACGGTCGCGTTGCATGAGGCGGGACATGCGTTGGGGCTGGGGCACAGTGATTCGCCGGATTCGGTGATGTACCCGTACTACCGCCGGCTCTCGGCACTCTCGGACGACGACATCGCCGGTATTCGCGATCTATACGGCGCGTCACAACCGTCCGCGCCGCCTGCTGCCCCGCAGCCGCCTGCTCCTGTACCGGTCGCTCCCACGGTGCCGCCTCGCCGCACTCCAGACTCAGACCGAACTCCGCCAACCCTGCGGATCACTTCGCCGTCTCTGACGATCGTCGCAACGTCTGCCACCTTCATCACCCTCCGCGGTACAGCGGCGGACAATAGCGAGGTCGCTTCGGTGACGTGGAGTAATTCAACAGGTAGCTCTGGGCTCGCTTCCGGAACAACCAGTTGGTCCGCGCGGGTGCCGCTATGGGTGGGGACGAATGTGGTGATTATCCGGGCTTACGACGCGGCTGGAAATTTCGGGTGGCGGGCGGTGACTGTAGTCCGGCGCCAAAGTGGATAATACGACCTGAATTTTATTCTTAGTACTGCGGCTTTTTTCCTGAACCGGCCGATATAGCAATTGATTCTATGAATCGTCATTCACCGGACATCACGGTACCGGTACCGGCGGAGACGTTTGTTCCCTCAAGCAGTCCCGGTGGCCCGTCCAGTCAGGATGACACTCCGCTTTGCGAGACAGAGGCAATTCTCATCGCCGTCGCCCAGGCTGTCGAGCAGCGCGATCATCATACCGCGCGGCACTGCGAACGGTTGGCGCTCACCAGCGTCGCGCTGGGAATGGCGTTGCACCTCGATCGGGTGAACCTCGTGGCTTTATACCGTGGTGGCTTCCTGCACGATGTGGGAAAGGTGGGAATCCCGGACGCGATTCTGTTCAAGCCAAACCGTCTGACCGCCGAAGAATGGGTGGTGATGCGCAGCCATACGACGCGCGGGGAAGAAATCTGCCGGCATGTGAAGGCGCTCCGGCCGGTGCTGCCGATCATTCGCCATCACCACGAGCGATGGGATGGCTCGGGCTATCCGGACGGTCTCCGGGGAGAGCAAATCCCGCTCCTCGCCCGGGTTCTGCAAGTTGCGGATATCTATGATGCTCTCACCAGCCCGCGGCCGTACAAGCCGGCTTTCTCCGTCAATCAGGCGTTGCGGATCATCGAACAGGAAACGCACCGCGGCTGGCGCGATCCCCAACTCGTCAAGCTGTTTTTTGAACTACACCCCAACGTGATCTCACGGATCGATCAGCTGAGCTTCTCCGAAGACGGGCATTTTGAAGCCATGCA
>Ga0335081_10018233_pt1 | contig 11345 bp, 9 predicted proteins | sample Lox_Sample_35_FD_206713 | JGI IMG/M metagenome (GOLD analysis project Ga0335081, IMG submission 206713) | Soil microbial communities from Loxahatchee National Wildlife Refuge, Florida, United States - Lox_Sample_3.5 | ecosystem: Environmental > Terrestrial > Soil > Wetlands | place: USA: Florida... | reverse complement strand
TTTTCGCCATACTGCGTGGGCAGCGTGGAGACGCGCAGATCCAGAGCGCGGTTCTTGGTGGAAATCATGAACCGGCCATCCTGAGGGTTGCGATGCTCGGCGATATCCATGTCAGAGAGAATCTTGATGCGCGACACAAGGGCATTCTGAAGCGAGCGCGGCACGTGCTGGAAATCGCGCAGCACGCCATCCACGCGAATGCGCACGATGGCCTCTTTGGCCCGCGGGTCGATATGGATGTCGCTGGCGCGCTTCTCCATGGCAGCGCGAATCACGTCCGAGACCAGGCGCACGGCCGGCGTCTTCCTACCGCGAAGCTCGGCTTGGGCTTCGGCAATGGCCTCCTTATTGGCCTGGCGCGTGCTCGTGGAGATGAACTCCATCTCCTCCGGGCTGTTTGTCGAAAGGTAGGACGCGTCTTCACCGGCCGATTCCGGAGGAAGCTGCGAATAATGGTGCAGGATGGCCTCGCGCAGTTCGATATGAAAGGCGAGGCGCGGCGAGATACTCATGCCCGTGATGGAGCCGAGCTCCTTAAGGACCGACGCGTTGCGCGGGTCGGACATCACTACGATGAGTCTGGAGAGATCGCGCCGGATGGGCAGGACCGAAAAGCGTTCGGCAAAGTCGCGGGGGACTAGCCGCAAAGTGTCCGGATCCACGGGCGTATTGGCAATATCCAGGTAGGGAACAAGGCAGACCTCTTCCAAGGCGCTGATCAGGTCGCCTTTGTCGACGAGGCCGCGTTCCAGCAGCAATTCGCCTAAATGGCTCAGTTTTTGCTGCTGCTCTTCGAGAGCCGCTTCCAAGTCGGCCGCAGATATTTTGCCGCGCTCATGGAGAACTTCGCCAAGCCGCTTGCGTTTCATCCGGCGCCCTCACGGTGAGCAGAGACCTGTACCGGGACGGTACAGTGCTTTCAGTCTAGAGACCCCAGGGACGGGGCGACAAGCGGCAAAAGGGACAGGAGTAGTGGATGGTGAACTGTTAGCTTTTTCGCGGCATTCCTATTGCCGAGGGCCAGTCCAGCGGCGGGGTTCGCCGGTAAGCGGGAAGCTGATATAAGATGTCGGGAGAGAAGTAGCCTTGATTTCCCTTCATCGACGGTCGTTATGAGGAGGTCCAACATGCGCAGCATTGGTCTAAGAAACTTCCTGGGAGTTGCCGCGACAGGACTCGGCTTGGTTCTATTGGCCGGGGTCGCGGCATTGGCGCAAAGCGCCGGGCCGCGCAATCTCGAGCAGCTCAAGACCGAAACGCAAAGGCGCGTGGACCATAATCTTACGCCTGCAACAGGGCTCAAATCCGAGGACGCGCGCGAGGCGCTGGCCAATATTCATAGTTTGGACCGCGATGAGTGGGCAGCGGCCTGGAGCGGAATCGCCGATCGTTATGCCGGCCGCGCCGCGGCGGACAGCGATAAAGACAAGCAGCGCGAGGACTATCTGATGGCGTGGCGCTATTACTCCTTTGCGCGCTGGCCTACGCCGAATTCGCCCGGCAAACAAAAGGCCTATCAGAACGCCTTGGCCGCCTTTCGGAATTACGGCAAGCTGCTCGATCCGCCGATGGAGACGGTGCGGATTCCCTTCGAGGGGAAGGAGATTGTGGGATATCTGCGGTTGCCCAAAGGCGTGCGCCCGGCGCCGCTGGTTCTGACGATCAGCGCGCTCGATTCGCGCAAGGAGGAGGCCATACAGTCGGACGCCGGCGTTTTGCCGAACGGCATCGCCCTCTTCGCTGTGGACATGCCCGGGACGGGCGAGGCGCCCATCAAGGTGGACGTCGGAGCGGAGCGCATGTTTGTGAGCGTGCTCGATTATCTGGGTACGCGGCCCGAGGTGGACAGCAAGCGCATCGCGGTTCGTAGTATCAGTTGGAGCGGATATTGGGCGGCGAAGCTAGCTTACGAGCAGAAGGCGCGCATCCGGGGAGTGGTCATTCAGGGCGGCCCGATCGACGGCTATTTCTCGCCGGAATGGCAGAAGCCCGGGCTGAATACAGACGAATATCTTTTCGATCTATTCCCAGCGCGCGCGGCGATCTACGGCGTGAATACCCTGGACGAATTCCTCGCTTACGGCCCGCACCTCTCCTTGAAGACCGAAGGCTTCATCGGCAAGCCGTCGGCTCCCATGCTGGTCGCCAACGGCGCGAAAGACACGCAAGTGCCCATCGGCGATCTCTACCTCCTGCTCCAATCGGGAGGCTCCGCGAAAACCGCCTGGGTGAATCCGGATGGCGGGCACACGGGGAGATCCGAAGAGTGGACGAACGGAAGGATTTTCGACGAAGTGGTCCTGCCGTGGATCAAGCTACAACTTCAGCCGCAGACTAAGCTGAGCGAAGCTCAGCGCTAGGCGCCGCATTCAATCGGCACAGCCCAGTCTGCCCGGGTGCACGAAACAACGAACTGCAGATCCCTCGGCCCACACGGCGGGCCTCGTGATGACAGCGTCGGAGTGTGCCGTTAGGGGGTGGTGTGGCACGGTCTGACCGTGCCACACTGTTTTCTCGGCGAGCGTATGCGGCGTTAGCGCTGCGTTAGTGTGCCAGCGGGTCCGGCCGATATTGGAAATGGACGACCTTCGGGTACGTGCCTTTTCCGGTTTCGCTGTGGAACGGCGTTCGCGTGCCCCAAGTGGTATAGACTCCCTTACCTTTCCAGCCTGTCTTGGCGTCGTCGATGCGGCCGTCCATGCCCTTGGCAAAGAAGCCCATCGGGTAAGGCACGCGCATGATGACGAACTTGCCGTTCACGAGCGCGATCAGCGAGTCCGAGGAGTTTCCGGTAACGATGGGGGTGTTCTTGCCCAGCCCCAGCGTATCGAATCGATCCACCCAGATGTAGTAGTGCGAGTCGTCGCTGCCGGAAATGGTCACGTTCTTGAACTTCGGCCCGGGCGTCTGATAGAGCGTCCAGCCTTCCGGGCACTGCCGCCCGGTGGCCTTCGGGCCGTTCAGCGGCCCTTTGCATTTGCGGCGGTCGAAGCTGGCAATGTGTCCGCTCGCCAGAGCCACCCAAGCCACGCCGTCGCCGCCCACATCCATGCCGCGCGGCGAAAAGCCCCAGACGGGAGCTTTGGGGTCGTTCCACGGCACTTCGTAGTATTCGGCCAAGGCGGTTTGTGAGGGATTGGATCCCGGGTTCAGGCGCACGATGCCGCCGGGAAAGCCCAGCACCGAGCCCCACACGGCGCCGTCCGGCGCCATGCCGAGGCCATAGAACGCCGCGTTGAGCCGGGTATCCTTGGTGGGATCGGCGACGGTGTTCACGGCGGAGGCTGTGGCCTGGCTCTCGCCGTTGGCGAAGGTGGCCACGTCCTGCTGGCCCTCCACGTAGGCGTCGCGCTTGCCATTGCCGTTGGTATCGAGAACGAGGGCCGTCCAGCCCTGCGACTTCTCGGCGTCGTGCGTTTTGTCCCACATCTTCGTGTTGAGCCAACCGACCACGCCGCCGCCACCGCCGCTGCTGGTCCACAGCGTGTCGTTAGCATCTTCGGCGAACATCAGGTGGTGCGTGCCGAAGCAGGTGTCGATCAAGTCGACCTTCTTTGTGGTCGGATCGTACACGGCGAGCTGGCGGCCCGAACGCTCCACCGGGGTGACTTGCGCGGAGGGCTGAGACGAGCCTTGTTTGCAGAAGGCCGGATCGGCGGCGGCGCGAATGCGCGAGGTGTACCACACGCGGCCACGCTCGTCAAACATGGGATTGTGAACCGTGGTGTGGCTATCCCAAATGGACTCGTTGCCCCAGATCGGCGACGGCTGCAAGGGCGGGGGCTGGCCGGGGGTGTCCTGATCGCGGTAGGGAGTTTTCACCTGGTTGGTGGTGGCGTGCACCGGGTCGAGCACGGGCAGATAGTCGCGGCTTTCCTCGGGCGATCCGTAAAGCAGGCCATTCGCGTTCACCTTGGGATTGCGCTTGTCGGTGGAAATTTCGTCGTGCAGATAAGCTTTGGAATCGGCCCAATCCCACTGCGTGATGACGATGTTGCGCTCTATGCCCTGCGGGCGCGCCGGCGCCTCGGTGGGCAATTCGCCGTTCTTGATGCGCGTGGTCCAATCGCCAAACAGCTCCGTGGCCCGCTTGGCGCCAAGGTTGGCCAGGCCGTTCATCATCAGCGTGGCGGCCTGTCCGGACTGCACGCGGCGCGCCCAAGCCTGGGCGGGCGTCATGTTGCTGAACATGTCCGGAATCGTGCGCGTATACTTGTTGCCGAGCTGGTGGCAGGATTCGCAACTGTCCGTCTTGATGAGATGCAGCCACTGGCCTTGATCCTTCACGCCGGGAGCGATGCCGTTTCCATCGGGGCCCGTGCCGGGAAATTCGCTTGCAGCGGGAACCGTGAGGAGCGCGTACCAGTAGTTCGCGGGATAGAGCTGCGCAGCGGTTTTTGTGTCCGGCGCGACGGTAGGCTTCAGATCCAGCGTCATGCCCGGTTCGCACTGCGCTTTGGGCGAATCCACCAAACCGTAGCCGCGGGCGAACACCGTGTAGTTCGCTTTCGGCAGATCGGGGATCAGGTAACGCCCGCGATCGTCGGTCACCACCGACTTGATGTAGCGCGTGGGCAGGTCTGTGGTCTCGGCAATCACCCAAACGCCGGCCTCGGGTCCCTTGCTGCTGGAGACCACGCCGCCGATATCGTTCGGACCGACTTGCACGCCTGAATTCTGTTGCGCGTGGAGTCCGGTCCGCGCAGTCATCAAGTATCCGGCGACGATCAGGGCCACAGCGCCGGCAAAGTAAAGCGCCCGGGCAGTTCGCATGGCATACCTCCTCTGGGTGGCTTCTCGGGAACTCACTTTGGCAGTCTGATCAGCGACTCCCGGTGTATCTGCCCCAAAAGCCTTGTCCTTATATACACCCCAAGGAGCTTCGGAGTGAAACAGATTGTTTTAGAGTAAGCCCGACGTTCATATTCGGCAAATAGGTCACTGCCGCCGCTGCGAACTGCTTTTCGGGTGGGAAATATTGCCAATCCATGCGGAAGACGCCTGTGGCTCGATGTGCAGCGACTTAGGGAACATCATTAGCTGACGTGCCTTATGACACCTCGTTTTCTCTCCATGATCGCTTTGTTTTGCGCCCGCAGGTGCTCGGATTCAGCGTTCAGTTGTTGGCACTCGATTAAGAAGCGCTTAACGTCTCGAACGACATCACCATACGGATTTGCCGAGCGAACAGGGCGCCTGCTGGATCTTCGAATCTTTGGAACTGTGGAGTGCGGCCGACGCCCCTGGGTCAAGACAGGCCCTAATCCGTCAAAGTTCTGTCCCAAAGCCTTGAGCCGTGATTCCAGCCAAGAAAGCGAATCCCTTATTTGTTCCTTTTCCGAATCGCTAATCGGCGTTCTGGGCAGGGACTCTTCGACGGCGTCGTAAGCTTTGCGGGCGTTGAAGATACACCGAGTTTCCTTGTCAGAATCGTTGGTAGATTCCGCAATGCGGATAAGAGTCCTGGCGAACTCCAATTCCGTAGATAGAAATTGGCTCATCGAAAGCGCAACTTTTTCCTCGGCCGTTGGATGGTGTTTATCTCTCACGCTTGCAGAGTAAATTTCCCGCAAAAAAGTGCAGTGATCGGCGTCACCGGTCGATTCACGCAGCGTTGCGACCAGGCGGGAGTCCTTTCGTTCAAAAGTCCTCGAGAATCTTGTTCGACCGGGTAAGGCTCGGGTAGATTGGCGGCCCCGGCCTAAGCCTACGCACTTTCTTTCTTATTGCGCGATTTTTTCGCGTCCTGGACGGTTTGAGGGAGCAATCGATGCAGCGCCAGCAAAGCCTCCCGGAGCGCAATCTGTTCGTCGACTTCGCAAGGCGAAGGGTGGCACAATCTCGCGGAAATGGCGCGTTGGGCGATGTTGATTTTCCAGGGCGCGTTTTCGGCGTTCGGCTCCATAAAAGCGTCGAATACGAGCCTTTGCCAGGGATACTTGAGGGCTGGCTTGGGGAAGCTTCGCTTTGCCAGCGATTGCCTTGTGACGACGGCGAGCGCCTCCAGGTTGGGAAAACAAAAACAATCGATCATGCGCTTCGTGCACCAGCCGGCATCCCGGGCTTGTTTTTCGGTTCGAAAGCCCGATCGCGATTGCACCAATCGATGGTTTGCACCCCGAATTTCGTAGCACCATTTGCCATTTTTCACGCGTCTTTATCCCTCGTCGAAGGCTACTGTGCCGTATATCCGCCGTCAATCACCAACTCGCTGCCGGTAACGAACTTCGATTCATCCGACGCCAAGTAGACGATGCCCCAGGCTATGTCCTCGGGTTCTCCGACGTGGCCCAGAGGATGTTTCGCCGCCATAGCTTTGCGCGCTTCATCCATCGCGACAGGCAGGCTCGCGGCGAAATGTTCAACCATGGGCGTCCATATGAAGCCTGGATGGATCGAATTCACGCGAATTTTGTCGGCTGCATATATCAGGGCGTCATTTTTAGTCATCAGCCGCACGGCGCCCTTCGACGCGTGGTAGGGAGGCACATCGCCGGCGCCTACCAAGCCATAAATCGAAGACAGATTGATAATGCTTCCGCCTCCCGATGCTTTCATGTACGGAATGGCGTGCTTCGTACAGAAAAACACGCCTTTGACATTCACGGCCATCAACGTGTCCCATTCTTGTTCCGTGATTTCGTGCGTAGGTTTGTTTGCTCCGGAAATGCCGGCGTTATTCACGAGGACATCAAGACGGCCCCACTTCGCCTTAATCTCGTTAAGGACCCGTTTCACGTCCGCTTCGCGAGAGACGTCCAGTTGCCAGTACTCCGCTTTGCCCCCGGCGCTCTGGATTTCACGCGTTGTCCGCCGCCCTGGTTCATCGAGCAAGTCCGTCAGCGCGACGGCTGCTCCCTCGCGGGCGAGCAACATACAAGCAGCACGCCCAATGCCCATCGCGCCGCCGGTGACGACAGCCACTTTGCCCTTCAGACGATCCATAATGGAATCCTTTCACGTAAAACGTACTTTGGCTCTTATAGACTGGGTCCGGCCGCGAACGGAAGGAAAGCCCCGGTTCCCGCCGTTCGCGGGGAAGCCCGCAGCCGCTATTCACTGCGCCTTGGGTTGAACGCGGACCGTGCGAGCAGTGGCGGCCTTCGGCAACGCTAATGTCAGCACGCCATTCTTGATGGTAGCCGTGATTTTGTCTGTGTCGATGTTGCTCGGAAGCTCCACCACGCGCAGAATCTGATCGGAGCCGTGTTCGGAGTAAATCGTCTTGCCCTTCTTTTCTTCTTTGCTCGTCTCCCGCTTTCCGCTTATGGTCACTCGGTTCGGTTCCGCGCTGATCTCCAACTCCTTTTCGGTGAAACCCGGAACTTCCGCCCGCACCTCGAACGCGTCTCCGGATTCTGTAAGTTCGACTTGTACAGGATGGAGAACTTCCCGTTCCGCCTTGAGCCAGTCATCGAGTTCGCGGCCAAATATGCTGCCGTTTCTGTCGAACATCTCAAAGGCCCTTTTTCTGATTCCGTCAAGTATCTCGTCCATGCGGTCGAGCAAGCTTTCTGACTTGGCTCGAGTGGCAACCGGTGATTCTTGCGCGCGCTGTACTGCAGCTGATGTACGTTCCGCCATTCCATTCCTCCTCGAAATTGTTCAGCGCTGGCTTTGGCTCAATCGGCCCATCCGGACCCGCAGGCCCCGATCTCGAGTGATCTCCGCGGCCAGCGCCGTAAAAAGACAATGGCAGATGATCAGAAGTCAGACAGTGATATAGATCACAACGTTAGGCCAAGCGGGGGGAGCAAACAGGTTTCCGGCGGCCTTGCCACCTGCGGCCGCCTCGTTCGGAGACGGCGCAATCCGCCGCAAAAGTATATACTCTGGCTCACTGGATTCCGCGCTGGCGGAATAGAGGTTCCCTTTCAGGAGCGACGATCATGAAAACAAAGACGATGTCGGTTTCCCTGCGGTATACGGCGCTGATCGCAGCCAGCGTTCTCGCCTTTTCGGCTTATTCACGAAGTCAGGGTCAGCCCGATTTCAGCAAGGTCGAGATCAAGACCACCAAGCTCGCCGACAATTTCTACACGCTCGAGGGACAAGGCGGAACGATCGGCGTGCTGACGGGGCCGGACGGCGTCTTCATGGTGGATGCTCAGTTCGCACCCTTGAGTCAGAAGATTGCCGCGGCCATCAAGCAAATCTCGAATGGCCAAATCCGATTTCTCGTCAACACGCACGTTCACCCGGACCACACCGGCGGAAATGAGAACTTCGCCAAGATGGGCGCGGTCATCATCTCCCGCGATGAGTTGCGCTACCGGTTAGCCCATCCGGCGCCCGCGGCGAATGGCACGCCGGGCGCGCCGGCTCCAGCAGCGGCGCTTCCGGCGATCACCTATGAGGGACGAATGACGTTCCACATGAACGGCCAGGAGATACGCCTGATCGCGATTCCGCGCGCGCACACCGACGGCGACACCTTGGTCTATTTTCCGGATTCGGACGTGATCATGACCGGCGACTTTTACCGTTCGATCCAATATCCCAATATCGATCGCGTGAATGGCGGCAGCCTCCAGGGCATGCTCGACGGGCTTGGCCTGGTGATCGGGCTGGCGGGACCGAACACCAAAATCGTGCCCGGCCATGGGCCCGTCGTCAGCCGGGCGGAAGTGATGGCGCAGCGGGACATGCTTCTTTCCATACGGGATCGCGTGTCGCAACTGGTTTCCCAGGGTAAAACGCAAGAAGAAGTGCTTGCCGCGCATCCGACGTCGGAATACGACGCCAGGGTGCCCAACTCGAAGGAGACCACGGAGCGCTTCGTTACCCAGTTGTACGCTGAATTGAAACCGGCGAAGTAGTTCGGCACGCGAGCGTTCGGCGCAATTCACGTGAGGAGGAGCTTACCCGTGAGACTGGCAACTTTGGCCCTCGATTGTTTTCTTCTCTTGTTCTGCTTGAGCGCCGCCGCGGCGCAGGACCGCATGCCGCCGATCTCCAAGGAGAAGATGACCGAAGCTCAGCGGAAAGCGCTCGACGAGGTAACCTCGGGACCGCGCGGCGCGGCGGGCGCGGGCGGTCCCTTCATCCCGCTGCTGCGCAGCCCCGAATTCATGAGCCGGCTGCAAAGGACGGGAGAGTATCTTCGCTTCCACAATAGCGTGGGTCCGAAGATCAGCGAATTCGTCATCCTGCTCACGGCGAGGCAGTGGACGCAGCAGTATGAGTACAACGCGCACGGGCCGACCGCTCTGAAAGCCGGAGTCAAACAGGAGTTCATTACCGCTATCGCGGAAGGACGGCGTCCCTCGGGGATGGAGCCGGATGAAGAGGTCGCGTACGACTTTTGCACGGAGTTGCGCCAAAACCAAAGCGTGAGCGACGGCACCTATGCGCGCGCGGTGGCCAAGTTCGGCGAGCAGGGCGTGATCGATATGACCGGCCTGGTCGGCTATTACACGACGTTAGCCATGATCATGAATGTGTCGCGCGCGCCTTTGGCCGCGGGCACGAAGGCTCCGCTGGCGCCTTTTCCGCACTGAAAATTGCTCGACCGAATGGCAATTCCGGGGCGGACGTCCGTCGGATGTTAACGCCATGGGCGGCCCAGAATTGCGTTGCCTGGCGCAATGCGGCGTTGCAGAACGCCGCACAAAATGGCCCAAAAAATCATTGAACTGCGAACATCAACCTGAGATGATCTTGGGTTATACAGAGTTTAGTCCCAGTGACTTGGCATCGCAGTCGTCTTTTGTCTGAACTGCGAGAATTTTCGGTTCGTGTAAAGAGCCGGAGGAAATCAACGATGAAAACCAATCGATTCCGCAAGTTTCTCTGGTTTGCGCCCGTACTGATGATCCTTTTGTTGCAAATGCCAGCGAATCTGCACGCGCAGGCCGGCGGTCAGTTCAACGTCTCGAAGGACATCATGGACCATAAGGGCATACTCAACTGGAAGCCGGCAGGGAATGGCATTCCTCAGGACGTATGCACGATTCTGCAGGTATGCAACGGCGAGACGAAAGTGGTTGCGCTCCCGCGCGCCACGGAAGGCGGGCTGCCGATCGCGCGTGGAGTCTTTTTGACGCAGGATGCCAAGCACATGGACGTGCTCGTGCTCGAGCGCCAGAGTCCCTCCGACATTTATTTCTTTCTGCTAACTTCGCAGGGCACGTTGGCTAAAGCGGCCTATGCACAGGTGGGCGGCACGTCCTGGCTGCCCATGGGCATGGCTCTTGCCGATCCTACGTTCAAAAAGGATGCCGCCGTGTGGCACGCCTGGGCCTCGAAACTGGGATCGGGCCCTGCCACGACCGCTCCCGCGCCGGCGGATAAAAAGCCCGACGCCTAGAAGCAACTTCATATCCTTATGTTTGTCAGGAAGACTTGGTTCCGAACCTGGGGGGCAGCGCGCCCGGTCCTCTTCTGCTGATTCAATCCGTATCTTGCTGTTTGCCGTCTTTGCCTTCGACCTTTGCTTCCGATTTGCCGTCGATGCCTCGAATCAGATCCACGAAGGTGCTGGCCGCGCGCGGCAAGTGGCGGTCCCTGCGGTAGATCAATCCCAATTCGCGCCATAACTCCACATCCTTGATGGGGATGAGCTTCACGCGGCCGGCGCGCACGTCGTCCTTGGTGAACCCCTCGCTGATCAGCGAGACGCCCAGGTTGGCGCCGACGAAGAGCTTGATCATAGTGACGCTGGGCAGCTCCATAACAATGCGCAGGTCGCTGACATAGGGCCGAAAAACTTTGTCCAGCACCTGACGCGTAAAGCCGGTCTTGGGGAAAATCAGCGGCTGGCCGGCAATATCCTTGGCAGTGACCTCTTTTAGTTTCGAGAGCGGGTTTTTGGTGCTCACCATCAGCATCACCCGGTCTCGATAGATCGAATGCACTTTGAGGCTGGGCGACTTCACCGGCAGGGTGACGATGCCCAGATCGATGGTACCGTCTTCCACTCGCTGCAAAATCTTGTGGCTGAAATTGCGGTAGATACTGATCTGCACGTCGGGATAGCTACGGTGAAATTTGGAGAAGACCTCGGGCAGAACGTAGAGGCAAGTGGCTTCGTTGGCCCCGATGGCCAAAATCCCGCGCGGCATCTCCGACTGGTCGGCCACGGCGCGCAGCGACTCCTGGCGCAGCCCCAGAAAGCGCTCCGCGTATTCGAAGAGCACCTCTCCCGCCGGCGTCAGCCGCACCGTCTTGCCCATGCGGCCGAAGAGCTTTTCGCCATACTCCTGCTCGAGTTGCCGGATTTGGGCGCTGACCGCCGATTGCGAGCGAAAGACCTTGCGCCCGGCCAGGGAGAAACTGCCGTGTTTGGCGACTTCTACGAAGGTGTTGAGTTGGTCGAAATCCATTTTGGTCGAGCCGCAATTCTA
>Ga0335081_10018232_pt1 | contig 11346 bp, 7 predicted proteins | sample Lox_Sample_35_FD_206713 | JGI IMG/M metagenome (GOLD analysis project Ga0335081, IMG submission 206713) | Soil microbial communities from Loxahatchee National Wildlife Refuge, Florida, United States - Lox_Sample_3.5 | ecosystem: Environmental > Terrestrial > Soil > Wetlands | place: USA: Florida... | reverse complement strand
ACGCCGGCCCATCCGCCGCGATGGACGGTGCGATGACGCCAGGCATGGCGCGGGAGGATTTATGGATCTGAAGCTGGGTCACTACAGCAAGGACGGCATCGAGGTCATCGACGTCGGCGGCGAGATCGATATCTACACCGCACCGCGGCTGCGTGAGCTGCTCATCGATCTGGTCAGCACGGACAGCTGCCAGCTCATCGTCAACATGGAGCGGGTTGAGTTCCTCGACTCCACCGGCCTCGGGGTGCTGGTAGGGGGCCTGAAGCGGGTGCGGGCGCACGACGGCTCGCTGGATCTGGTCTGCACGCAGGAGCGGTTACTGAAGATCTTCCGGATCACCGGGCTGGCGAAGGTCTTCGGCATCCACGAGACAGTGGACCAGGCCATCGCGGCCACGAAGCGGCACCGGTAAGGGACGCGTCACCGGGGGCGCGGGAAGGCGCCGGCGTGATCATCGCCGACATCGCGGATCAGATGAGCACCGCCCCCTGCAAGATGGCGCCCAGGCCGACCTGGACGAGAGCGTCTCCCAGGTCGAGGCGCTGGACCGGCCATCCTGGCGCTCAAGGCCGATGTCCGGGACCAGGGCCCGGCCGGGGCCCGGCAGCGGCGCACAACTGCACCGCCGCGCCCGGCACGTTGTCCCGGCCGCGGAACTTCAGCATGAACGCCTCGTACGCTGGGGCGCCGGGTACCACGGCCTGGCCGTCGCGGCCCTCTGCCGTGGTGGCGGGGACGTCGATGACGCCGTGCTGGCCTATATCTGGCCCACCTGCCACGAGAACGCCCACTTCTGCGGCACCCACTCCGTCGATGCCGCCGGCGAGCTCGCCGAGCTCGGCTCCGGCGGCTACCGGCCGCTGCGCACCCCCGGACCCGCCATCGCCACCGAGGCCGGCGACCGGGGACCCCTGTGGTACCTCACGTGCTGCCTACGGCGCTGTGCTGCCGTGGGCGGCGAGCTTGCCGGTCAGGCGTGCCCGCTGCTCGAGGCCGGCGAGCAGTTCTCCGGTCATCTGGACACCGGAGGGGAAGAGCGACCGGCGCCGGATGGTGTAACACCGGCGCCGGTTCCCCCGGGGACATCGTCGCTCGCCGGCGGGTCCGGGGCCACGGTGGTGCTGAACGCCGGGCCGGTGGCGGTCATCCGCGTGCTGTCGCAGCGAGCGCGGCAAGCGCCCGGTCCAGGACCTGGACCCGGGGGGAGCATCGCGGCCTGATCCGCCAGCCGCTGGTGTGCATCGGTCCCGATCTGGCCGGCGATCCGGCGCTGCAGTTTCGCGGTAGCGCGGGACGTCGTTGAGAGGCCGCACCCGCTGTCAGAGATTCGGTCATCTGGATGTCAGTGCACTGGTCAGGTCAGGGGTTCGAGGAGGATGCGCCCGGGCAGGCGGCCCGCTCGTTCTGGGCTATACCGGCGGGGAAATGATCGTGGCGACGTCGCGGGCCGCGGCGAACAGCGCGCCGATTCCCGCGGCCGCGGTCGCGAGCTGGCCGCAGGCGCGGGCCAGGTTCGCCGTCACCGCGGCCGCGCGGGGGTCGTCCATGCTGCGCACCGTGCACACCTCCAGCAGCAGCTTCAGCGCCCCGGCGGCGCCGGCCGCCGCACTCATCACGCCCAAGTCTGCCGGCAGCTGCTCACTGATCGCCCGTACCTCGCTGGCCAGCCGCATCGCGGTGTAGTGCAGCAGGATCGCGGTGCCCTCACCGGTCGCGCCGGCCGCCCGCCACGCCTCACCCCGGTACCCGCCACCTCTGCGGCCTGCTCCGCGGCGACCCCGGCGGTCATCACGTGCGCCAGCGCCGCGCCGTACAGGGCGCTGGCCAGCCGGGCTGCCAGTCCTGCCCTGCCCTCGGCCAGCTGCGCCCCGGTGGGCGGCGTAGGCACCCAGCGCGGCCAGGGCGCCGGAGAGCCTCCGGGGAGATCGGCGGAACAGCTTCTGCAGTCTCGGTCACGACGCACAGCGTAAGCGGCCGGTACCGCGCGATGGGGGGTCTGATCGCGTCAGGTGCACGCCGTGCTCCTGCTCCGCACCGGCAACGAAACTGGCGGACCCCGCAACGAGCCACCCGCTGACAAGCAGATGACCGAATCACTGACACCGGGGTGCGGCCTCTCAGCTGCGACCTGACACTCTCCCTCGACGGGGGCGCCTGGGGGTGACCGCCGTCCCCGCACATTTAGTTACGTCATTTGGTTACGTAATAACGTTACGTCTTTCATAACGAAACGAAACGTTATAGGATCGGATCAGGACCAGCGAGACGTCCCGGGAGGGCACGATGACCGAGCAGACCAGCACCGCCGCCTGCAAGTACCCCGGCTGCGAGGCGCCCCCCGAGCGGGCGGCCGGGCCGGGCCGGCCGCCGGAATACTGCGCCGACCCGGGCCACAACAAGGTGACCGCGTGGCGGGAGCGGCGCCGGCTGGCCGACGCTGAGCGCGGCGTGGTCACCACCGACGCCGACGTTGAGGCCCCGGTCACGCAGGCGCGGGTGACCGGCGCCGAGATGCTGCGCCAGATGCGGGACCTGGCGGGCACGCTGGCCGGCGTCACCGACCGGCTCACCGGCGCCGTGGCCACCCTCGGCGACCCGACCGCCGCCGAGGCCGAGGTCGAGGCGATGCGCGCCGCGGCCGAGCAGCGCGCCGCGACCGCCGAGTCCGCCCGCGCTGAGGCCGAGCGCCGCGCCGCATCAGCCGACCAGATGCGCACCGCCGCCGACGAGGCCGCCGAGGAGATGAGCGAGCACCTGGCCGCCGAGCAGGCCCGCGCCCGCGACGCCCACGACCGGCTCACCGAGGCCACCGATGCCCACGCCGCCGAGCTGGAGCGCGTCCGCAGCCAGGCACAGGCCCGCGTCGATGAGGCCGCCGCCGAGCGGGACGCCGCGGTGGCTGCGGCCGAGGCGGACAAGACCGCCGCCGTCGCCGCCGCGGGCGAGCGCGCGGACCGGGCGGCCGCCGACGCGCGGCAGGCGGTCGAGCGGGCCCGCGCCGAGGCCGAGGTCCTCGTCCGCTCTGCCGAGGCCGCCCGCGAGCAGGCACGCGAACAGGCGAGCCAGCACCAGGAAGCCGCCCGGGCCGCCGGGCAGCGGGCCGCCGCGGCCGAGGCGCGCGCGGACGTGACGCGGGCCGACGCTGACCGGGCGCGCGAGGAAGCAGCCCGGGCGCTCGACCAGGCCCGGGCCGACGCCGCGCGGGAGCGTGACGAGCTGCGCGAGGCCATGGAGGGCCGCATCCGGATGACGGAGGCGGAGCTGGCCCGGCGGGACCGCGAGCACGGCGCCGAGCTGGCCCGCATCCAGGCCGCCGCCGAGGCACGCGCCACGGCGCTGGAGGAAGCACGCGCCGACCTGCGGGCCCGGGCCGAGCGCGCCGAGCACGAGCTCGACCAGGCGCACGCCGAGCTGGGCCGCCTGCGCCAGGGAACCGGGCGCGACGGCGAGGAGCAGGCCCCTCCCCGGCCGGCCCGGCGCCGCCGCAGCGGCCAGCCCCCAGAGGAGCGATAAACACCGCCCACTATGTTCTGCGCGGCTGACCGTAATGAGGATTTCACGCTCAGCGGCGTCCGGATTTCACGCTCAGCCCCGAGCATGGGCAGATGGACAACAGCAACGGAACCTGGCTGACATCGGTACAGATCACCACCGAGCCCGGCGGCGCCGCGACGGTGCTGCTGCCCTGCGGGCACTGGTACGCCTGGCTGTCACCGGCCGACGTGCAGGCATGCGAGACGGTAGAGCGTAGATGCGGCGCCTGCCGCACGGTCTACGACGTCGCTCCCCTGACGAACGAGACGCTGGCCTTGACCGGCAGCTACGGCCCGTTCCCCGAGTCCGGCCTGACCGTCCTGGCGGGGCAGAAGTAAGGAGCCAGCAGGGGCACTGGGAAGGACCAGTTTCGCAGGCCGCGAGGATCACGGATAACGCCCCCGGCAGAATCCTCTGCTGGGGGCGTTACCGCATTCCGGGTCAATCGAATCTACGATCGAAATATGCGGGCATGCATTGAACTCCCGCGCGATTACGGCTGGGGGCCGGTGCGGATACTGTGCAGGCGCATGGAGCGGGACGGCTACCACGTGACGGAGATCCGGTCCCCATCACACATTCTGCTCGCCATCACCGGCGGCAGCCGCCCGGGCCGGGAGACGAAGCCCGGGGGAATCACGGCGGGCGCCCCGCAGCGGGCCCCCTACGACGTGCTGCCAGTGCTGCCGGCGCTCGCGCCGCTACTGCCAGGCAAAGGCCTGGCGAAGGGTTCTGTCGTGGCCGTCGGCCGGGCGGGCACCTTGTGCGTGGCGCTGATGGCCGGACCGTCACAGGCGGGCATGTGGTGCGGTGTCACGGGAATGCCCGACCTCGGGATCGTCGCCGCGGCGGAGGCCGGTGCCGAACCGGGCCGGATGATGCTCGTACCCGAGCCGGGCCCGCGGTGGGCGGAGGTGGCCGCGACCATGCTGGACGCCTGCGAGGTCGTGCTACTGCGACCACCCGGGCGCGTTCCCGCGGCGGTCCGGCGGCGCCTGGAGACCGCCGCGCGCAGAAGCGGCGCAGCGCTTATCGTGGCCGGGACGTGGGACGGCGCGCCGGTGCGGCTGCACGTCGCCCGGCAGCAGTGGGACGGCATCGGCGACGGGTACGGGCGGCTGCGCGCCCGGCGCGCCGAGGTGACCGCTGAGGGGCGCGGCGCGCTGGTGCGGCTGCGCCGCAGATGGCTCTGGCTGCCGGGCCCGGACGGCAGCATCATCACCGCGGCCGGGCCCGCAGACAGCCGCACCGGGGGTACCGGTGAAGGTGGCTGGCGCAGGACGGGCAGCGGATAAGAACTGGCCACAAGCCGGGGCTGGCGGGAGGGCACCGGGCTGCAGGGGATATCCGCGGGCGCGGGCGACTGCAACCCGGTCCAAAAGAATGGCCTACGGGGCGATCTCCCTTCGCCGGCATTGCCCGGATCAGGTCTTGGGGTCGCCGTTCAGCCTTTCAGCTGTCCGGCCTCTCAGCCTTTCCTCCCGGACTCCGGGCCTCCCCGGCTCAGGTCTCCCCAGCTCGGGTCTCCCCAGCGCTTCGTTCGGTCCAGCTCCCTCGGTCACCTCGTAGACACTCTCAGGCTGCGTGGCCTCCATGACGCACCCCAGGGCCGAAAGTCCGGGCATACATGGGCCGAACGTCGTGGCTTCGGCGCAACAAGCCGCACGTCATGATCCAGATCAGTGGCAGTAAGCGATCCGCCCGCATGGCGCGGCCCGGCGCAGCGACAGGGTGTAATCCGCCCGCAGGTACCGGTGTCCGGTGACACGTAAGTCGGCCCAATGCCAGCTAACTCGGCCCGTTCGTTCATTTTGCCACTTGAGTTGGCCCGTGCTTACGGATGGCACGGCCTCTACCAGGACTATCGATAGGTCCAGCGCGGCAGTCGCCGGGCTGCGGCGACTGGCAGATCATGCGGTGAACGCTGTGGCGGGCCGACTTCGATGACGCACGCCACCCCAACTCTTTGCCACTTAAGAAGGCCCGCCCAGGTCAGAGGCGTTATAGCGGGCCGAGATGCCTGTCACCGGACAACCGGCCGGGGATGCCGCCGGGACGAGGGCAGGCCCAATACGCGCTCAGGGTGCCCGCCAAGGTCACTGCGAAATGGCCTAAGGTGCCGGGGAACCCCCGGCACCTGGCGCCAGGCCAGCAAGATGCGGAGCCGCATCGGCTGGGAACTGTGGCCCGGCGCCGGCCAGTGGGCCCTTATCACCGGCGTGCACATCCACGGCGATGACGTGCTCATCACCATCGAGGACGGCACCACGTTCCGCGCTCGCTACGCCGATGCCATCCAATGCCGGGAACCCGCACCCCCTGAAATCGGCGATCCGGCCCTCGTGGCACCCAAACCCAGGTCATCACTCTGCGTAGCTACTTCGCCTTGGCTGGCAAGTCCTAGATCAAGACCAGTTCTCACCTGACCGGCTCGTTGCCGCCTGCTGTCAGACCTCTCGCCAGCTTCTCTTTCGCGCCTCGTGTCACCGGTCCCTGTCAGCCTGTTCCTGTCAGTGCCCAACGGCTCCCAACGGCTCCCAACGGCTCCCAACGGCTCCCAACGGCTCAGACCATTGCATCTCGATGTCCCTGGAAGACCAAGATCAACTTCACGGGCCCGGACCAAGATCGAAAACAGGGGAGGCCATGGCCGCCGTCGTCACCGCCGCGAGCGGTTTCGATGCTGCCTATCCCTGGAAGGGCCAGACAGGCGGCGGCCCGCAGCGTGAGCAGGAGCGTGAGCAAGAGAAGGCCGGCGGCGGCTACTACATCAACGCTGCCCAGGCGGGGGAGGCGCCGGGCCGCTGGTTCGGCCGGGGCGCCGAGGCGCTTGGTTTCGCGGCTGGCGAGCAGGTTGAGCGGGGCCCGTACGACAAGGTGTATGCCCAGGTAGACCCGCGGGACGGCACGAAGCTGGGCCGGTCCCCGGGCGGGTACAAGGCACGTGAGGAGCTCCTGAAGGAGTTCCTGAGGGCCGAGCCGCACGCGACCGCGGAGCGGATCGCCGAGCTTGAGCGGCAGGCCTCGCAGGCCGCCCGCCGGTCGCCGGTCTACACCGACGTCACTGTGTCGATGTCCAAGTCGGTCAGCATTTTGCACGCCTCTATCAGGGAAAACGAGCGTCAGGCCCGGCTGGCGGGTGATGAGGCGGCGGCGGCCTACTGGCGTGGCCAGGACGAGAGGTTTCAGGAGGTCCTGCAGGACGCGAACCGGGCCGGCCTGGAGCACCTGCAGCGGTGGGCGGTGACCCGGACCGGCTACCACGGCAAGCGGGTCGACGGGCAGGAGCCGGGCCGGTACGAGGACGCCGGCATGGTCATCACCTCATGGCTGCAGGGCACCAGCCGGGACGGTGACCCGCAGGACCACATCCATAACGTGATTGCGCGGATGTCGCTGACCGCGCGGGACGGCAAGTGGCGCGCGCTGGACACCATGGCGCTGCGCGGCCAGCTCGGCGCGGTGCGCGGGATCGTGAACGCGCACCTGGACGCCGCGCTGACGCGCGAGTTCGGCGTGCAGATGGTTGCGCGGGAAGACGGCCAGGGCAACGAGATCGAGGGAATCACCCGGGCGCAGATCGAGAAATATTCGACGCGGACGCAGCAGATCAAGGAGGAGACGGCCAAGCTCGCCGAAGTCTGGGAGCGGTCGCATGGGAGGGCGCCGACCAGCCGGGAACTGCAGTACATCCAGCAAGAGGCCACGATGCGGTCCCGCGATGGCAAGGAAGAGGGCCCGATCGACTGGGACGCCCTGCTCGAGCAGTGGGAGGCCGACTGGGATGCGCGGGACGGGTCGTCGCTCGCGCAGGTGGCCCGGGCCGTCTCTAATCTGCGCGGCCCTGAGGGTGACGCGGACGCGGCCGGGCCGCGCGAACCGGAGCCGGGCGGCCCGGCGCCAACGGCTGACGCGCAGACCCGCGCGATGCAGCAGGCGCTTGCGCGGGTTCAGGCCGCGCACTCGACCTGGACCCGCGCGGACCTGATGCGCGAAATGGCCGACTGCATGCCGCCCGAGGCGCACCGGATGGAACCGTCCGCCGTGGTGGCCCTGCTGCACGACATGACCGACCGGGCCCTCGCCGGTGAGGCCGAGCAAGTGATCTGGCTCGACGCTCCCGAGTGGCCGCCCACCCCGGATTATCTCCGCCGCGAACTGGACGGCCGCAGCGTCTACAGCAGGCCCGGGACGTCCCGCTACGCCACACAGGTGCAGCTGTCGCGGGAGGAGCAGCTCGTGGCCGCCGCGGGCCGGGAACGCGCCCAGGAAGCCACCGAGCAGCTGCCGAGTGGTGTGCGGATGGGCCAGGCGGCGGCGCTTCAGGCGGCGCTGACGAGCCCGCGGAACGTGTACTCGGTGGTTGGTGCGGCCGGCACTGGTAAGACGCATGTGCTCGCGAAGGCCGCTGAGATGTGGCGCGAGGCGGGCATGGGTGCTGTGGTCGGGGTGGCGGTCAGCCAGGCCGCGCGGAACGTGCTCGCCGAAGCCGCGCAGATCCAGGCGTACAACCTCGCGCAGTTCCTCGGCCACACTGAGGGAGCGCGCGGCGTGCTCGGGGCGATGCCGCTCGCGCCAGGGACGCTGGTCCTGCTGGACGAGGCCACGATGGCCGGTATGGAGGACCTCGCGGACCTCGTCGCCTACGCCGAGGCCTGCGGCTGCAAGGTCGTCATGGCCGGGGACCACGGCCAGCTGACCGCCGTGGAGTCCGGCGGCGGCATGGAGCTGATCACCCGCCAGCTTGAGTACGCGCAACTCGTCGAGGCGCTCCGGTTCACCGCCGGGTGGGAACGGGAGGCCTCGCTGCGGCTGCGGACCGGCGACACCGCTGTGCTCACCGAATACGACCAGCACGGCCGCATCCGCGGTGGTGATGCTGATCACATTCTGGATGAGGCGCGGAAGGCGTATCTGGCCGCGTACCTGTCTGGCCGGGACGTCCTGCTGATGGCGCAGAGTCATGACACGTGCCAGGAGCTTTCCCAGCGGGTCCGCGATGACCTGGTGCACCTCGGCCTGGTCAGCGACGGTCCCTCGGCGGCGCTGCGGGACGGTGCCCGGGCCAGCGCCGGTGACCTGATCATCACCCGGAAGAACGATCACGGCCTGGGTTTGGCCAACGGTGACACGTGGCGGGTTGAGGCGGTGGACGGGGACCGGATCACGATGCGGCAGCTGGTGGACGCCGACCGGGAGACGGGGGAGCGGCGGTACGCCGATCAGGCCGTCGTCTACAGTGCCGGGAAGTCCTCGGCGGATCTCGCCTACGCGATCACCGGGCACAGTGCGGAGGGCCGGACCGTGGCCGAAGGCCTCGCGCTGATCACCGGCACCGAGACCCGGGAATGGGCCTATGTCGCGCTGTCCCGCGGCCGTGACGGCAACTTCGCCTATGTCACTACCGAGCCCGCGCGGGTCGCTGACCCGGCGCAGGGTGTCCGCCCGGCGCCCGAGCTTGGGCGCCACGAGCGCATCGAGCGGGAGCGGGCCGGGCTGCCCGAGCAAGAGCAGCAGGAGCAAAGCGAGCTTGCCCGCGAGCCGATCGCTGTCCTGTCTGACGTCCTTGAGCGCCAGGGCGCGGAATACTCCGCGCTCGAGGTGCAGCGGCGGAACCTCGCGAACGCCGACCACCTCGCGAAACTCCATGTCATCTGGGACGGCGAAACCAAGGATGCGATCACCGGCCGGTATGAGCGTCTGCTGCGCGAGCACCTGCCCGAGGAATACAAGGACGCTGAGCTGTCCGGGCACGTGACGTGGCTGTACCGGACGCTGGGCGGCGCTGAGGCGGCCGGCCTGGACGCCGATGCCGTGCTCGCCCGGGCGGTCGGCGCCGGGTCGCTGACGGGGGCCCGGGACGTCGCCGCGGTGATCGACTCCCGCATCCGGGAAGAGACCGGGTCGCTGGTGCCGCAGGAGCCCGGGCTGTGGGCCGATCGGGTCCCGGACATCGAGGACGAGGCCCGCCGCGAGTACGTCACCGCCATCGCCGCGGCGATGGACGAGCGGACAGAACGGCTCGGCGAGTTCACCGCCGAAGCCGCTCCGGTGTGGGCGGTCCGTGGTCTCGGGTCCGTGCCTGATGAGCCGGTGGACCGGCTGGAATGGCAGGACCGGGCGGCCAAGGTGGCGTCCTACCGGGAGGCCTTCGGTTACGAGGACCCGGCCGAGCCGATCGGGCCGGAGCCGGTCAACTCGCCAAAAGCCCGGGCCGCCTGGCACGCGGCTTTCGCCGCCCTCGGCCCGGTCGACGGCGTGGACCTCCGCAAAGAGCCAGATGGCCGCCTGCTCAACTTGCGGGCCAGCTACGAGGCGGAGACCGCGTGGGCGCCACGGTTCGTCGGCGACGAACTCCGGCAGGTCCGCCTCGGCGCCGACGACATGGGCCGTGACGCCGTGCTCGCGGACGCGCGGGCACGGGCGGCACGGGAACGCGGTGAACAGGACATGGCAGAGCTTCATGAGGCTCACGCCGCCTCAGCGCGGTCTGCTGAGGACTTCTACCGCGGTGCCGAGGCGAAGTTCGCCGAGACGATGGAGGCCCGGTCCGCGTGGGAGCAGCACACTGAGCAGGGACGGCACCGGGCCGTCGCCGCGCACAGCGAATACCTGCGCCGCCACCCTGACGCCGACCTGCCCCCCATGCGGTCCGCCGAGCCACCCAAGTCGGCCGAACAGGAACGCGCTGAGCTTCTGCCTGCCTCGCAGGAGCATGAGCCGCCTGCGTGGATGACGGAGATGGCGGAGCGGAACAGGGCCGCCATGGCGAAGATCGAGGAGATCGGGGGCCTCCGCGTGCCGAACGAGGACCACGAGTGGGAGGATCTCGGCGAGGCGTGGCCGGACGAGTTGCGCCGCGAGCGTGACGCGATTCTGCAGCCGCCCAAGCCGGAGATCCGGCCGTCTGAGCCGGTCGCTGAGCGGGCCCGTGAACTCGCTGGCGAGGCGCACGGGGACTGGGAAGCTGGCGGGTGACAGTGGTCCGCCGCACACTGGGGGGAAAGCCACGGCAGGAAGGCTGAGTCCATGGCTGACGAGATAGCCCCGCCCGGCCGGGCGAGGATCACCCGGTGCGGTACCTGCAGGAGTACTGGGCGGCTCGGCGCACATGAGTGCTACGACTGCGAGGGGACAGGCTGGGAACTATGGCGGGCATGTCCTCGCTGCGGTGACATCGGCTATGACCGCCTGGCCGATGGCACGTATGCCTGCCGGATCTCCTGCGGGTACACCTGGGGAGGGGATCACCCGGGCTGGCGGGCTCAGCGGCTTCCTGACCGGCTGGCCGGGGCGGCGGGGGAGCAGGGCAGCGCCGCCACTGTAACCATGACACCCGTTTACCAGGGCGAAGGTTTCCGGCCGTTCCGGTAACGCGAGCGCGCCAGCGAACGTGAACGCCTCGCGCGCCTCAAGGTCCGGCAGCGCTGGCCGCTGGAAGAGAGCACCTGATCGGCGGTGCGGCAGGCTGACGATACGCACCTGTTCCCATCCCTGGCGCCGGTAGTAGACATGCAGCTGGGCGTTGGTTCGCCAGGCGTCCAAGCGGGCCCAGTCACAGCCGAGCCGGGCGGCGTAGTCGACCGCCCATCGCAGCAGCAGGGCACCGAGGCCGACGCCGACGTCGGCCCGGCTGACGGCCAGCTTAGACACGTACACCGCGAGCTCGCGGCTCTCGGCGCTCGTCCAGAAGTCCGGGTCAGCCTCACCTGAGATGGTGACCGTTCCCACGGCCCGGCCGCCCTCCCGTGCCAGCCAGACCTCGCCCCGGGCGATCATGGGGCCGATCCGGGCGGCGCTGAATCCGTGCGG
>Ga0335081_10018231_pt1 | contig 11347 bp, 8 predicted proteins | sample Lox_Sample_35_FD_206713 | JGI IMG/M metagenome (GOLD analysis project Ga0335081, IMG submission 206713) | Soil microbial communities from Loxahatchee National Wildlife Refuge, Florida, United States - Lox_Sample_3.5 | ecosystem: Environmental > Terrestrial > Soil > Wetlands | place: USA: Florida... | reverse complement strand
TCGCGCGTGCCGTTGCCGTCGTGGAGGTCGAGGTCGACGACCAGGATCGGCTCGTCGAACCCGCGCTCCCGCAGGCGGGCGATCGCGATCGCGACGTCGTTGAAGACGCAGAACCCGGCCCCCCGCTCGCGGCCGGCGTGGTGGAAGCCGCCGCCGAGGTTGATCGCCGTGCAGCGCGCCGCGAGCGCCCACCGCGTCGCCTGGATCGTGCCGCCGACCATCAGCCGCTGCAGCTCCAGCACGTCCTCGAGCTCACCCTCGCCGACCGGGACGCCGAGGATCCCGGTCAGCGTCTCCGGCCGTTGCAGCGACTCGAGGTAAGCGGACGAGTGGACGAGCAGGATGTTCTTGAGCGCGGCCGGGTGCGGCAGCGAGATCTCGTCGCGGCGGAGCAGCCGCTCGTTGGTGAGGAACGCGAGGATGCGGTCGGCGCGCAGCGGGTCGAGGGCCACGCCTGCGAGGTTGCGCTCGTACGCCGGGTCGTAGACGAACTGCAGGCGGGGCGGGCGGATGGCGTGGCGCAGGCGCCGCCACTGCCGGTGCAGCGCGGCGCGCACCCCTACCGGCCGCGACGCGGCGGGCGCGGCGTGGAAGATGGAGCCGGGTTTCGCGCCGGGGTCGGTCCGCGCCGCCACGCGCGGAGTATAGGCGCTGGCGGCCGCCCGCGGGCGACGGGGCGCGGTGCGGCCGCCGGCGCGTTGTGACGTGGTTCACAACCGGAGGCTTGACGGCGCGGCGCGCTCCTCTACTCTTCTCCGCACGATGCGATCGCCCCACGCGGCGAATGGAGGACCCGGCACCATGCTCCACCGAGCGTTGCTCCTGGGCGTGTGTCTCGGACTGGCGGCCGGCGCCGCGTCGGCGCAGTCGATCGAGCTCGAGGGGCGCTACTGGGGCCCGACCCTCACCTCGACGGTGAAGGTGACCGGCGGACAGACCGGGCTGCCCAACGGCATCGACCAGCTCGACCTCAAGAGCGACCTCGGCGTGAAGGACGAGAACCTGCACGACTGGCGGGTCAACCTCGCCACCGGCCCGCACAGCCGCCTGCGCGTCGGCTACGTCTCGATGGACTACCACGGTGACCGGGACGTCGAGCGCACCATCGTCTTCAACGGCCAGACCTACGCCGTGGGCACGCGGGTGCTCACCGACCTCTCGCTCAAGTACTGGCGCTACGGCTGGATCTGGCAGTTCCTCCACGACCCCGCCGGGATCGTCAAGTTCGGCACCGTGGTCGAGGCGAAGACGGTCGACGTCGACGCCGCGCTCGCCGCCCCCGCGCTCGCGCCGCCGGTCGACGAGCGCAAGAAGTTCACCGCCACGCTGCCCTCGCTCGGCCTCGCGCTCGACATCGACCCCACCCCGCGCGTGAACGTCTACGCCGAGGCCACCGGGATCTCGGCCGGCAAGCACGGCTACCTGGTCGACGCCGAAGGCGGCCTCAAGCTCCGCCCACTCCCGGGCTTCTCGCTGCTCGTGGGCTACCGCTACCTCGACATCGACGCGAAGGACGACCCCGACTTCGCCAAGCTCCGGGAGGCCGGGCCGTTCGTCGGCGCCAGCCTCAAGCTGTAGCGCGCCGTCTCGGCGAATCGGCGGTCTCGCCGGCCCCCGGCGCGCCGCTCAGAGGTAGTCCGAGCAGGAGAGGAAGAAACCGCAGGCGGGATCGGGGCAGACGAGCTTGCACGATCGCCCGGTGAGGCGGCGGCCGCAGTTCGGGCAGGTCTGCACGACCATCTCCGGGCGAGGCGGGGCGGCCGTTGGTCCCGCCGGCCTCGTGGCGCTCCGCGCGTCCTCCTGCTGCCGTTGCATGGCCGGATCGTAGGGCGCCGCAGCCCGAAGGTCAAGACGGCGTCTCAGTTGCTTCCCTTGCTCCGGCGCCGCGGCGCTCGACCCGCTTCACCGGCCCCCCGGCTCGGACCCGGCGGCAGGCCGCGGTGCTGGCGCCCGCGCGCCGCCTTGTCGCGGTACATGCGCGCGTCGGCGCGGCGCAGCGCCGCCGCCAGGCCTCCGCGCGCGCGGGCGGAGGCGAAGCCGAGCGAAAAGCCGACCGCGATCCGCTCGCGCTCGAGGCGCTGGGCGGCCTCCATTGCGCGGATCCGCGCCAGCGCCGCCGCGCCCGCGCGCTCGCCGGCGCCCGGCAGGACCACCGCGAACTCGTCGCCGCCGATCCGCGCCACGACGTCGTCGGGGCGGAACGCGGCGCGGAGGACGTCCGCGGCCTGGCGGAGCAGCTCGTCGCCGGTCGCGTGCCCGAGCGTGTCGTTGACCGACTTCAGACCGTCCACGTCGGCGACGACGACCGTCACCGGGAATCGCCGCCCCTTGTCGAGCCGGCCGATCTCCTCGCCGAAGAACGCGCGGTTGTACAGGCCGGTGAGCGCGTCGTGGGCGACGAGGTAGCGGAGGCGCTCCTCGACTTGCTTGCGCGCGGTGATGTCCTGCACCACCGCCATCCCCGCGAACACCGTACCGCTCTCGTCGCGCACCGGCAGCGCCTGGAGGTTGTAGACGCGGGTGCCGAGCGGGACCTCCAGCACCGACGCCGCACCCTTGAGCGCGGCGCGCAGCTTCGGCCCGACCAGCCGCATCGTCTCGCGGGGGAGGAGATCGCCGATCTGCGCTCGCTCGACCTGCGCGCGGGTCAGGCCGGCGCGCTCCATCCCCTCGCCGTCGGCGAGCGTGATGCGCAGCCGCGCGTCGTAGAGCGCGACCGCGCCGTCGGGGAAGTTCCGCGCCAGCGTGCGGTACAGCTCCTCGCTCTTGCGCAGCGCCTCCTCGGCGAGCTTGCGCTCGGTGATGTCGACGATCACGCCGTCGGTCCACGCGACCTCGCCGCGATCTCCGATCACGGCGTGGGGGTAGTCGCGGACCCAGATCACGCTGCCGTCGCGGCGCCGGAGGCGGAACTCCGCGAACTCGACCCCCGAGTCGCGGAGGCGCGAGAGGTGCTGCTCCCGGTCGCCGGGGTCGATGTAGAAGTCCTCGACCCGGGAGCGCTGGATGGCCGCCACGGACGCGACGCCGAGCAGCTCGGCGAGCGCCGCGTTGGCCTCGATGATGCGGCCGTCCGGCGTCGTCCGGTAGACGCCGACCGGCAGGTTGGACAGCAGCGTGCGGTGGCGCTCCTCGCTCGCCCGCAGCGCGCGCCGATCCTGCTCGCGGTCGGTCACGTCGCGCACCCACGACATCAGCCGGACCTTCTCTCCGGGGAGGCGGGCGAGCGCGACCTCGGCGTCGAATTCGGTACCGTCGGGGCGGCGGTTGTGCCAGGGGAAGCGGATCGCGTCGCCGGCCCGGGCGCGCCGGATCCACGCTCTCACCTCCTCGGCCGACGGCCCCTCCGTGGCCTGCTGCGCCGGCGAGAGGTCGAGCGGCGAGCGGCCGATCAGGTCGGCGGGGTCGCAGCGGAACAGCCCCCCGGCGGCGCGGTTGACGGCGACGAACCGCTCACCCTCGACCACGAACGCGGCGTCGGGGCCGTACTCGAACGCACCCTCCCACTCCGGCGCGAAGCCGCTCGCCGCCGCGGCCGGCGACGGCCCCGCCGCTGGCGCCCTGCGGCTTCTCTTGCGACGGCCTGCTGCCAGGGACATCGTCTCGATTATAGCGGCGGCCGCCACCCGGCCGTCGCGGCCGGAAGGGTGGAGCGCGGCACGCCTAGTGGAGCGGCGGGACCAGCGTCGGCGCGCCCGAGCGCGAGTCGATCACCGACGCGAAGGCGAAGAACGGGACCGTGCCGGTGACCTCGGCGCGGAGGTGCTCGCCGCGCGGGACGCCGAAGGCGTGGAGGACGTCGTCGAGCTGCACGTAGCCGCCGGGCGCGAGGCGGAACGACTCCTCGCCGGCGGCCTCGCCGTGCGGCTGGACGATGCGGACGTGCAGCACGCCGTTCTCGGCCGTCGGGTTGAACAGCGCGAGGTTGGTGCGGAACTGCGGGGTGCGACGGAGGCCGATCAGGTGCGCGATCTCCCCCGGGCGCGTCGCGGCCGCGCGCGTCAGCGGCGGGATCCCCTGCCCGAAGGAGCCGTGCCCGGCCGCGTTGTAGACGCGGCTGAACACCACCACGCCGGGCGTGGTGACGAAGCGCAGGACGCCGATCTTGCCCTCGGGCACGAGGTCGTTGCGGTAGACCGTGACGCCGGGCGCGAGGTCCTCGAGGTCGGGCTCGGCGCGCAGCGCCTCGGTGTTGGCCTGCCCGGCGGGGAGGAAGATCGCGGCGTAGCCGCCGGTGGCGGCGGTGGTGTTGGTGACCCACACCTCGGTGTTCCACCACGCGCCGTCCTGGCCGGCGCGCTGCCCCACCATCGGGACGAAGAACTCCTCGGCGGCCACCGAACTCGCGCCAACGATCACCAGGGCCGCAAGAAACGTGCGCCGCATCACATTTGAGTCTACGACCGATACCAGGGCCACGCAAGGGGTCTCGACCCCGACCCCGCCCGGGGCGCGGAAGGTGTTCGCAGCGACTGTGTTAGCATCACTGCCCGCACCCGGCTACCGGCCGCGGCGCCGCAGCCCCGGGCTCCTCCCGCCGCTGCCCGACCGGGTGCCTCGGGAGGCTCCATGCAGCGCAGAACCGTGGTTTCCCTCATCGCCTCGGCGGCAGTCGCGGCCTCTCTCGCCGTCTCCGCCGCGAGCAAGGCCCCGGCGCCGGCCGGCAGCGTCCGCGACCGGCTCTCCTACGACGTTCACTTCCTCGCCTCGGACGCCCTCGAGGGGCGGTTCTCCGGCTCGGAGGGGGCGAAGGTCGCGGCGCAGTTCATCGCCGCGCGGTTCCGCGAGCTCGGCCTCCAACCCGCCGGCGACGACGGCGGTTACTTCCAGCACTTCTCCTTCATCGCCCACGTCCATCCCGGACCGGCCAACGCCCTCGCGCTCGAGCTCCCGGGCGGGCCGCGCATCGCCAGGCTGGACGAGGAGTTCCGCCCGCTCGCGTTCTCCGCCTCGGGCAAGGCGGCGGGCGAGGTGGTGTTCGCCGGCTACGGCATCCACGCGCCCGACCTCAAGTACGATGACTACGCCGGGCTCGAGGTCAAGGACAAGGTAGTCCTGGTGCTGCGCTTCTCGCCCGAGGGCGACGACCCGAACTCGCGGTTCCAGCCGCACATGGCGCTGCGGCGCAAGGCCTCGGAGGCGCGCGCGCTCGGCGCCGCCGCGCTGCTCGTCGCCACCGGGCCGGTCGGGGCGAAGGAGACCACCCCGGTCAAGATCTCGTTCGACGCCTCGTTCGCCGACTCCGGCCTGCCGGTGCTGGGGATCTCCACCCCGCTCGCCGAGGCGATGTTCGCCGGCCACGGCTACTCGCTCGCGGACCTGCAGCAGCGCATGAACGAGCGCAAGGAGCCGGCCTCGCGGCCGCTCGGCGTCAAGGCGTCGCTCACCGCCGACGTGGTGCAGGACCGCGCCGACGCGATCAACGTGCTCGCGCTGCTGCCGGGCCGCGATGCGAAGCTCAAGGACGAGGTGGTGGTGGTCGGCGCCCACTACGACCACCTCGGCTACGGCGGCGAGGGCAGCGGCTCGCTCGCGCCCGATGTGCACGCGATCCACCACGGCGCCGACGACAACGCGTCGGGCACGGCGGGCATCCTCGAGATCGCCCGCGACCTCGCCGCCCACCCGCCCGAGCGCACCGTGCTGTTCGCCTCGTTCTCCGGCGAGGAGGAGGGGCTGCTCGGCTCCGCCCACCTGGTGCAGCACCTGCCGGTGGCCAAGGAGTCCGTGATCGCGATGCTCAACCTCGACATGGTCGGGCGGCCCAAGCCCGGCCCCGCGCTCACGCTCGGCGGCTACGGCACGGCGAAGGAGTGGCCCGACCTGATCGAGAGGCTCAACAAGAGGCACCACCTCAAGGTCGCCACCAACAAGGGCGGCTTCGGCGCCTCCGACCACTCCTCGTTCTACGCCGCCGACATCCCGGTGCTGTTCTTCTTCACCGGCGCCCACGAGGACTACCACAAGCCGAGCGACACCGCCGACCGCATCAACTACCCGGGGATGGCGAAGGTCGTCGACTTCGCCGCTGACGTCGCGACCGGCGTCGCCGACCTCGACCGACGGCCGACGTTCCAGAAGGTGGCCGAGGAGGGCGGCGGCGAGCGCCGCGGCTTCAAGGTCCGCACCGGCGCGATCCCCGAGTACGCGTACGAGGGCGTCGGCGTCAAGCTCTCCGGCGTGCGCGGCGGGTCGGCGGCGGACAAGGCGGGGCTGCGCGGCGGCGACGTCGTGGTGCGCTTCGGCGACCGCGACGTGCGCAACATCTACGATTACATGTACGCTCTCGGGGACCACAAGGCGGGCGACGTGGTGACGCTCAAGGTGCTGCGCGGCGGCGAGACGATCCTCCTCCAGGTGACGCTCGAGGCGGGCTCGAGCGGGGGCCGCTAGGTGGCGCTCGAGCTGACCACCGCCGGCGAGTCGCACGGCCGCGAGCTGATCGCGGTGCTCTCCGGCGTCCCCGCCGGGCTGCGGCTGGATCGCGAGGCCCTCGACCGCGAACTGGCGCGCCGGCAGCACGGCTACGGCCGCGGCGGGCGGCAGAAGATCGAGCGCGACGCGGCCGACGTGCGCGCCGGGCTGCGCGACGGCGTCACGCTCGGCTCGCCGCTGGTGGTGGCGATCGCCAACCGCGACTGGGAGAACTGGGCGCGGGTCATGGACCCCTGGGCGGTCGACCCGGAAGCCGCCGCCCGCCGCCGCCTGACCGCGCCGCGGCCCGGCCACGCCGACCTCGCCGGGGCCTGGAAGTTCGGCCACCTCGACGACCTCCGCAACGCGCTCGAGCGCGCCTCGGCGCGCGAGACCGCGGCGCGGGTGGCGGCGGGCGCGGTCTGCAAGCAGCTGCTCGGACGCTGCGGCGTCGCGATCCGCTCCGGCGTGCTCGCGCTCGGCGGGACGGTGCTGTTCGACGGCGCGCCGAGCTGGGCCGACCTCGAGCGGGTCGACGACGGCTCGCCGTTCCGCTCGGTGGCGCCGGAGCGCGAGGCCGCGCTGGCCGCGAGCGTCGACGAGGCGAAGCACGCCGGCGAGACGCTCGGCGGCGTGGTCGGCGTGGTGGCGCGCGGCGTGCCGCCCGGCCTCGGCTCCTACGCCCGCTGGGACGAGCGCCTCGACGGGCTGCTCGCGCAGGCGGTGATGGCGGTGCAGGCGGTCAAGGCGGTGGCGCTCGGCGCCGGGATCGAGGCGGCGGCACGGCCCGGCTCGCGCGCCCACGACCCGATCCTCCCCGGCGAGCGCGGCCTGCGCCGCGGCTCCAACCACGCCGGCGGGGTCGAGGCGGGCGTCTCCAACGGCGAGGAGGTCGTCGTCCGCGCGTTCATGAAGCCGATCTCGACGCTGCGCGACCCGCTGCCCTCGGTCGACCTCGCCACCGGAGCGGCCGCCCGCGCCGCCTACGAGCGCTCCGACGTGACCGCGGCGCCGGCGTGCGGCGTGATCGTCGAGGCGGCGGTGGCGTTCGTGCTCGCCCGCGCGCTGCTCGCGAAGTTCGGCGGCGACCGCATCGACGACACGCTCGCCGCGCTCGCCGCCTACCGCCGCCGCCTCGGGAAGCTCGGGCCCGAGGGGTTTGTTGCATCCCCGGGGACGGAATGAGGGTCAAGCGCGCCGCCAAGTACGGTTTCTGCTCCGGGGTGCGGGTCGCCGACATCAAGGTCAAGCGTTTCGCCAAGGCCGGCGGCCGCGGCGCCATCCTCGGCCAGGTCGTGCACAACGAGCGCGTGGTCGAGGAGATGGACCGCCTCGGCGTGCACACCGTGCAGCGCATGGAGGAGGTCGGCGGCGGGGTGATCGTCTTCTCCGCCCACGGCGTGCCGCCCTCGTTCCACGAGCAGGCGCGCGAGCGCGGCCTCGAGGTCCTCGACACCACCTGCAAGTTCGTCTACGACATCCACCGCGAGTCGCAGCGCGCGCTCGCGGCCGGCGCCCACCTCGTCTTCATCGGCGACCCCCACCACCGTGAGGTGATCGGCTACACCCACGACCTCGATCCGGCGAGCTTCCACATCGTCCACACGGTGGAGGAGGCGCGCGCCGTCGACTGGTCCGGCTACCCGAGCCTCAAGGTGTTCTACCAGACCACGCTCAACGCCGAGGAGTACGAGGACGTCGTGCGCGTCGTCGAGACCGCCAACCCCCGCACCTCGCGCGCCGACACGATCTGCTATGCGACCAAGGAGAACCAGGAGGCCGCCCGCGCCCTCGCCTCCGACCCGGAGGTCCAGCTCGTGCTCGTCATTGGCGGGCGCCATTCCGCCAACACGCGCCACCTCCACGACATCTGCGCGCGCCTCAAGCCCAGCCACCTGATCCAGGGCGAGACCGACGTCGACCCGGCGTGGCTCGCCGGCGTCGAGTGCGTCGGGCTCACCGCCGGGGCGTCCACGCCCGACTACGTGATCGACGAGGTCGAGGACCGCCTCAACCGGTTCACGCCGGCGCACGCCTGACGCGCCCCGGCAACGCTCCCGCCGCGCCGCCCTCGAACGCCGCGCCCGCCGCGCTCACGCCTCGCGCCGGAAGAGGGACGGGCAGTCGAGCAGCACCGGCTCGGTCCCGGCGCGGCACACCGAGAAGTGGGCGCCCGACCACAGCGCGGCGCTGCCCACCTCTCCTCCGCGCGAGAGAGCGTAGAGCGCCAGGTTGTTCTTCGGCCTCCCCTTCGCGTCCTTGAGGTCGTCGATGCGGGTGTTGCGGACCACGCGCTCGAGCGTGGCGAGGCACGCCGCCTCCGGCGACTTGCCCTGGCGCATGAACTCGACCACGGTGTGCGCGCCCGCCGCGATGATGTTCGACTCGCCGTGCCCGGTCCCGCCCGCGGAGCCGACGTCGGGGTCGCAGTAGAGCCCGGCGCCGACGAGCGGCGAGTCGCCGACCCGGCCCGGCAGCTTGAAGAACAGGCCCGAGGTGGTGGTGCAGCAGCCGAGCGCTCCGGTCGGCCCGCACGCGGACAGGTGGATCGTCCCGGTGGGGCGGAAGTAGGCGTCGCCGTACTTCTTGACGAACCACTGCAGGTCGGGGTCGTCGAGCTCGCGCGGGTCCGGCAGCCAGTCGTCCTTGGGCGCCGCGTTCTCCTTCCAGTAGAGCCAGATCTTGCGCGCGCGCTCGGTCAGCAGGTTCTCCTCCGGGAAGCCGTGCGCCCGCGCGAAGCGGAGCGCGCCCTCGCCGACCAGCAGGATGCGGTTGGTCCGCCGCATCACCTCGAGCGCCACCTGCGCCGGGTGCTTGATGCGCTCGAGCGCCGCCACCGCGCCCGCGCGCATCGTCGCGCCGTCCATCACCGCGGCGTCGAGCTGGACCACGCCCTCCTCGTTCGGCAGGCCGCCGTAGCCGACCGAGACGTCGTTGGGGTCCGCCTCCGGGATCGCGACCCCGGCGACGGCGGCGTCGACCGGCGCCGTGCCCGCCGCCATCCGCTCGACCGCGACGCGGACGGCCTCCAGCCCGTTTGCCGAGGCGACGGCGACCGGGCGCACCGGCGCCGCGCCCGCCGCGCCGGCGGGGCGCAGCATCGTGCCGACCGCCACGGTCGCGGCGGCGGTCGTGATCAGGTCGCGTCGGGTGATCTCGTGGTCGGCCATGGCACCTCCTCGGCAGCGGAACCCAGCATACCCGTCCCGTTGCCCAGCGGTGGGGCGGGGGCTAAAGTAGGCGTGTGTTCCGCTACATCCCGATGCTTGCGCTCCTCGCGATGAGTGCCGCCTCGAACCCGCCCCGCCGCTGCGACCGCCTCTTCGTCGGCGGCCTGGTGCACACGCCCGACGGCATCCGCCGCCTCGAGGTCGCGGTCGCGTCGGGACGCATCGCAGCGCTGGTGGCGCCCGCCGACGCCGCCGCGTGGCGCGCCGGCGCCGCCGAGGTGGTCGATCTCGCCGGCGCCCACGTCTACCCCGGCTTCACCGAGAGCCACGGGCACTTCGCCGGCTACGGCGCCGCCCTCGAGAACGTCGACCTGACCGGGGCGACGAGCTTCGCGGAGGTGGTCGCGCGCGTGAAGGCGGCGGCCGCGCGCACGCCCGGCACGGGTGCCGTGCTGGGCCGCGGCTGGGACCAGAACCTGTGGCCGGAGAAGTCGTTCCCGACACACGAGGCGCTCTCCGCGGCGGTGCCCGACCGCCCCGTGATCCTCACCCGGGTCGACGGCCACGCCGTGCTCGCCAACGCGCGCGCCCTCGCCGCCGCCGGGATCACCGCCGCCACGCCGGACCCCCCGGGCGGGCGCATCATGCGCGAGGCGTCGGGAGCGCCGAGCGGCGTGCTGCTCGACGGTGCGGAGGAGCTGGTGCAGCGCATGCTGCCGCCGCCGTCCGCGGCCGACATCGAGCGCCGGCTCCTGCTCGCCGCCGGCCACCTCGCCCGCGACGGCTTCACCGAGATCCACGACGCCGGCACCTCGCGCGCCGAGCTCGCGGTGCTGCGCGAGCTGCAGCGCAGCGGCCGCCTGCCGGTGCGCGTCTACGTCATGCTCGCGGGCAGCGACGACGAGCTGCTCGCGGCGGAGCTGCCGAAGGGGCCGCAGCGCAGCGGCGACGGCATGCTCACCATCCGCGCCGTCAAGCTCTACGCCGACGGCGCGCTCGGCTCGCGCGGCGCGTGGCTGTCCGCGCCGTACAGCGACGACCCGACCACGCGAGGCCTCGAGGTGACGCCGCTCGCGCGCCTCGCCGACGTGGTGCGGAGGGCCGTCGCGGCCGGCTATCAGCCCTGCATCCACGCCATCGGCGACGCCGCCGTGACCCGCGTGCTCGACCTCTACGAGCGCGAGGTGGGCCCGCGCGGCGCCGCGCTGCGCCCCCGCGTCGAGCATGCGCAGATCGTCCGCCCCGCCGACGTGCCGAGGTTCGCGGCCCTTTCCGCGATCGCGTCGGTGCAGCCGACCCACTGCACCTCGGACATGCCGTGGGCCCCGGCGCGCCTCGGCGCGGCCCGGATCGGCTGGGCGTACCGCTGGCGCTCGCTGCTCGCCGCCGGCGCCCGCCTCTGCCTCGGCTCCGACGTGCCGGTCGAGGACCCCGACCCGCGCCTCGGCATCTGGGCCGCCGTCACACGCCGACCTCCGCGGGGGACAGCGGAGCCCGGCTGGAACCTGCCCGAGGCGCTCACCCTCGACGAGGCGGTCGCCGGATACACGCGCTGGGCCGCGTTCGCGGCGTTCGAGGAGGGCTCGCGCGGGGCGCTCGCGCCCGGCTTCGCCGCCGACCTCACCGTCCTCGACCGGGACCTCGGCGCGTATCCTCCGGCAACGATCTTGCAGGCGAGGGTGCTGCGCGCCGTGGTCGGAGGGCGCGACTCGTACGTGGCAGGGAGAGAGACACGGTGAGGAGGCCGCTCGTGCTGCTCATGC
>Ga0335081_10018230_pt1 | contig 11347 bp, 12 predicted proteins | sample Lox_Sample_35_FD_206713 | JGI IMG/M metagenome (GOLD analysis project Ga0335081, IMG submission 206713) | Soil microbial communities from Loxahatchee National Wildlife Refuge, Florida, United States - Lox_Sample_3.5 | ecosystem: Environmental > Terrestrial > Soil > Wetlands | place: USA... | reverse complement strand
GAAAACTTATGATCGTGCAAGTTAAAACGTTGAGTATTCAGCCGCACATAAAACACAGATATCTCTTTTCCAAACGTGGTTGGAACAGCAGGCTGGCCGTGCGTGCGCGCCAGCATCGGCGTGGATTTATATTTTCGAATTAAGTCACCAAGCTGATTTAGAATTTTATCTAGTGCGGGCAGAATGACTTGATCGCGGGAATCGCGTAAAGCAATCGCTTGTGCAATGTTGTTCATATCTTCGGATGTCAAGCCGAAGTGCAGGAATTCCAAAAGGTCGGATAAAGATGTCGGGGCAAGTTTGGCGCGCAGAAAGTTTTCGATGGCTTTCACATCGTGGCGCGTGATCCGCTCCAAGTCCTTGATTTGATGCGCATCGTCTAATGAAAAGTCTGCTGATAGCTGGAAAAGCAAATCTGTTTCAGATTCGGTAGGGGGACGAATTAATTTTGCGTCTTCTGATAAAGCAATCAAATAATCTATCTCGATTTGAACTCTTCCGCGAATAAAAGCAAATTCCGAAAAATATTCTCGCAGGGATTCGGTTTCGTGAACATAGCGTCCATCGAGCGGAGAAAGAACCAGTAATTCGTCAGACATTTGATTGAATAGGTTTGATTATAGCATTGTGATAACGAACGGTACGCCATATAATCAGCGCGGTTTATTGACATGGATTAGGAGTTTGCTATGAAAATCTTGCCTGATGTAGCTTTGACATATGATGATGTTTTGCTCGTGCCGCAATATTCGGATGTGTCCTCGCGGCGAAAGCTTTCAACGCAAACGAAGTTGACGCGCAAGATTATTTTGCAGGCGCCGATTGTCTCCGCCAATATGGATACCGTCACCGAAAGCGAAATGGCAATTACTATGGCGCGCGAAGGCGGGATCGGAATCATCCATCGCTTTATGACGATTGATGAACAGGTGAAGCAAATCGAGCGCGTGAAAAAAGCTGAATCTTTCATCGTGGAAAATCCAATTGCGCTGACCGTTTCGCATACCGTCGGCGATGTCAAGAAGATTGTCGAGGAAACATATACCGGTGGGATTTTGGTTTTGGATGGCAGCCAGCACTTGGTTGGAATTGTCACCACGCGCGATCTATTGTTTGAAAAGAACAATCACAAATTGCTTTCGGAAGTCATGACACGCGACGTGGTCACCGCGCCGCCGGATACGACTCTCGAACAGGCGGAAAAAATTCTTCACGAGCACCGCATCGAAAAATTGCCGCTGGTTGATTCAAGTGGAAAACTGGCGGGTCTCATTACGATGAAGGACATCATGAAGATTTCCGAATATCCCAAAGCAACCAAAGATTCGCGCGGACGATTGGCAGTCGGCGCGGCGGTGGGGGTGAAGTCCACGGAGATCAAACGCGTCGAGCGGCTGCTTGAAACGGGTGCCGATTGTATCGTCGTGGATATTGCTCATGGCGATTCAAAACTTGAGATGGAAATCATCAAAGCCATTCGCAAACAATTTGCATCCGCGCAGATTATCGGCGGAAATGTTGCAACCGCCGAAGGCACGCAGCGGCTGGTTGATGTTGGAGCGGATGCCGTTAAGGTCGGGGTGGGTCCCGGTTCGATTTGCATCACTCGTATTGTGGCGGGCGCGGGCGTGCCGCAATTAACTGCTGTGATTAATTGTTCATCCGTTGCGCGCCCGCAAAATATTCCCATCATCGCGGATGGCGGCATTCGCACAAGTGGCGATGTGGTTAAAGCATTAGCGGCGGGCGCGTCCACTGTGATGATCGGCAGTCTGCTGGCGGGCACCGATGAAAGTCCAGGTCTGTTAATGACGCGCAAAGGTCATCGCTATAAAGTCTCGCGCGGCATGGCATCACTGCAAGCCAATGTTGCGCGCAAAGCGCGCGAGGGCGAAGGCGAGATCACACAGGAAGAGATCGAAGATTATGTTTCGGAGGGCGTTGATGCGGCGGTTCCGTATCGCGGCTCAGCGCGCGAAATGTTACATCAACTCATTGGCGGGTTGCAATCGGGCATGAGTTACACGGACGCGCACACTGTGGACGAACTTTACGAGAAGGCGGTCTTCACTCGCATCACGGATGTGGGACTGGCTGAGTCTCGTCCGCATGATGTGGAAATGATGTAATGATGGCGAATGGAAAATAGTAAATGGATAATCGAAGATTAGCGCTTCACTCTTCGACTTGAAGTTGGCGCGCGTTTTATAAGGTTATAATTACGTTATGGCTGATACTCGCAACCCTTCGACACCTTCGGCCGGGCGAGCGCGGCAACTCGATCCCGAAGCGAAACCCGATGACCGCGTCGATAATGCTCTGCGTCCGCAAAAGCTGACGGAGTTAATTGGGCAGGATCAAGTCAAGGAGAATCTTGGCATTCTAATTGCCGCGGCGCGCGGACGCGGTGAAGCATTGGATCATGTTTTGTTTTATGGTCCGCCAGGTTTGGGAAAAACAACATTGGCGCATGTGGTTGCGAATGAGATGGGTGTGAATATCAAAGTCACATCCGGTCCTGCGATTGAACGCGCCGGAGATTTAGCCGCGATCCTGACCAACTTACGCGCGGGCGACGTGTTGTTCCTTGATGAGATCCATCGGCTTGGACGCGCGGTGGAAGAAATTTTATATCCCGCCATGGAAGATTTCGCACTCGATATCATCATTGGCAAGGGACCGTCAGCGCGATCGATTCGATTGAAGTTGCCGCGCTTTACCGTTATCGGCGCGACGACGCGCTTGGCACTGGTCACCGCGCCGCTGCGAGCGCGCTTCGGTGCGGTCTATCGTCTGGATTATTATGATTTGGAAGCGATGAAGGCTGTCGTCACGCGCGCCGCAAAGTTGTTGGATGTTCACGTGGATAAAGGCGGCATCGAAGAAATCGGTCGCCGAGCGCGCGGCACACCGCGCGTCGCGTTGCGTTTGTTGAGACGCGTCCGCGATTTCGCACAAGTTCGCTCGGATGGGACGGTCACGCAAAAGGTCGCGAAAGAAGCGCTTGATCTGTTACAGGTGGATCCACTTGGGTTGGATGATGTGGATCGCCGCGTGCTGAAGACCATCATCGAAAAATATAACGGCGGACCGGTGGGGTTGAATACGATTGCCGCATCCATCAGTGAGGAACAGGATACGATCATGGATGTGGTGGAGCCGTATCTTTTGCAATTGGGATTCTTGGATCGCACGCCGCAGGGACGCGTTGCGACCAAAGCTGCCTATGAACATTTAGGAATAACTTACACGGAGCAAGGTCAGGCAAGACTTTTATGAGTTAAGGTTGTAGATGGAAAACATCGCTCGTTATTTGATGCTTGGCGGAATCATTTTGTTTTTGATTGGCGGAGGAGTTTATATCGCCGCGAAGTTTGGAATCCCGCTCGGACGTTTGCCTGGCGACATCCATATCCAAAACGGAAACTTCACTTTTTATTTTCCGCTGGCGAGTTCAATTTTGATTTCGATTGTGCTGACCATTCTTTTGAACGTCATCATTCGTCTCTTTCGTAAATAAGAGATCGTACAGTGTTTATTGCTAGTCTCGGTGTTCTACTCATCATTGGTTTCTTTTTTATGGAAACCCTCCTCCGTAGTGGAGGTGAAGCGAAAAGTTGGCAGGCGGGTCAATTCGACCAACGCAGTACGATGTTCATCATAATTGCTTATCCTGTTTGCGCAGTTGCGCTCATCTCATCCTTGTTTCTCAATAGATCGAATATCGCTTTGCTTCCGTCATGGATTGCATGGCTTGGAATTATTATTGCTCTTGCTGGTTTTGGGTTGCGCGTTTGGTCAATGAGTGTGCTTGGACAGTTTTACACGCGCACCTTGAAAGTGACCGAGAATCAATCCATCGTTCGCGCGGGACCTTATCGCTTCATCCGCCACCCCGGTTATCTCGGCTCGATCCTGATTTGGTCCGGCGTTGCGGCTTCAACCACGAATTGGATTGCGCTATTGATCGTATTGGTTGTTATGTTCGCAGTTTACATTTACCGAATCCAAAGCGAAGAGAAGATGCTGCTCTCCACGAATGCTGGTTACGCGGAATATCGGAAACATACGAAAAGATTGATACCGTTGATTTATTGATTTTCATTGGTGAGTCTAATTTTCGCCATTATTTTCTTTACCAATTTATCTCTTGATTTTTGTGAAAAATTATTGTATAACAGCCTAAACAAGCCATGTGGAAACTATTGATAACTGAGTCTGCCGCAACGCGGAGGAAAGTTATAAGTTCTAAGTCGGGTCTGCAAAGAGTCGAAAACGATTCCTCGACAGACGCAGATACACGATACTAAGGAGGTGAATTATAAGCATAGAACATTTTGCCGACTAAAAATGAGCTGAGTCTTTCGATGTAAGATCATCAATATTTATTTGTATGAGGAGAGAATCGTATGAAAATCAGAAAGGCTTTTACTTTGTTGTCATCGCTTGTCATACTGGTTAGTATGATGGGCCTTGTCCCTGCCGCCGCGAATGCAACCGCGGCGCCTTTTGTTGCCGTCGGTCCCAAAGCGGTTCGGACGCAAGCCGCTAGTTCGCTTCAGTCGCCTATCTATACTTGCCAAGTGGGATTAGATCCCGGAGTTACCTGTTACGATCCGTTCCAGATTCGACATGCCTATAACGTCGACACGCTTCTAAACGAGGGATACACTGGTGCGGGTCGCACCATCGTGATTGTTGACGCTTTCCAGAGTCCAACCTTGCCGTCTGATCTGGATTCCTTTGACACGGATTATGGTTTGCCTGCCCGCTCGACATTCTTCACGCAAATTGCCCCGGACGGACTTACGCCATTTGATTCCACCAACGATGATATGGTTGGTTGGTCTGCCGAGATATCGCTGGATGTGGAGTGGGCGCATGCGATTGCGCCAGGCGCACATATTGTGCTGGTCCTGGCAAAAAGCGACGCGGATGCTGATATTCTAAGCGCCACCCAATATGCAGTGAATCATAATCTAGGTGATGTCATTTCCCAAAGTTTCGGTGAGAACGAAAGCTGCGTTGATCCCAGCATACTTAAAGCTGAGCATCAGATGTATGTAAAGGCGACACTTAAGCACATGACCATCTTCGCCTCTTCAGGTGACGATGGCGCGGCACAACCGACCTGTGACGGATCCTCTTACGTGCAGGCAGCCTCCTCGCCTGCGAGCGATCCGTTGGTTACCGCTGTCGGCGGAACTGAACTCCATGCCGCGGATTATTGCCTAAGCGAGTTAGGTTGCGACCCGACTGCCAATCCAGCTCCTGGAACTTATCTGGATGAGATTGCATGGAACGAACCCGATTTTGGATCAACAGGTGGCGGATTCAGTGTTTTATATCAGGAACCGTTCTATCAGATTGGCAGTATCCTGCATAAAGGAAAGCAACGCGGCGTGCCTGATGTCGCATATAACGCGGCAGTGTTGCATGGCGTTCTCGCCTATTGGGATGGAGATGTCTATCTTTTTGGAGGCACAAGCGCTGGTTCTCCGCAATGGGCAGCGATCACTGTGATTGCTGATCAGAAAGCAGGCCGCCGCCTTGGTTTCATCAATGCGGCGCTCTATCTCTACAGCCTGCTTCCGAAAACATACTCGATGCTTTTCCATGACGTGACCAGTGGCAACAACTCGGTTGTTGAAGTAGATTCAAACAACAACAATGTGACCGTGCAAGGATTCAATGCCGATCCTCGTTGGGATGCCACGACCGGTCTCGGTTCGCCGAATGCTGCGCAGTTGGTGGATTTCCTCAACAAGTTCACATCGGATAATGATGCCAATCAGGCAATGTCAGGTGCTGGTCCGCTTACGAGTGGCCATTTTGGACATGGTCCAATGCGCCCGCATTAACGATCGGGCACAATTTCTGACCAAAAGTTCTTGAAACGATCCCGGACATCGATGGATAATTACATCTGGTGTCCGGGAATTATATTTCTTCTGGATTATTGCAGCGGATGTAACGTGTTAATCATTTCTTTATAGACATCCAACGCGTTGCTGTTTGTTGTGGAGATCATCAAAGACTCTGAGACACTATCAGCAAGTTGTAAATTGAATTCAGCACGAAATATATTTGCCTTGACGCAAAGATTCGCGGTTTGTCCATAAGCAGTAATTAAAGTTGTACATTGCTGATTCTCGGAGTTTGTGCCATTAATAGTGATGGCTTGAAGCGAAATGACCGCAGCTGATGGTGATGTGAATGATGCTCCATTGGTTTGTTCAGCCACTGACCAGCCCGACGGATAATTCAAAGCCACGTGTAACGCCGCGCTGATAAATGTTTTCCAGCCTGCAAATGCGATTGGCGTGGGAGTTGGATTAAAACTTGCGGGTGTTCCTTCGCCGGGCACAAGTAGAAGCCTTGGCGGTCCACCGGTCACTGACAAAACCTTTACCGATGGAATTGTTTTTTCAGTTGCTCCTATTTGCGCAGTTGGATTTGCAGCTGCAGGCTCTGCGAATGGGTTGGTAATGGGTGTCATGTCTTGCGGTTCTGTAGTTGACCAAATGGATGGAACACATCCCGCGAGAGCCAAACCGATTAGAATCACGCTAACGATAATTTTCATTTTCACCTCGGATTTGAAAAACACTTATGCTTACAGATACGGTTATAAGACGTTGTTTCAGGTTAAGAAGTTCCAAGTATTACCAGTATAATTCACGGAACTTTCTAATTGCGAATGCAAACCTCCGACTTCGATTACGATCTTCCCGAATCTTCCATCGCGCAGATGCCCATCGAGCCGCGCGATTCATCGCGTCTGCTGGTGCTTCAGCGCGATACAGGAACACTCGAACATAAAATCTTTCGCCAGATCGGCGAATATCTTCGTCGGAATGATTTGCTGGTGTTGAATCAGACGCGCGTCATTCCGGCGCGGATCTATGCGCGCAAAGAGACAGGTGGACGCGTCGAATTGCTTTTGCTTCGTCGCGAGGATGAATTGACCTGGCAATGTCTGGTCGGTGGAAAGGGCGTACGCATAGCCACTAAGATAAAAGTCGAAGATGGACCGCAAGCAGAAATCGTTAAGGTGTTGAATGGATCAGAACGGCTCATTCGATTTGCCGAGCCGATCGAACCGCATTTTCCGAAAATTGGAAACGTCCCATTGCCGCCATATATCCATGAAAAGTTAAATGATCCCGAACGTTATCAAACCGTGTATGCGCGCGAACCAGGTTCCGCCGCGGCGCCGACCGCGGGACTCCATTTCACGCCGCGCTTATTGGATGAACTACAAATGCAAGGCGTGAAGATCGCGTTTGTTACGCTTCATGTGGGACTCGACACCTTTGCGCCGGTCACCGAAGAGAATCCGCAGGAACACAAAATCCACACCGAGTGGTGCGAGTTGAATCAAGAGACGGCGAATCTAATCAATCAAGCAAAACAATCAGGTGGTAGGGTGATCGCGGTTGGGACGACATCCGTAAGAACTTTGGAATCCGCGGCAAACGAGAGTTCCAGTTCTCAAGTATCTGCTTTCATCGGTCCCACATCCCTTTACATTCTTCCCGGCTACCAATTCAAAATTGTGGACGCGATGATCACCAACTTTCATTTGCCCAAGTCCACGCTAATTATGCTGGTCAGCGCCTTCGCCGAGCGCGAGCGGATTTTATCGGCGTACGAAACTGCGATCCATGCTGGTTACCGCTTTTATTCATTTGGCGATGCTATGTTGATTTTGTGATCCCGGGAATCGGTTCAAGTGCCAACTTCATAGCGCGATCGGTTTTATCGTTCAACATCATCTCGCCTAGCTTCTCGCCATACTGGATCAGTTCCGGGATGCTGGAAGGATCATCCATTTGGACGCTCGTCTTGAGGTCCACTTGGAAGCGGCGGAAGTCCAAGCGGTGGAAGAGCCTGCTAACGAGTCCCACTTGTTGATCGGCGGCGGAAACTTGAAACGCATCCAGAATCGGGTTGATGTATCGAAGCGGAAGGAAATGATTCACTTCGCCGGGTTTGATGTCGTTCGGGTCACGCCCGGTGCCGATGCTGATCAGTGTGGTCTCTGCCAGTTTCCATCCCAAGATGAACATGATTTCGAACGCGGCGAGATAACATGGATTGCCATACGAGCCAACGCCGCCATCCACGTAACGTCCGTCTATGGATGGAAAATAAGTCGGCGCAGCGGCGGAGGCCATCACAGCTTTGACCACCGACCAATCGGCGTTGTTTCCTTTGTAAGGTTTGATGAAGCGCGTGCGCCTTTCCACCACGTCAAAGGTGGTGATGACCACATCGATGGGATGTTTGGCGGTCCATAATTTCGCTATGCTTTTGTCGCCAAGATATTTCTGTAATGATTTCTTTAGCGGTTGATTGGAATACCGATAATTGAACAGCGGCCATAACAAGGTGCGGATGCTTTTGTGGAAGATTTCGTTGCCGAGTTCGAGATAAAGTTCATTGAGCGTCTTCGCTTCCAATCCCGACGCCAGACCGGCCGCGATGATCGAGCCGGTCGAGGTTCCGGCAGTGAGTCCCGTCCGCTCGTGAAGCGGATAGCCCAGCTGTTCCTCGACTATCGAAAGCGCCTTCGTGACGATCACGCCTTTGATGCCGCCGCCGTCAACGGCGATGGCAAGATTTTTGCGGAATGGTTTCATGCGGCCTCCTTTGGATTATACATAGTGTAACTAAAAACTGACAAATTTCAAGTGGGGTAGAATGGGTCTATGGATTTTGATTCGCTCAACAAGGAAATCATCGCCTGTCGCAAATGTCCGCGGCTGGTGGCGTGGCGCGAAGAAGTGGCGCGCACCAAGCGCAAGGCATATCAGGATTGGGATTACTGGGGCAAGCCGGTTCCGGGATTCGGCGCTGCCAACGCGCGCGTCCTCGTTGTCGGACTCGCTCCCGGCGCGCACGGATCGAATCGAACGGGACGGCAATTCACTGGCGATGGATCGGGGAAATTTCTTTATCCGGCTTTATATCGCGCGGGCTTTGCGAATCAACCTGATTCAACGAATCGCGATGACGGATTGATGTTGCATGATTTATACATCACAGCTTCGGGTCGCTGTGCACCGCCGAATAATAAACCAACGAACGAGGAATTAAATAATTGTCAGCCATATCTCGAACGCGAGATTGAATTGTTGAAACCGAAAGTAATCGTGTGTTTAGGGCGCGTGGCATTCGAGCGAATCCTGCGAATAAGCTTGATTCATAGTTCTGCTTTCAAATTTGGACACGGTGTAAGCTATAAATTAGATAGCGGCATCTGGATATTGTGTTCTTATCATCCCAGCCAGCAAAATACATTGACCGGCAAATTGACTGTGAAAATGTTCGATGAAATTTGGAAGAAAGCGAAAGAGTTAATAACCAATGAGTGATTTGTTGCATCCGGGTGAACCGGCAATTGAGTTCGAGCTACAAGATATAAATAAAAAACTGATTCGTCTTTCCGATTATCACGGCAAGCCGATTGTGCTGGCGTTTCTGCGCGGCTTCATGTGACCGTATTGCCGCGCGCAGTTGGCGCGCTTGCGCGATGATTATGCTGAGTTCAAGAATCGCGGTGTGGAAATTCTTGCCATCGGTCCCGATCGTGATTATCAATTCCGCGAATATTGGAACGAAGAAAAACTTCCATTTATCGGCTTGCCGGATGCGGGTCATGTTGTTGCGTCGCGTTATAAGCAGGAAGTTAATCTCGTCAAATGGGGACGTATGCCGCTGGTCTGCGTGGTGGATGCGAATGGCATGATCCGTTACGCTCATTATGGCAAGTCCATGTCGGATATTCCTGAAAATAAAATCCTGCTCGATGTAATAGATAAGTTGAACGCGTCATCCAAGTGACATCACTCTGATGTCATTGCGAGACCCGAAGGGTCGTGGCGATCTCAACTAACCTGCAAACGGGAGATTGCCACGCTTCGCTCGCAATGACATACTTGAAACAAAACATGACCTTAGGACAAATTGCTTTTCTCGGTTCAGGTGAGACATCGCTCGCGGGCGGACGCGTTTTTGAATCATTGGCGCGCGCCTTGCCTCAGCCGGTGCGGATCGCCATTCTTGAAACTCCGGCTGGCTTTGAGTTGAACTCGCATCAAGTGGCGGGAAAGGTGGCGGACTTTCTCAAGACGCGGCTGGCGAATTACACTCCAATCGTTGATGTGGTCTCGGCTCGCAAACGCGGCACGCCATTTAGTCCGGATGAAGCGGAGATCGTCAAGCCGCTTTTATATGCGGACATGATCTTCATGGGTCCGGGCAGTCCGACCTATGCGACCCGGCAACTGAAAGATTCATTGGCATGGGAAATCATTCGAGCCCGTCATCGCCTCGGCGCGACGCTGGCATTTGCTTCCGCGGCGACGATTTCCATCGGTGCGTGGGCGATCCCGGTTTATGAAATCTATAAAGTGGGCGAAGACGTTCACACCAAAACCGGATTAAATCTTTTCGCGGACTATGGAATGAATGTATCGCTGGTGCCGCATTGGAACAACGCCGATGGCGGCGATGATTTGGACACCAGCCGTTGTTTCATCGGCATGGAGCGATTTGATATTTGGTGCAAATCGGTTCCCGCAGAAAACACAACGATTGGTCTCGATGAGCATACGGGTTTGATAATTGATTTTGCAAATGGAATCTGCGAAGTGAACGGCGTGAGTTCGGTGTCGCTGGTGCGTGATTGCGATCCGAAAATGTATCCGGCGGGCGCAAAATTTAATTTAAGTGAATTGGGTGAATTGCTTGTGCCGAATCCCATCGAGCGCGGCATTCGCCCCGAAGTGTGGGAAATGGTCGTCAACGCGCCGCCAATGGAAGAAGATAAACCATCCGAGAAAGTTTTGGGATTGTTGGAACAGCGACAATTAGCGCGCACAAACAAACAATGGGCTGAGTCGGATCGTCTGCGTGATCAAATATCCGCGTTAGGTTGGACGGTGCAAGATACGAAAGATGGGCAGAAGTTGGTGAAGGAGTAAGCTCGCTTAAGCCAAGATATCTACATTGCAGGACCACTAGCCAGTAAAATCCTGAGTCCCAGAAAACCGCCAACTATAACTAGCAGTCCAATGCTTAAGATAAGAAGTATAGCCTGAAGCGGTTTGATGCCCTTTAATGCATTCCATGCCAAGCCTGTTGCGAGGCTCCATAGAAAGATCGCGAATAAAAAAATGTTCCCGGAGGCGGCTTTTTGAGCATCACTAAGGTAAGTAAGGTTAGGCTGACTGTAGGTACTACCTCCGTGTCCCTGAAGTGAAGCGTTCAATACTCCTACTGCTGCTACAGCAATTATGCAAGCGAACACCGAGAAAATTCCAAAGAGCACACGTTTGAA